>Ga0209587_1001739_pt1 | contig 10013 bp, 11 predicted proteins | sample NGEPerD_2_FD_184512 | JGI IMG/M metagenome (GOLD analysis project Ga0209587, IMG submission 184512) | Arctic peat soil microbial communities from the Barrow Environmental Observatory site, Barrow, Alaska, USA - NGEE PermafrostL1-D... | ecosystem: Environmental > Terrestrial > Soil > Wetlands >... | reverse complement strand
TCCTACCAGAGATTCAATCGAGCAAAGGCATCTTGTCACACTCTTTGCCAGCCGTGGAAAGAACCATGCTCTCTATGTTTTACTATACGGTGTTCGGCAAGGGTTTGGATGATCTGGGAAATCGTTTTCCTTCGATTGAGGCAGCCATTTACTGGGTGATTAACGATTCCTTACTTTATGGAGAACTCATGGGTTTATTAGACTACCAGTATGTGAAGATTGATTTTGTGGACAAGTCACTGGATGAACTCGGGAATGATAGTCCGTTGGATTTATATTGCTCGTATACCTCAGATCAGATTCTGGTGGCGCTTGGGAAACATACAGAGAAAAAGAAGAGCTCTTTCCGGGAAGGCGTTCTCTATCTGAGCGAGAAGAAGTTGGATGTTTTCTTTGTGACCTTGAACAAGTCCGAAAAGGATTATTCTCCGTCTACGATGTATCAGGATTATTCCATTAATGAGGAGTTATTTCATTGGCAATCCCAGAGTCGAACGACGGAGGAATCGGTCACAGGTCAAAGATACATTAACCAATCGGTAAATGGCGGAAATGTGTTGTTCTTTGTGAGGGAATACAAAGAAGAAGAGAAATTCACATCACCCTATACCTGTCTTGGGTTGGCAGACGCTCAGAGTCACTATGGCTCGGCACCAATCAGTCTAGTTTGGAAGATGAAAGAGTCGTTGCCGGGGTTTGTGATGAAGAAGACGGTGAAGGTTTAATCCTTTTTAGATTTTCATATACAAAAATCTCACAGTCGTAATGGGAAGAAGCTATTGAAATATTGGGCGGGATCGGTTGAAGCGTGAAGGGAAAGTTGTCTATGAATAATGAAAGAACTGTATGGGTGAAGAGCATATGCGCATATTTTTGAGTGGGGTAAGCTGCGTCGGAAAAACAACGATTGGGAAACAACTTGCAGATGAAGTGGAATACAAGTTCTTTGATTTAGATAGTGAGGTAGAGTCGTACTATGATAAGCCCATAGAGTTTCTTCAAACGGAATTCAGTTCTATGGATGCCTATCGTAAAAGGGCTGCCTCAGTGTTAGAGAGAATCATTGATAGTAACCCAGATAATTATGTAATTGCTTTACCGCCAAGTGGATTTTGCGAAGTTTACTGGAAGAAGATAAAGATATCGAATCCTGTTACTATCGTTCTTGCTGATCGGGCTAAGAATATTTTGAAACGTATACAGTTTTTTGATCAATATTCGAAACCTATCGATAAAAGAGAACTAACAGAGGCAGAAAAGAAACATTACTTGCGGGAGATTAGTCTGGACATTGAATATTATGCTCGTTTTTACACTAAAGCAAATTATCGTCTAAAGGTTGCTGGACGTGATGTTGATGACGTTGTACGAAATCTTAGGGAGATGTTGGGGCTTCTTTTCGGGATGAAATAAGAGGAGAACGGCTCAATTGAAACCAATTGGCAACCGAAATGATATGGAAATATTTATGGGAAATAGTGACGAACTCAATAATCGCAGATGTGTAAAACAACATAAGGGATGATGAAATGCAAGAAAAACCATTAATAGACTATCTTGAAAACAGTACAAAGAATACGCTGATTAATAAGATGAGGATTGCCGGTCTAAAATACAGCGGACTTGACAAGCCAGCTATTGTTGCTAAGCTAGAAGAATTTTTACAGGGTGATCAGAACATCAGGAAGATCTGGGACAGTCTAAGTCCTTTTGAAAAGGAATATCTTGAAGAATTTTTGAAATATGAAGAAATGCCTTCCTACGAAAAAATTAAATATTTGTATCAAAAGCATGGTAAACAAGAAAGTCCATATAGGGATCCATGGGACGAACGATCTAAGCTGGGTTTCTTTTTTATAGGTAGATCTGTTCCGTCTCCAATCAAAAAACGGCTAACTAGGTATTTGACCCCCATCGTGATTAAATATAACAACTTGGAAGAACTACCTGAGGCAGATAAACATCGATTTAATTGTATTGGTGAGAGTTTTGCAGAAGACTTTTGTAATGTGATTAGTCTCGCCAATAGTACGAAGCTAGCTTTGACAAAAGCAAAACAGGTGCCTACAAAAAGTGCTGTCTTAAAAATCAATAATGCGCTGATTACGAAAGACTTTGTCTTGGGGTATTTTGGCGGAATTGCTGACATACGCAGTATTGATGATGCGAACAGGATATATGGTATTTCTATGCTTTTGATGGCGGCAGATTTGTTGGTTGGAACTAATAATACTTTATACGTTTCTCATAATGGAGCACAATTCCTAAGACTTAATCTTGTTGATCAATGCAAGTATTTATTAAAACACTATCTGGAATCCAGCGAAATACATGAAATAAAGAGGATTGTGGAATCAAACTATAAAACAGAACACGATGGAAATATGACGGAGTGTAGAAACGTAATAATCAAACATCTGAAGAATTGTCCTGTTGGAGTATGGGTGTCAAGTAGTCAATTGCTTGATTATATAAAAATAAAGGATAAGAATTTTCTGCTTAATCAGGTTGGATATATTTCATGCTTTAGCGAAAAATTTAGAGAGTATCTTGAACCATGGGTAGAGTGGGAACAGGTAGAAGGGCGCTTTATTGAAGTCGTTCTGCAAGAATATCTATCTGTTTTAGGAATTGTGGATACAGTGATTTATGAGAGTGAAGGCGGTAGCTCGGATTATGACCAATTTCCGTTTTTCAAGGTAGACTATTTCAGAATTACACCTATGGGAGCCTTTGTCTTAAATATGAGTAACGATTATAGCATTGATCATCAAACCATATCTCATTTGAAGGACGGTGTCGGTAAAATAAACGCACTGGTGCCTGACACCAACTTAATGCTTCAGATGAAAATCCCTTTGCAGGAAGGATAATTTGCGGTAACTGTGGAAGAGCTTACGGCAGAAAGGTTTGGAATTCGACCGATGAGAGGCTGCGAAGGATTATCTGGCGGTGTAACAATAGATACGTAGCCAAAGGGGACAAGGGGTGCGGGAGTAGGCATATTGATGACCAACTGTTATATGTAGCCTTTGTTAACACTTTCAATGCGTTGATTGGAAACAAGGATTATTTCATGGCTAAGTGGGCAGACCAAAGTAGCGGAGATGACATCCTTAAGCAATGACTCTCCAGCATGTTGAGGAGAATGCCTGCGTAAAATTAAACCAGGCTGAATACCAACGGCACTATACTGGGCTTGTGATGCGCTACGAATAAGCCAAGGGTAGGCTGGAAAAAATCGAAGAACAGCGGCAAGCTCGCCGGATAAAGCGGGAGCAACTGGATACCTTACTAAAAACGTTGTTGGGGCAGGAATATATTCTTGTAGAGTTTGACGAAAGATCTTTGGATAGCGGCTGTTGATAAAGTCAAGGTCTTCGTTGAAGATGATGTCCTGTTTTCTTTAAACTACATAGATTATTGGAATATTACCCAACTTGTCTCCGAGTTGTTTTCTTAAAAATTGCTCTCCTTCTGCCCGAACCTTTGAACTGTAACAATATTTTCCACGCCCCCTGCCGGTCATGATAGATTTATCAAATAAATCAACCGCATTCGGAAATGCCTCGGTGTTAATGGCGCGGTGTACATAGCTGTATGTCATAAATATTATTTCTATAAAAAGAATACTTTTTGTTCTTTCAGAAAGTTCGTCTGAAAGCTGCTCAATTAGTTGTTGATAGAGCCTCATCCAGTTGTCTACCATCACCACAGGTGCAATTAACATCCCCACCTTGTAACCTGCTTCACACATCTGGTTTAACGCTTTGATTCTCAAATCTAAAGGGGATGTTCCAAATTCAATCTTCCGGATGATTTCTTGGGGGTTAACACTCATACGCATAATGACCCGCCCTCTATGGTTTAGGGAAAGCAGAGGTTCCACTTTATCAAATTTAGTTGGAAATGTTATATAGCCTTTCTCTTGTAAACTAAACCTTTCAATTGTCCATTCTAGATTTCCTGTCAATTCGTTTTCCAATACCAAGTCACTATTACTTCCTAATTCAAAAATAAGGTCTTTTTCGGAGCTTCTTGCAGACTTAGTTAACTTATCCATCATTTGTTCTCGATTTACAAAAAGTCTAAGATAGGAGCACTTGTTGTAATTACAGACTAGATAACAATATAAACACATGGCGCTACAACCTGACGAGGTATACGGCACCAGATAATCAGAAACTTTGTGATTCGGTGTATATTTTAAAGTTTTTCTAATACCAATAATCAGATGACGTTTCATGTTAGCAAATTCACTGTTTGGGTTCTTGCGTAGCTCTTCAATATTATTGTGGTTTTCAATGGGAATCCATTTAACCTGGTTAAATTTATCTTGTAGCATTTTTCCTAGCTTGTAATTGAGCGACTCAGGCTCAAAATAAATTACATCCGGAAACAATTCTTCACCTTCCTGCCATTAAGTCTTAACCCCTTGCGTCCAGTTTCATTGTCTTAATCCAAGCGACAGCTTAACTTTTCAGTGTTGTATGGGTGCTGAATGTAATACAACTACTAAGAGGTTCAATTTTATTGTTTCCCAATATCCTTATTTCATAATGATAGATATAAATTCAACCATAAAAGCTAGGAGAAACGTTTTAAAACTCTTTTTCTTTTCCTTGGATCCAATATTGGCGGTAATATAGAATTGCAGAATTAGTCATCCCAAATTACAAAAGGATATTAATGGTTATTTTTCAACTTCTATTCAATAAGTGAATTAAGTATGAGTAATAGGTAAACAGGAGGCGAAGTACATGGTAAACAACAAATATGTCCTAATTTGGGAAAGTTGGGGTGTTCTCTTCTTAATTATTGTAGGGTCCTTACTACATTTTACCTATGATTGGTCAAACCAAATACCCATTGTTGGAGTGATCAGTCCAGTAAATGAAAGTGTCTGGGAACATTTAAAACTTGGCTTTTGGTCGATGGCGTTGTTTTCTCTAATTGAATACTGGTTTTTAAAGGGGGAAATTAATAACTTCCTTCTGGCGAAAGGGCTTGGGATTCTAGCCCTTCAAGGTTTTATCCTTTTGGTCTTCTATACATATAACGCATTTTTAGCAGGACCAATTCTGATGATAGACATTTCATCTTATGTTTTGGGGTGTGTCCTATGCCAAGTTGTCAGCTACGTTATCCTGACTAGAACCGGCGATACAAAAATGCTAAATTTAATAGGGCTAGCGATAATCTTGATTCATGCTGTGTTACTAATAACCTTTACATTTAAGCCACCTAGGTTGCCGATATTTCAAGACTCCCATTCTTTAACTTATGGTATCCAGTGGAAAAACCAGTAACATAACAGATCTTTGCAAGCTTCCGTGTCTTGTTACCCAGGACTAGGTCTTATAGACCCCCAATATTGGAATCGTATTAAGGGGAGGATTTCAGTGACAACCTATGGAATTATTGGACTAGTATTTATTAACTTGGCCTTGGTAATTTATACTATTGGAGTGTGGAGTGAGCGAATTCAAGGTAGATTAAAGTGGTGGCACGTAGGGATGTTTTATGCCGGTTTAGTATGTGATTCGATAGGAACTGGGGCGATGGGCTTGATGGTTGGCGGCTTGCTGCAGTTCACTTTTCATGGAATAACGGGTTTAGCTGCAGTACTGATTATGCTCTTTCACGCTGGTTGGGCAACTGTAGTTTTAGCCAGGAAAAATGAGACGATGATTGTTAAGTTTCATAAGTTCAGTATCATGGTTTGGGTAATTTGGCTGATTCCTATGGTAACGGGAGCAGTTTTCGGCGCGACGAGATAAATTAGCAACAAGCTAGACTTAAAGGAGGCTAAACTAATGGATGTTAGAGATAAGGTTGTTATAATTTCCGGGGCTTCAAGTGGAATTGGGAAATCTTTAGCCCAGATTCTTTCAGCTAAAGGTGCTAAGGTAGTACTCTTAGCCAGAAGAATGGAAAGATTAATGGAAATAGAGGCTGAACTGAAGGCAGCGAAACACGAGGCACTGGCAGTTATGACCGATATTACTGACAAAGATCAGGTGTCCAATGCCGTAAGGTTGACACTAGAGGCGTTTGGCAAGATAGATATTGTAATTAATAACGCTGGAGTGGGTTACTTTGGTACAATTGAAAAATTGCCTTTAGAAGAATTCGATAGATTGGTCAAAACCAATGTTTATGGAATGCTACATTTAAGTCAATGCGCCATTCCAGCACTAAAAGTGACTCAGGGTATGATCGTAAATATTTCGTCAGGTCTGAGCAAAAGAGCACTTCCATTTCTTTCAGCGTATTCGAGTACCAAAAGTATGATTGATGCACTGTCAGACGGAATGCGCTTGGAACTTAGGAAGTCTGGAGTGAAAGTCCTGAACTACTGTCCACCGGAAACCGATACTGAGATTTTTGAAGTGACTAATAATGAGCCCGGCCTTGATACACGCCAAAGTGGTCATCGCAAGAAAGCTAAGGCAGAGGATGTGGCAGTAAGAATAGTTGACGCCATTATTGCTGAAAAAAGGGAAGTGGTAGAAGGAAGATTCCTTAAGATAATGAACTTTTTCGCTCCTAAGGTACTTGACAACATGTTTTATAAAGGCATGGTTCAAAAGATGATAAAAGATTGACAAGGCGCATTTTAGGAGTATTCCGTCCAATCCCCAAGTGTAAATGACCAAGCCTGAAACGGTGGGGTGCTTGGGATACATATTCCGGTCACATCCGGACAACCCAAATCGTGGTATTCCGGGAAACCTTATCGAAGATGAATTACCGCCGGGAGCGTTGGTGGGAACGAATTTTCTCTTCTAGCAAAGGCCTTTTGTAATTAGAAAAAATAAGGCACCCAAAGGTGCCAATTGATGTTAAATAATGTAAACGTCAAAACTTAAGACTTAACTTTAGAATCATTAAAAAGAAAAGAGATTGAGTAAAGACCAGCAAGACCAACTAATACATAAATTAACCTACTAAATCCAGATGAAGCTCTAACCGTATCACCCCCAAAAATTGCAGTCACAAGATCCCATTGAAGTGCACCGACTAACAACCAATTTATGGCTCCAACAATTACTAGTATTAAAGCTATTCTTGATACCCAATTCATTTTAAAAACCTCCTATAGTAATATATGACTATTATTGTGATATTTGCCATGTTTTATACTTGCTCTTTGCTGGTATTTCCATTTTTACACGGCATTATTTCGTGGATTCACTTTCAAAGTAGAATCATCCAACAGGAGCGGTGGGGGAGCTTGGGGGCGGTTTTGGGACACTAACGGATATCTAAATAAGCGTGATTCCGGGACACGCCTAGGGTCGGATTTAAGATACAGTCAAAAGTATCTAGACAGACTAACGGGAATTATGTTATTTTATATATTTGAATTAGTTTCATAACCTGAGTTCCTTGGTATTTCTATCTTTTTTGACAACTTAAAAAGGAGTACCTCCCCAACATCTCGAAAGTGTATGCGTCCAAACATCAACACCGAGAGGTGGAAAGGAGTACTCCCAATGTTCAATATTCGCCAAGGAAGTCTATTTTCCTTGGAGGAAATTTTAGAAACTTCTCCAAGAGTATCTTATCCGCTGATTTTTAACAGTTTGGATATCACTTTCCTATTAAAGGTTGTCTCCAAAAAAGCTTTATCAGGAGCTCCTACTCGACTTAATTATCCAGCGATGATCTATTCTTTGATCATTCGAGTCATCGAAAGAATTCCTACAGTCAAAGACCTACGTAAACGGCTTAAGAACAGCTTGGAGTTTCGCTTTGATTGTGGTTTCACTCTTGCAGACTCAGTTCCTAGTGAGGCTTCTTTAGTCGAATGATCCAAAAAATCCATGATTCTTCTGCTTTAGCAGAATCTCAAAACGATTTGGTGTATCAGGCGTTTCAGGAAGGGTTTATTAAGGGTGAGATTGTGGCAATAGATGCCACTCATATTGAAGCAAGAGATCGAAAGCCGGATAAGAAGAAGGAAGAAGAGGTTCCCGTAGAGCAACCTCCTATAAAACGAGGTCGAAAACCTAAAGCCGAACGGGAGAAATGGCTCAAAGAACAACAGGAAATTGAAGAGAACCGTCCTATTTTTTGAGAAGAAGATTGAGGCTCAACTTCCGTATAGCTTTGCAGAGTTAGAAAAGGAAATCCCACAAAACCCCCAATGGGGCATCAAAATAATTCTGAGGGGAAGAACGTTTTCTGGTACGGATTTAAAGGGCATCTCCTTGTAGATTGTAAAAGCCAATACGTTTTAAGTTTTTTACTGTCCTCAGGGACGGAAAAATGGCCATTCCACTGCTTAAAGCCTTGAGTTCACACCATCCCTATGTGAACCCTTCTTTTGTGCTTTTGGATGCTGGTTACGATTTCAATCCAATTTATCAGCAAGCTCAAAACATCGGGGCAAGGGCTCTTATCGATGTAATGCGAGACATCAGGCAGGAAATCACTGATGGCAAATTATAGAGTAGACGTATCGGACTCCGTGACATTGTCCGATATTGCACCTCCACCAAATTAATAGATCACTGCAGAAGGACTCCCCTGCAGTGGTTTATTATTATAGTAAAGAATTTTATCCATTGCTAACTGCATTAAGACTCCTGCTTCTTAAGCACGAAAGAATCCTGTTGTTTCTTTTGCCAAACCACAAACTAGAACAACTTAAAGCGGCGAGGATGAGATAAGTTGCTTAATACTTTTACTATAGGTGATGGTCTTCAGCATCCGCCTTTGTTGTATGAACCGTGCCGCGCGGATGTTGAGGCGGTGCATAGATAGAGTACAATTTAAGCGGTACACGGCCGGTATTTATCAGATTATGCCACTTACCTGCTGGTATCCATATGGCATAATTATCACCCACTCTTTGTTGGTAATAAAGCCTGTCTCTGCTGTCTCCCATTAAAACAAGGCCTTGACCTTGTTCAACGCGAATAAACTGATCAACATCAGGATGCATTTCCAATCCTATGCTATCCCCTACATTGATGGTCATTAAGGTAAGTTGTAAATAAGAGCCGGTCCACAAAGCGGTACGGAAGGTATTGTTTTGCAGAGTAGCCTCTTCGATATTCACAACAAAGGGGTTCGGTCCGTAGTCTCTTAAAGGAAGCATTCTCTCTGGATACATTGGTGTGTCAGCCCAGCGAGGGCAGGGATAATTATATGGGTTATATCCATTATACATTTTACTCCATCCTTTCATATATTTCATAATTTATTGATGTGCCAATGAAAGCCATCAAGATCAATCCTTCAGTAATTAACCAATATTTGGTATATTGCTATTGTATGATGTCACATCGCCCAGAGTGTTTGGTCTAAATAGTAGTTTGGTTTAAATTGGATGAAAGCAACTATTGACAATATATTTTGGGATGGTGTTTCGGCAAAGAGGGAATTCTAAATCAGTTTATACCTGTCAAAAGAGAGGCCTTCGAAAACGAACAGCAATATCGTGATTACTTAATTACCTGAAAGGAGTCGAAGAGCAAGTACAAAAATGTCAAGATTTTGAAGAGAAAACAGAACCATTTTATATATGACGATGGAACCGAAGCTGAAACTAACATCGATATTGCGTCTATAAGATATGCGAAGAAGTCAAGGCCTACCTTCTACAACCAAAAGGTTTATTCCATTGGAAATAACCTGACTTTCCAGATGATTATCGTTTTTTAGGGATGGGTACTGTTTCCCTTAAAAGATTTAAGTGTGATTTAGCAGAGTAAATAACACTGATACGAGCTTAAAATCTGTCTTTTAAACTAGGTGCGGTGAGATTAGTAGCTGAAATATTTTCTCATACTCGGCGGAACGTCGCCCGCTGGTCACCGTTCCGCGCAGGTTCCAGGTGGAGCAGCCGTCAATACTGATAATCTAATGGAGTGAGAGTGTGCGCCATGTCATTTAAGATTTGGAATTGTCCGAGTAACGGACCAAAGTCCTTGGAAACGCTTTGAGAACAACCTTCTTACCTAGACCCGAAAGGGCGAGGGGACAAGAGCATGGAGGTAACG
>Ga0209587_1001738_pt1 | contig 10014 bp, 17 predicted proteins | sample NGEPerD_2_FD_184512 | JGI IMG/M metagenome (GOLD analysis project Ga0209587, IMG submission 184512) | Arctic peat soil microbial communities from the Barrow Environmental Observatory site, Barrow, Alaska, USA - NGEE PermafrostL1-D... | ecosystem: Environmental > Terrestrial > Soil > Wetlands >... | reverse complement strand
GCCCGCGCCGCCTATGCCGAAGCCCTGACCTTGGATCACCAAGGTACTCGAGGCTACCACCAGGCCGACGGCGGAGGCTATCCCCGCCGGCAGCCCAATTACCCGCTTCAGTTCATGAGTCATATCTGAATCCCCCTATTGTCTTTTCGTCTGCTTGTTATGGGCCCCGCGGGCGTCAGCCGTACACCGTCATCACCTCTTCCATGGGCCACCGGGACCCCTCGGGTTCCCTGTATTAAGCTTAGCCCAGCGCAAGCGCTTCATGGGGCTCGGTGAGGGCGTAGCCAAGATCGTTGGCCACCGCCGCGTAGACTACTTTTCCGTCGATCACGTTCAGTCCTTTGAGGAGCGCGGGGTCGTCGAGCATGGCCTGTCGGCGGCCGCGGTCCACCAAGGCCCGCACACCGGCGGGGATCCGCTTGACGCCCAAGGCGGCGCCCACTTCCATGGTGTCCAGACCTAGGTCGTCGCAGAGCCGATCGAGGCGTGCGAGCAAGTCGATGTCGGTGATGCCGCAGTTGGAGCCGAGCAGTCCCAGCGTCTCGAACTCGAAGCCGGATGTGACGTACTCGCTGTCCTTGTTGGTATACACCGGCTACATCCCCCCTGCGGAGTTCGAAGAGATGTACTATTGTCAACAGCGCCTTGTCGAAGATGAGGGACTCTAGCAAATAAGTCTCCAGTGAACCCAGGGCGGTTCACTTCGTGGCCTGGAACGATGCCATCCGCAGCAAGTTGGGGCACGACGGTTCGGGGGCGTCCTACGTGCGACTTCTCGTGGACGTGCGTGGGAAACTCCGGGCCCTCGTTGACCAGGGTATTGGCCTCGACGATCTCCCGCAAGAACTTGGTCGGCCCCACTCCACCGCAGCCAAGCTCATCGATGAGTACTACTGGGTGACGCATACCAGAGGTGTGACGCCACCCGACCCCGCTCTATTGCGGCAGTGGCTGGACTGGAGCGCGGAAACCTAGTCCAGACCATCGAGGAACTCCCTGCAGGAGGTCATCTCGCTCATCGCGGGTGAGCGAAGCGTAGAGGCGGTTCAGCTCCTCGACGGTCGGTCGATCATCCACCGGCTCTTCTCCTGCTTTCAGGTAGCGCGACAGTCGATTCTACACTTCCGGGAATCAACACTATGAACGGATGGTGACGGCCTGATGGGTCCAGGGCCTACACCTGGGTTGCCTACGATTCCCGCTCTAGCCGGGCCTGTGTCCTGTCTCTCGCGTCAGAAACGGTGTCTACGGTGAGCAGTAGATCCAGCATGGCCCAGACCCTGCCACTGGCATAAACCTTCCCAGTCTTGACTTCGTGGGGAGGGTGAATGGCGGGTCCCAATTCGTAGAGCATGTGGGGTTCCCAAGGCCCGTCATGAATTTCCGGAATTCGCGTGCGCATGTCCTCCACCACCTCGTAGTCCTCGATGTGGTGGATGGATTGGAGCCGGCCGTCATGCCGGAACCCAATGTAGTTAGGTGGCTCTTTCGGCCAACCTGGGCCTAGAATGTGGAAGTAGTACCTACGCTTCCTAACTATGTCAATCGAGGAAATGTCGGCCCACTCGGACATTTCTCCACCTCCACTCCCCCGTTTAGCGGTCCAGGCCCTTGAGGCCCACCGCCGCCGCCAAGCCGCCGAGCGCCTGAAGGCAGGGAGCCACTGGCAGGACTCGGGCCATGTGTTTACCGACCCGCGGGGGAGGTGGCTCTGCCCCGACATCGTGACCCATGAGTTTAAAGAGCACGCGAAGGCCTGCGGCATGGGGCACCTCACCTTCCACCAGCTTAGGCGCGGGGCGCCGAGCCTCCTCATCGCCCAAGGGGTGTCCCTCAAGATCGTGCAGGAGACGCTCGGGCACTCGACCTATCAGATAACGGCCGACATCTACGCGCACGTAGCGCCTGAGCTGAAGCAGGTGGCGGCCGATGCTATTGATGAGGCGCTCGGGAGCGGGGCGTAAGGAACTGGGCGGCCTGTCGACTCTTGCAGCCAACCATCCTACTCCAATTCGTCGCCCCGCTACGACCCTCCTCAGGCTTCATGCAATCGCGGGGGCAACCGACTTCGCCCGTGGACTTCCATCACGCGCATTCCGCCTGCCTCCTATCCCTCGGAAGCTGACGTGATGGGAAAAAAGATCCAGCGCATTTGGGTACGACGGCCGATTTCGGCGAGGCCCGTCGCGGGTCCGCGCAGCTCCAAAATGCAGGTTAGAGCTTCGGGCTACGCAGTACATACCCTGCTTGCCAGAAATGCGCTGTCCCGCAACAATAGTTATTGACTGCGTTCATCCAACACGATACGCTCGACTTCTCCGAACGATCAAAGGCCTGCTTTCTATTGGCGTAGAATTCAGTTCGGAGGTCTTTGCTCAGGTTGGGTGGTGTATGAGTACTGGGTTTACTACGCTTTTAACGACTGGGCTAACGATCACGAACATGACTGGGAAAAATACTACCTTTACTTCTATAATGGGACGCCCGTGTCCACATTTGTGAGCAGCCACAGCAACTTCTACCAGTTCGATTGGTATGATTGGACCAGCAGAGGATTGGTGGAGCCTGGGACAAACCACTTGAAACTCAGCGTAGCGGGTGGAAGCCATGCCTTTAAGAAGCCTGACGACGGCCTGGAAGATGGCGTCCGCATTACTTATGCCGGATATCTGAACAAGCGTGGTGGGCGACTAGATTCCGGCAATGGTCTCACGTTTACACCCTACGTGTTCTCAAACGACCCAAGCGCCGTGGGAGTTACAGGTTACACGCTGCAGCCCTCAGTTAGTCTTTACCCGTACAGGTACTACTATGGAGATCCCTACTGGCCCTGGCCCTATAACTTAGACGAGTATGAAGACGCTAGGTACGCGCCGTGGGATAGGACTGAGTTTAGTAGCCCGCCCAACCCTTATTGAGATTCATCCACCCCCCCTCTGGGGGCCCCGGGCTTCCCCGGCTGGCAAACAGGTGCATAAGTTGACATGCACGGAGGATTGGAATGCGTCATGGCTTCTGGCTGAAAGTTGCGCTTATTGGGTTGGTCGGTGGTGTTGTCGCCCTTATTGCTTGCGCAAGCGGGGAACAGGTAGAGAACTCACCCACAACTCCGGATGAGCTGAAGACGAGGATTCTCGAATGGGCGGAGGGAGCTCCGTCTAAGGTGCAATTGCAAGGGGAGGGTCAGGACCGGCCCCTCCCCTTCCGTCACTACGGCGAGGGCGGACTGCCAGTACTTCTACAGATTGAAGCCGGCCAGCCGTTTCCTGGCCCTATCTTGTACGACGGATCCAGCCACTACATCCGGCCCACCGAGGACGGGGCAGGTTTGAGAGCTGGGCAGTGGATCGAGGTCCCACAGCAGTTGCTCCAAGGAGACGCTGGACGTCGAGAGCTCGGTGATCTCGTAGACTCGCTAACCTGGTTCTGGATCTTCGATCCGCTGACGCTCCTGAGGGCAAGCGACCCGGTCGGCGAGCTTGCACCAGTCGAAGAAGGTTCATCTTTGTCTTACAAGGGCCGCGTCGTGGTCGAAAACCTGAGGACCTCGGTTCCAAGCGGCCTGGACGAGAATGCACTGAGCAATGCTGACGGCTGGGAAGTCGAAGTAACCGCAGGCGTCGATGGTGCGATTACTGAGTTCACCTTGCGCGCGAAGCTGGACACCAACTTCTCTTACACCGTGCCCTGGGAAAGAACGGATACGGAACCTCAGATCCCGGATGACGTGGTTTCCTTCGAGAGATTTCTTGAAGCTCAGTGATCTTCGACGCTGTCGGTTGGCCGCGAAGGCTATAGACTTCGAATGCGAAACACGAGTATGAGCGACTTCCTGGGTACGTACGCGCGGTTTCTAAGGCGTTTCATATTCGCCCTCACAGGTTCGGCCACCCTTGCGTGCGGCCTGCTATTGGTTGGGTTCTTAGGTTTCACCTACTTCCTCCCGTGGTGGCTTTGAATAGCAGCCTTTCTCGCTGCTCTGGTTGTGAGCGTCCTATTCGGTAGCCGTCAGCCAGAGCAAATTCTGCCTTTGCTTGTCCTGTTCTTCGCTGTCAACGTTGTAGTGGAGTACGTCTTCGTCGCACTGTTTCTCGCCCGCAGGTTGAACTGAACGAACGGCGCTGAGTGCTCGGGCGATCAGCGAGCCCCGACCCGAAGGGCGCGCTCCTGGCGGCAACCACCCGTGGGCAAAACTCGACATTTCCGCCTTCGCCCCACCCAGCTGCCCCTCATTACTGAGAGCGCCCGTGGTGTAGCCATCCGGTAGCCACGGCTAAAACGGCTCACAACGCTCCATACCGAAGTCCCTGCACATGCGGGGTACCGGCAACTCCCCACATTCCCGCACGCTGCGACCAAGTAGGCCCTCGAAAACCATTGTACCGCGCGAGCGGTACCGGGGGTTCGAATCCCCCCCTCTCCGCCTATTGCAGGGGTTTTGTGCGGCCGGCGGGTCGGCCGAGGAGCGGTTGCTCGCGGTTTCGTAGCCACGGCTGTAGCCACCACAAAACCGCTCAATGTGCTGTCCCGGTACATACTTTCCACAGTGGCTCCGGTAGGTCCTTGACACTTCGGGACGCGGCTCCGGTAGGTAGGCGACACTGGCTCCGGTACCTCTTTTACACTCCAAAGGCCTATTTCGGCGCCACCTCTCCCTCGATAACGCTCCTAGAAGAGCGCTCACCGAACAGGGAGGGCGGCATCGTGCTCGTGGAGCTGGGGCTGGTGGAGCAACGCCATCAAGCGGTGTTAGAAGTCTTAGAGGGGGTCGCGGTCTGGAATTCTGACATTCCCGACCTCGGTTGACACAATGGCAAGGACAAGTCGTCAATCGGAGGATCCCGGTGACAGATGCCCAGAGGGACATTAAGCGCAAGATGAAGGTCCTTGACTACGCGAGGGAGTGCGGCAATGTGGCCAAGACATGCCGGCACTTTGGAATCTCGCGCCAGTCCTACTACAACTGGCTGCACGCCTACGAGCGCCAAGGGGAGGCGGGTCTCGTCGACAGCAGGCCGTGTCCGGAGAACCACTCTTTGCGAACACCGGCGGCGATCGAGGAGAAGATCGTCCACCTGCGTCTCACCTACCACTTCGGTCCCACCCGGATTGCCTGGTATCTCGGCCGCTACCATGGGTTCTCAATCTCGACGCACGGCGTCTACAACGTACTCGTAAGGAACGGGATCAACCGACTGCCGGGCGGTTGCCACCGCCGCTCTATGCCAAGCGCCATCCGGTATGAGAAGAAGGTGCCCGGACATCACGTGCAGTTGGACGTGAAGTTCCTGGAGTTGGTGGATGGCGCTGGGCACAAGGTCAGGCGTTTCCAGTACACCGCCATCGATGATGCCACCCGAATTCGCTCATTGAGAGTCTACGACCGGCACACCCAGGCCGCGGCGATCGACTTCATCGACCACGTGCTCGAGCGGTTCCCCTTCCGTATCCACACCATCCGTACCGACAACGGTCACGAATTCCAGACCAGGTTTCACTGGCACGTGGAGGATCTCGGGATCCGGCATGTCTACATCAAGCCCGCAAGCCCCAACCTGAATGGCAAAGTCGAGCGCTCGCACCTAACCGACGAGCTCGAGTTCTACCAGTTGCTCGACTACACGGACGATGTTGACCTACGAGAAAAGCTGGCCGCCTGGGAGAGTTTCTACAACCTCCATCGCCCGCACGGAGGACTCGGCGGCAAGACTCCGTATGAGATTCTGAGGGAGAAGATGGCCTCGTAGGCCGCGTCCAGCGAGGTCGGGAAGCTCACACTTCGCAGTTGTGATGTGCCCTTCTACCGGACAGGGCCTATGGAGAAGTTTGAGGATTTGGATCAGGCTCCTGACTTCTTCATTCCCAACGCCTCCGAACCGGCGGTCGTAATCGAGGCCAAGTACGCCGACGACGACGGCACGGCACGGCACGGCACGGCACGCGACAAGGTTACGCGTATCGCGCACCTTAGGGAACTGTCGGATGAACGAGAGCGGGCTAAGCCGGGCACAGGGTTTAGAGTAGTTGCAGTGGTCGAAGGCCGGGGATTCGGCATCCGGGACTCGGACATCAGGAAGACGTTGATTGCCTGCGGCGGTAAGGTGTTTAGTCTATATATATTCTTGAATATCTGGTACCCTCAACAGAGCTCAAGGACTTTGCACGGGCACAGGGCAGAATTGATCGGACTGAACAGTAGATGAAAGAAGGCACGCGAGGAGTGCGTCCGCGCGATTACACGCTCGATAAGGGCGCAGTGGCCAGGCAACCGAAGTGAGCTCGTGAATCAGCACTTGAAGCGCACGATAGGAAATCCGCCTCACCAACGGGCATCAACTGATGGGGACCGGACAGGTGACCCAAGGGCTAGTCGAAGATACCATCCGAGACTAGGATATTCAGACCAAAGTACTTGAGGCCATGAGAAGAAGACTGCCATTTCTTCGCTGGGAATCATAGGTGAATATGCTCGATCTGAAAGAAAAGAGCCTAACCGTCGTCATTAGGGGATCATTTAATCCTTCTATATTCCATCCCCAGTGGTTTGCCTCAATGGACATTATTGGCAAGAAAGAGGCAGAAACAGCGCAGATAGAAGTCGTGCACCGTGACATTGCTCTCTTTCAAATGGAGTGGCTTCGGCTAGAGGTCACCCAGGATAGATTTGTTGCTTCTACTACTCTGGACAACTATTATCTTCCTTTGCGTGACCTAGTTTCCAGCACTTTTTATCACCTGCGTTTTACTCCCCTGACCGTTATGGGGATCAATACGCAATGCCACTTTATGATGGATAACGAGGATGCATGGCACGGTTTTGGGAACAGGATTGCTCCCAAGGACCTATGGGAGCCCATATTGTCTTCCCCTGGCACCCAGAATTTGACCATACAGGGTGAAAGAGACGATGGCTTCTCTGGACATATCCAAGTCACAGTTCAGCCCTCCAACAGGTACTGCCCTGGTCTGTTTTTCTCCACCAACGATCACTTCATACTTGTGCCCGAAGAAGGCAAGGAAATTGAAGCACCAGATACTCTGCAAGAAGTGGTCGGTGACGAAAACTTTGGGCGAGCAATGGCACGCTACACAGCGATTCTGGAGCACTTGGAGGAGAACACCTAATGCCCGTAAATCTGCTCTCAGCCGCCGATTCCGCGGAGCTAGGAAGTCTAGAGTCTAAGGAAACTCTCTTTTCAGAGAGAGAGTCTCTTGCTCAAGAACTCCGACACATCGCACGCTCTAGCCGCTTTCATCCCTCAATCCCTAATGAACAGACGGCAGCTACGAACGGTAGTTCCGAGGAACCAGGCAGCCAAACGCCCCCAGATCGAGGCAGCGTTGCCGACGTTGTCGATTTTCCAAAACGAACATTGGAAATGGAAAACTCGTTCAGAGCATTGCAATCCTGGGTTGGAGTAGTCACGAGCATGACCGACTCCGGCTTCATGGCAACGGTTACAGAGTTAGGCTGCGCAAGCGAAGAAGCAGTCACGGATTTCGACTTTGAAGAGGTCTCGACGGACGACATGGAGCTCATCCGGCCCGGTGCTTTCTTCTACTGGAGCATAGGGTACGAAAGGAGCTCGGCTGGAGTACGGTCGAGGAAGTCCCAATTGAGGTTCCAAAGGCGTCCGGTCTGGATGAGAGAAAGGCTTGAGGCCGCGGAGTCCAAGGCGGAACTGTGGAAGTCCCAGTTGGAGTAGACTTCTTCTCTTGATCGCCGACCGTGGACCATATTCAGACGAGCTGGAAATCTCGGTATTCGGATCCGGATACGGCGAGTCAATAGCAATCCACTACGGCCAAAGCCGGTGGCTAGTAGTAGATTCCTGCCGACGGGGAAGAACGGGGCAGCCGGCAGCCACGACTTACCTTCAATCGCTCGGGGTCCCAGAGGACGGCGTTCGACTGATTGCCGCCACCCACTGGCATGATGACCACATTGCCGGGCTTTCCGATGTGGTTCACGCCTACCCACAAGCCAGGTTTGCGTGTTCTGCAGCGCTCCAGGAGCAAGAGTTTCTAACTCTGATCGCAGTCTTTGAAGAAGGGAGCCGTGGACTTGCGTCGGGAATGACCTCTGGGGTCCGCGAACTCTACTCGATTCTTGACACCCTCACTGAACGGGGAGATCGCCCGCGGTGGGCTATCGAGAACCGTTGCCTGTTCCACGACACTTATGCAGACAGCGATGGTGCTCCAGTCAACGTTTCAGTCCACTCTCTATCCCCGGGGGATGAAGCGGTGCAACGGGCACTGCTCCACGTCGGCCAACTCCTCCCCCGCGACAACGAGCCCACGAGACGCGTTCCCGACAGCCAGCCGAATCACTCGTCAGTCGTGCTCTGGGTCGCTCTGGGAGACGATGTGGCCTTGCTGGGCGCGGATATGGAAACTACCGGAGAAGCTAATACAGGATGGGAACAGGTTCACCAGTCGGATGCTCGTCCCCTTGGCGTTGCTAGCGTTTTCAAGGTGCCCCATCACGGATCCGAGAACGGGTTTCACCAAGGGATTTGGGATGACCTAATCGTGACAGGGCCTGTGGCCATCGTAACGCCCCACAATCGCCTCGCTAGTCCACTGCCAACTCCCGAAGAAGTGACGAGAATCACAAACCTCGCCCCGAGGTCCTACGCGACTGCCACTCACCGACGGCGTACCCCCAGTTACGAGCGCACGGTGCAGAAGACGCTGCGGGAGATGGGAAAAAGGCTGGAGATAATCCACCCGTCCTTCGGGCAAGTACGACTCAGGCGTCAGCTCAATGCACCTGACTGGTCGGTCGAGCTGGGAATGGATGCGGTTCCTCTGGCCGACATAGCCTCTTAGAGCGTGTCTGCTACTTCCGCTTTCTCCCCTCCCACCAAGACCCGATCAACAAGAGACGCCGCTCCCCACTTGTTCAGAGTCAATGAACGTCGCGAAATCGTTCTCGCAAAATACTTTATCAGTACTACAGCAACCCAGCCTTGCAAGAAAATGCCAACTTTGCTGGGCGTTATAGGAAGTGAACTTCTCATTCGTAATGAGCAGGCCAGGGGTTCGAGTCCCCTCGTCGGCTTTCCTGAGGTCACCGCTAAGGTCCCGCCGTATGCCCGCTGGAGGCCTCTGAGCCATGTTGTACATTATGTACAACATGCGGCTAGGGGCGGATGCGGGTCCTTCGGGACCTTGTTGCGGGTGGGTTCATCAAACGGTAGCGTGCAGGAGTCTCACCTCCTGCGTGGTTTCTCGTGTCTCCTATGCTTCCTCCATCTCCTCAAGAAGACCCATATCCAGGTAGCCCTTGACCCGTGATCCACTCCTTGTTCGTCTCCACGGCCGGCGCCGGGGAGACGGTTGAGCCCCTGCGAATGCACCGAACCAACACACTGGAACCTCTTCGCCGGAAGGCTGCACCCTGGACGGGTTATGCCGAGGGCGGTGATGGTGGCGGGTTTGATGTTGTCGAGCCGAACATCATTTCGGTGCTCCCGCACCGAGCACTATCGGCTGGCTCCGGAGCACCCGTTCCCGGCAGGGCTCAATGACGCAGCCACGGCCATGGGCTGGCTCGCAGAGCAGGGTCTTGCGTCCGCCGCTGACGGGTGTCTGCGCGCTCGGCGGCCCTGCTCCGCGATCTGCTGCTACTCGGCGGGCACAGCCGCCTCTTGGACCTCCTTCAGGGTCTGGTCCTCGGTATTCATCCACTCGACCCTTCCATTCGCAGACCGGCCCAGGACAACACCAGCGGCGAGGGAAGGAGAGTTGAATGAGTAGTCTTGCATGAAGCGCAGTCGAGCGGCCTCCATGACGAGAACGCCTTGCTCCTGAAGGTCTCGACGCAGATTGCTCACTGTTACTGGCACGGACGGGACTTCCTTGGCTACGGCTTGCGAACTAGCCAGAACCAAGAAGCCCTCGGGCACTTCTCCTCCTTGGGCACGGATCCCCTTGGAGTCAATCACGAAGAGTTCCCGCTTCCTCACCTTCTTGTGCGGCCGCTCGAAGGCGGTCAAGCCAACAAGG
>Ga0209587_1001737_pt1 | contig 10016 bp, 8 predicted proteins | sample NGEPerD_2_FD_184512 | JGI IMG/M metagenome (GOLD analysis project Ga0209587, IMG submission 184512) | Arctic peat soil microbial communities from the Barrow Environmental Observatory site, Barrow, Alaska, USA - NGEE PermafrostL1-D... | ecosystem: Environmental > Terrestrial > Soil > Wetlands >... | reverse complement strand
CCGACATCGTGGTGGTCGACATCGACGCCGATCCGGCCATCACCGAGCACTACACCGTGAGGGTGCCGGTGGTCGCCATCGACGGCAGGGAGGTCGCCGAGTTCCAGGTCGACCCCCGCGACCTCCGCCGGCGCCTGCGCGCCGCCCGCCGCCACCGCCCCTGACCGCCTCGCCGGCCCCCAGGGTTCCCCTGGCCGTGGCCCGGGATGTGTGACGATTGCGCGCCGGCGGACGGCGGCGGACCCGCACACCTCGGCGGCGGCCGGGATGTGTGAAGATCGCGCGCCGGCGGACGGCGGCGGACCCGCACACCTCGGCGACGGAGGCGACGGGAAGTGGCCGGCGGGGGCGGGCGGGGGCCGGCGGAAGAGGCCGGGAAGTCGGATCACGGAGATTTCTCCCAATCGTGCAACTCCGGCTGCCGGCCGCCGACGGGCTTGGCGCTCATCTGGAGCGCAATTCCGGCTCCGCAAAGTGAGCACGCCTGTTGACCGCTGGCGTAGTGTGGCCTTTGGGGTGGCTCTCCTTCCGCTGGAGGTGGGAGTCACGGTGTCCCGGGCAGCGGCACGCAGCAAGTCCGGCACTGGAGTGGATTGGGCGCATGCGCGTGGAGACACCGACGACGACCCAGGCGGGTGCCCGTGGCGCTTCACTGCGGCCCTTGTTGGAGGCGCTCGCCGATGAGGCTCCGATCGGCGTTGCGCTGTTCGACGCGGCCCTTCGTTACACGGCCTTGAACGCGACCGCAGCAGCTGCCAGTGGGCTGTCGGTTGCGGAGCACATCGGCAAGCGGCCTTCCGAGGTCGATCCCGTCCTGGGTGCGGCGCTGGAGCCGCTGCTGGAACGCGTGCTCAGCACCGGACGGTCGGTGTTCGAACCGCTATTGACCGTGGCCCCGGACGACCGCACGCGGCTACCCGGCGCCCGGATCGCCGGGATGATGAGCTGCTACGCCCTGCCCGACGACCGCAGCCCGACCACCGGCTCGGGGGTCCGACGCGTGGCGGCGGTCTGGACGGAGGCCATCGCGCAGCCGCCCAGCGAGGTGGTGCTGCACGACGCCAGCGAGGTGCAGTTCCGCAGCATGGCCAACACCGCCCCCGCCCTCATCTGGTCCTCGGGGCCCGACGGCGGCTGCGACTGGTTCAACGACGTCTGGCTGGACTGGACCGGCTCGGACCTTGCGTCGGAGCTGGGGGACGGCTGGGCGCGCGGCGTGCATCCCGACGACCTCGAGCGCTGCCTGGGGACCTACCGCGGCGCCGTCGATCGGCGCCAGCCATTCGAGATGCAGTACCGGCTGCGCCGAGGCGACGGCAGCTACGGCTGGCTACTCGATCGCGGTGCGCCGCGGCTGGACGCCAACGGCGGTTTCACCGGCTTCCTGGGCTCCTGCACCGACATCAGCGGGCTCAAGCGGCTCCAGGACGCCAGCAGCGAGAGCCTGCGGCGGATGCAGGCGCTGCAGTCGGTGACCGCGGCGCTGTCGGATGTCAGCTCCCGCGATGCCGCGCTTGCGATCGTGCTGCACCACGCCGTTCCGGTGCTGGACGCGGACGGGGGCGTGGTCGCGGTGGTCTCCGACGACGGCGCCGAGGTTGAGGTCATGGTCGCCGACGGCTACCGCAGCGCGACCGTCCGCCGGCTGAGCCGCTTCCCCGTCGACGCCCCGCTTCCGCTGGCCAAGGCCATCCGCACGCGCACGGCCTGCCGCTACGGTGACAATGCCGAGATGCTCGCCGACAACCCGGGCATGGCCGACCTGGTCCTCCCGGAGGTCAACCGCGCGAGCCTCACCGTGCCCATGGTCGTGGGTGATCGCGCCTGCGGTGCCCTTGGACTCACGTGGGTCGCGCCGCACACGCTCGGCGCGGAGGAGACCGGCTTCCTGGCCGCGATCGCCGGCCAGCTGGCGCAGACGCTGGAGCGGATCCGGCTGTTCGATGCCGAGGCCGCCGCCCGGCGTGAAGCGGAGCGCGTGGCCAAGCGGTTGGCATTCCTCGCCAACGCCTCAAGAATCCTGGGTGCATCCCTCGACCTGGACTTGACGTTGAGCCGCATCGCGTCCATCAGCGTCCCGTACCTCGCCGATTGGTGCCTGGTCCACCTCGCCAACGAAGCTGGTCCGCGGTTGGTGACCGTGGTCCACGACGATCCGCTGGGAGAGGAGGCCCTGCGACGTCTGGCCTCGGCCGGCAGCCAGCCGACCGCCGTGGCGACGGCTGTGGCCGCCGTCCTGCGCAGCGGACGCCCCCGACTGCTGGAGCGGGTCGAGCTGCCGGACCTGGACGAGGTCAGCCTGGCGCCGCGCTACCGGCGTGCGCTGCGCGCCGCGGGCTTCCGTGAGGCGCTGATCGTGCCCTTGCAGCACGGCGGCGAGACGCTCGGGACCCTCACTCTGGTCAACGGCGGTGGACGCGAGCTGGACGCGGGCACCCGCAGCCTGGCCGAGGAGCTCGCCGTGCGCGCCGGCGCAGCGGTGGCCAACGCACGCGCCTACCGAGATCGCGCCCGCATCGCCGATGAGCTGCAGGCCTCGCTGCTGCCCGCCCTGCTGCCGACGATCCCGGGCGTGGAGCTTGCCGCTCGCTACGCCGCGGGTGACGAGCACATGGAGGTCGGTGGCGACTTCTACGACGCCTTCGCCCTGGAAGCGGACCGCTGGCTGCTGGTCATCGGCGACGTCCGCGGCAAGGGCGTGGAGGCGGCCGCCGTCACGGGCCTGGCGCGGCACACCATCCGCGCGTTGGCGCTGCACCATGACCGGCCCGCCGGCATCCTGGCCGACCTCAACCGTGTCCTGCTGCGCGAGGACGCCAGCCGTGACACCGAGCATCGCTTCGGCGAGCCGCGCTTCTGCACGGTCTGCCTGCTGGTCGTCGCGCGCGACCCCGCGACTGGCGCCACCACGGCGACGATCTGTGCGGCCGGTCACCCGCCGCCTCGGCTGTTGCACGCCGACGGCTCGGTCACCGAGGAGGGGACCGCCAGCGACCTGCTCGGAGTCCTCGAGGAGCCCACGCTCACCGAGCACGTCATCGACCTGCGTGCCGGCGACGCCCTGGTGTGCGTGACGGACGGCATCACCGAGCGTCGCCACGGCGGCATGTTCTTCGAGGACCGCTTGAACGCGGTGCTCACCGCGGCTCGCGATGCCGGAGCCGAGGAGCTCGCCGCCAGGCTGATCATGGCCGCGTCGTCGCACGCGCCGACGGCCGCCAGCGACGATATGGCCGTGCTGACAATGCGGCTCCGACCCTGAGCCCCACCGCAGGCCTCGGGCCGCCGATCGCGTTGTGAGGCCCTGACCCGCCACGTACCCTTGTGAAGGAGCGCGGGTGCGGCTCGCGCCCCGACAACCCGACGAGGGAAGGTACGGCGGGATGAGCACGCGGCAGATCCCAGAGGCCAGCGTTGCGCGACTGCCGGTGTACCTCCGTGCGTTGGTCGACATTGCCGAGCGCGGCACGCACACCGTCTCGAGCGAGGCGCTGGCCAGCTCGGCCGGCGTGAACTCCGCCAAGATCCGCAAGGACCTGTCCTACCTCGGCTCCTACGGCACCCGCGGCGTGGGCTACGACGTGGAGTACCTCATCCACCAGATCAGCCGGGAGCTGGGACTGACGCAGGACTGGGCGATCTGCATCGTCGGCGTCGGCAACCTCGGCAGGGCACTGGCCGACTACGGCGGCTTCGCGCAGCGGGGCTTCCGCATCGCCGCGCTGTTCGAGACCGACACGCGCAAGGTCGGGACGTTGATCGGCGGACGTGCCGTCACGCACTTCGAGGACCTCGAGCGCGTCATCAAGGAGGAGGAGATCTCGATCGCGGTGCTGGCCGTTCCCGGGCACGTCGCACAGGAGGTCGCCGACCGACTCGTCGCCGCCGGGGTCACCTCGATCCTCAACTTCGCCCCGACCGTATTGTCGGTGGCCGAGCACGTGAGCCTGCGCAAGGTGGACCTGTCCATCGAGCTGCAGATCCTGTCCTTCTACGAGCAGCGCCGCTCCGCCGAGGAGTCCGTGCGCCGGGGGACCGCCCGGCGCCGCCTGGCCGGAGTCGAGGGCGCCGTGCAGCGCCTCCGCCAGCAGTAGGTGGCGGCGCCTTCCTCCGCCGCGGCGGCCGACGGTGTGCCGCCGGCTGTGCCGTCGGGTGTGCCGCTGCTGGTGAGCCTGGCCGGGCAGCGGGTGGTCTGCGTGGGCGCGGGTCCGGTCGCCACCGCGAAGGCGGCGCCGCTGCTGGCGGCCGGCGCCGATCTGATCGTGGTCAGCCCCACCGCGAGCGCTGAGCTCGCGGCTGCGGCCGCCGCCGGGCGCTGCCGCTGGCTCACCCGCGCGTACGCCACCGGTGACCTCGCCGGCGCGCTGCTGGTGGTGGCGGGCACCGACTCGGCCGAGGTGAACGCGCGGGTGGCCGCCGATGCCGCGGCGCTGCCGGCGCTGTGCGTGCGCGTGGACGCCGCGGCCGGCAGGGGACTCGGAGGGTCCGGCGGCGATGCCGCCGTTGCAGGCACGGCCGCGTTCCTGGCGACGGTGCGCCGCGGACCGTTGCTGCTGGCCGTGTCCACCTCCGGGCAGGCACCTACGCTGTCGCGCTGGATTCGCGCCGATCTGGAGGCGACCTACGACGACGCCTGGGGGGACTGCGCGGCGCTCCTCGGCGAGCTGCGGCGCGACCCGGGCGTGCGCGCAGCGCTCGCCGCGCTGCCCCCCGCGGAGCGCCGCGCTCGTTGGCGGTCGGTTCCGGTGAGGGCTATCGTGAACCTGCTCCGTAACGGTTCCTTCTCTGACGCGAAAGATGTGGCCGCCGCGTGTCTGTCCTCGTCCTCGGACTGAACTACAAGACAGCTCCCATCGACCTGCTCGAACGGGTTGCGGTGCCCGCCGAGCTGTTGCCCAAGGCGTTGCACTCGCTGATCAACCGCGAGCACGTCCTGGAAGCGGTCGTGCTGTCCACCTGCAACCGGGTCGAGGTCTACGCCCACGTCACGCGCTACCACGGCGGCATGGCGGATCTGCGCAACTTCTTCTCCGAGTGGGGCGGCGTCGCCCCGGAGGACTTCGCCGAGCTCGCCTACGACTACTACGACGATCGTGCCGCCGCGCACCTGTTCGCGGTGGCCAGCGGCCTGAAATCGATGGTGGTCGGCGAACGCCAGATCCACCTGCAGACCAAGCACGCCTACGCCGAGGCGGAACGCGAAGCCGCCACCGGGCGCGTGCTGTCCGGGCTGTTCCGCCAGGCTCTGCGCGTGGGCCGGCGCACCCGCACGGAGACCAACATCTCCGAGGGTGCCTCCTCCATGGTCGACGTCGGCCTGGACGCGGCGACCCGGGTCCTGGGTCAGCTGGACGGACGCACCGTCATGGTCGTCGGCGCCGGCAAGATGGGCGGCCTGGCCGCGCGCCAGGTGCACGGCACCGCCGGGCGCATCACGATCGCCAACCGCAGCGCAGACAAGAGCGAGCGCTTGGCCCTGCGGGTCGACGGCGACATCATCGACTTCTCCGACCTGTCCTCCGGCCTGCACGACGCCGACCTGGTGCTGTGCTCGACCGGCGCCTCCGCTCCGGTCATCAGCTATGAGCAGGTGGAGCGGGCCATGGCATCCCGGCCGCAGCGCCCGATGGTGCTGCTCGACATCGCCGTGCCGCGTGACGTCGAGCCCTCGTGCGCCGACCTGCCCGGGGTGACGGTGCTGGACGTCGACGCGGTGCGGGCGCTGACCGACACCGGCGAGACGGGCACCGAGGTCGCCAAGGCACGCGCCCTGGTGGAGGAGGAGGCGGAGCGCTTCGCCGCCTGGACCCGCAGCGTGCGCGTGGAGCCCACCATCTCCGCGCTGCGCACCCGCGCGGAGGTCATCCGGCGGGCGGAGCTGGAACGGCTGTCCGGCCGTCTCGCCGGCCTCGACGACAAGCAGCGCCAGGCGGTGGACACACTCACCAAGGGGATCCTCAACACCCTGCTGCACGAACCGTCGGTGCGGCTCAAGGCACGCGCGGACGGCAAGGACGGCGACCTGTACGGGGCGGCCCTCCGCGAGCTGTTCGACCTGCCCGACTAGCGCTGCCCGAATAGCGCGCGGCCTCACCCTCAACCTCATCCTCATCCCAAGCCCTGACATCGGCCCAGCCCTGTGATCCGCATCGCCACGCGACGCTCCGCGCTCGCCCGCGCCCAGGCGCACCAGCTGGGCATGCTCGTCACCGAGCGCACGGGGACGCCGTTCGAGCTGGTGCCGCTGGCCACGACCGGTGATCTGCACCCGGCACGGGCCGTCGGCGACTTCGACACCAAGGGGCTGTTCGTCGATACCATCCGCGCGGCCGTGCTGGCGGGGGACTGCGACCTCGCCGTGCACTCCTACAAGGACCTGCCGACGCCGGCGCTGGACGGCTTGACCGTTGCGGCCGTGCCCAAGCGGGCGGATCCCCGCGACGTCCTGGTCACGCGCCAGGGCCACGCCCTGTCGACCCTGCCGCCGCTCGCCGCGGTGGGCACCTCCTCCGAGCGCCGCCGGCTGCAGCTGCTGCGGGCCAAGCCGTCCCTGCAGGTCCTGCCGATCCGCGGCAACCTCGACACGCGGCTGCGCAAGGCCGCCGACGGTGAGTTCGATGCGGTCGTGATCGCTCTCGCCGGCCTCACCCGGCTGTACGTGGCCGAGTCGCTGGGGGGCATCGGGGCGCTCGGGCTGCCGCTCAAGGCCGCGCCGCTGGAGCCCGGAGAGTGCTTGCCGGCGCCGGCGCAAGGCGCCCTCGCCATCGAGGCGCGCGACGATGACGACGACGCCCTGGCCGTGTGCAGGCTCATCAACGACGAGCCGAGCGCCCGCCGCGTGCGCGCCGAGCGCGCGTTTCTGGCCGCCTTCGGCGGCGGGTGCCTCGCGCCCGTCGGCGCGCTGTGCACGCTCACCGGCGCAGGCGGGCTTGAGCTCGCCGGGATGATGGGCGATCCCGTCAACCGCCGTGTGCTGCGCGACTCCATGCGCGGGCCCTATGCCGACCCAGAGCGGGTCGGTCGGGAGCTGGCCGAGGCCATGCTCGCGCGCGGCGGGCGCGACATGCTCGACAGCATCAGCCGGGTGCGCGACGACGCCAAGGCGGGAGGCCGGGCGTCGTGAGCGCGGCGCTGCCCTTCGGCGGGCCCGACGCCGTCCCCGGCGAGGTGTACCTGGTGGGCGGAGGGCCCGGCGACCCCGGCCTGGTGGGGCTGCGCGCGGCGCATCTGCTCGCCACCGCCACCTTCGTGGCCTACGACCGGTTGGCGCCGAAGGTCTGCCTGCGACTGTGCCGGGACGACGCCGAGCTGGTCTACGTCGGCAAGCTGCCGGACCGCCACGCGCTGGCCCAGGAGGACATCAACCGGCTGCTGGTGGCGAAGGCCCGCGCCGGTCACGCGGTCGTGCGCTGGAAGGGCGGCGACCCGTTCGTGCTCGCCCGCGGGTCGGAGGAGGCCGCCGCATGCGTCGAGGCCGGTGTTGCCTTCGAGGTCGTGCCGGCGGTCACCTCCGGCATCGCCGCCCCCGCCTACGCCGGCATCCCGGTGACCCACCGGGGCGTGTCGCCGGCTTTTGCCGTGGTGACCGGTCATGAGGACCCCACCAAGCCCGGCACCCAGGTCCACTACGACGCGCTCGCCCGCTTCCCCGGCACGCTGCTGCTGTACATGGGGGTCGGGCGGCTGCGGGCGATCGCCGCGGCCCTGGTGGCGGGCGGCCGCCCGGGCACGGAGCCGGTGGCGCTGGTGCGCTGGGGCACGACCGCCCGGCAGGAGACGCTGACGGGCACCCTCGCCGACATCGCCGACACCGTAGACGCGGCGGGCTTCGCCAACCCGGCGATCATCGTGGTCGGTGCGGTCGCGGCGCTGCGAGACCAGCTGCGCTGGTACGACACCCGACCGCTGCACGGCCTGTCGGTGCTGGTGCCCCGCACCCGCCAGCAGGCCTCCGCGCTGTCGGATCGCCTACGGGCGCTGGGTGCCGAGCCGGTGGAAGCCCCCACCATCGCCATCGAGCCGGGCCGCGAGCCGGAGCGCCTGCGCGCGGAGCTGGCCGCCGCCGCCGACGGCGCCTACGACTGGATGGCGCTGACCTCGGTCAACGGCGTCGACGCGGTCTTCGCCGCCATCGCCGCGATGGGCGCGGACGCGCGGCTGCTCGCGCGCGTGCGCGTCGCGGTGGTCGGGTCCGGCACGGCCGAGGCGCTGACCGCCCGCGGCGTGCGCGCGGACCTCGTGCCGGAGCGCTTCACCACCACCGGGCTCGCCGACGCCCTGCTGCGCGCACCGACTCCTCCCGGCCGGGCGCCGCGGATGCTGCTGCCGCGCGCCGACATCGCCACGCCGGTGCTGACGCGGATGCTGGCCGAGGCCGGCTGGGACGCCGTGGAGGTGGAGGCCTACCGCACCGTGCCCGTGCCCGCGCTCGACCCCGAGGTGCGTCAGCGCCTCGATGACGGTGGCATCGACCTGCTCGCCTTCGCCTCGTCGTCGACGGTGCGCAACTTCGTCGACCTCTACGACGGTCCGGTGCTGGGCGCGGTGGCGTCGATCGGACCCGTCACCACGGAGACCTGCCGCCAGCTGGGCCTGACCGTGGCCGCGGAAGCCGATCCGCACGACATCGCGGGCTTGGTGCAGGCCGTGGTCGCCGCAGCGCGGCAGCGCTGGCCGAAGCGTGTCCCCGCGCAGACGGCCGGGTAGGCGCTCTGCGAACCACCACGCCCGCGCGTCGCCGCGTGCGTGATCCGATCGTCCTCAGGAGCTGGAATGAAGATGAAGCTGACGGCGCTGTCGCTGATCGCGGCGCTCGCGCTATTCGGGGCCGCGTGCGATGCCGATGGCGATGTGGACGCCGACGCCCCGGAGGTGGAGGTGCCCGAGATACCCGGGCCTCCCGACGTGCCCGACGTCGACGTCGATGTCGAGAGCGGCGGCTAGCCCGCGGCGAACCACAGGTAGACCCCGATCACGATGATCGCGAGCATGGCGAGCTTGATCACCGCCTTGGCCGCCTTCAGCGCCACGAAGGCGCCGATGACGATGAGGGCGATGCCGAGCGGTGTGCTGAGGTCATCCATGCCGTGCACGCTACGGGGTGCAGGCGCGGCGGGCACGGATGCCGCACCCCGGGTCAGCGCACCCCACGTCGAAGGCGGGTCTACCGCCTCGGCGATGCTCACGAGATGGACCCGACCACCACGTGGGCCATAACAGCCGCCGGCACCACGCCCGCCAGCACTCGAGTGATCCGCGTCCCGGCTCTACATCCCGCGCCCCGACCCCCGAGGTGCCAAGGATCCCGTACACCCGCAGGGCGCAGTCCTCGCCACCTCCTGCTTCGGCGCCTCGAACCCCGGAGGTGCCAAGGATTCCGCACATCCCCGGTGCGCGGTCCTTGCCACGTCCTGCTTCGGCGCCTCGAACCCCGGAGGTGCCAAGGATGCCGCACATCCCCGGTGCGCAGTCCTCGCCACCTCCTGCTTCGGCGCCTCGAACCCCGGAGGTGCCAAGGATTCCGCACATCCCCGGTGCGCGGTCCTTGCCACGTCCTGCTTCGGCGCCTCGAACCCCGGAGGTGCCGAGGATTCCGCACATCCCCGGTGCGCGGTCCTTGCCACCTCTTGCCCGCCTGCGGCGCGGCTGCGCCGGTGGACGTGCTGGTGGTGGGCGGTGAGACGGGCTTTCCCGTGCTGCCGCCGGACTCCCACGGGTTTGACGGCAACCTGGACGGCGTGGGCTGCGAGAGCGAGCTGAGGCCCGCGGTCTGTACAGCCAGCCGGTGAGTTCCTATGCTGCGCCGCTGGTGGTGACCAACGAGATCCGCCGGCTCGGGCCGCAGACGATCATCCTGCTGGGCGGCGAGCAGGCCATCTCCGCGGCGGTGGCCGAGGCCGCCGCGGGGTTGGCTCCCGAGGTCGAGCGCCTGGCGGGTTCCACGCGCTATGACACCGCCCGCCGGATCGCCGACCGCACCGACGGCAACGACGCGGTGATCGCCTCGGGCCTCGACT
>Ga0209587_1001734_pt1 | contig 10022 bp, 7 predicted proteins | sample NGEPerD_2_FD_184512 | JGI IMG/M metagenome (GOLD analysis project Ga0209587, IMG submission 184512) | Arctic peat soil microbial communities from the Barrow Environmental Observatory site, Barrow, Alaska, USA - NGEE PermafrostL1-D... | ecosystem: Environmental > Terrestrial > Soil > Wetlands >... | reverse complement strand
GGTCGCGCGTCGCCTCATCGAAACAGGCGCCATCCACGTTTGAGATGAAGCGGAAGGTCATGTCGCGGTCCGAATAGGGACGCAGCGCCAGATAGGCCATCTCCGGTCCGAGATAGGACCCGCCGATGCCAATATTGATGACGTTCTTGATGCGCTTGCCCGTATGGCCTTTCCACGCGTCGCTCCTGACCTTGTCGGCGAACGCCGCCATGCGGTCGAGCACCGCGTGCACGTCCGGCACCACGTTGTGTCCGTCGACTTCGATCACTTCATCGGCCGGCGCGCGCAAGGCGACATGCAGCACGGCACGGTTCTCCGACACGTTGATCTTCTCGCCGCGGAACATGGCGTCGCGCCGCTCCGCCACTTTGCGTTCCTTGGCGAGATCGGCCAGGAGCCCCATGGTCTCCTGGGTCACGCGGTTCTTCGAGTAGTCGAGGGAAAGCCCGGCGCCCTCCACCGTAAAGCGCCCCGCGCGGTCGGCATCGTCGGCGAACAGCTGCCGCAAATGCGCGTCCTTGATCTTGGCGTGGTGCGTCTCAAGCGCTTGCCAGGCCGGCGTGTCGGTCGGTTGGGTGGGCATTGCGGTCTCCTTAAGCCAGCGCCTTGGTCTTGGTCTCGATGGCTTTTAGCAGGTCCTGCCACGAGGCTACGAAGGAGTCGGCCCCTTCCTTCTGGAGCTGGGCGGCCAGCGCCGAGACCGAGATGCCGGCCTTCTCATAGGCCGCGAGCACGTCCTCGCAATTGCCGCCGTCGGGCGAAAGCGCGCCTTCCAGCGTGCCGTGATCGGCAAAAGCGAGCAGCGTCTTGTCAGGCATGGTGTTGACCGTATTCGGCGCCGCGAGCCCGCCTATGTATAAAGTGTCGGGCGCGCGCGGATCCTTGGTGCTGGTGCTGGCGAACAGGAGCCGCTGCGGCCGCGCGCCGAAGGATTCAAGCCGCTGCCAGCGGTCGGAATCGAGCATGGCGCGATAATCGCGATAGGCCTGATGCGCAACGGCGATGCCGAGTTTGTCGCGGAGTTCGTCCGGCACCTTGTCCAACACCGCCTTGTCCCAGCGGCTGATGAAGATGGAAGCCACCGAGCGCACATCCGGATCGAGCCCGGCGGCCACCCGCCGCTCCAGCCCCTTCATATAGGCGTCGGCCGCGGCCACGCAGTGCTCCGAGGAGAACAGCAAGGTCACATTGACCGTGATGCCTGAGAAGATCGCTTCCTCGATGGCCGGCAGGCCTTCCTTTGTCCCGGGGATCTTGATGAACAGGTTCGGCTTGTGCGCCCGCGCATAAAGCCGCTTCGCTTCGGCGATCGTGGCTTGCGTGTCATAGGCGAGAAGCGGCGAGACCTCGAGCGAGACGAAGCCGTCCACGGTCGCCGTGCGCCGATGGGCCGGCAGGAACATGTCCGCGGCCCGCGACAAATCCTGCAAGGCGAGTTCGAAGAACAGCGCCTCGCCGGTATAGCCCGCGCCCGACAGGCGCTTGATCTCCGGGTCGTAGCTGTCGCTCTTGGAAATCGCGTTGTCGAAGATCGTCGGATTGGACGTGAGCCCCGTGACCGAAAGCTCGTCGATATATTTCTTGAGCGTACCGCTATCCAGCATGTCGCGGGTGATGTCGTCGATCCACAGGCTCTGACCCAGATCGTGCAAGGCTTGCGTTGCTTTCACGGCTAATCTCCTTCTCGGGCCGGCGCTAACGCCGAAAAATCAAGGTCCATCAGATCGGCGATGCGCGCGATCTCGATATCCGCCGGCTGCGCGCCCGCCAAAGCCTGCGCATCGTTGGCATAGTGTCCTTGGCGCGGGAAGACCGTGGTGACCCGGTCCCCCCAGGCAGTCTTCACGGCATCGAGCAGTTTGAGCTTGTCGTCGATCAGCACGTAATGCTTCGACGGGTAGGCACTCTGCACCGAATTGAGCTCTTTTTCTTTGTGAACGTAATTCAGCACGTGGCCGCCAAAAGCGTCTAGAAGGCCGGCCCGCTCCAGCTTGTGTGGCTGATAAACGCCGTCGCCGTCGGTGAGGATCACCGGCAAGCCCCATTGACGCACATGGCGCACGGCCCCGAGCGCGTCCGGATAGAGGCGCTCGATATAGGGATAATCCATGACCCAATTGGCGAGCTGCAAGACGCGCGGGTTTTCCAAATGCGCGAGGCGAAACTTCTCCAGCGTGCCGAGAAAGTCGGCATAGCCATGCTTGACCCGCTCTTCCTCGTAAAGCGCCCAGAGCTGCTCCTCGGCCTCCTTGCCGAACGTTGCTTCCACATGCGCGCTGAGATCGCCCTTCATGCGGTCGTTGTCGAGCAACGTGTTGTCCACGTCGAACAGGAAGATGACTTGGTGTGTCTCGGACATGCGTAGGTTTAGGCGGGTTTGGGGTTGAGCCAGTGTCCGTCCGTGCCGACGAGTTGGTCGGCCTCGACCGGTCCCCAGGTGCCGGTCTTATAGCGATAGACCGGCGTCACATTACCGAGCACGCCGTTCACGATGCGCCATTCCGCATCGACGATGTCCTCTCTGGTGAAGAGATCGCTGATGCCGTGCATGGCGTCGCCGAGAAGCCGTTGGTAAGGCGGTTTGTCGCCGGCCGGCTGCCGGGTCAGGATCAGCTCCACGTCGCTGCCGATCATGCGGTCGCCGGGAACCTTGACGCGGGTGCCGAGGGCGATGGTCACGTCGGGCTGGATGCGGAAGCGCACGTGACCGCATCCGATCGAGCTGATCTCGCCGAAAGTCTCCCGCGGCGGCCGTTTGAACTGCACCACCGCTTCGGCAATGCTGACAGGCAGGCACTTGCCGGTGCGGATATAGATGGGCACGCCTTCCCAGCGCCAGCTGTCGATGGCGAGCTTGGCGGCGGCATAGGTTTCCACCGTCGAGCCTGGACGCACGCCGAGCACCTTTTCGTATCCTTCGTATTGGCCGCGCACCAGGTCGTTGGGCCCAAGCGCGCGGACGGACTTCAGCAGGCTGGCTTTGCGGTCACGGATTGCTTCGTGCTGCTGACCGGTGGGCGGGTCCATGGTCAGCGACGCCAGAATCTGGAGCATATGATTTTGCAACACGTCGCGGATCGCGCCAGCCTCGTCATAGAACGCGCCGCGATCCTCAACCCCGAAATTCTCCGCCATGGTGATTTGGATGCTGCGCACATAGTTGCGGTTCCACAGGGGCTCGAAGATCGAGTTGGCGAAGCGGGTGTAGAGAATGTTCTGCACCGGCTCCTTGCCGAGATAGTGATCGATGCGGAAGATGTCTTCTTCCGAAAAATACTCGTCGAGGATGTGGCTTAGTTCTTCGGCCGACTCGCGGTCGCGGCCAAAGGGTTTCTCCACCACCAGCCCCGCGTTCTCCGCGCAACCCGACTTGGCGAGTTGCGAGGCGACCTCGGAGAACAGAGTTGGCGGGATGGCAAGATAGTGCAGGGGACGCTTGGCATCGCCAAGATCCTTGCGCAGCGCTTTGAAGGTCTTCGTGTCGGCGTAGTCGCCCTCCACGTATTGGAGCTGGCTCAGCAGCTTCTTGAACGCGTCCGAGTTGGTATCGCCGCCATGATCCTTGACGCTTTCGGCGGCACGCTGCTTGAGCCAGTTTAGTCCCCGGCCGCCTCGGGCCACGCCGATGATCGGCGTGGACAGGTCCTCGTCGCGCACCAGTCCGAACAGGGCGGGAAAGATCTGCTTATAGGCGAGATCGCCGGTGGCGCCGAAAAAGACCAGCGCGTCGGACTCTCCTTCACTTGCTTTCGTCATGGCGCTTTCTTCTCGAAATGGCCGCCGAATTCGTAGCGCATGGCCGACATCAGCTTGTCGGCGAAGTCCGCATTGCCGCGCGAGGCGAAGCGCGAGAACAGCGCCGAGCTGATGACGGGGGCCGGGACTCCTTCGTCGATGGCCGCTTGCAGGGTCCAGCGGCCTTCGCCGGAGTCGGACACGCGGCCTTCGAAATTGGCGAGGTCGGGGCTTGCCCGCAAGGCGCTCGCCGTGAGGTCGAGCAGCCAGGAGCCGATCACGCTGCCGCGCCGCCACACCTCGGCCACGTCCGCCAGATCGATGTCATATTGATAGTATTCCGGATTGCGCAACGGCGTGGTCTCCGCGTCCGTCTCTTGCTTGCGCTTTCCGACATTGCCGTTCTTGAGGATGTTCAGGCCTTCCGCATAGGCCGCCATGATCCCGTATTCGATGCCGTTATGCACCATCTTGACGAAATGCCCGGCGCCGTTCGGTCCGCAATGGAGATAGCCGTTCTCGGCCGCTGATGGCTCGCCGGTGGCGCCCGGCGTGCGCCCCGTGTCGCCGACACCCGGCGCCAGCGCCTTGAAGATGGGGTCGAGCCGCGCCACCACGTCGTCCTCGCCGCCGATCATCATGCAATAGCCGCGATCGAGCCCCCACACGCCGCCGCTGACGCCCACATCGACATAGTGGATGTCGTTTTTTTTCAGCGCCTTGGCCCGGCGCAGATCGTCGTGATAATAGGAGTTGCCGCCGTCTACTATAATGTCGCCGGCCTCCAGCAGCGGCGTGAGCTCCGCAACCACCGCATCGACCGCGCCCGCCGGCACCATCATCCAGACGGCCCGCGGCTTATCGAGCCCCTTCACGAATTCGCTCAGCTTTGTGCTGCCTGTGGCGCCCTTGTCGGTCAGCGCCTTCACGGCATCCGCGTGGGTGTCGAAGACGTGGCAATCGTGGCCGGCCTTCATCGCCCGCACGACCATGTTGGCACCCATTCGGCCGAGGCCGATCATGCCGAGTTGCATTGTTTCTCTCCTCGTTTCGCGTTCGTCAGGGGCGCTCCGGGACAGGAACGCATGAGACTAAAGGCCCAGCGCCATTTTGGCCGCGGACGCGACCCGCTCCGGCGTGAAGCCAAAATGCTCGGAGACAACTTTCAGCGGCGCCGACAGGCCAAACGTGTTCATGCCGAGCACGATGCCCTTCGACCCCGCATAGCGGTCCCAGCCGATCGGCGAGGCCTCCTCGACCGTGACGCGCGCCGTGATGGCGGACGGCAGCACGGACTCCCGATAGGCTTCGTCCTGGGTATCGAACAACTCACGGCAAGGCATTGAAACGACTCGCGCTTTGATCTTGTCGGCGGCGAGGATGTCGCGCGCCGCAACACACAGCGCCACCTCGCTGCCCGTGCCGATCAGAATGACGTCGGGCTTCCCATCGGCTGCGTCGGCCAGAACGTAAGCACCTTTGGCGAGCCCCGAGGCCGGACCGAGCTTCGACCGGTCGAAGATCGGCAGCGCCTGGCGTGACAGGATCAGCGCCACGGGCCGGCTCTTATGCGGCATGGCAAGCCGATAGGCCTCCACCGTCTCGTTGGCGTCGGCCGGGCGGATCACCATCATGCCGGGGATCGCGCGGAGCGACACCAATTGCTCGATCGGCTGATGCGTCGGGCCGTCTTGGCCCAAACTGATGGAGTCGTGCGTCCAAATGTGAAGGACCGGGATGTCCATCAGCGAGGCCAGCCGGATCGCGCCGCGCGCATAGTCGGTGAAGATCAGGTAACAGGAATCGTAGGCGCGCATGCCCGTGAGCACCATGCCGTTGACGATGGCGCACATGGCGTGCTCGCGGATGCCGTAGCGCAGATTGTGTCCGCCATAGTCGCCGAGCTTGCCGTAAGGCTGGAACTCGCCCGCGTCCGCATAGTCCAAGATCACCTTGGTGCTGCCGGCCACGTCCGCCGCGCCGCCTATGACCCAAGGCACCTTTGCGGCGATCGCGTTGAGCACTTTGCCGGAGGCCTCGCGCGTGGCGATCCCCTTGGGATCGGGCGCGAAGTCCGGGATATCGCTGTCCCACCCCTCCGGCAGGCCGCGGTCGCGGATCAGTTCGATCTGCTTGGCCTCGTCCGCGTGAGTCTTGGCGTAGTCGGCGAACAGCACCTCCCACCGGGCCCGGGCGTCGGCGCCGCGCTGGCCCATATGGGTGGTGAACTGCTGACGCACACCGCTGGGCACGACGAAGAACTTGTCCGGATCGAAGCCGAGAAATTCCTTGGTGCGGCGCACCTCTGCAACGCCGAGCGGCTCGCCATGGGCGGCCGGCGTGTCGTGCTTGCCGGGTGAGCCATAGCCGATATGGCTTCGCACATGAATGAGCGTCGGGCGGTCGTCGGTCGCCAGGAAGTCTCTGTAGGCTGCCGCGACCTGGCCGAGATCGTTGGCATCGGCGACCTCGGCGATATTCCAGCCATAGGCCCTGAAGCGCGCGATCACGTCCTCGGTGAAGGTGATGTCCGTGTGGCCGTCGATGGTCACGTTGTTGTTGTCGAAGATCCAGCACAGGTTCGACAGCTTCAGATGCCCGGCGAGCGAGGCCGCCTCGCTGCCGACGCCCTCCATCAGGCAGCCTTCGCCGCTGAGCGCATAGACATTGAAATTGAACAGCTCAAAGTCCGGCTTGTTGTAGGTAGCGGCCAGCCATTTGCCGGCCATCGCCATGCCCACGCTGGTGGCAATGCCTTGGCCGAGCGGGCCGGTGGTGGATTCCACGCCCGTGGTCCAGCCATATTCGGGATGCCCGGGGCAGCGGCTGCCGTCCTCGCGGAAGCTTTCGATGTCCGCGAGCGAGACCGCTTCGCCGCCCTTCGTCTGATAAGAGGTCTCTGCCGCCTCGATGCCCGCCAGATGGATCAGGCTGTAGAGCAGCATCGAGGCGTGCCCCGCCGACAGCACGAAGCGGTCGCGGTTGATCCAGTGCGGCGCCTTCGGGTCGTAGCGCAGGAATTGCTGCCACAGCGTGTAAGCGGTGGGCGCCGCGTCCATGACCGTGCCGGGATGGCCGGAATTGGCTTTCTGAATGGCATCGATGGAGAGCGTGCGGATCGTGTTGATCGCCAGCTCGTCGAGCTCGTCTTGGGTCTGCGCCACCGCCGCCGTTCCTCCCTAAGCTCTAACTTGCCGTCACAAAGGCGGACGACACACCGGTGAAGCTCTGATCCATCACCTTGTTCCAGACCTTCACGCCGCCGGTGATTCCATCTTCGTTCGATACCGTTCGCACAGTGTCCGGCAACGGCTTTTCGATCAAGCGCGCGTTGCCGCCGCCGATATAGAGCATGTCGTAATTGGTAACGGTCGCGAGGACGCCAATGATCTCGCGCACGCGCTTGTTCCACGCTTTGGGACCGACGGCTTCCAGCGCCTTCTCGCCAAGATATTGATCGTAGGTCGTGTTTGTCTTGATGGGGTGCTGGCTCATCTCGAGATGCGGCGCGAGGCGGCCATGCTCGAACAGCGCGAAGCCGAAGCCCGTTCCCATGGTCAGCGCGCATTCGACGCCTTTGCCGGAGACGGCGCCCAAGCCTTGGACGCTTGCATCGTTGAGCATGCGCACCGGTTTCTTCAGCCGCTTGTGGAGGATCGCGGCGAGCTCGAAGCCCTGCCACAGTCCGGTGCCGAGATTGGGCGCCGTGACCACATAGTCGGCGCGCACGACGCCGGGAAAGCCGATGGTGATGCGGTCATGAGGCCCGAGCGCTCCTGCGAGGCCCGTAAGCGCCTCGACCACCTCTTGCGGAACGGTGGGGTGGGGCGTGACCACCTGGTTCGGCCCCTTCAACATTTTGCCCTTCGGCGAGAGGATGCCCGCCTTCAAATGGCTGCCGCCGATATCGAAGGCGAGCGTGAGGGGACCTTGGCTGTCATGTTCGCTGCGCGTCACCCGGCGCTCCACGGTTTTGTGTCCTGCCGCGTGCAGCGGCCCGCATCGTTCCCGATCTAGATCTTGCGTCTCAACATAAGATGAAGCAATCGGATCAAGTCTTAGAACTGACGTACGTTTCTAATAGAGGTTTTTCAGTCTTTGCCGACCTCTTGGGCAGGTTAGCGCTGCGGCGAAGCCATGCTGGTCCGGCCATCGCGCCGAGAATACTGCGTGGCGGCGCGCCCTCCTTGCGGATATGCCGAAACGGTCGGCAATTTGTCCATCATATCCACAGGTCCGGCTCTTGTTTTTGGCGGATGGGCGCGACTCGGCCCGGTCGATGGGGCATCCTTTCGCCAAGCAAGGGCCTTGAGCGACAAGACGAGGAGAATGCCGCGATGGCCGAGTCCGGGACCCCGTCCAAAGATCAGTCGGATTTGCAGTCTCTTCCCCTCGACAAGCTCGAGGCGAAGCTTGGTACCTCGCCCCAGACCGGTCTGACCAAGGACGAGGCGGAGCAGAGGCTCGCCCAATACGGCCCCAACGAGATCGCCGAGAAGAGGGTCAATCCGCTTCTCAAATTCCTCTCTTATTTCTGGGGCCCGATCCCCTGGATGATCGAGGCCGCGGCGGTGCTGTCGGCCGTCGTGCACCATTGGTCGGACTTCGTCATTATCATGGTGCTGCTGCTGGCCAACGCCGTCGTCGGCTTCTGGGAGGAATACCAGGCCGACAACGCCATCGCCGCATTGAAGGCCAGGCTTGCGCCGCATGCCCGGGTCAAGCGTGACGGCGCCTGGTCCGACTTGGCCGCGAGGCTGCTCGTCCCCGGCGACATCGTGCGCTTGCGCCTCGGCGACATCGTTCCGGCCGATGCCCGCGCGCTCGGCCCCGATCCGGTCGAGGTGGATCAAGCGGCGCTGACCGGCGAGTCCTTGCCCGTGTCGAAAGGAACCGGCGAGGTGCTCTATTCCGGGGCGATCCTCCGCCAAGGCGAGACCGACGCGCTGGTCTATGCCACCGGCGGCCACACTTTCTTCGGCAAGACGGCGGCGCTCGTCGAGGAAGCGCATACGGTCAGCCACTTCCAGCGGGCCGTGCTGAAGATCGGCGACTATCTGATCGTCATCGCCATCGCCCTGGTGTCGCTTATCTTTGCCGTCGCGCTGTTCCGCGGCGATCCCTGTCGCCATGCCCGCCGTGCTGTCCGTGACCATGGCGGTCGGCGCCCGGCGGCTGGCCGCCCGCCAGGCCATCGTCAGCCGGCTCGCCGTCATCGAAGAACTGGCCGGCGTCGACGTGCTGTGCTCCGACAAGACCGGCACGCTGACCCAGAACAAGCTCACGCTCGGCGATCCTGTCTGCGTCGGCAAGGTCTCGCGTGACGAGCTCGTTCTGGATGGCGCGCTCGCCTCCCGCGCCGAGGACCAGGACACCATCGACATGGCGGTCATCGCCGGCGTCACCAACCAGGAGGCGCTCAAGAGTTTTGCCACCACCCACTACCAGCCCTTCGATCCCGTCCACAAACGCACCGAGGCGACGGTGAAAACGGCCGACGGCAAGACCTTCAAGGTCACCAAAGGCGCCGTGCAGGTCATCCTCGCGCTGTCGAAGAATGCGGACCAGGTCCGCGATGAGGTGACCAAGGCGACCGATTCGCTGGCGAAGCGCGGCTATCGCGCGCTCGGCGTCGCCAAAGCATCAGGGGAGGGCGATTGGCAGTTTCTCGGCGTTCTGCCGCTTTTCGATCCGCCGCGCCCCGACTCCAAGGAGATGATCGCAGCTGCCGAGGAACTCGGCATCGACGTCAAGATGATCACCGGCGATCAACTGGCCATCGCCAAGGAGATTGCCGGTCAGCTCGGGCTCGGCACCAACATTCTTGACGCGAGCATGTTCGGCGGCACCAAGGCCCACCAGACCGCGCAGCTCGACCACGATATCGAGACCGCCGACGGATTCGCGCAAGTGTTTCCCGAGCACAAATTCCACATCATCGACGTGCTGCAGAAGCATGGCCACATCGTCGGCATGACCGGAGACGGCGTGAACGATGCGCCGCCGCTGAAGCAGGCCGATTGCGGCATCGCGGTTTCCGGCGCCACCGACGCCGCCCGCGCCGCGGCCGCCATCGTTCTCCTGACGCCGGGTCTCACCGTCATCGTCGAGGCCGTGAAGGAAGCGCGCAAAATCTTCCAGCGCATGAACATCTACGCGATCTACCGCATCGCCGAGACGATCCGCGTGCTCTTATTCATGACGCTGGCGATCCTGGTGTTCAATTTCTATCCGGTCACCGCGATCATGATCGTGCTGCTGGCGCTCCTCAATGACGGCGCGATCCT
>Ga0209587_1001733_pt1 | contig 10024 bp, 7 predicted proteins | sample NGEPerD_2_FD_184512 | JGI IMG/M metagenome (GOLD analysis project Ga0209587, IMG submission 184512) | Arctic peat soil microbial communities from the Barrow Environmental Observatory site, Barrow, Alaska, USA - NGEE PermafrostL1-D... | ecosystem: Environmental > Terrestrial > Soil > Wetlands >... | reverse complement strand
GAAGCGCCGTCGCCGTACCCTGCCGCGGTGTCGATCAGGGTGCCGCCGGCCTCGGCGAACGCGACCAACTGCTCGCGGGCCTCGTGTTCGTCGGTATCGCGGCCCCAAGTGAGCGTGCCGAGGCCGAGCCGTGAGACCTTGAGGCCGGTGCGACCGACGAACCTTTGTTGCATGGAAGGCACGCTATCGAGCGGCGGGCTCTGCCAGGGACTCGCCTCGCCGTCGAGTGCGCCACATCCCGCAACAAGTGAGGGCCTGCGTAGTCTTTGCGAGGCGATCGACCGTCCAACAAGGAGCGCGCGTGCTCGACTTTCTCAAGGCCATAGTCCTCGGCCTGATCCAAGGGCTCACCGAGTTCCTGCCGATCTCGAGCAGCGCACACCTCCGGATCTTTCCCGAGCTGTTCGGCTGGGGCGATCCCGGTGCGGCGTTCACCGCTGTGATCCAGATCGGCACCGAGCTCGCGGTGGTGATCTACTTCCGCAAGGACATCTGGCGGATCGGCTCGGCTTGGGTCCAGTCGCTGTACAAGCCGGCGCTACGCGGGTCGATCGACTCGCGGATGGGCTGGTACATCATCGTCGGCTCGCTGCCGATCGTCATCCTCGGCATCTTGCTCAAGGACATCATCGAGCAGGACTTTCGCAGCCTCTGGATCATCGGGACCACCCTGGTCGTGCTCGGTATCGTCCTCGGGATAGCCGACCGTGTGGGGAGCAGCGACCGGAACATCAAGGCGATGTCCTTGAGGCACGCGGCTTTCCTCGGCTTGGCGCAGGCGGCCGCGCTCGTCCCGGGTGTGTCTCGCTCGGGCGCGACGATCAGCATGGGCAGGTTCCTCGGGTACGACCGGGAGACGGCGACCCGGTTCGCTTTCCTGCTAGCGATCCCGGCCGTGGTCGGCGCCGGGCTGTTCGAGCTGAAGGAGATCCCGCACGGCGAGAACGCGTACGGACCCTGGCCCACACTGCTCGCCACGATCGTGTCGTTCATCGTCGGGTACGCCGCTATCGCGTGGTTGCTGCGCTACGTGAGCACCAAGTCGTACCTACCGTTCGTGATCTACCGGATCGCGCTCGGCACCTTCACGTTGACCATGGTCAGCCTCGGGTTCCTGGTCGCGTGATCCGAACGAGGCGCGCTTCAACGGGGGGTTAGAGCCAGCCGGATCGCTTGAACAGCCGGTGCAGCGCCACGGAGCCACCCAGCATCACCGCAAGCACGATGAAGTAGCCGTAGCGCCACTGCAGCTCGGGCATGTTGTCGAAGTTCATCCCGTAGACGCCGGCGATCAGGGTGCCGACCGCGGCGATAGCAACCCAGGCGGAGATCTTTCGCATGTCCTCGTTCTGCTGGACGCTGATCCGCGCGAGATGCCCGTCGAATGCGGTGGACAGCAGACCGTCGAGCACGTCGATGACTTCGGACACGCGTACGACGTGGTCGGCCACGTCACGGAAGAACGGAGCCGCGTCGTGACTGATCCCGGGAACCGAGCCGGCGGCGAATCGCTTCATCGGGTCCCGCAGCGGGTTTACGGCCCGCCGCATCTCCGACAGCTCACGCTTGAGCACATAGATTCGCGCGGCGTCGTCGCTGCGGACAGGTGAGAACACGGACTCCTCAACCTCGTCTACGTCCTCCTCCAACGACGCGGCGACGGCCTCGTAGCTGTCGACGACCCGGTCGCAGATCGCGTAGAGGACTGCCGACGGACCGTGCCCGAGCAGTTGGGTCTTCTGTTCCAGGTCGAGCCGCGCTGAGTGCAGCTCGGTGCCCTTCCCGTGACGAACGCTGACCACGAAGTTCGTCCCGAGGAACAGGTTGATCTGCCCCGTCTCCACGGCATCGAGCTCGTCGACGTACCAGAGCGTCTTCAGCACGAGGAACAACCCGTCGTCGTAGCGCTCGAGCTTTGGACGCTGATGCGCGTGCAGGGCATCCTCGACTGCGAGTGGGTGCAACGCGAAGAGCGCCGACACCTTCTCGAGCTCTGCCGCGCTTGGCTCGTGCAGGCCGACCCAGACGAAGTCGCTGTCTTCGCTGGCTGCCTGCCGCACGCCCTCGAGGTCCTCTTTCTCCGTATCGAGGGGAACGCGTACGCCGTCCCGGTACAACGCGCAGTCGACGATCATCTGTTCAGGTTACGTGCCCTAGCATCGAATCCATGGCAACTCTGATCCTGGCCCGACACGGACGCAGCACTGCGAATGCGAAGGGTGTGCTCGCCGGCCGCGAGAGGGGCGTTCATCTCGATGAGGAGGGTGTCGCGCAGGCCAGGGCCGCAGCCGAAAGGCTGACCGGTCTGAAGCTCGACGCCATCGTGAGCAGCCCGCTGGAGCGCTGCAAGGAAACGGCAAGAGAGATCAACAAGCGGCAGTCCGGTTCGCTGAAGGTGGCCAACGAGCGCGGTCTCCTCGAGTGTGACTACGGCAGCTGGACGGGCAGGGAGCTTAAGACCTTGGTCGAGGAACCACTGTGGCGGACAGTGCAGGCGCACCCGGCGGCGGTGAGCTTCCCGGACGGAGAGTCGATGGCTGCGATGATGGCGCGTAGTGTCGCGGCCGTCCGGGCCTGGGACGCCAAGATCGAGGCGGAGCACGGTCCCGATGCCGTCTGGCTCGCGGTCAGCCACGCGGACGTGATCAAGTCGATTCTTGCCGACGCCCTGTGCATGCACCTCGACCTGTTCCAGCGGATCGTGGTCGACCCGTCATCCATGTCGGTGATCCGTTACACCCCCCTGCGTCCGTTTGTGGTCTCCGTGAACTCGATGGCAGGTGACCTCGCCGGCCTCAAGTCGCCCGATCAGGGCGCCAGGAAGTTGGACAGCGACGCGGTCGTGGGCGGTGGCCTAGGCTCGACGCATGCCTCCACTCGTGCACAGTTTTGATCCGCCCGAGCGATTCGTCGCCGGCACGGTCGGCCCTCCCGGTCAGCGCGTCTTCTTCATCCAGGCGCGCACCGGCGCGCGCGTGACAAGCATTGCGCTGGAGAAGCAGCAGGTCTCCGTCCTGGCCGAGCGTATCGACGACCTGCTCGACGAGGTGCTTCGTTCAGGAGAGGCCAAGAGCACGGTGCCGGCGGTCACGCCCGTCGTGCTCGAGGACGCAGAGCCGCTCGAGCAACCGATCGTCGAGGAGTTCCGGGCGGGGACGATGACGCTTTCCTGGGATGCAACAGACGAGCGCATCGTTGTCGAGGTGTTCCCTTTCAACGAGGAGAGCGTGGCCGCGCCTGACCAGCCGGAGGAGGAGATCGTCGAACCGGAGCCCGAAGAGGTGCTCATCGTGCGGCTCCCCGCCGGACTTGCCCGGGCTTTCAGCAAACGAGCACAGTCCGTGGTGGCAGCGGGCCGCGCGCCCTGTCCGTTCTGTGGCGGGCCGATCGACCCTGCAGGTCACCTGTGCCCTCGCGCCAACGGCTTTCGCCGTACGCCTGAATGATCACGGCCGATGAGCTCGCCATCCTCGTCGGTGGCGACGTCGAGCTCAAGGGACGCGTGCTGCCGGCTTCCAACCTGACCTTCTTCGGTGAGGTGACCCGCGAGGGACAGTCCGTCCGGTGCGTGTACAAGCCGATCTCGGGGGAGCGTCCGTTGTGGGACTTTCCCGATGGCACATTAGCGGCACGAGAGGTCGCGGCATACGTCGTGTCCGAAGCGCTCGGCTGGAACGTCGTCCCTCTGACGGTGATGCGCGAAGGCCCTGCCGGGGTGGGGATGGTGCAGATCTGGCGGGACCCGGACCCGGAGCAGGCCCCGATCGACATCGTCCCCCTCGGGCAGCCAGTCGACGGGTACCTCCACGTGTTGGACGCACTGGACGCCAACGCGGAGCCAGTGTCCCTGGTCCACGAGGACAGTGAGCCGCTGCGACGGATGGCGGTCTTCGACGTCATCGTGAACAACGCAGACCGCAAGGGTGGCCACGTCCTGGCGATGGTCGGCGGCCACCGGTACGGCGTCGACCACGGCGTCAGCTTCCATGTCCAGAACAAGCTCCGCACTGTCTTGTGGGGCTGGGCGGACCAACCGCTGCATCCTGAAGACGCGGAGACGGTCGCCGAGTTCTCCGACGCGATCGGCTCGCGCGAAAACGGGCCCCTTGTGCGGCTCGGCGAACTGCTGGCCGAGCACGAGCTCAGGGCCCTTCGCGCACGTTGCCGGACGCTGCTCACAAGCGGTCGGATGCCGTTGCCTTCAGGTGACTGGCCCGCAATTCCGTGGCCCGCGTTCTAGCACTCGATGGTTAGTTAGGCTTCGCACATGCGCGCTTGGTCCAACCCTGATGTTCCGCGGCTCGACGGCTTCGGATCTGCTCCTGCCGTCCATGTCTTCAACACGGCGACGAGGTCGGTGGTCGAGACCCGTCCCGAGGACACCGCGCGGATGTACGTATGCGGGATCACGCCGTACGACGCCACCCACATCGGCCACGCGGCGACCTATGTCGCGTTCGACCTCCTCTACCGCGCATGGCGCGACGCCGGGCATGGGGTGCTGTACGTCCAGAACGTCACCGACGTCGACGACCCGCTCCTCGAGCGGGCGACCGCGACAGACACCGACTGGCGAGAACTGGCAGATAGCCAGATTGAGCTCTTCCGCGATGACATGGTGGCACTGCGGGTGATCGCACCTGATGAGTACGTCGGCGCCGTCGAGTCGATCCCGCTCGTGGTCGAGATCGTGGAGCAGTTGCGCGAGAAGGGTTTCGTGTACGACGTCGACGGCGACCTGTACTTCGCGGTGCACTCCGACCCGCGCTTCGGACTCGTCTCCGGGATGGACGAGCAGGAGATGTTGCGTGTCTTTGCCGAGCGTGGGGGAGACCCTGACCGGCCCGGCAAGAAGCACGCCCTGGACTGCCTGCTCTGGCAGGCCGAACGACCTGGCGAGCCAGCTTGGGACTCGGCCCTCGGACGGGGACGCCCGGGATGGCATGTCGAGTGCTCGTCGATCGCGCTGCGCTTTCTCGGTGAGGATTTCGACGTCCAGGGTGGCGGCAGCGACCTTGCCTTCCCTCACCACGAGATGAGTGCGTCGGAGGCGCAGGCCGCGTTCGACGGGTTGACCTTCGCCAGTTCCTACATGCACGCCGGAATGGTCGCACTCGAAGGCGAGAAGATGTCGAAGTCCAAGGGGAACTTGGTCTTTGTCTCGAAGCTGCGAGAGGCAGGCACCGATCCGATGGCCATCCGACTCGCGCTGCTCGCTCACCACTACCGCGCCGACTGGGAGTGGACCGATGCGGACCTCACCCGGGCAGAGTCCCGGCTGGCCGCCTGGCGCAAGGCATTGGAGAGCGCTTCTGCCGCGCAGGCGAAGCAGTTGGTGACCGTCGTACGCACCGCGTTGGCCAACGACCTGGACGCGCCCGCTGCCCTGGGAGCGATCGACTCCTGGGCAGCGAACTGGCACGAGGGCGACGGCGCGGGCGCAGACGACGTACGCCGGCTGATCGATGCCCGGCTCGGGATCGCTCTCTAGTCGGTTTCGTCAGTGTTGCGCCGTTTGAGGTAACGCTCGAACTCACGCGCGATCGCCTCTCCACTCGCCTCGGGCAGGTCCGCGGTATCCCGGGTCTCCTCGAGGGCGCGGACGTAGTCACCGACCTCCTCGTCCTCCTCGGCGAGCTCGTCCACGCCGCGCTCCCAAGCACGGGACTCCTCTGGCAGGTCGGCTAGCGGGATGCTGATCTCGAGCAGATCCTCGAGCTGGCCAATCAGGGCCAGGGTCGCCTTGGGGCAGGGCGGCTGGGCGACGTAATGCGGCACCGCGGCCCACAACGAGACGGAGGGAACGTCCATCTCGATGCACGCGTCCTGGAACACCCCCACGATCCCGACCGGCCCCTCGTAATTGGTCTGCTCGAGTTTCAATCGGTCTGCAAGGTCGAGCTCGGTGGCTGTCCCTGTGACCGGGATGGGTCGGGTGTGCGGCGTGTCCGCCAGCAAGGCGCCCAACGTCACCACAAGCTCGGTGCCGAGCTCCTGTGACGCGGCCAGCAGTTCAGCGCAGAACTGACGCCACCGCATGTTTGGCTCGATGCCCCGTAGGAGCACGACATCGCGGTCTGCGCCGGGCGGCCGGGCCACGGAGATCTGTGTCGAGGGCCAGGTGATCCGGCGCATGCCCGAGTCGTTGGTGCCCACGAAGGGTCGGTTCATCTGGAAGTCGTAGAAGGCCTCTGGGTCGATCGTCGCGACAACTCTTGCGTCCCACACCTTGATCAGGTGGTCCACCACGGATGATGCGGCGTCGGCGGCGTCGTTCCAACCTTCGAACGCGGCAATGAGGACGGGGGACTCGAGCTCTGGGACGTCTTCGATCTCGATCACATCCACAAGCCTAGTGCCAGAGACCGGATGAAGTGGGTGTCATGATCCGATACGTGGATGACCTCCCTCACGGTGGCCGACTAGGCTGGCTGGGACCCCGTGACATAGTTGCAAGGAGTGTTTTGTCAGACTCGCCGCTCATCCGTCCGGACGCCACGGAGCAGCTGTCGGCCGCTCTTCGTGATCGCGTCCTGATCATGGACGGGGCGATGGGCACCATGATCCAGCGACAGGGCTTCGAGGAGTCGCACTACCGTGGCGAGCGGTTCGCGGACTGGCCCAGTGACCTCAAGGGCAACAACGACTTGCTGACTCTGACCCACCCCGACGCCATCCGCGGCATCCATCGTCAATATCTCGAGGCGGGTGCCGATCTGATCGAGACCAACACGTTCAACGCCCAAGCCATCTCGATGGCCGACTACGGGATGGAAGCGCTCGCCTACGAGCTGAACTTCGAGTCCGCGAAACTCGCCCGGCTCGAGTGCGACGCGATGTCCGAGAGAACCCCGGACCGACCACGTTTCGTCATCGGCGCGCTGGGCCCCACCAGCCGCACTGCGTCGATCTCACCCGACGTCGAAGACCCCGGCAAGCGAAACGTCACCTTTGACGAACTGGTTGCGGCCTACCTCGAACAAGCCCGAGGGCTTGTGGATGGTGGCGCCGACATTCTGCTCCTCGAGACGATCTTCGACACCCTCAACGCCAAGGCCGCGATCTTCGCCTGCGAGACGTTGTTCGAGGAGCACAACCGTCGCTGGCCGGTCATCATCTCCGGCACGATCACCGATGCGTCTGGTCGCACCCTGTCCGGCCAGGTGACGGAGGCGTTCTGGCACTCGGTGCGGCACGCGCGTCCGCTCGCCATCGGGCTCAACTGCGCGCTCGGCGCCCAGGAGATGCGCCCCTACATCGCGGAGCTGTCGCGCATCGCGGACTGCTTCGTCTCCTGCTACCCCAACGCAGGCCTCCCCAACGAGTTCGGGGAGTACGACGAGACGCCGGAGCAGACGGCCGCGATCGTCGAGGAGTTCGCGGCAAGCGGCCTGGTGAACATCCTCGGCGGCTGCTGCGGAACGACGCCGGACCACATCAGCGCGATCGCAGTCGGTGCGGAAGGTAAGGCCGCTCGGACCCCGGTCGACGTCGCTAGAGCGTGCCGACTTGCCGGTCTCGAGCCGACCATTATCACTGACGAGTCGCTCTTCGTGAATGTCGGTGAGCGCACGAACATCACCGGCTCGGCACGGTTCCGCAACCTGATCAAGGACGGCGACTACTCAACTGCGCTGTCGGTGGCCAGCCAGCAGGTCGAGGTCGGCGCCCAAGTCATCGACATCAACATGGACGAGGGCATGATCGACGGCCTTGCCGCCATGGACCGTTTCGTGAAACTGATGGCGAGCGAGCCGGACATCTCGCGGGTCCCTTTGATGATCGACTCCTCCAAGTGGGAGGTCATCGAGGCTGGCCTCAAATGCGTGCAGGGCAAGCCGATCGTCAACTCGATCTCCATGAAAGAGGGCGAGGAGAAGTTCGTCGAGCAGGCCCGGCTCTGCCGCAAGTACGGCGCGGCTGTGGTGGTGATGGCGTTCGACGAGGATGGCCAGGCCGACAACCTCGAACGCCGCAAGTCGATCTGTGCCCGCGCCTATGAGCTGCTCACCGAGCAAGTCGGTTTCCCGGCCGAGGACATCATCTTCGACCCGAACGTCTTCGCGCTCGCCACTGGCATCGAGGAGCATTCGAACTACGGCGTCGACTTTATCGAGGCGACCCGCTGGATCAAGGCGAACCTGCCGGGCGCCCTTGTGTCCGGAGGCGTATCTAACGTCTCGTTCTCCTTCCGTGGCAACAACGCGGTGCGCGAGGCCATCCACTCCGTATTCCTGTACCACGCCATCCAGGCCGGGATGGATATGGGAATCGTCAATGCCGGCGCCCTCGTGGTCTACGACCAGGTCGACCCCGAGCTGCGTGAACGCATCGAGGACGTGATCCTCAACCGTCGACCCGACAGCGCGGAGCGCCTGCTCGAGATCGCGGTCAGGTTTGCCGGCGACGGCAGCACTCCGGAGGTCGCCGACGAGGCCTGGCGTTCCCTGCCGGTCGGTGAGCGGATCACGCACGCACTGGTGAAGGGCATAGACGAGTACGCCGTGGAGGACGCCGAAGAGCTCCGCCAGGAGATCAGCGCCCGTGGCGGGCGCCCGATCGAGGTGATCGAAGGTCCGTTGATGGACGGTATGAACGTCGTGGGCGACCTGTTCGGCGCGGGCAAGATGTTCCTTCCCCAGGTCGTCAAGTCTGCCCGCGTGATGAAGAAGGCCGTAGCGCACCTCATCCCGTTCATCGAGGCCGAGAAGCAGCCCGGTGATGTCGGTCGCAGCAACGGCAAGATCGTGATGGCCACGGTCAAGGGCGACGTGCACGACATCGGCAAGAACATCGTCGGCGTCGTCTTGCAATGCAACAACTACGACGTCGTAGACCTCGGCGTGATGGTGCCGGCGCAGAAGATTCTCGACACCGCCAAGGCAGAGGGCGCGGACGCAATCGGGCTGTCGGGCTTGATCACGCCTTCACTGGACGAGATGGTCAACTTCGCCACTGAGATGGAGCGTCAAGGGCTCGAAATTCCGCTGCTCATCGGCGGTGCGACTACGTCACGTGCACACACAGCAGTCAAGGTGACGCCCAAGTATCACGGTCCCATCGTGTGGGTGAAGGACGCATCGCGGTCGGTGCCTGTGGTGGCCGCCCTCCTGTCCGACGAGCAGCGTCCCGCATTGCTGGCGAAGGTGAAGGCCGACTACGACACGCTGCGCGAACGCCATGCCGCCAAGCAGAACGATCGGCCGATGCTGAAACTGGGCGCGGCTCGCGCCAACAAGACGCCGATCGACTGGACTGGCTACCAGCCGCCCCGTCCCAAGATGCTGCAAGAGCCGGCCAGGGACACCGAGTTCGTGGTGACGTTTCACGACTACCCGCTCGAGGAGCTTCGTGCCTACATCGACTGGCAGCCCTTCTTCAACGCGTGGGAGATGAAGGGCAAGTTTCCCGACATCCTGAACCACCCTGCCTCGGGGGAGGCCGCCCGCAGACTCTGGGAAGACGGGCAGAGGATGCTCGACCAGCTCATCGAGGAGAAATGGCTGCGCGCGAACGGCGTCATTGGCCTGTTCCCGGCCAACAGTGTCAACGATGACGACATCGAGGTGTACGCCGACGAGTCGCGCGACGACGTGATCGCCACGCTGCACGGACTGCGACAACAGGGCGAACATCGTGACGGTGTGCCGAACCGGTCGCTACCCGACTTTGTGGCTCCCCGAGAGACCGGACTCGACGACTACGTCGGCGGTTTCGCTGTCACGACCGGACTGGGCAGTGCCGACAAGATCGCTGAGTTCAAGGAGCAGCTCGACGACTACAGCGCGATCCTCCTGGAGTCGCTGGCCGACCGGTTGGCAGAGGCATTTGCCGAACGTCTGCACGAGCGGGTGCGCAAGGAGTTCTGGGGATACGCAACCGATGAGATTCTGGACACCGACGCCCTGATCTCCGAGAAGTACGCCGGCATTCGGCCCGCGCCTGGCTACCCCGCGTGTCCCGAACACACCGAGAAGGCCACTTTGTGGACGCTGCTCGACGTGGAGCAGAACACCGGCATCGA
>Ga0209587_1001730_pt1 | contig 10038 bp, 9 predicted proteins | sample NGEPerD_2_FD_184512 | JGI IMG/M metagenome (GOLD analysis project Ga0209587, IMG submission 184512) | Arctic peat soil microbial communities from the Barrow Environmental Observatory site, Barrow, Alaska, USA - NGEE PermafrostL1-D... | ecosystem: Environmental > Terrestrial > Soil > Wetlands >... | reverse complement strand
CCTTGTGGGCGTCAGGCCTTCGGAGCCGTCCTGCGGGGACGCCGTCTCATGTCAGTCCTCGAGGGACAAGCGTCAGAAGCGTTCCCCGCAGGAGACCCCTATGTCTGTGGAAGGTAGTCCCATCAGCGTCTGGGGCGCCTTGGCCGGTGGGTTCGTGGGCACGCTTCTGCTCACCAGCGGGCTTCGCGGTGCCAGCGAGCTGCGGCTCACGCGCATGGATCTGCCCTTCCTGCTCGGCACGGCCGTCACCTCCGACCGCGTGCGCGCCAAGGCGATCGGCTACCTGCTGCACTTCATCGCGGGCCTCGTCTTCGCGCTGGTCTACTACGCGGTGTTCGCCGCGATCGGTCGCAGTGGCTGGATCCTCGGCGGGCTGTTCGGCCTGGGGCACGCCGTGTTCGCCGGCACGGCCTTGGTCAACGTGCTCCTGCCGGCGGTGCACCCGCGGATGGGATCGCCATTCACCGCTGCCGGCTCCAGCCCGCTGCTGGAGCCGCCGGGCTTCCTGATGCTCAACTACGGTGCCAGCACGCCGGTGGTGATGCTGGTGACCCACGTCGCGTACGGCGCCCTGGTCGGCGGGTTCACGGCGATCGCTCCATGACGTCGGAGACGTCGGACAGCTGGGCCAGACAGGCGGTCGGCTCCGCGAACGGCACCAACGAGTCGGCCACGACCGGGGCGTCGAGCGTGGCGAGCGCACCGCGCATCAACCCGAGGTGGATCGAGCAGACCACCTGCGGGTGGTTGCGGGCGACGTCGATGAAGGGACAACGCCGCAGGCGCACCTGCCGCCCGCCGTCGGATGGCTCCGGCGCGAACTCGAGGCGATCCAGCATCGCGATCACCGCATCGCGAGCCCTGGGCGCGGAGGTGGCGGCGTACGGCGGGGGCCGCTCGACCAGATAGCGGCCCCACGCCTCACCCGCCTCGACGGCGCTCCGGGCCGGGTCGTCGCCGGTCCCGGCGAGGTGGCTTGCGAGGATCTCCGCCAGGAGGCGGTAGCCCCCCGAACCGTCCTCGGTGGGCGGCTCGCCGGCCGCCGCATACAGCCTGCGGGGGCGGCCAACCGTGCTGCGGTTCTCCGTGGCGGCCGTGACCAGGCCGGCCTCGACGAGCAGCTCCAGATGGGCCCGCACCGTGGTGCTGTGCAACCCCGTCTCTCGGGCCAGCTCGCGGGTATCACGTGGCCGACCCGCCTCGCGCAGCAGCGACAGGATGCGCACACGGCTGTGGTCGGCGAGCGCGCGATGCGTCCTGGTGTCCGTGGTGTCCGTGGTGCCCGTGATGTCCGTGGTGTCCGTCATCGGTCCGAGCGAGGCGCGACCTCGTCCTGGCGGTCGTCTTGGCGGCGGTTCGGGCAGCGACCGCGATCCGGAGCCATCTGCGGATGGCGCAGCGGCACCCACGCCATGAGGAGCAGCTGGACCACCACGGCCGCGGCCAGCAGGACCCATCCGACGGTCAGCAGCGTGTCCCCGAGGCGGTCGGCGACCCGACCACCGGGGATGGCGGCGACCAGGCATGCGACGCCGAGGTTGAGGCCGACGGCCCGCGATCGGCCGGCGCCGTCCAGCACGTCGCGGGCGGCCGCGCGCGCCTTCGCCCCCGCGACCAGCACCAGCGGGCTCAGGTAGTTGAGGGCAGCCAGGATCGCCTGACCCAGCACGCCGGCGAGCAGTGCGACGCCGAGCGCGTCCAGCAGCCACAGCCGGTCGAGGGCGATCGCGATCACGTCGGCCCACACCGCGAAGATGAACCATGCGCACGCGCCCTGGATCAACCACGTGTGCGCTGCGGGGACCGCGCGCGCACCGGCGCGCAGCACGGGCACGCAGACCCTGACCGCCGCCGTGGCGTAGACGGCGAGCCCGCCCACGGCGAGCCAGCGGAAGACCGCCTCCGGCCCGCCGGTCCAGCCGGTGAGCAGCAGGGCGACCGCGCCGATGCTCAACCCCGTCGCTCCGCTCCGCAGCGCGCCCGGCGCGGACGTGTCCGCCCCGGGTTCCAGTCGCGTCCGCATCATCGTCGGCCCGAAGAAGACGACGGTGGACAGCAGCGTGAGGCCGCCCCAGCCCAGGATGTTGACGTGCAGGTGCGCCAGCCGGGCGGCGCCGTACCAGTCCCCCGCGAGCACACCGACGCCCATCAGGATCCCCAGCAGGGCCCCATGGAAGAAGGCGCTGCACGCGCGCTCATAGGCGCGCACGACGAAGGTGAACCGGCCCGCCAGCGCCGCCGTGCGCTGACGCCGCAGATCGAGGTACAGCCAGGTGACCGCGGCGATGAGGGCGGTCCCGCCCAGGGCGACCAACCACGTCCATCCGGCGACGCGGCCGATCAGCAGCGCGACGGCACCGCTGTTGAGCAGTGCGAAGCGCCCGAGTCGGGCATCCAGGGTGCCGGCGTGCAGCAGCGTCTGGGCGAAGTGATGGGTGAGGGCCACCACCAGGTTGGTCAGGACCCCGACCGTGAACAGGTGCACCGCCAGCCAGCGCCCGCCCGGCAGGGCAGGTCCGAAGGCCACCCAGGCGAGCGCGGCGAGCAGGTAGCAGGCGGCCGCGGCGACCGCCGGCCGCAGGTGACGGAACGGGGCGAGCGCGAGCCGAGCATCAGACATGACTGCTCCGAGGAGTCGGTGCGAGCGCGGCGGCCATGGCTGCGCGGACGGCGGCAACCGTGAGGAGGAACCCGAGCACCGCCACCACGTTGGCCACGCCAGCCCAGCGCACGACGTCGCTGAGGCCGCCGAGGTCACCGATGATGCGCGCGGCCAGCGACACGTGCAGCAGGCCGACCGGCAGGTACAGCGCCGGGTGGAACGGGATCGCGACGCGCAGGACGGCCGGCAGGATCACGGGGGCGTGCGCGAAGATCATCGACATCACGAACCCGAGGAACAGCGCGTGCACCGCGGCGTCGTAGAGCGGTCCGCTGATCCCGGCGCCGGTCGCCGACCAGAGGATCCCGGTGACCGCTAACCAGGCGAAGCCGGCGGTGAGGGTCAGCCCGCTGAAGCCTGTGACGCCGGGTCGCCGGGCCAGCCGCGGGGCGACGTCGTGGCGCAGCAGCCACAGGCTCTGCGCCAGCAGCCCCACGCCCGCGAGGCGCACGCCGACGCTCGGGGCGGCCAGGCCAACCGCCAGTCCGGCCAGGAAGACCCCGATCGCGGCCAACAGCGCGCGGCGCGCGGTCGGGCTCGGCCGCGACAACCGCGACAGCTCCAGGCGCTCGCCGACGATGGTGAGCACCAGGAACCCGGCGAGGAACGGCATGGAACGCGCCACCGAGCCACTGAACGCCCAGACGCCGACAGCCGCCGGCCACAGCGCGGCACCGCAGCCCATGACCGCGAAGTGCCGCTCCGGCTGTCGCCGGTACAGGTGCACGAACACCCCGATCAGCGCCAGCCCCGCGACCGCCAGCAGCGCCCACCCCGCGGGTCGCGGGCCGCCGGCAACCAGCACCAGGGCGCCGAGGCCCGAGGCGGCTGGGGCGATGTAGGCCCACGGCCGCGACAATGCGACGGCGCGCTCGAGGGCGATCAGGGTTCCCACCGCTCCGAGCACCATGACCGGGCCGTGGACGGCCGCCACGCGCCCGACCGGCAGGTCCAGACCCAGCCGGACCAGGCCACCCCACAGCCCTGCGAGCAGCGCCAGTGCCGCCACGCCCATGAGCCCGCGGCGCCCGACCAGCGATCTCGCCACCTGCTGCCTCGACGCCGTCATGTCGCATCCCTCCACCCGCCCACTTGCGGGCCCGGCCTGCACGGCTGTGCCTGGGACGAGTGTAGAGGGGGACCGGCATGATTTTATGGCTGCCAACCTATAAAACCCTGGCTCGACCCCGCCGATCGCGGACTTCGGGCTTGCTCGCCGCCGGGCGAGGGGCGCAGCACTATGCTCGGGCAACTGCGAACAGGAGTGCCCCAACATCGGACGGCGATGGAAGTCGACCCGCAGCGCTGACCGGTCGCCCCCAGCCCGGGTAGAGCCCGGAGGTGATCGTGGCTGACATCAACGCCGTGATGGTCGCCGTCGCAGCGCTGCTCGTCCTGGGTGTGCTGGCCAGCAAGGTGTCGGACCGGCTCGGGGTGCCGGCACTGCTGTTGTTCCTGGTGGTTGGGATGCTGGCGGGCTCCGAAGGCATCGGTGGCATCGACTTCAGCAACGTCGCGCTGGCCCAGGACGTCGGGGTGGTCGCCTTGGCGTTCATCCTGTTCGCAGGCGGCCTGGACACCCAATGGGCCGCCGTCCGGCCGGTCTTGAAGCGCGCGCTGCTGCTGGCGACCTTCGGTGTGCTGTTCACCGCGGTGGTGGTCGGGGTGGTGGCCAGCTGGGTGCTCGGCGTGTCGCTGAGCGTCGGTCTGCTGCTCGGGGCGATCGTGTCCTCCACCGACGCCGCGGCCGTGTTCGCCGTGCTGCGGTCGCACAGCGTCAGCCTCAAGGGCGAGCTGCGCCCGCTGCTTGAGCTGGAGTCGGGCAGCAACGACCCCATGGCCGTGTTCCTGACGGTCGGCTTCCTCACGTTGCTCGCCGAGCCCGGCACCGCGGTCGTCGAGCTGGTTCCGCTGTTCGTGGTCCAGATGAGCGTTGGCGCCGCGGTCGGCTATGCGGTTGCGCGGGCGTCCGTGGTGGCCATCAACCGCCTGACGCTGGGCTACGAGGGGCTCTATCCGGTCGTCCTGATCGCCGTGGTCCTGCTCGCCTACGGCCTCGCTGCCCTGCTGGGAGGAAGCGGGTTCCTGGCCGTCTACGTCGCCGGCATCGCCATGGGCAACGCCTCGTTCCTGCACAAGAAGAGCCTCGTGCGCTTCTCCGACGGGCTGGCATGGCTGATGCAGATCGCGATGTTCCTCGTATTGGGGCTGCTGGTCTTCCCATCCCAGCTCGTGTCCGTCGCCGGCCGCGCCCTGCTCATCTCCGCCGTGCTGGTCCTGGTGGCGCGACCGCTCGCCACCATCGTCGTGCTCGCGCTGACGCGCTTGGGGGCACGGGACACGCTGATGGTCTCCTGGGTGGGCCTGCGTGGAGCGGTGCCCGTGATCCTGGCCACCTTCCCACTGGTCGAGGGCATCCCTCAGGCCGAGCTCATCTTCAACGTCGTGTTCTTCATCGTGATCACGTCGGTGCTGGTGCAGGGCACGACCATCCCCATGGTGGCGCGATGGCTGGGCGTTGCCGCGCCGCTGCGCCGGCGCCGGCCCTACCCGCTGGAGTACGTCGAGTCCGGCCAAGGCTCAACCGATCTCCATGAGATCGCCATTCCGAGCGGGTCGCCCGCCGCGGGACGCCAGCTGGTCAACCTGCAGCTGCCGAAGGGCACGTTGATCCTGCTCATCAGCCGTGACGACGAGTTCGTCGTGCCGCAGGGATCGACCGCGTTGGAGGCGGGCGACAACGTCCTGTTGCTGGCCGACAAGCACACGCTCGCCGAGGCGCGGTCGCTGATCGAGGGGGCCGGTGGAGCCTCCTGAGCGCGGCTCGACCAGCGCACCCCGCGTCTGCTAGCCGCTGGTCGGGTAGCCGGCCGCCTTCCATGCCCGCAGGCCGCCGAGCACGTTGACGACCGTGCGGCCGTCGGCGGCGAGCACGCTGGCGGCGACGGAGGATCGGTAACCCGAGCCGCACACCAACGCGATCACGGGGGCGTCGGGGACGTCGTCGAGGCGGGCGGGCAGCTCTGCGCCGGTGATGAAGGTGGCATCCGGGATGTGGCCCTGGGTCCACTCGGCAGGTTGGCGCACGTCGAGCACCGCCAACTCACCCTGGCCCATCCGCTGCCTGAGCTGGTGGACGGTGATCTGCTCGATGGTTGCGACCGGCCGTGCGGTGATGCGCCAGGCGGTCATGCCCTTGGCGAGCCAGCCCGAGGGCAGTGGGTAGCCGATGCGCAGCAGCTGCCACGACGCCTCCCACAGGTCACTCGGCCGCTCGAGGACGAGCACCACCCGGGCGTCGGCGGGCAGGACCGTGCCCGCCCAGGTGGCGAAGGTCGACCCCAGGCCGACGTTGAGGGCGTTGGGGATGTGCGCCGCCCCGAACGCCTCGGGGGTGCGCGTGTCGAGCACGATCGCACCGTCGGCCTGCGCTCCTGCGACGTCGTCCACAGACAGCGCCGGCGGCTCGCCGAGCACACCGAGCAGCGGCACGCCGGCCATGTTCTGTGTGCGCATCCGCTTCCAGTAGGGCGGGACAGCCGGGAGGTCGTCGAGGCTGATGCACCCGGCGACGAAGCCCTCGGCAGAGTCGAGCTGGGCAAGCACGGCGTTGGTGCGCCGCTCGTACCCGACCGTCGTCGAGAGCCGCGAGCCGATGTTGCCCCCGCACAGGCTTCCTGCGACATGGGTGGGGAACACCTGGACGTGGTCGGGCAGGGTGAGGATCTTCTCCTGGATGGTGCGGCAGAACTGCCGGGCCGCGCGCTCCGCGTCCTTGCGCGAGCCGAGCAGGTCCGGGCGTGCGATGTCGCCCACCAGCAGCGCGCCACCGGAGAGCAGGATCGCCGGCTCGGCGCCGGCCGATCGGTCGTAGAGCAGCAGGCTGACGTGCTCGGGGGTGTGGCCCGGGGTGTGCAGCACCTGGATGCCGACGTCGCCCATCTCGATGACCTCGCCATCGCTCACCGGCTTGTGGTCGTAGCCCAGCTCGGCCTCGGCCGAGCCGAGCACGGTGATGGCCTGGCGGGCGGCGAGCTCGGCCAGGCCGGAGAGGTAGTCGTTGTGGCCGTGGCTGTCGATGCCGTAGCGAACACGCAGCCCCTTGTCACGGGCCGCGGCGAGGTAGCCGCCCACCTCCCGCTGCGGGTCCAGGATGCAGGCCTCGCCGGTCTTCTCCGAGCCGACCAGGTAGCTGGCATGACCCAGCCCCTCGAGCACGAACTGCTTCAGGAACATGTGCAGAGTCCTTGCTCGCGCGGAAGCTCCACCATATTCCCCGGCCCCCCGGGAGGTGTGCCTCAGCGCGACCCTCTAGCCTGCAGCCTTGCCGCAGGACGGGACCGTCCCTGTCCGTGAGCCCCACCGGATGGCCACATGCCGATCGTTGCCCACTCATCCTTGCCCACATACGACGAGCTGCGTCGACGCGGCGAGCACATCCTTCCGCTGGACGAGGCGCTCAAGCAGGACATCCGCGCCCTGCACGTGGGCCTGCTCAACATGATGCCGGACGCGGCCCTGCGCGTGACCGAACAGCAGTTCATCCGCCTGGTCGGCGGCGCCAACCAGATCGTGCAGATCTACGTCCATCCGTTCACGGTGCCCGGTCTGGCCCGGAGCCCGGAGACGCAGGCCTACATCGATGCGCACTACGAGTCCTTCGAGCAGCTGCGCGCCGAGGGCCTGGACGCCCTGGTGATCTCCGGTGCCAACGTCAGCAGCCCACGCCTGGAGATGGAGCCGTTCTGGCATCCGCTGCACGAGGTGATGGACTGGGCCGTCGAGGGCGTGACATCGGTGCTGTGCTCCTGCCTCGCCACGCACGCGCTGGCGCAGCGCTACCACGGGGTGAGCCGTCGCCTGATGGCCAACAAGCGCTGGGGGGTCTACCCCCACCGCGCCGTCCGCCCCGACCATCCGCTGCTGCACGGCACGAACACGCTGTTCGACGTTCCCCACTCGCGTTGGAACGACATCAGCTCCGCGCAGCTGGAGCAGGTCGGCATCCAGGTGCTCATCGAGAGCATCGAGGGCGACTTCCACATGGGCGTCAGCCAGGACGGCTTCCGCACGGTGTTCCTGCAGGGCCATCCCGAGTACGACACCACCAGCCTGCTGAAGGAGTACAAGCGCGAGATGGCGCGCTTCGCCGCGGGGGAGCGGCCGGCGATCCCGCCGCAGCCGGAGAACTACCTGCGGCCCCACGCCGCCCGCATCGCCCGTGAGCACGTGGAAGCGGTGTTCGCCGCTCGGGACAGCGGGACGGAGCCACCGCCGTTCCCCGAGGATGCGCTGGCTCCGCTGCTGGACAACACCTGGTCGGACACCGGCAAGGTGATCTTCAACAACTGGCTCGGCCTCATCTACAAGCTGACCGACGTCGAGCGCGGTGTGCCGTTCATGCGCGGCGTCGACCCTCATGACCCGCTCGGCCGACTTTCCCCCATCCACCTCGAGAGCAAGGAAAACCATGCATGACGAGACAATGGCCATCCACGCCGGTTACACGCCGGACCCGACCACCCACGCGGTGGCCGTGCCGATCTTCGAGACGGTGGCCTATTCGTTCGACGACGCACAGCACGGCGCCGACCTGTTCAACCTTGCGGTGCCCGGCAACATCTACACGCGCATCATGAACCCCACGCAGGACGTGCTGGAGCAGCGCGTCGCCGCGCTGGAAGGCGGCGTGGCCGCGCTCGCGACCAGCGCCGGGATGGCGGCCGTCAACTACTCGCTGCTGACGATCACGCAGGCGGGCAACAACGTCGTCAGCGTCCCGATGCTCTACGGCGGCACCTACACCCTGTTCGCGCACATGCTGCCGACCCAGGGCATCGATGTGCGCTTCGCGGAGGACGACTCGGTCGCCGCCATCGAAAAGCTCATCGACGACAAGACCACCGCGGTGTTCTTGGAGACCATCGGCAACCCCGCGGGCAACATCCCCGACCTCGAGGCCATCGCGGAGATGGCGCACCGCCATGGTGTGCCCGTGATCGCCGACAGCACCGTCGCCACTCCCGCGCTCATGAAGCCGATCCAGTGGGGCGCGGACATCGTCGTGCACGCCCTGACCAAGTACATGGGCGGCCACGGCACCACCATCGGCGGGATCATCGTGGACAGCGGCAAGTTCCCCTGGGCGGACCACGCCGAGCGCTTCCCGATGCTCAACCAGCCCGAGGTCGCCTATCACGGCGTGGTGTACACGGAGGCGTTCGGTCCGGCCGCCTACATCGGACGGGCCCGCACGGTCCCGCTGCGCAACACCGGTTCCGCGATCAGCCCGACCAGCGCGTGGCAGATCATGCAGGGCATGGAGACGCTATCGCTGCGCATGGAGCGCCATGTCAGCAACGCGCAAGCTGTCGCCGAATACCTCAACGGTCATCCGCAGGTCGAGTGGGTGGCCTATCCGGGGCTGCCGGACTCGCCGTACTACCAGCTTGCGCAGAAGTACACGGGCGGAAAGCCGTCCGGCCTGTTGACCTTCGGCGTCAAGGGTGGCTACGAGGCGGGTGTGAAGCTGCACGACGCCGTGAAGCTGTTCGTGCGCCTGGTCAACATCGGTGACACCAAGTCGCTGATCACCCACCCGGCATCGACGACCCACCGGCAGCTGACCGAGCAGGAGCACGCCACCGCCGGCGTGACGCCGGACATGATCCGCCTGAGCGTCGGCATCGAGCACATCGATGACATCATCGCGGACCTGGAGCAGGCGCTCCAGGCTGCGACCGGCTGAGGGCAGCAGCGTCGGGCGTTGTCGACTGGGGCGGCGAAATCGTCACTCAGTCGACAACGCCCGGGTTGTGTGCGCCGGGTGTGGGCCGGCTCAGCCGGCGCGGCCGAGCTCCACGCGCCAGACCTCCGGTCCCTGCTCCAGGTAGCGCCAGGTGAACTGCCCCGCGTGCTCCACGGCGAACTGGTAGTACAGCGGCTTGGGGTCGTGGTCGTTGACCAGGACGTAGGCGTCGCCCGCCGCCAGGTCGGCGAACCATTCGAAGATCAGCTCATGCCGCCTGGCCGGGGCCTCGCTGCGGACATCCAGGATCGGGGCTCCGTCCCGCGCGCCGAGGCCGTCGGCCGGCGGGGGTCCCTCCTGCAACGCGTCCACGAGGCGCGCCTGGTGCTCCGCGGGCAGCTGGTTCTCCAGCAGCGGCAGATGCGCCATCTGGTCCTTCTCGGTCATGTTACGTCCTCTCCTGCGTGCGCTTCCGACGGGCCGAGCGCCCGCTATAGATAGGATAGACGCCATAGAAAAGGCCGGCGCGTTCTGGGGCTAGCGCTACCGGGGGTGTGCGCGATCCTTGGCACCTGGGTGGTCGGGGCGCCGGCGGAGTAGGTGGCAGCGATCAGGCACGGGGGGTGTG
>Ga0209587_1001729_pt1 | contig 10038 bp, 7 predicted proteins | sample NGEPerD_2_FD_184512 | JGI IMG/M metagenome (GOLD analysis project Ga0209587, IMG submission 184512) | Arctic peat soil microbial communities from the Barrow Environmental Observatory site, Barrow, Alaska, USA - NGEE PermafrostL1-D... | ecosystem: Environmental > Terrestrial > Soil > Wetlands >... | reverse complement strand
CAAAAGTAGCCGCTTTCGCGCGGCATATCGACAAACTGCCTTTACCGACCAGTAACCGCCGTGGTTGTCTGGTCAATCGCGTGCTGACGCCTTATCTGCTGGAGGCGGTGCTCATGCTCGATGAAGGCATACCCGTATCGGTAATCGATCGGGCGGCGGTACAATTCGGCATGTCGATGGGACCCGTGGAACTCGCGGATCATGTCGGTCTGGATGTCGTGCTCGCTGCGGCCGTGCGCATGGCGCGCGAATTCAATTTCGACGTGCCGGCAACCTTGCGGAAGAAAGTAGCGGCGGGGGAGTTGGGCCGCAAGACCGGACGGGGGTTTTACGCGTACAAGGCAGGCAAGCCTGTGCGCACGCGCCGCGCGCGCTACGCAGGCGAACGCCGGCGGCTCCAAAACCGTTTGATCCTTCGGCTTATCAATGAGTCGATTGCCTGTCTGCGAGAAGCGGTGGTCGCAGACGGCGACCTGCTCGACGCTGGCATCGTGTTTGGCACAGGTTTCGCACCGTTTCGCGGCGGGCCGTTACATTACCTTGATGCGCGTGGTCGTGCGGCCCTGCGTGATGAAATGCTGCAGCTTGAACATCGCCACGGCGAGCGTTTTGCGGCCGATCCTGGCTGGTAGCATGCTGCTGCGCATATGCGCGGCATTGAAACAAACAATTGAATACCCAGCGGCCGAGCCGCAACCCTGGTTCATATTGCGCAACCGCGCGGATGCCATTGAAAAAACTACCGAAATTTATCTGTATCGGGGCGCAGCGGGCCGGTTCGACGTGGTTGTACGAGAATTTAAAGCCGCATGAGGGCATCTGGCTGCCGCCGATCAAAGAACTGCATTACTTTGACGAGCTTCGCGTGCAGCCCTTTTTTTGCAAGCGCAACAAGGGCCACATTTATAGACGCATGCTCGCCGCGAGGGCCTCCCTGCGCCACGGTGACTGGTCGATGGCCGAATTCATGTGGGACGCAAAGTTCCTGGGGTTGCCCAGGTCGGACCGCTGGTATGCCTCCCTGTTCTCCCAGGGCCGCAAGCTTGCGGCGGGCGAAATCACGCCCGACTATTCAACGCTGTCTGCGGACACGGTCGCGGCGGTCAAGCACATCAACCCCGACATGAGGATAATTTTCCTGCTGCGCGACCCGATCGATCGCTCGTGGTCGCAGGCGCGCAAGGACTTGCCGCGCGTGCACCGCCTACCCTTGCTCGAGATTCCTGCACCGGACGTGATCAGCTGGTTCAACTCGCATTGGTGCCTAAAGCGCTCGGATTATATGACGACACTGAATAACTGGCTCACACATTTTCCGCGTGAGCAGATATTCATCGACTTTCACGAAGAGATCATCAAGCGGCCCACGGACCTGCTGTTGCGCGTGTATGACTTCCTCGGCGTGGAGCGATCGAGACGGCATGTGCCCGCCACGCGCAAGCAAAGAGTCAATGCAATACCGCCGGTAGCGCTGCCGCCTGCTTACGAATATGAACTTGCGAGGATATACGAGCCGCGGCTCGCCGAGCTCAAGAAGCTTTTCTCACCGTATCCAGAGCGGTGGCACGAGCGTTGTATCCGCGTCCTCGAGCAGCACGCGAACAGCGGCGCAAGTCACGCCTAGCGCAGCTATACATGCGTTTACGGGTATATCGATCGTGACAGAGTGCCCGCACTTGGCGCGATCGCGATATTTACTGAAGACGTCTGGGTTTTGGTCTGACTGGGTCGGGTCAAAAATGGATTGCGCGATCGTCAACCGCCAGGGCGGCTTCGTGCACGGCTTCCGACAACGTCGGATGGGCGTGCACCGTGCGCGCCAGGTCTTCCGCGCTGGCGCCGAATTCCATCGCGGTGACGACTTCGGCGATCAGCTCGGACGCTTGCGGGCCCAGGATATGCGCGCCCAGGATACGATCGGTTTTCGCGTCAGCAAGGACTTTGACGCGGCCCCCGGTCTCGCCAATACCGCGTGCGCGACCGTTCGCGATGAATGGGAAAGCGCCGGTACGATATTCAACGCCCTCCTGCGTGAGCTGTTGCTCGCTTTTCCCTACCCACGCGATCTCGGGCCATGTGTATATGACCCACGGAATCGTCGCGTAATTCACGTGCCCGGCCTGACCGGCGATGCGCTCGGCCACTGCCATACCTTCTTCCGAGCCCTTGTGCGCCAGCATGGGGCCGCGCACCACGTCCCCGACTGCATACATATTTTGCAGGTTGGTGCGGCAGTTCTCATCGACTTCTATAAATCCGCGGGCATTGAGCTTGAGCCCCGCAGCCTGCGCATTGAGTCCCTCGGTGTTCGGTTTGCGGCCGATCGCCACGACGAGCTTGTCCACTTCCAGCGTATCGTTTGCGTCACCGACCTTGAAGTCGACTGAAACCGAATCGGCGACCTGCGTAGCCGTGACCTTCGCGCCCATACGGATATCCAGCCCCTGCCGTTTCAGTAGCTTGAATGCTTCATCCGCGATTTCGCGATCAACCGCCGGAAGAAAGGTATCCAGCGCCTCCAGCACGACTACTTTCGACCCCAGCCGGTTCCACACGCTGCCAAGCTCCAGGCCGATCACACCCGCGCCAATGACGCCCAGCCGGTCGGGTACTTGCTCGAACGAGAGCGCGCCGCTGGAATCGACCACTTGTTGCTGATCGATGGCGGCGGCCGCAAGCGTGGCGGGCACCGAGCCGGTCGCGATAATCACCGAGTTCGCTTCGAGCTGCAAATCATCGTCGCCATCGCTCACCGGGCTCACCGTAACCTGCCGCTCGCTGTTTAAAACACCACGACCGGTGAAACGCTTCACGCGGTTCTTCTTGAAGAGACTGTCGATGCCGCCGGTCAGCCCCCGCACGATCTTTTGCTTGCGCTTTTGCATGGCCGCGACATCGATGCGGACATCGTTCGCGATTATCCCGTGTTCCTGCGCCTGGTGCGTGAGGAGATGAAAGTAATGGCTGGAGTCCAGTAACGCCTTGGAGGGAATACAGCCGACGTTAAGGCAGGTGCCGCCTAGCGACGCGCGGCCCGCGGGTTCGCGCCACTGGTCCACGCATGCGGTATTGAGGCCGAGCTGGGCGCAGCGGATGGCCGCGACATAACCGGCCGGTCCCGCGCCGATTACGACCACGTCGTAACGATTGATTGCCATTGACGTTGAAAGACGATTGTAAGGTTAGCGCTAGAGACGATGCCCAGTATGCGAGACTTAAAGACTATATCTGCAGCAGCAGTCGGCTCGGGTCTTCCAGCTGCTCCTTGATCGTGACCAGGAACTGCACGGCCTCACGGCCATCGATGATACGGTGATCGTAAGACAGCGCAAGATACATCATCGGCCTGATGACGATTTCTCCATCCATCGCGATGGGTCGCTCTTCGATCTTGTGCATGCCGAGAATCGCGCTCTGCGGCGGGTTGAGGATCGGGGTCGAGAGCAACGATCCGAACACACCACCGTTGGTGATGGTGAAGGTTCCGCCGGTCAACTCCTCAATTGTCAGCGAATTGTCTTTCGCCTTGCGACCGAAGTCCGTCACCGCCTTTTCGATCGCCGCCATGCTGAGGCGATCGGCATCGCGCAGAATCGGCACCACCAGCCCGCGCGCGGAGCCGACGGCAATACCGATATCGAAAAACCCGTGATAGATAAGGTCGCTCTGGTCAATCGAGGCGTTGACGACTGGGAAGCGTCTGAGCGCCTCGATCGAGGCCAGCATGAAAAACGCCGTAAAGCCCAAGCGTACGCCATGCGTTTTCTCGAACCTGTCGCGGTAGCGCTCCCGCAGGTTGAGGATCGGCTGCATGTCAACTTCGTTGAAGGTGGTCAATATGGCGTTGTCGCGCTGGGCCTGGAGCAGACGCTCCGCCACCCTTTTACGCAGCCGCGTCATCGGCACGCGCTGCTGCGTGCGTGACGCTGCACCTTGAATGCCTTCCTGCACTTCCGCCGATTGAACAGCGGTTGACGCTTGCGGAGTGCTGTCGCCGCTATTCCTCGATTGCACGCGCGCCAGCACATCCGCCTTCGTGAGCCGCCCGTCCTTGCCGGTGGCCGTTATCTCGTTCGGATGCAGAGCGTTTTCGTTTAACAGCTTGCGCACCGCCGGCCCCAGGCGCGCAGTGGCGTCTTCTTCATCCCCGGACTGACCGGCCTTGGTCGTGCGCGTGGCGCCGTTACCTGGCGCGCCGTTCACGGTATCTTTGCGGGTCGCCGCGGCGGATGTTGACGACTCGCGGCTCGGTGTGATCAATGGAGCGGTCTGCGTCCGTTGCTTGCTGGCTGGCTGCGATTCCGCCGCTGGCGGCGCCTTTTCCGCGGAGGCATCATTGGCCGCACCCGCTTCGGTGTCGATGATGGCGATCACTTCGTTGCTGGACACATCGCCGCCAGTCTTGCGGATTTCTTTCAATATGCCGCTGTCGGCCGCGGTGATTTCCAGTACCACTTTATCGGTTTCGATATCGATTAGGTTTTCGCCACGCTGCACGGGGTCGCCCTGCTGCTTTTGCCAGTCCAGCAAGGTGGCCTCCGCGATCGATTCGGCGAGTTGCGGGACTTTAACTTCGACTAACACCGGATAATCTCCGCGCCGTACAGGCTGCGCGCACCACGACATGCAGTGGCAGCCCGTAAGAAAAACCCAGACCATGGGCAAACAGAACTCGGGCCATGGGGAAATAGACGGACGCTTATAGCGACTCCGCTTGAGACTAGCGTTCAACCCGGTCTCAGTCAACCGGCCGTCGCTTGTCACTGTTATGCGCTGCTCACCTGCTTTTGCGCCTGTATTCGCTCCAGCTGCAAGGCGTCCGCAACGAGCCGTTTCTGCTGAGCAAGGTGCACGTGCAGATAACCGACCGCGGGCGAGGCCGAGTATGGTCGGCCCGCGTATTCCAGGCTATGCCGGGAGGTGAGGCAGGCATTCAAGTGCCGGCGCGACTGCATGTAGTTCCAGGCGCCCTGGTTGCGCGGTTCCTCTTGAACCCACACGACATTGCGCGCGTTGGGGTAGCGCTCCAGAACCTCGGCGATCTTGTCCAGCGGAAACGGATACTGCTGTTCGATGCGAACGATCGCGGTATCGCGCAGGTCGTGTGCGCGTCGTGCTTCCAGCAGGTCGAAATAAACTTTTCCGCTACACAGCAGCAGGCGCCTGACCCGGCGAGGATCGATCTCGTCGATCTCGTCGATCACATTGTGCCAGCCCGCCTCCGAGATATCGGTTAGCGACGAGGTCGAAAGCTTGTGGCGCAACAGACTCTTAGGGCTCATTACGATCAGCGGCTTGCGGTATGGTCGCAGGATCTGGCGCCTGAGCATGTGGAACATCTGCGCGGGCGTGCTCGGCACGCAGACCTGGATATTGTCCTCCGCGCACAACTGCAGATAACGCTCCAGGCGGGCGGAGGAATGTTCCGGGCCCTGACCATCGTAGCCGTGGGGCAGGAAGAGGACGATGCCGCTCAGTCGTCGCCACTTCGATTCCGATGAACTGATGAACTGATCGATAATGACCTGCGCGCCGTTGGCGAAGTCGCCGTACTGTGCTTCCCAGATCACCAGCGCGTCGGGTTCCGCGGTGCTGTACCCCATCTCGAAACCCAGCACGGCAGCTTCGGACAGGAGCGAGTTGATCGGCAGAAACAGCGGCTGATGTTTGTAAAGGTGCTGCAGAGGAATATGCGTGCGGCGGCTGTCCTGATCGTGGATGACCGCGTGCCGGTGAAAAAAGGTGCCGCGGGCGCTGTCCTGCCCCGACAGCCGCACCTGAAAGCCTTCCTCCAGTAATGACGCGTAGGCCAGGGTCTCCGCGAATCCCCAGTCCATGGCCTGCTGGCCCACACCCATCTTGCGGCGCGCGCCCAGTAACTTTGCCACGGCCCGATGCAGCTTGAGATCGTCGGGCGTTTTCGTCATTTTAGTCGTTAACGAACCGATGCGCTGCTGGCTGATCGCGGTATCGGCGGCGGCAGTCCAGTGCGTATCGAAAAAATTCCGGAAGTCGACCAGAAAGGCGCTGTCCACCTTGGCCGCATGCGGCCCGGACACGATCTGGTTGGTGTCCAGTTTTTCGTGATAATGGCGCCGCATCTCGTCGGCTTCATCAACGCCGATAACCTCATCCTGCTGCAGCAGATTGGCGTAGATATCCGTCACGCGCGGGTGACCCTTGATGCGCTGATACATAATCGGCTGCGTCGCCGAGGGCTCGTCCGCTTCGCTATGGCCATAGCGACGGTAGCAAACCATGTCGATCACCACGTCCTTGTTGAACTTCATGCGGAAATCCAGCGCCAGTTCGGTGACGTACACGACCGCTTCCGGGTCATCCGCGTTGACGTGAAAGATGGGCGCCTGCACCATCTTGGCGACATCCGTGCAATAAAGCGTGGAACGGGAGTCCAGAGGGTCGCTGGTGGTGAACCCGATCTGGTTGTTGATGACGATATGTACGGTGCCGCCGGTCGAATAGCCGCGTGTCTCAGACAGATTCAGCGTTTCCATCACCACGCCCTGCCCCGCGAACGCGGCATCGCCATGGATTAACACCGGCAACACCTCGTTACGTTCGTAATCGCCGCGACGCTCCTGACGGGCGCGCGCCGAGCCCTCGACCACCGGATTGATAATCTCGAGATGCGACGGGTTAAACGCCAGGACCAGATGGACCGGCCCGCCCTGCGTGCTCAGATCCGCGGAGAAGCCCTTGTGATATTTGACATCGCCCGAACCGTTGCCGGGATCGATCTTGCCTTCGAATTCCTCGAACAGATCCCGAGGTTTGATGCCCAGGGTATTGACCTGTACGTTTAACCGGCCGCGGTGCGCCATGCCGACGATGACTTCCTTGACCTTGTGTTCACAACCGCTGCGGTTGATTATCGCGTCCAGCAGCGGGATCAGGCTTTCGCCGCCTTCGAGCGAGAATCGTTTCTGGCCGACATATTTATTGTGCAGATACTCTTCCAGCCCGTTGGCCGCGATGAGGCGCTCCAGAATGGCCTTTCTTTTGTTCACATCGAAGCCCGCACCGCCTCCGGCCAGCTCCAGGCGCTGCTGAATCCACCGCTTTTCCTCGGTCTCGGTCAAATACATGTATTCCGAGCCAATGGTGCCGCAGTAGGTTACGCTCAGAATATTGAGAACCTCCCGTAATGTCGCCTGACGGGGACCAAACAACGACCCGGTGTTGAACACGGTTTCCATATCGGCTGACGTGAGGCCATGGAACTCCGGGTTCAGGTCGGCGACCGGTGGCCGGTCATATTGATCGAGCGGATCGAGGTCGGCCTGCCGGTGACCGCGAAATCGGTAGGTGTTAATTAACTGGAGTACAGCAACCTGCTTGGCGTCAAAGTCAGAATGCTCGCGGCCATTTGCGGTATTTGCAACGCTCTGATGTTTTGTCGCAACTTGCCGGAAGGCTTGATTGATGGGTGCATGCGGGACGTCGCGTGGCGTATTCGATTCCGCACTCGCGATCTGATCGAAATATTCTTGCCATTGAGGATGAACAGAGTTTCGATCGTCAAGGTATGCCTCGTAAAGGCCCTCGATGAAGGACGCATTCCCGCTGAAAAGATGGGAATGTCCTGTATCAGTCATAATTAACCTGGCAGCGAAAAATAAATAAAGTCTAAATTCAAAACGACAAGAAGATTAACGCATCATGTGATTTACTACAACAGATGGTTACACTCTTACAACAATGCCGTCGCACAAATAATTAACGCCTGTCACTCTCGCGCATCTTGAGCGGATGAATATTAAAGTGCGCAAATAACAACTACATCGTCTGTCCGGCACTGTCGTTTTGCGCCATGCCCGCCAGTAATCCTTCAATGCGATTGCGGGTTGCGCCCTGGTCCTGATCGTTGAACTGCACCCCGATGCCCGGCGTGCGATTGCCCTGCGCACCTTGTGGCGTAATCCAGACAACACGCCCCGCTATGGGTATGCGTTCCATGTCATCGATCAAGGTCAAGAGCATGAAAACGTCTTCGCCCAGCTTGTAAACTTTCTTGGTGGGAACGAAAATACCGCCGTTTTTCACAAACTGCATGAATGCGGCGCTTAAGTGTGGCTTGTCCTTGATCGACAACGAAAGAATGCCCCGACTGTTGTCCGTCATGCGTGTCTCCTCATGGCCTCGCAGTGTTGAACAGGCCGGTCAGGGCAATTAGCGTATCCTCCAGCATGAGCTGGGGACCGAGCGGCACATGCCGCATCCGGCGATAATCGATCAATACATCGTAGAGTGCGAACGAGGCTACCAAGTCTAGGCGTTGGGTGACAGCCTGCAAGCTTTGTACGACATCCGGGTTATTTAACCCGCCAAGTGTACCGTTCGACCGTAGTTTTACCACGTCGACCAGCCACGACAGCAGCCAGGTCACGATCATCTCGGGCGCATATTGACGCCAGCGTTCCGCCACTTTAACCGGCGTATCGCGCGCTTCAGCCAGCCGCTGAATATCTGAAAATACAGCACGCCGTGCGCTGAGCAGATCATCGCGGCTCCATGCCAGCGCGGTTAGCGGCGCGCCGCGCGCGAGCGCAAGGGAGGTCTCGGCATCGATGTCGGGCGCCTTCGTTGCCAGCCATTCGAGCGCCATGGCGCGCGCCGGACACCTGAACTCGATTCGTTGACAACGGCTCAGCAACGTGGCAGGTAACGCCGCCGCCGCCGTTGTCACCAGCAGGATGACTGAAAATGGCGGCGGTTCTTCAAGCGTCTTCAGCAAACTGTTGGCAGCGTTGCGGTTGATCGTGTCGGCGTTCGAGATCAATGCGACCTTGTAACGCCCGGAGTCACGGCTCAGGCTGACAAAATGGCTCAATGCGCGTATTTGATCGATCTTGATCTGCTGACTGTCGCCTTCCGGCGCGGTGTGCAGAAAATCCGCATGATTGCCGACCAAAAGCAGGTGACAGCCTCGGCAACGCCCGCAGGCATTCGTCCCTACAAGTGCGTCGCACAGCAGAAATCGCGCGAATCTGTGCGCGAAACTCAGTTTGCCAAGACCCGCCGGCCCGCTCAGCAGCAGGGCATGCGGGAGCGTCGCCTTTTGCGCGCGGCGCGCATATTGCGCCCACTGTGCCGCATGCCAGGGGTAGGATTCCGGCATCGCCGCGATCACGTGACTAACGTTTCGATCACGGCGGCGATCCGGTGACGAACGTCATCCAGGCCGCCATTGGCGTCGATGACATGGAATCGTCGGGGCTCGCGCGTCGCGCGCTCAAGATACGCCTGCTGCACGCGGGCAAAGAAATCCGCTTCCTCGCGCTCGAAACGGTCTTCGTTGCCCCGCGACCGGATTCTCGACAGCGCCGTCTTGATTCCCGCTTGCAGCAGCAGGGTGTAATCCGGCCTGAAATCGTTTTGCACCCACTGCTCCAGTTCGGCGATTCGTTGTCCGGCAATGCCTCGGCCGGCACCCTGATAGGCGTAGGTCGCATCGGTAAAACGATCGCTCACGACCCAGCGACCCGCCGCCAGGGCGGGCCAGACGACCTCACGCAGATGTTGCGCGCGCGCCGCGAAAATCAGCAACAGTTCGGTGTCCGGACCCATGGCCGGCGTTCCATTAGCGAGCAATAAGCCGCGAAGACGATCGCCCAGCTCGGTGCCGCCAGGCTCGCGCGTAGCCACAACGTCGATACCGTGCGCGCGCAAAAGCTCACACAAGGTACTGATATGTGTGGATTTACCTACCCCCTCAATGCCTTCAACAGTGATAAACCGCGGCGTTTTCACTTCGCGCCCGCCCCGTAGCGGCTGGCGTCGCCGCCGAGTTGATATTCGATCACCGCTGCGCGGTGTTCGTCGTAGGTCGCGGAGAAATGATGACTGCCGTCGGGTTTGGCAACGAAGAACAGGGCATCCGTCGATGCCGGGTGCAGCACCGCCGCCAGTGCAGCGCCACTGGGCATTGCGATGGGCGTGGGCGTGAGGCCCTTGTGTACATAGGTGTTATAAGGCGTATCCCCGCGCAGGTCACTGGAGCGAATGTCGCCATCATAA
>Ga0209587_1001728_pt1 | contig 10040 bp, 10 predicted proteins | sample NGEPerD_2_FD_184512 | JGI IMG/M metagenome (GOLD analysis project Ga0209587, IMG submission 184512) | Arctic peat soil microbial communities from the Barrow Environmental Observatory site, Barrow, Alaska, USA - NGEE PermafrostL1-D... | ecosystem: Environmental > Terrestrial > Soil > Wetlands >... | reverse complement strand
CGAATGGTTGACACTGTCGATGATGCACCTGAGCTGAGGAGGTCTCGCACCACGGACCCGCTCCGCCAGCCCAACCGCTACCGCGGCAGCCGATGCATGTCATCTTTGCGTGCCCGCGCGGACGGCTACGTGGCCCAGCCGGAGTGGGCATGTCCCGCTGACGATCAGGAACTCCTTGAGTTCGCCGAGCGGCACCGGGGCGCGGTGGTACTCAAGCCCTCAAACGGCCAGGCGAGCGCCGGTGTCACCAGATGCTCGGCCGTGGCCGACGTGCTCGCGGCGAAGACGGCCTACGACGACTTCTCTGGCGACCCGCTGCGAGCCGCGACAATGGCCCGACCTCGACTCATGGTGGAGCAGTTGCTGTGTGGACCCGAGTGCAGCGTCGAGTGTCTCGTCGCCGACGGCGACATCCTGTTCCTGAACATCACGGCCAAAACCGTGGCCGCGGGTGAGCATCCAGTCGAGCTCGGCCACACCGTCCCCACCATCCTGGATCCCGTGGTTGAGAAGCGACTTCGTGCCGACGTCGCCAGGCTGGTGCGACTCGGTCGGGTCGGCACCGGGGTGCTCCACTCGGAGTGGATCTTCGAGAAGGGCATTCCCCATCTGGTCGAATGCGCCGGGCGGTTGCCGGGCGACAACATCACCGCCCTCATCTCGCGGGCCTGGGGGTTCGACTTCGTCGGTTCCTGGGTCGAGCTCATGTCCGGTCGGCGCCCGGCACTTCCCACCCAGCCGCAGGAGGCGTCGGCGATCTGGTTCCTGACCCCCACCAAGACGGGCACGGTGAGGACGATCAGCGGGGTGCCCGATGCCGTCGGGCTCGCATCGATTGTCGAGGTCGATGTGGCCGTGTCGGAGGGCGATTCGTTGTCCCGGTTGCGCAGCTCCTGGACCCGGATCGGGCACGTGATGGCCTCAGGGGAGTCCGCCCCGCATGCACTCAGCGCCGCCCAGCGTGCCGCGGAACTGATCAAGATCGATGTGGTTTGATCCCTTCGTGGAGAGCCGGAAAGCGGTCCAGGCGTGCCTCAACGGCACCCGTCGCAGGGACCGTCACCACGCGCGCGTGCCGGTGACGCCGCAGCAGATCGCGGAGGACGCGGCTGCGTGCGCGGCGCTAGGCGTTGTCGCCGTACACGTCCATGTACGCGAGGAGCGTGGCCTCGAATCCCTGGCCGACGAGCACGTCTCGCCCGTGGTGGAGGCCGTGCGAGCGGCGTCCGGGGTGCGGCTGGGCCTGACCACGGGGGCGTGGATCATCCCCAATCCCGCTTTGCGCTGCGCGACGATCTCCGGCTGGAGCACACCGCCGGACTTCGCCTCGGTCAACTGGCACGAGGAGGGCGCGGAGGACGTGGCGGCGACCCTGCTGGACCGAGGGCTCGGAGTGGAGGCCGGCCTGTGGGGACTGAACGCCGTCTCGCGTTGGACCCGCTCCCCCCTCGCGGGATCCTGCGAGCGCGTGCTGCTCGAACTGCCCGACGGGCTGACCGACGCCGAGGTAGAGACCTCCGCGCTGCGGATGCTGGACGCCGTGCGCAGTCACGACCCCGGAATCCCGGTACAGCTCCACGGGGAGCACGACACCGCGTGGGCGGCGATCGCCCTCGCCGGCACGTGGGGGCTGGAGACACGGATCGGGCTCGAGGACACCCTCGCACTCCCGGACGGTTCGCCTGCCGAAGGGAATGCGGCATTGGTGCGGGTGGCCCTCCATCTCCTAAGGCCCTCAGCAGGGGTGGGCTGACCTGGGCCTTCGCCGGTGAATGGCAGTGTTCTGTCCATGGTTCCGGCAATTGGACCTCTCGCACGCCATGCCGATCGACTGCACGGTCTTGGCGGAGGGCAGCCGAGACCCCCGCAGTGCGAGGAGCCAGTCAGTGACGTCAGATGGTCTCTGCCTGCACGCTGTTGGTCTTCCCGTAGTTGCAGGTAGAACAGAGCGTTTGAAGGTTCTCAATCACCGTCTCGCCTCCCGACTGAACGGGTGAACGTGGTCGATGTGCAGTACCGTCCCGGGAACCACTTTCGGCGACGTACCAAGGCTCGCCGGGCCATGGCAAGAATCGCCGGTTGGGGATCCGCATACGACGATCGCGCCACCGACGGGCATGCGCTCGATTCCCGTCCGCTCGGTCGCCGTGAGCGGTTCCCCTTACGGACATCCACGAGGTGAAGGTAGCCGTACATCTCAAATCGAGAGCCCCGCACGCTCCGCGGCGATGAGTGCGTTCTGCGGCAAAGAGTCCGGCCGGTCAGGATCGGCAATCGCGTCAATCGCCGGAAAGACGCGTCCCGCCTGGAGCCCGGGATCGCGGCACGTGAGTGCGTGGCTCGCGAAGCAGAATCCGTCGTTTACTCATCGGGGGCCTCGAGGACGGCCTTCGCCTGGGCGAATCGTTGCGTCCAGTTCTTCTGCCCCATGCGGTTCATCAGCGGTGTGAGGAACCTCAGGCCGCCCGGTGGATTGGAAGCACCGCGAAAAGTGACGCGCGTGCTGCTCGCGAGGGGCTCGAAGCTCAGCGAGCAGGCAGGACGCATGGGGCCGATTTCGGCATCAAACTTGATCCGCCGGTTGGGCTCGACTGCGGTGAGGTGCGTTTTCGTTTCCCGCGTCTTGCCGAAGACTTGTTGGCGGAAGACGAACGTGGTGCCCGGCTCGGGCGGCCCGTCCGGCGACATGAGCACGAGGCCTCCGCCGAGCGGATCCATCCTGGGCGCGCTCTCCTTGGGATTGAGGAAGAAGTGGAAAACCTCCTCGACAGGACAGTCGATCACGACCGACGTCTTCATCCCTGCCATCGCGAGCTCCTAGCAATCCCTCGGCTCAAGTTCACCCTTGGTGCCGCACACCTCCCAGGTGGCACCTGACCGGCTCGATTGCCCTTGTCAGTCACCGACCATATCCAGGCGGCCATTGGCAGCCCTGTTCGCAGCAATGACGTCACATCGACCGATGCGGTAAACCGCCAGGCAGCACGCGTTCGTACTCCTGCCGGACATCGGCGGAATGCGCCTGCTGCCTGCTCATCGGAGCCTCCTCTGATTGGCGAATGGGCCCGGATCATCGGGACGGCACAACCTCGTAGAGGTTCATCGCGTTGCCCCGCAGCCGGTAGAGCAGGAAGCTCCAGAACAGGGGGCCGGTAGGCCGCAACACTCGGCGAAAGCGGCGACGTGCGGGGCTCTCGAGGAGCTGCGCTTGTCCGGTGACGGTCGGCCCCAATGGGGTTCCGCTGACGGTGCACGGGGCCAGGGTCACCGTGCTGCAGTTCGCGATCCGCTTCGACTTCCCGCTGGTCGCGGCGGTGACGAAGTAGGCGCGACCCGCGGTGAGTGCCACGCTCACCGGCGTGACAACACCGCCACCGCTGCGCCGGAAGGTGGTCAACAGGGCGGTACTCGACCGCTCCAGTGGAGCAAAGGCCCGGGACTCGATCCCACACGGCATGTTAGTTATGTTCCGCCAGTAGTTGATTGTTGTCAATGGCAGAGTTCGTCCAAGTACATCGGCTAGGCTGGCCGATGTGCCACATGCAACAGAGGGCTCGGGGGCGGCCGACCAGGAACTGGCGGAGGCGTGGCAGTTGCTGATGGGCTTGGTTCTCGATCAGCGGTGGCGCTGGCCCGAGGTCTCCGACGTGCTGGGGATCTCCCAAGCCGGCCTTCGCGCCCTGCTGGCCATCGACCCGGACAAGCCGCGCCCGATGCGGGACCTGGCACGCGCGATGAACTGCGACGCCTCCTACGTGACAGCAATGGTCGACGACCTGGAGCGGGCCGGGTACGCCGAACGTCGTACGGCGGCCGAGGACCGCCGACTCAAGATCGTGGCTCTCACCGATGCCGGCATCTCGGCCCTGCGCACAGCTCGCGACGGGCTGCTCACACCGCCGCCACAACTGTCCCGGCTGACCAGGCCGCAACAACGCGAGCTGGCCCGCCTCCTGCGCCGGGCGCTCAATGAACAGGGCTGATCCCCGATAGGGGACGGAGGATGCCGTGACGACCTACGCAACCGTGGACCGGGCACGGGAGGCCTTCGGCCGCTCGGCCTGGGGCGAGGCCTACACCCTGTGGACTGAGGCGGACCGCGACCAGGCGCTGGCCTCGGACGATCTTTCGAGCTGGGCGACCGCCACCTACCTGGTCGGGCACGACGCCGAGGCCGACAACCTCTGGGCTCGCGCGCACGGGGCGTGCCTCGACCGCGGGGACGCCGCCCATGCCGCTCGCTGTGCCTTCTGGCTGGGGCTGGGGCTGATGCTGCGCGGCGAGACCGCCCGGGGTGGCGCGTGGCTCGGACGCGCCCACCGCGTGCTCGAGGACGTCCCGGACCAGACCGCGGAGCACGGCTACCTGCTCGTGCCTGCGGCTCTCCAGGCTCTGGGGGGCGGCGATGCCGCGGCGGCGTACGAACTGTTCAGCCAGGCGGTCGAGCTGGCGGACCGGTTCGCCGACCGGGACCTGCTCGCACTCGCCCGGCTGGGGCAGGGGCGGACGTTGGTGAAGGGCGGTGAGACGTCGCGGGGACTGGCCTTCCTCGACGAGGCCATGGTCGCGATCACCGCGGGAGAGGTCGGCGCGACTGTGGCCGGCATCGTCTTCTGCGCGGTGATCGAGACCTGCCGCGACGCCTTCGACGTGCGACGAGCCCAGGAGTGGACCGAGGCCATGACGCGCTGGTGTGCCACTCAGCCCGACCTGGTGGCCTATCGCGGGCAGTGCTCGATCTACCGGGCCGAGGTGCTGCGCCTGCACGGCCAGTGGGAGGAGGCGCTGGACGAGGCGCTGCGGGCCTGCGAGCGGCTGGGCACGCCACCGGCCCACGCGGCGGTCGGCATGGCCCACTACGAGGTCGGCGAGCTGCGCCGGTTGCGCGGCGAATTCGAGGCCGCTGAAGAGGCCTACCGGGAGGCGAACCGAGCCGGGCACAGCCCGCAGCCCGGGCTGGGCTCGCTGGACCTCGCACGCGGCCGGGTCGACTCCGCCCACGCCGCACTGCTGCACGCCCTCGAGGGGGCCACGCAGCCGCTGGACAGGGCACGCCTGCTCGGCGTGGTGGTCGAGGCGGAGCTCGCCGCGGAGGACGTGGCTGCGGGTCGTGCCAGCGCCGACGAGCTGAGCCGGATCGCGGCCGAGAGCGACGCGACCGCGCTGCGCGGCGCCGCTGGGTACGCCGAGGGCGCAGTGCAGTTCGCCGAGGGGGAGGACCGGGCCGCCGCGCTGAACCTGCGCGAGACCGTCCAGCTGTGGCGAGAGCTGGACGCGCCGTACGAGGCAGCTCGCACCCACGTCCTGCTGGCCCTGAGCTGTCGTCGCCTGGGAGACGCGGGTACGGCCGAGCTCGACCTGGACGCGGCGTGCTCGATCTTCGCGCGGCTGGGTGCGAGCACCGATCTGTCCGCAGCACTCGCGCTGGTGGAGAGCGGCGATCGTCCCGGCACCTCCGACGTGTTGAGCCCGCGAGAGCTGGAGGTGCTGCGACTGGTCGCCGCCGGACAGACCAACCGTGAGATCGCCGGGGAGCTGACCCTGAGTGAACACACCGTGCGGCGGCACGTGCAGAACATCTTCGCCAAGCTCGACGTGCCGTCGCGGGCGGGCGCGACCGCGTACGCCTTCCGGCACCACCTGGTCTGACCCCGGTCCGGCCATCGCCTCACCGGGCTCGTCCGGTGGTACGAACGGACCACGGGCCTCCACGTGGTTTGGTCTACGCGGTCGATGCCACTCGGTGTTCTCCTCCCTAGCGTCGGAAGCGAGGTCGAACGACCCCGAGACAACCGAGGAGGACACCATGAGCATCGCAATGCTGGTCGACAATCCTGCTGGATCGCGGGAGCTCTACGAGCGGATCCTGGACAACCTCGATCACGACCTGCCGCTGGGCGGGATCCTGCACCTTGCCGGCCCGGGCCCGGAGGGTGGGTGGCGCGTGATCGAGATCTGGGAGTCGCCCGAGGAGGCCAAGCGCTTCTTGACCGAGCGCTTCGCCCCGGCGCTGCGCGCGGCTGGCTTCGAGGGCTCCCCGCCAACACCGCAGTTCTGGCCCGTGCTGGCGCTCGAGGCGGCGCAGTCCGAGCACGAGCCCGTCGCCGACTCGGCCAGCAACGCAGATGCGCGATGAGAACCAAACACCTGCCCGGGACTGAGCGACACGGGCAGGTCCCCGGGACGCACGAGGCGCCGCACACGGCGGCGACACCCGGTCGCGCCTCGAATCGGGATCTCTACCGAGCGGCCGTCACGGGGTTGTCCCCGGCCCTGCTGCTCATCGGGTTGGTCTACCACCCACACCTCGACGACCTCCGGGACAAGGGCACCGTCGCGGCCGCACTGACCGCGGACACCACCCGGTGGGGAATCGCGCACCTGGTGGTCGGGGTCGCGGCGGCGTTGGTGCTGCTGGCCTTCCTGTCGGTCGACGAATTCCTGCGCGAGAGCGGGCACTCGGAAATGAGCTTCCTCGGCGTCCCGTTCATCGTGATCGGCAGCGTCCTGTTCGCCTTCCTGCCTGCCATGGAGATCGCCATGCTCGGTGCGTACGGCGCCGGGGTCGACGTCGAGGAAGTGCTGCTGGAGATGAACCCCTGGTTCCAGCCGATCCTCCTCGCAGGCGGCGCCGCCTTCGCTGTGGGAGTCGCCTTCTTTGCCGTGGCGATCGCCCGCACCCGGGTGCTCAGCGTGGGACTGACGTGGCTGGTCGTGGGGGCGCTCGTCGTCGCCGCCGTCGCGCGGTTCGTCCCGCTGGGCGCTGCGCTGTACCTCGGAGGGGCCGCACTGGTGGTGGCGCTGCTGCCGATCGCCGTGGTCATGGTGACGCACCCAACCCGAGACTGAAGGCGTGGGCGACGCCTGTCCCAACAAGGACTGGTTGGAGACTACTGAAGGCGCTGGCGACCGGCTCGCGGCCATCGCGGGCGTCCTGCCGGTGGGCCGGCGGATACCGAGTTGTGTCCCCGATTCGTGGATTAGGGTCCAGGACTTGCAATGAGGCGGATTCCGAGGACCACGATCCAACTCCAGCAGACGAAAATAAGACCGCGCTGAACGAGCCCGGTATGGGCGGCATCCTTCTGATACGCCATGGCCGTCCACATTGTCATGGCCAGGCCAACGGCAGCCGTCAGCACGGTGTACCAGCGCCAGGTGCCTTGGAGTTGGCCCGCCAGCGCCAGACATGCCCCGAACAGCGCGAATAATGCGATCGGCCCGCCGACGACGGAGTGCACCTGGTGCTGCCAGGTCGCCTTGGCCGGGGCCTTGGCGGGAGCTCCCGGTGGGTAACCACGCACAGCGTCTGGAGCGAAAACACCGGCAACGAGCATTCCGAACCCGAAAATCGCCAGCAGCAGGGCTCCAACAGCCGTATCAAGAGTCCGATCGATGCCGACGGCGAATGCGAACACTCCACTCGCCATGAGGAGGAAGTTGGCGCGCTGGATCCACCCTCGCTGACCAAGCTCCAGCTCGCTACCGGTGTGGTAGATCGGGTCATAGCCGGGCTGAATCATTCCTTCGATCAGCAGAACCGCAAAGAATACGACGGCCACGCCGACTCCTGCCAAGAGCAACGCCTCAGTAGCCACGCCATCACCTGCTCCCTACTCACGCAACGGCTGATCCGTCAGGCAAGCCCCCAGGTCCCCGGGCACCCGACCCGCACTGAACGTAGCGACTGTGGCGCCGCCCGGGTAGGGGTCACCGCGCTCCGGTCACCTCAGATCGTTGACACAGGAACTCCTCGGCGTGAGCGTGCTTTCCTACGCACGTTCCCCGGCCCTTCTGTTACACGCTGGCCCAGTCCCGGTAGCCGATCCCGATATGGCGAGGCGCTCCTCGAATCAGGTGCGCGACCTGATCCAACGAGCGCCTCGGGGTCAGTGTCAGGCGCGGTCACCCGCTGTGTTTGCTACGTGCGGTTGGCGATCGGATGAGGATCGCTCGCAGAACCCTCGGGCGCTATGGACCCGAGCGGCATGATGGGCACGTGGTTCATGTGACTCGCTTGGTGACCTTCGTCGAGGTCGATGACGCTGTCGCCGACCCTCGGCAGATGTCGGTATCGGCGCGCCACGAGGCCGTCCTCATGGACGGCGGCCGGGTGCTGCTCCTGGCTGACCGGGGCTGGAGCGTTTCGGCCCGCCCAACATCTGGGCGGTTAGGGCTCGCGAGGAAATAAAACAGCCGAGTTAGTTACAGTGGTGTAGTTCGAGGACGCAGCGTGTAGTTCCAGTCGCCGTGGAAGGAGTCCGGCTTGAGTTGCGGCCCGATGGCTTCCATCTCCTGCTTGGTGACCTTGATGCCGCGAGGGTAGCTGTTGGTGTTCGCTTCGGCGTGCACGGTCAGGCCGGTTCGGGTCGTCGTCGCTCCGATGAGGTTCACGATCACCTCGTGGCTGGTCAGTGGGCGGCCCCGCCAGTTCATCGAGATGTGCGCGAACAGTCGGTGCTCGATCTGGGGTGAAATACAACCGGTAGCCAAGCGGCTTCGGGCACGCAGATATGTGGCGCGACGGGTTGGAATCCGGAGCGCTGATGGGTTGTCGCGTGATGGCTAGGCTGCTGGGCTATCCGGGGTAGTGAGGTCGACGTGGTAGCCAAGCTGCTCGAGCTGGGTGACGAGCCGGCGGGTCTCTCGTTGTGGATCACGGCGGCGCTGGAAGTAGTCGTCGCCGAGATCGTGGTAGCACTCGCCGGTGCTGAGCATGTGCCAGACCAGCTCGGTCAGGCTGTGGGCGACGGCAACAGCGGCCTTGTTGGGGCCTCGTCGCTTGGCGACCTGGCGGTACTGGGCACCGAAGTAGCTTCCTTTGGTACGAGCAGCAGCGCGGGCGGCCTCGACGAGCGTGCGCCGTAGCCATGCATTGCCTGGACTGACCCCGACCCGGCGTCGCTTACCCGCGGACTCGTGATTGCCAGGGCAGACGCCGGCCCACTTCGCGAGATGGCCCGGACTGGGGAACCTGCTCATGTCCGCGCCCGTCTCGGCGATCACCGTGTCGATGATCAGGCGGCCAAAACCGGGAATGGGCAGGAGCAGTTCCTTCGCGGCCTGGTAGGCCTCGGTGCGGAGGTCGATCTGTTCGGTCAACGCCGCGATGGTGACGTCGAGGAAGTCGACATGGTCGAGAATGCGGCGGGCGACGACGGCGTGGTGTGCACCGAAGTGGGCAGTGAGCGCCTCCCTGAGCTCCGGGATCTTCGGCCGTAGCTTGCCCTTGGCCAAGTTGGCGAGTTCTGCGGGGTCGCGCTGTCCATCGATGAGCGCCTCGACCATCAACCGCCCGGATTGGGTGAAGACCTTGGAGGCTACCGAGGTGAGTTTCACCCCGGCGTCTTGAAGGACCTTCTCTAGCCGCTGGATCTCAGCGACCCGAGCATCGGTTTGGGTCGTGCGGTAGCGGGTCAGCTCCCGCAGCTCGCGGATCGGTGGGGGCGGGACGAAACTGGGCCGGATCATGCCGTGCGCGGCCACGTCAGCCAGCCACTCCGCATCGGACATGTCGGTCTTGCGGCCAGGCACGTTCTTGACGTGGTGAGCGTTGCACAACCACAGCTCGAAAGCCTCCGTCCGCTCCAAGGCGTAGTAGACAGGTTTCCAGTACACGCCCGTGGCCTCCATTGCGACCAGCGAGACATCCCGGTCGGCCAACCAGCCCCCCAACCTGGCCAGCGCCGCGGTTGTGGTCGCGAAACGCTCCTTCTCGGTGAGCGTTCCTCCTCGAGGCCCCGGCCTCCGTACGCACGCGGCGACGACGTCGCGATGCACATCCAATCCAGCGACCCGATCGTGGATCTGTTCCACGGCTACTCCTCTCGTTGGGCCAACGACCCGCCGGGGAGGGACCTGGTAGGAACCGAATCTGGGGTTCGTGCTCGCAGCGACAATTCCAGGTCCCGCGGACCCTGCGCCAGACTTGTTACGGGCTGGGTGCTCCAAGATCGAGACGGCGACCGCGCCCTTCGGGCCACCCAAAGTATTTCATCACTCCCGGGTGGCCCGAAGGGTCATACAGACTTGTTCCACTT
>Ga0209587_1001726_pt1 | contig 10050 bp, 7 predicted proteins | sample NGEPerD_2_FD_184512 | JGI IMG/M metagenome (GOLD analysis project Ga0209587, IMG submission 184512) | Arctic peat soil microbial communities from the Barrow Environmental Observatory site, Barrow, Alaska, USA - NGEE PermafrostL1-D... | ecosystem: Environmental > Terrestrial > Soil > Wetlands >... | reverse complement strand
GGGGTGCCTGCATGCGGGCATGGACCTCTACAAGCACTCGTTCAGGCTCTCGCCGATGATCTGCTCGGACCTGGTCGCTGACGCCTTCGAGCTCGCGCGAGACATCCGAGTGCTCGACATGCGCGCCTCGCCGTACGACCTTTCCGACCTCGGCTACCCTCCCGTTCGGGTCGAGACCGCCCAGGGAAAGCGGGAGTACGCGGCCGCGCAGCGGGCGTTCACCGAACGGGGCGCTCCACTGCGTCGGCGCCTCATCGACGAGACCGCCCGCCTGCTCGACGCCTCCTCTGCGCCGTCATAGGTCGTAACGTCATACGTTGCGGCTGTTCCCGCGCGCGGAGGGGATGACCTCCCGCAGCGGCCTCACCATTTCGGGAGGCGGTCGTACCAGGGAGCGGCCGCCTCGACCTGGGCCGCCAGCGCCAGCAGGCGATGGTCCTCCCCGGGCCGCCCGGCAAGCATCACCCCGACGGGCAACCCGCCGGGTGTCATGTGCAGCGGCAACGACACCGCAGGCATCCCGGTGAGGTTCCACGCTGCTGTGTAAGGGGTGAACGCTTTCTGGTTCTCGAAGTCGCGGCGCGGGTCATCGTCGTCCCGGATCTCCCCGACCCGCAGGGGGGGCTGCGCCAGAGTCGGGGTCAGCACGGCGTCGTACGGCGCAAGGGCGAGCAGCGCCTGCGCGGCGATCCTTCTCAGCTCGCCCACTGCCAGACCGAACTGAGGACCGGAGACCGCACGTCCTCGCTCGTGCAGCCATCGAGTCAAAGGCCGCAACATGCCCTCGCTGCCCGACGGCGCGGGCGAGAGAGCTGACAGCACGGACCAGCAGGTCTCGAACGTGGCTACCGCGTCCGGCGGGATCGGCACGTCGATGTCCTCGACGTCATGGCCAAGCCGGACGAGCAGGTCCGCGGCGTTCTCGTAGGCCTCGAGGCACTCGGGATGAACGGCCACGTCCGCGATCACCGGTCTGCTGAACCGGGCGATCCTCAGGCGGCCCGGCTCGCGTTCACACCAGCCGAGATAGGTCTCTCCCGTCGGCAACGGCGCCGCCCAGGACGGGTCACCTGTCGCCGGGCCAGCCATCACGTCGAGCATCGCAGCAGCATCGCGGACCGTGCGCGCGAGCGACCCCGACGTGCCGAGCCCGACCGGGTCGCCGTGCATCGGTCCCCCGCTGATCCGTCCCCGGCTGGGCTTGAGCCCGAACAGGCCGCAGCAGCTGGCCGGGATCCGGATAGAGCCGCCACCGTCGGACCCGTGCGCCACTGGGACCAACCCGGCGGCGACCGCCGCGGCGGCTCCGCCACTCGAGCCACCCGCCATCCGGTCGAGGTCGTACGGCGTTCGGGCCGGTGGGGCTACGTCGGGCTCGGTGTAGCACGGGGAGCCGAACTCGGGAGTGTTGGTCTTGCCGAGGCTGATCATCCCGGCACGCTCGATGCGCAGCACCACCTCGTCGGAGACGTCCGGGACGTTGTGCTCCATCGTGGCTGACCCGCACGTCGTGCGGATCCCGGCGGTCATGTTCAGATCCTTGATCGCGGTGGGCACACCGAAAAGTGGGAGCGCATCCGCCTTGTGCGGCGACTCGTGCTGTGACTGGGGCTGTGACTGGGGCTGTGACTGGGCGAGCTTCGCCTGCTTCCGCGCCAGATCCTCGGTCACCGTCACGAAGGCGCCGACGTCGGCAGAGAACCGGCCGATCCGCGCCAGGTAGTGCTCGACCAGATCGGCGGGCGACACCTCGCGCGCCCGAATCGCCGCAGCCTGTTCCAACGCCGTCAGGTCGTGGAGCTGCGCCATACGATGAAACTACAGGGCCATCCGCAGCCGGGCGCTGCCAATGTGTATACGAGCGAGCCCCGGCTGGTCGAGCCCGTCGAGCCCCGGGCTGCGACGGGAACGGCCTCCTGGGACGGACAGAGTTCTGTTCGCGCCATGCGCAGGTAGCCCGGATGGGTTGACCGAACTCACGGTGTGACCATCTTTGAAGACGTTTCGGTTGGTAAAGGCGTGTTTCCCACCGCAGAGCGCGCGCGGATGTTTCGCTTGCCTTGACAACAACGGAGTGAGCGGCATGGGAACCATGAACAGCGTTCTAGAACGCACCACGATTGCACATCCCAAGTGCGACGACATCCGGATGGGCACAGCCACCTGCCGATGCGGACAGGACCTTGACCTCTACGTGCGTTCGCACTGCCCTCGTTGCGGCACGTTCCTCGGCTCGCACTGACTCCCAGGACTAGTCGAAGATTCCTCTCGAGTCTCCGGATCGAGGCTTAGGGCTGCGGCTTTTCGCCCTGGCGCCGGAGGCCGAACGTCACCGCGTCGAGCAGTGCCCGCCACGACGCCTCGATCACGTTGTGACCCACCCCGACGGTGACCCAGGAGCTCTCCCCGTCGGTGGTCTCGATCAACACTCTCGTCACCGCATCGGTGCCATGTCCCTGGTCGAGGATCCGCACCTTGTAGTCGATCAGCTCGAACTTCGCGACCTCCGGGTACGCCTGACCGATCGCCTCGCGCAACGCGTGGTCCAACGCGTTGACGGGTCCGTTGCCCTCGCCGGTGGTGATGATCCGGCTGTCACCAGCCCTCAGCTTGATGGTCGCTTCGGAGAGCGCCTCGGCGTTCGGCGTGGAGTCGGTGATCACTCGCCAGGATTCGACATCGAAGTATGACGGTCGGACCCCCTCGACCTCCTCGACCAGCATCAACTCGAACGATGCGTCGGCGGCCTCGAAGGTGTACCCCTGGGACTCCAGCTCCTTGACCCGGTTGGTGACCCGGGTGACCAGGTCCCGATCCCCGTCGACACCGGTCAGGTCGAACCCGAGCTCCTTGCCCTTGAGCTCGATACTCGCCCGGCCGGCCATGTCGGAGATGAGCAGCCGCATGTCGTTTCCGACGTGGACCGGGTCGGTGTGCTGGTAGAGACTCGGGTCGACCTTGATCGCACTGGCGTGCAGTCCGGCCTTGTGCGCGAAGGCGCTCACGCCCACATACGGCTGGCGAGAGGCAGGCGGGAAGTTGGTGACGTCGGCGACCGCATGCGCGATCCGGGTGGCGTCGCGAAGCGCACCGGCGGGAAGCACCCGCTGACCGAGCTTGAGCTCCAGGTTCGCCACGACGGAGACCAGATCGGCGTTGCCGGTGCGTTCGCCGTATCCGTTGAGCGTGCCTTGCACGTGGGTGGCACCGGCGCCGACCGCGGCAAGCGTGTTGGCGACCGCGCAACCGGTGTCGTTGTGACAGTGAATCCCGACGCGTACGCCGGTCGACTCGATCACGTCGTGCACCACCTCTGCGACCCACGGTGGGAGCATGCCGCCGTTCGTGTCACACAGCGCGATCACCTCCGCACCCGCGTCGTACGCCGTCCGGAGCACCTCCAGGGCATAGGCGCGGTTGTCGCGGTAGCCATCGAAGAAGTGCTCGGCGTCGAGGAAGACCGACTGTCCCTCCTCCCGAAGATGCGCCACGGTGTCACGAACCATCTCGAGGTTCTCCTCGAGCGTCGTGCGCAGGGCCATGAGCACGTGCCGGTCGTGTGACTTCGCAACCAAGGTCACCACGCCGGCGCCACTGTCCCGCAGTGCTGACACGAGCGGGTCGTCCGCGGCTCGCCCACCCGGTCGCCGGGTAGCGCCGAAGGCGGCGAGGCGGGCGTGCTCGAGACTCAGCTCGGAATTCGCGCGTCGGAAGAACTCGGTGTCCTTCGGGTTCGCGCCGGGCCAGCCACCCTCGATGAACCCGACCCCCAGGTTGTCGAGCTGTCGCGCGATGGTGAGCTTGTCGGCGACGGAGAGGTTGAGTCCCTCCTGCTGCGCGCCGTCTCTCAACGTCGTGTCGTAGACGTGGAAACCAGGACTGGTGTCGGGGTCCGTCGTAGTCATCGGCTTGTCCTCGGTCGGGGGCTAGTTCTCGGGCAACAAAAAGACCTCCCGTGAGAACGAGAGGTCAGCGCGTCGATACCAACTCGACGCGCTACTCGATAATCCTGCTGTTGTGCCTGCACCGTTGCGTTGTCACGAAGCCAAGTCTGCCAGAGCCGTCCCGGTCTTGGAACCCGATCTCAGTATCCAGCACCGTCAGAGGACGCCCACCACGTTGTTGAGCATCGTTCCCCGACGCCACGGCGGGCCGGGCTGCGGGTCCCAGTTCACCCCGGATCCCGCCAACAACAACGCGCACAGGGCGACGCCGACCACGACCGCGCCGACACTTGCCCATCCCAGCGCCGGCTGCACCGTGACACGCAGGATCAGCTGCCGGGTCGGGACGCGCAGCCTCCGTGACCCGGGGCCCCACCACAGCGACAGACCCAGGACAGTCCCCATCAGGATCAGGCCAGGGACCACTGGAAGGCCGAAGAGCAGGTAGGCCAGGCCGACGAGGAAGGCCAGGGCCACCGACCACAACAAGAGCAGGAGGGTGCCACCAGTGGCGACGAGGAGATACCACGGCGACGAGACTGCGGTCAGGGGAGCGTCGTACCAGCGCTGCCGCCCGCGGCGGTACTTGCGGTCGCGGGCGGACTCCGCGGTCCACGAGACCGTCCGGATCACCAGGATGGCCACCCCGAGGAGGGCCAGGAAGAGGTACGGCGCCAGCGCGAAGCCGACCGCGACGAGACCCAGCATGCCGAGCAGCAGACACCCGCGCTGAAGCTTCGGCAGCCCCGACGGAGGCGGACGCCAACGCGCCGGGGCCTCTTGTGGCGGAGGCGGCATCATGTAGGGCGCCCGTGCGGGCTGGTAGGCCCGTTGGACCGGTTGCATCGGGAGGGGTCGAGTCGGCGGCGGGACCGGAGTGGGTTCGGCGGAAGGGACGGGAGTCGGTTCGGCGGGCGTGCGCGCTTCGCTCTGGGGGCCGAGCACGTCGGTCGGGTCGTCGTCGTCGGACGCGAACAGCGCGAACGGCATGGTCGGCTGGTCGTTGCCGGTCCGGGCAGCGTCGCCGGCCGCCGACCGGCGCGGGCCGCGAAGGTCAGCCAGCACGGCGGCGGTCTCTGGCCGGTCGAGCGGGTCGGGGGACAGGCATGCTCGGATCATCGGCAGCAGGTCGGAGGGCACCGCAGACAGGTCATGCTCCCCGCGGCGGACCCTGTCCATGATCGCCATCGCGGGCCCCTTGCCGAAGGGGGGCTGGCCGGTTGCCGCGAAGACCACGGTGGCAGCCCAGGAGTGCACGTCGGAAGCGGTCGTCGCGTCATCGCCGTACAGGATCTCCGGCGCCAGGTAGCCGGGCGTGCCCAGCAGCCAGCCGGTGAGCGTGAGCCGGGGTTCCTCGGCGAGGCGGGCGAGACCGAAGTCGATCAGAACGGGTGCACGCCCCTCGAGCAGGACGTTGGAGGGTTTGATGTCGCGGTGCAGCACCCCGACGCTGTGTACGGCGATCACCGCTTCGGCCAGACCGGCCGCGAACCACTCCAGGTCGGTGCCGGTGATCGGACCCTCCTGCTTGATGTGCTCGTGGAGCGAGAGGCCGGGAACATAGCGGGTTGCGACGAACGGGGTCTGGCCCCACGGGTCCGCGTCGATGATCTCCGCGATCCGTGGGCTCTTCACGCGGCGGAGCGAGGAAACCTCGCGAGCCAGACGTTCACGCGCCTCGTCGTCACCGACGATGTGCGGCCTGAGCACCTTGAGCGCGACCCGGCTCCCGTCGGGGGCCTGCGCCAGGTGCACGACCCCCATGCCGCCCTCGCCGATCTTCGTGAGCAAGCTGTAGTCACCCACCCGCAGGGACGCGGATGACGGCGTCGACCGCGTTCTATCGCTCACCCCCGTCACGATATCCGAGCCGACAGGTCGCACCGACCCGGCGTGTCGAAGGTTTGCCAGGCTGATCTAGCGCGGGTTACATTGGACAAACTATGTACACAATCAAGCAAGCCGCCCAGCTGACCGGGGTCCCGGAGACGTCGCTGCGCGCGTGGGAGCGACGGTACGCCGTGGTGGCGCCGCGGCGTACCGACGCGGGCTACCGGGTGTACGACGACGACGCCGTCGCGTTGGTCGCCACCATGCGATGCCTGGTTGACGCGGGCTGGGCCCCCGCCGAGGCAGCACGAGCGGTCCGCGACGACGACGTGCCTACGCCCATGCCGGTGCCGGCCGATGTGCGCGCACTCCCCAGGCCCGCCGACGCCGCCACATACATGGAGCGGTTCCTGGCCGCGGCAGCGAGAATGGACGCGACCGGGATCGAGGAGAACCTCGACCGAGCGTTCGCACTCGGCTCCTTCGAGCATGTCGTCGACTCATGGCTGCTGCCCACCCTCGAGGCACTGGGTGAGGGGTGGAGCCGCGGCGAGATCGACGTCGCCGGGGAGCACGCAGCCAGCCACGCCGTCCTACGTCGCCTCTCCGCTTCCTTCCAGGCTGCGGCCAGCAGCACCCGTGGCCCGCGGGTCGTGGTGGGGCTTCCGCCTGGAAGTGGGCACGAGCTCGGCGCGCTTGCCTACGCCACCGCGTTGCGTCGGAGGGGACTCAACGTGTTGTACCTAGGCACGAACGTTCCCGAACTGAGCTGGGGCTTGGCGGTGGCGACCCATCGTGCTCAGGCCGCTGTCCTGGCCGTGCCGACAGCTGAGGACCGGAAGAGCGCCGCTGCGACCGCCCGCAGTCTGCTGGCAGGAAACCCCGGGCTGGTGGTGGGCTCGGGCGGTGCGTTCGGGAACGATCTCGTCTCCGGTGCGCACAGCCTCCCCCAGTCGATCGGCCGGGCCGCACAGGAACTGGACCGGCTGCTGCAAGGCGACCTCTGACTCCGGACCGGACGCGCCGCCCCTGCCTTGCGTCACCCGACGCGATGCATCCAGCCGAAGGTGTCGTCGGCGCGGCCGTACTGGATGTCGACCAGGGCCTGGCGAAGCTCCCGTGTCACAGGCCCGGTCTCCTCGCCGCCGCTGCCTCCGCTGTTGACCTGGCCACCACGCCATTTCAGCGTGCCGACCGGAGTCACCACGGCCGCTGTGCCACACGCGAAAACCTCGACGATCCGACCCGAGACGACGCCGTCGCGCCACTCGTCGATGGAGAGCGCCCGCTCCACCACGCTGTGCCCGAGTTTGCCGCACAGCTCGATGATCGAGGAGCGGGTGATCCCTTCGAGGATCGAGCCGGACAACGCCGGGGTGACGATGGAACCGTCGTCGTACACGAAGTAGAGGTTCATCCCGCCGAGCTCCTCCACCCACTTCTTCTCGACGGTGTCGAGGAAGGCGACTTGGTCGCAGCCGTTCTGGGTTGCCTCCTGCTGGGCGATCAGCGAGCTGGCGTAGTTGCCGCCCGTCTTGGCCGCACCCATGCCGCCGACACCGGCGCGCGAGTACTCCTCGCTGAGCCAGATCGACACCGGCTTCACGCCCTTGGCGAAGTAGGCGCCGGCGGGAGAGGCGATCACCATGAACGTCACGTGCCTGGCGGGACGGACGCCGAGGAACCTCTCTGAGGCGAACATGAAGGGGCGGATGTAGAGGCTCTTCTCCCCCGCGGCGTCCGGCACCCACCGCTCGTCCATCCGGATCAGCGAATCGACGGATGCGACGAAGTCGGCCTCCGGCAGCGCCGGGAGTGCCAGGCGGCGTGCGGAACGTGTCATCCGCGCCGCGTTCTCCTCCGGGCGGAAGGTCCAGACCGAATCGTCTGGGCGCCGGTAGGCCTTCATCCCCTCGAAGATCTCCTGCGCGTAGTGCAGCACGGCTGTGGCGGGATCCATCGAGATCGGGGCATAACCGGTCACGCGCGCGGCATGCCAACCGTTCGCGGGGGTCCATTCGGCCACGAACATGTGATCGGTGAAGTGGAGGCCGAAACCGGGGTTGGCAAGGATCTCACCGAGACGTTCGGAGGTCAGAGGATGCTGCGACGGCGAGAGCTCGATCTCGAGGGAACTTTCCATGTACTGCACGGTACCCAACCTTTGCTGAAGTGCCGCGTTCGCGTAGCCGGTGGCTTCCCCAAGGCATGTCGTTCAACCTGCACTTCCCACGACGAACTCGGGCGCTCTTGTCTCATCCGTGGGTCAGGGTCCGCCGGGAACAGCGCGACGGTGACGTCCGAGCCGTGACGTCTTCAGCCGGTGTCGGCGTTCACGACCTCAGGGGGCTGGGTCCGGCGGGACAGCCGTTGTGACGGGTTCGGCGAGTACGACGGTCGCCCGGATCGGTCACGCTGACATGCTCCTCAGCCAGCTCAGCCAGCCAGGCAGCCCGGAGCCGATACGCTCGCGCGGCACTCACCTGGCTCGCGAATGCGGAGGGCGGGTACAGCACCTCTGGCGGCCACCCCGTGGCGCACAATCGTCCGTACGGACGAAAATTACACGGGTTTCGGCCATAATCGGCGCACAATCGTCCGTACGGACGAAAATGCCACGGGGCTCGGCGGCGAGTTCAGCCCGGCTCGACCAGCGGGGCCGGAGTGGTCCGACAGGCTCGCCCAGCCGGGGCGCGAACGGCGTGCACTTCCGATGGCGCTCGACACACCCACAGATACATCCGGAAAGCCCGAACTCGCCTCGGGAAGTGCGGGTTCGGCAACATACCTTGGGCAAACTCGGGGGGGTCAGCGGGAGACTCGAGCGGCAATTGCGTCGCCGACGTCCGACGTACGACGTGGCCCGGCGGCGGCTCGTCCGGCCAGATCGGCGACCACCGCCGACTCAACCTTCCGCGCGGCGTCGTCGAGACCGAGGTGTTCGAGCAGCAGGACAGCCGAGAGGATCGCGGCGGTCGGATCCGCCTTCTGCTGGCCAGCTATGTCCGGGGCGGAGCCGTGCACCGGTTCGAACATGCTCGGCGCGGTCCGGTCGGGGTTCACGTTTCCGCTGGCCGCCAGGCCGATGCCGCCGGTGATCGCAGCGGCGAGGTCGGTGATGATGTCGCCGAACAGGTTGTCGGTGACGATCACGTCGAAGCGTGAGGGATCGGTGACCATGAAGATCGTGGCTGCGTCGATGTGCAGGTAGTCCACGCTCACGTCGGGGAACTCGAGGCCGACCTGCTCGACCATCCGGGTCCACACCGCTCCCGCATGCACAAGGACGTTGGTCTTGTGCACGAGGGTGAGGTTCTTGCGCGGTCGCTTGCTGGCCCGGGTGAAGGCGTCGCGGACGACGCGCTCGACACCGAACGCGGTGTTGACACTGACCTCTGTGGCGATCTCGGCCGGCGTTCCCACGCGTAGGGCGCCTCCGTTCCCGACGTAGGGACCCTCCGTTCCCTCGCGTACGACGACGAAGTTCACCTCGCCCGGGTTGGTCAGCGGCGACAGGGCACCCGGAAAGATCCTGGCGGGGCGCAGGTTGACGTAGTGGTCGAGCTCGAACCGGAGTCGAAGGAGCAGGCCACGCTCCAGGATGCCCGGGGGGAGGTTCGGGTCCCCGGGCCTGCCGCCCACGGCGCCGAGCAGGATCGCCTCGTGCTCCCTGATCTCTGCGAGCACGGAATCGGGCAGCACCTCACCCGTAGCGAGATACCGTGCCGCACCGAGGTCGTACCGGGTGGGCTCGAACTTCACGTCGGACGGGGTGCCGGCCTCGAGCACCTTCAGCGCCTCGGCGGTGACCTCCGGCCCGATTCCGTCGCCGGGAATGACGGCAAGGGAGATCGTCCCGGGACTCGCTCTGAGGCTCGGTGTGCTGGGCCGGGTCATCGCCCGAGGTTAGTTGTCGTCCGGGCGCTGGCCGCCGTTGTCTCTCAGGTCGAGACTGGACTGGACCGACTGCATGGCCGGTCCGCACTCTGTCTCGCGGTGCTGGGCCGGACCCCATTCGGGATACATGTCGTACATAATGGTGACTCCAGTTGAGAAATTGAGAAATCGAGTGCGCCGTCGCGGCGCTGGGTTTGGGATGTGTTTGCCAGCGGATCGCGGGGAGCCGCGGGGTCGGCTTTCTCGTGGCTCCGCTGCGGGCCTAGGGAGACCCGGTCCTCGCCGCGGGTCACGCGGTTCGAGGAGGTCTTCAGCTCAAGATGCGGGTGGCGCTTGATCGCTACTCGCGGCGGAGGATCTTCGTAGGGCCGGACGTGCC
>Ga0209587_1001724_pt1 | contig 10052 bp, 8 predicted proteins | sample NGEPerD_2_FD_184512 | JGI IMG/M metagenome (GOLD analysis project Ga0209587, IMG submission 184512) | Arctic peat soil microbial communities from the Barrow Environmental Observatory site, Barrow, Alaska, USA - NGEE PermafrostL1-D... | ecosystem: Environmental > Terrestrial > Soil > Wetlands >... | reverse complement strand
TCACCGCACTGCGCAACGCCGGGGATGCACTGCAGCAAGAGGAAGAGGAGGCCATGGCGGAGATGTCCTCAGATCCCTCCTTTCCCAAAGTCCTGACCGCCGGCCGCGCATTGGCCCGGGGCGAGGGATATGGCGGGTTCCTGGGTCATTCCCTCCGGCCGAATGCTGATCTGGGGCAAACGGTTGCGGAAGAGATCGGACGCGGAGCGGACTTCATCAAAGTGATAGTCAGCGGCGCAGTGGATTTTTCCCGGAGTGCTGTGGAAGGCCCCTATTTCTCTGAATCTCAGCTCAAGGAAGTGGTGGCGGTTGCCTCTTCGTTTGGAGTTCCTGTGGCTGCGCATGCCAATGGACCAAAGTCCATTGGTGCCGCTGTGCGGGCGGGTGTGTCCACCCTTGAACACGGGATATTGATCGATGACAGGGGTATGGAGGAGATGTGCGCCCACGGGACCGCCTGGGTCCCCACACTGACCCCTCTGTTCAATCTGAGCAAGAGCGGTCGTTATCCAGCCTTGCAGGGGTTGCTGGACAGGCACCAGCAGGCCGTGGGGCGGGCGGTGGATAGGGGGATCATTGTCCTGCCGGGAACAGATGCGGGCTCCCCGCGAGTCCCATACGGATCTCTGGGTTTGGAGCTCTCCCTGCTCTCCCAGGCGGGTCTATCGCCGAACCGGCTCAGAGACGCCTCCACCATCCGGGCGGCCGAGACCATTGGCATCCAGGGAGGATACGGGTGCCTGGAAGAAGGGGCCCGCACCGACCTGGTCTGGTTTCAGCGCGATCCCTTCGCGGGTGGTGATCCCAGTGCACCGCGGGGATTGGTGAGGGCGGGCCGGGTCTACCCCACGCTCTAGTCCCCCTGTCCGGTCTCCACCGGCTGGGACTGCAGGCGCTTGTAGTAGAAGTTCTGGCCGTAGAGGACGGCAGCGGGGTTATGGCCTGTGACTCTGTCCTTGGCGACCAGGGTGGTCACCGGAGCTTCTGAGTACTTACTGAAGAGCATGTCGTGTCCCACGCAGAGTCCCACTATCACGTTCATGTCCATCCCGGCGCGGTTCAGAAGCCGAGCCTGCGCTACCGGATTGCAGGCGGGCTCAAAGGTGCCGGGCCGCACCTTGTCTTCCTCGGCCAACTCAAGTTCCAGCTTGTCGATGCTGCCCGTCTTGCAGCAGACACTTTGAGGCTGCAGGCCCTGGGCTTCCAGGATCCGGGAGAGCCGGTCCGTCTCCTCCAGCAGGCCCACACAGGTGGCGATACCGATCTTCTGATACCCCATCTTCTTAGCAAAGGCGATGGTGTCCTCCACCCTGGTCCAACGGGCGTTGATGGCGTCACTGCCGGGGACGGATTCGTAGCAGAGCCCCTCCACTTGGGCCGCAACCCGTGCCATCTCCGCATCTTCGCCGTCACCCCGGTAGAGGGCGAAGGACTCAATGATGACGTCCCCTGCCAGTGCAGACGGGCAGTTATTCGGTTGGCGGGGCCGGGTGTCCGGGTCTCCGCTCCAGCAGTACGTTGTCCCCTTCCTTTGCCAAACCGCGCTGCAGCGGCTGCAGGTGAAGGGTTTGAGTGTCTCGCTCAGTTTCTCCGGGTCCACCGGGAAACCGATCTCCCGCACGGCGTCCAGCATGGCGTCTATGTTGGCAAAGGGAGTGTCAGTGGGCAGACTGCACCCTGAAGCCACGATGTAGCCCCTGGGGTTCTGCCCGGCCTGAGCCACGCACGTTCGGGTAGCCCTACGCACCTGCTCCGGATCACCTAGGAACATGACCTCTGAGGGGTGGACGTTACCCATGATCCTCACCCGGTCGCCGACGTCTCTCACCGCTGCGGCCAGGTCTATGTCATTGTCCAGAGAAAGGCAGTCTGCGCCCGTGTCGGCCATTGAATCCCAGATGAGCCGGGTGTCTCCGCAGATGTGGAGGGTCACCGGCTTGCCCCGGCTGTGGACGTAGTCCACCAGGCGCTTCTGATAGGGGTAGGCGAACTCCCGATACTGCCTGGGGCCGATGACGGAGCAGGAGGACAAGGCGTCGGTCAGGCTGGGTGTGCATCCGGCGTCGAAGACGGCTTCGGCGTAGGCCAGGGCCGTCTCCAGGGAGAGCTCACACAGCCTGTGGACCGCCTCCGGGTCCTTGATGGTCATCTGCACCAGTCTCTCGGCCCCGATCAGAAATGACGCGTTGGTGAAGGGACCGGTGATGGCGCCGGTGACGGGAACCTCCTCTCCCACAGCTTCCACGACCCTCTCCATCGCCTCCAAGTGGTGGGGAAGATTACCGTCCCGATGGGGATCCGCCGGCTCCAGAGAATCTATCCCGGAAACCTCGGTCACGGCCGGCTCTGCCAGGTAGGCGGTGTCGTCATCCGGGTAGCGGACTTTCGCGCCCATGGCTTCTGCCTGCTGGTAAAGGTCGGTGAAGACCCGTATTCCGTCGTAACCGAAGCGGCGATATGCGGCAATCTGAGCGTCCGCTATTGTCTGCCCGTCGCCCCGGAAATCCGATACCTTGACCCCCAGAACGCGGGCCGCCGTATTGCCCACAATGGGCACGCAGGGTAGCCGGTCCACCTCTTCTCCCCGGCCGTACGCACCCAGGCGTTCCAGCGGTGTCATCTGGTCTTTGCTGACTGCATTCCCCACGAAACGGCCCCCTGAACCGGTTACACGTCTACCCCCCGTGAATCAGGGTAAGAAGCACTCTATCAGATGGGGTTGCGAAGGTCCGGGGGTGTTCTACCGGCTGGTGACCACGTCAAAGTCAGGCGGGTCGGCGAGGTGACGCTTGACCGTGCAGAGATCCACAGCGCGGATGAGGGCTTCTTCATACTTCTCTGGGAACTCCTCCGGGAGCTGCAGCTCCAGGGTGATCTTCCCAATGAGGCGCTTCTCCGGGTCCCGTTCAGTGCGCAGGATTATGGCGGCGTCGTCCGTGGGGATGTCTCTTTGGTGCATGAAGTCTACGGCAAAGATGCCCGCGCAGGTGCCGATGGAGACCACAAACATGTCGAAAGGCGAGGGGGCGGTGCCGTCACCTCCGCCCTGCTCGGGTTGGTCGGTCTCGATGGTGAAGCCCTTGTAGTCTGCGTATACCTTGCGGTTTCCGGGGAAATACACGCGCATGTCCATGATAGACGTCCTTTCTGTTCTTTTCTGTTCCATACCCACCTGGGCCGGGAGATGCAAACGCCAACTCCGGGCCCAACACGCACAATATACCATAGGGGGTATATTGAACACCATCTTGCGTGGTCCGGCGCAGGGTGAGCTTGCGCAGCCCTGGGGCGTCAGATATTCTAGAGGCAGTAAGGGTAGCTGTCGGTAGCGGTGTTGCCTTGGGGTTCTCTCCAGGGCGCACAGGGAAGCCGGTGTAAGTCCGGCGCGGTCCCGCCACTGTAACCGGTGAGTCCCTCCCCTGCGTCCACTGGTCGTCTGACTGGGAAGGTGTGGGAAGGGGCGTCTGAACCGGAAGCCAGGAGACCTGCCGCTGCCAGGTAAGCCGCTGTGCTCTTCGCGAGAAAGGGCCGGGGTGGTAGTGGGGTCGTGCCTTCACGCTTCGTTGGAAGCAGCATGGCGTCACCTTCGCCTCTTCTTTCCTCCCGCGGAGCACCAGCGGGTAGACACGTGGGACAGAGGCATACGTGCCCAGGGAGAGGAAGACTTGATACTGATCACCGGAGGGGCCCGCAGTGGGAAGTCCCGCATGGCCGAACGCCTGGCCTCTGAGGCGGGAGGCAGAGTGCTTTGCGTGGCCACTGCGGAGGATTCGGACACGGAGATGAGCGCCCGCATTGCCCACCACCAGGCACGGCGGCCTTCGGAATGGGGCACCCTGGAGGTTCCGTGTGATGTGGTCCCGGCCCTCCGGGAGGAGGAAGGGGGATGGGACACTCTCATTGTGGACTGTCTCACTCTGTGGATCACGAACCTTCTCTTTGCCTTCAGCCCCGGCGTGCATGATGCTGAGACCCTGCCGGAGCATGATGCGGAGGCTTTACCGGCGGAGAGGGTGGAGGAACTGGCGGCCTATCTGGCTGCGTCGTGGCCGCAGGCCATCGTGGTGACCAATGAGGTGGGGTCAGGTATCGTTCCTGCCGATCCCACCGCTCGCCTTTTCCGCGATATCCAGGGACGGGCCAACCAGCGCTTCGCGGCCCACGCGGACGAAGTTTACCTCTGCGTGAGCGGCATCCCCTTGCGCGTAAAGCAGCGGAACAGCGAGGACTGAACCACAGCGAAGATCGGAGGAAACATGCAGGACATTCTGACCTACGGCGACGACCGGCTGTTGAAGGAACTGAAGAGGGCGGAGAAACCGGCTTATGTCTGCACCATTGCTTCCAGCGACACCGGGGCCATAGAAGGAATCTCCATTGCGGGAGCGTCGGCGGAGATGCGGCGCTACACTCCTCCTGCGGATATGGAGGCTCTATTCTACGGTGAAGCCAAGTGCATCCCCGGGGTGGCCGCCACCCCGGACGGGATCCCGTCCCCAGTGATCATAGCCATGGCATCCCTGCGCGCAGCCGGTTTCCCCATCTTCGTGGTGGACGCGGGGTCCGAGGTCTCGCCCCAGACCCCCTACTTCCGTCTGGGTTCCACGCCGGGGCGCTCCCTGGTCACCGGCAACGCTGTGGAGGATGTGGAGGGTCTCTTTGAGCGGGGTCAGCATCTGGGCCACCATCTGGCCAAACTGGCAGACTATCTGGTGTTGGGGGAGTCCGTCCCGGCCGGTACTACCACTGCTCTCGCGGTGATGCTGGCTTTGGGCATGGATGCTGAAGATAAGGTTTCCTCATCCATGATCGGCGGGGCGCACGCTCTCAAGTACTCAACAGTCCTCCAGGGCTTCGGAGCAGCAGGCATAGGGAAAGGAACGCTTGCCCGGGATCCTCTGGAGGCTGTTCGCTGCGTGGGTGACCCCATGCAGGCCGCCGTTGCGGGTATTGCCACTGCTGCTTCCCGGAGCATTCCGGTGATGTTGGCGGGTGGCACCCAGATGGCTGCCGTGGCCGCCGTGATTGATCGCCTGGGGCAGGCGGACATGGGCAACATCTGCATCGGTACCACCCGCTGGGTGAGGGAGGACGCAGACGCGGATCTGGTTGGTCTGGCTGAGCAGGCAGGGTGCCCTCGTGTTTACGCTGCGGACCTGGACTTTGGGGAGAGTCGTTTTCAGGGCCTGCATCCGTACGAGGCCGGACTGGTGAAAGAAGGCGTGGGAGCTGGTGGAATGGCGGTCGCTGCGCTCGTGCGCACCGAGATCACTGCTGCTGAGCTAGTAGCGTCCGTGGAGGATGTCTATGAAGCCACGGTTGTCCCCATGCTCAAGTCCTAGGCGCATGGGAGTGGATTCGCAACCGGCGGGGAGCGGGTCGGCCGGCTCACGTTTGGACCAGGGCCTGCAGGAGCGGCGACCCCTGCTTGCCGATCCGCTCCCCCTCTTTGGCTTCTTCAGTCGGCTGCCGGTAGGGAGTGCGGCGGTGGAGGATGTGGCTGCTGCCTTCCATCTGGTGCCGCTGGTGGGATGGTTGAGCGGAGGACTGGGTTCGCTTCTCCTGTGGGTGGCCTGGTCCTTCCTCCCTGCTGAGGCTCTGGCCGCTGTGGTCCTGGCTTTCTTGGTTGGGCTGACCGGCCTCAATCAGACCGATGGGCTTCTGGATCTGGGCGATGGCCTCATGGTGCACGGAGCTGCGGATACGCGCAGACAGGTCATGCGGGACCATGTGGTTGGGGCGGGCGGGGTAGGGTTGGGACTTTTCACATATCTAGTGTCCTTTGCCTGTCTTACCGGTGTACTCAGACTAGCTCCACGCCTGGGTGCGGAGCGTGGAGTCTCCGCGGTATATGTGATGGCGGGTGTGGTGATTTTGTCTGAAGTCGGGGCCAGGCTTCCCTACCTGATACTGGCCCGCTGGGGCCGTCCTTCCCACTCTGGTCTGGGAGAGATGTTCATGCGCGGGTTCAGTTCGAGGCACCTGGCGGTGGGTGTGGTCTGTGCTTTGCCGCTGATGGGCCTGGTAGTGGTGCTGGGGTGGCTGCCTGTGGCCCTTGGCTTGGGGGCGGCCGCCGGGACGGCGGCCGCCCTTCTCCGTGTGGCTCACCGGCATCTCGACGGAGTGGGAGGAGACGTGTTCGGCGCCTCCCAGGAGCTGGCACGGGCCACGATACTGCTGGCGGCGGTGGGGGCGCTGGGAGTGGTGGTGTCATGAGTAGTCGGCCCCCCCACCGCCGCCTGTTGTTCGGCACCACGTCCTATGTGCTTCCGGCGGACCTCATTCCTAACGTGCAGTTGCTTGCACCGCTGGTGGAAGATATTGAACTCATCTTGTTTGAGGGAGAGGTGGATAACCTCCCTACCCCCGAGGAGGTCGCTGTTCTGAGAAGACTTGCTCAGGAGGGTGGTTGCGGGTTCACCGTGCACCTCCCTTTGGACGTAGGGCTTGGTGAGAGTGAGGAGTCGTACAGGAGACGTGGTCAGGAGACGTGTCTGCGGGTGATGGAGCTGACTCGTCCGTTGGAGCCCCGGGCCTATGTGATGCATGCGGAGCTTCCCCTCAAATACCATCCCGCGTTTGGTGAGATGGTAAGACCAATGAAGTTCCTCCCCGGGGAGGTGGCGTCCGCATGGACAGAAGCGCTGCATGAATCCTTGACGCGATTGATCGGGGAGGCAGGAGGTTGCTTGGGACAGTGTACGGAGCAGACCACCGGTTCACCCTTGGCGCGTGAGAGACAGACCAGCGGTCCATGCTTGGCTGTTGAGAATCTCAACTACCCGTATGAGTGGGTGTGGGATCTGGTGGAGGATTTGGACCTTGGGGTTGTCCTGGATGTGGGGCACCTGCTCATGAGCGGCGGGGAGGTGGCTCAGTTCCTGAAGATGTTCGGTGACAGGTTGCGCGTGGTCCATCTACATGGCCTGGAGGGCGGTAAGGATCACCGGCCTGTGAGCCTCTTCCCAGCAGGGGAGCTGCGAACCCTACTGGAAGGCTTCCGCGGGTCCGGAGCGCAGGTGGGCCGTGTTCCCCTCCCCGTCACGTGCGAGGTATTCGGAATTGAGCCATTGGTGCCGTCCCTGCAGGCGCTTGCTGCAGTCACGGGCCAGGAGTGCGCCCGGCAGCTAATCGTGGCGGTGGAGTCGCTTCAGGCCGGGCTTCCGAAGTCCATGGGGTAGATGCCGTTGGCCTGGATGGCCTGGATGAACAGATGGCAGGTTAGTTCGAAATCTTCTTGTTCTAGCTCCTCCAGCGCATCCAGCAGCTGCTGGAAGCAGTCTTCCACGTGGTACGAAAGGCGAGACACCTCCACATCATCCAGGATGAGCTGCTCTATGTGCAAGCACTCCGGGCACCTCATGCAGATCTGCCAATGCTCGTCATCCAGCCGTATCCAGTCAGTCACCTGGAGCAGCTGGGAAGAGCAGGATTCACATCTGTTTGAGAGGGCGTGCTGCTTGAGTGGTCTCGTCATTTCTCTGTATCCTTCTCGTTCTGGGGTCTGCTACCTGAGTACCTGTTTTCTTCCATTCGGCCGAAGGCATCCGATACCTGCATCAATGAGTATCGGAAAGGAGGCTGAATAAGTTTAGCCCTCATTTTACCGACCCCACCGGACATGATGTCTGCCTGCGCGCAAGGCAAGTCGGGCGCGAGCTTGGTGTGATATCGTACAATGTCGTTGTGAAGGGCCTCAACCGCATGTTCGCTTCCTCAGAAGAGACCGTCTCCGCTAAGATTGCGGGACCGGTGCGCTCAACTCTGAAGCGCTTTCTCAGTTCCGAGAGCGCTGTGATGCTCGCCTTGGCCGCGGTGATCGGCGTCAGTGCCGGGTTGGGCGCTGTGGCGTTCATTGAGATGATATCTTTCTTCCGGGATCTGTTCTTTGTCCGCGGGGCTGGGCTCTCCGGTTTCCTCAGTGACTACTGGGTCATTGTAATTCCAGCTATGGGCGGTCTCCTGGTGGGCCCGATGATCTACTTCCTGGCTCGGGAAGCTAAGGGCCACGGCATCCCGGAAGTAATGACGGCCATGGAGATTGAGGGCGGTCGCATACGGCCGGTGGTGATTGTGGTCAAGGCGGTGGCCTCAGCGATCACCATCGGTTCCGGCGGCTCGGTGGGACGAGAAGGTCCCATCGTGCAAATAGGGGCCGCTATGGGCTCCGGCATCGGGCAACGGCTGGGGTTGAGCCGGCAGCGCGTTCTGACCCTGGTGGCGTCCGGCGCCGCCGCGGGCTTGGCGGCTACGTTTAATGCGCCCATAGCCGGGGTCATGTTCGCCCTGGAAGTCTTGTTGGGTGAGTACACCGTGCAGGCCTTCAGTACCATGGTCTTTGCTTCTGTGTCCGCCAGCGTGGTGAGCCGGTTCTTCCTGGGGAGCCACCCCGCCTTTGCGATTCCCTCCTACTCCCTGGTCAGTCACTGGGAGTTGCTCATGTACTTGGGGTTGGGGGTAGCGGCTGCGATAGGGGCCGGTGTGTTCGTCCGGGTTCTGTACTTCACTGAGGGTTTATTCGACGGTTGGAAGTTTCCCGGCTACTTGAAGCCGGCGGTCGGTGGTCTTTTGCTGGGCGGAATCGGCTTTTTCTGGCCGGAGAGTTTCGGTACCGGGTTCTCTGTGATAGAAGATGTTCTGCAGGGATCTGTGGGTCTCAGCCTCTTGGTGGTGTTGGTGTTCGCCAAGATCATGGCTACCTCTCTAACTTTGGGTTCCGGCGCCAGTGGAGGGGTATTCGCGCCTGCACTGTTCATCGGGGCCGTCCTGGGTGGAGCGTACGGCCAGGTCATGCATGGGGTCTTCCCTGATATCACGGCGACTAGTGGTGCCTACGCCATGGTGGGGATGGCGGCTGTATTCGCAGCCGCGGCGCGGGCTCCTATCACGGCCATAATCATCCTCTTCGAAATGACCCTGGACTATACGATCATGCTTCCGCTCATGTTCGCCACCGTGGTTGCGACCGTTCTGGCCGGGTACATGGAGCGGGAGAGTATCTACACCTTGAGCCTGGTGCGCCGGGGGATAGAGTTCCACGGCACTCGGGGGCTTACGGCATTACACGGTGTGGTGATAGAAGACGTGATGACTCCCGTCGATCGGATATCCCATGCCAATCTGGATATGAATTTGGATGACCTTGCGCGCCTATTCCAGGAGACCGGACATCACGGGGTTACGGTCTTGGATGAAGAAGGGAAGCTGGCGGGGGTGGTGACCCTGAGTGATTTGGAGCGGGTCCTTCCGGCGGGAGACAAGGAGCTTGCGGTGCGGGACATTTACACCTCAAACGCCACCATCGCGTATCCGGATGAGTCTCTTGAGGGAGCATTGCGCCGCGCGGGAGCGCTGGATGTTGGGCGTATTCCGGTAGTAGACAGGAAGGATTCTGGAAAATTGCTGGGACTTCTCAGACGGGGAGACATCGTCCGAGCCTACAGCCAGGTGTTGAGTGAGCCGGAGAGTCATATTCGAGAGATGGACCGGAAGAGAGTGGAGCACGTTACCCAATCCAGGGTGGTGGAGTTCAACCTGGCGGAAGAAGACGTTGCTGTGGGCGAGACACTCAAGGATCTGGATCTGCCTCCAGAGTGCCTGATAGTGTCCATAGAGCGGGGGAACCGTGTGGTCATTCCCAAGGGCGATACTCGGCTGGCTGCTCACGACCGTATTGTTGCTTTGGCCCCTTCTGACGGCGGTCTTCGCCTCCGCCGATGCCTTAAGATCGGTCGTAAGGCGGGTGAACAAACGGCGCCGCGGCGGAAAAGCGGGGATCGGGTGGGAGGCAGGGGTGAGTCCTAACCTCCGTCTGAAGAGCACTTTCAGATAACAGGCACATTCCGTGCAGCCCCGGCTCGTTTATCCTTTCCGCTAACACCTCTGTCAGGAGGGCCGATAGCGTAAGGTCGGGGAGTGGGAAGGTCTTCTGAAGGGTACCGGTGCGGGCGGGTCTATCCATTCTATCCATGGCATTGGTATCGACCGCTCATGCCTGACTCTTGATAGGTAGAAGACACTATGTTTCACGGGATGATCCCTCCTCAGCTCCC
>Ga0209587_1001723_pt1 | contig 10058 bp, 9 predicted proteins | sample NGEPerD_2_FD_184512 | JGI IMG/M metagenome (GOLD analysis project Ga0209587, IMG submission 184512) | Arctic peat soil microbial communities from the Barrow Environmental Observatory site, Barrow, Alaska, USA - NGEE PermafrostL1-D... | ecosystem: Environmental > Terrestrial > Soil > Wetlands >... | reverse complement strand
GGATGCAGCACCGCCGCCAGTGCAGCGCCACTGGGCATTGCGATGGGCGTGGGCGTGAGGCCCTTGTGTACATAGGTGTTATAAGGCGTATCCCCGCGCAGGTCACTGGAGCGAATGTCGCCATCATAACCATCGCGTAGCCCATAAACGATGGTCGGGTCGGTTTGCAGGCGCATACCGATGTTGAGCCGTGCGATAAATACACCCGCGATCAATGGGCGTTCCGCTGGCGCCGCGGTTTCTTTCTCCACAATGGACGCCAGAATCAACGCCTGGTAAGGCGTTTTCAGCGGCAGGCCAGGATCGCGCTTTTCCCATAATTCCGCAAGCTGCCGCTGCATGCTCTCATGACTTCTGCGCAGAAATTCGATATCCGGGCTGCCGCGTGGAAAATAATAGGTGTCGGGGAAGAACCAGCCCTCCGGATGCACGCCCGGCTCCCCCAGCGCTGTCATTACGTCCGCCGGATCACTTATGGTCTTTTCGATCCGCGGGTGGCGCGCCAGTGCATCCATCACCTGCTTGAATGTCCAGCCTTCTACGAGCGTCAGGCTGTATTGGCGGGTTGTACCAGTTACCAGATGATCCAGCAACTTCTGTGGCGTCAGGGGGCCTTGCAGTCGATATTCACCCGCCTTGAGGGCCTGCGCCTTGCCCCGCAGCCGGGCCATGCCAATCCAGTACGCGTAGCGTTTGAGCAGACCACGTCGCCCCAGTCGTTGCGCAATGTCATTGAAAGAGGCGCCGGCCGGAATATCGAAGATAACCGTTCTGCCCGCGGACAATGCCGGCCGGTTCAAGAACAAATAGGCATCGGCGACTATGACCGCGCCACCGAGCAGTATTACACCCAGTGCTGTGGCAACGAGAGCGCCTCGCTTCATGCGACGTCCAGCCAGCGCACGAAGTCGCGCACCAACGGATGCGCGCGATACGAGCGAGCACCGAACTGCCGCACCGGCCAGATACCGATGAGGCTATTGCAGAAAAATACGGCGTCCGCGCGCGCTATGTCAGGCAGACTAAGCTCACCGATCGTGACCGGCGTGAGCGCGCGGGTCGCCTGCTCAATGATGCGTTCTCTCATGATGCCGGCTACACCCGCTAAAATCAGCGCCGGCGTGTGCAATGTTTCCCCGCGCACCGCGAAAACATTGCTCATGGTTCCCTCGACCACCAGCCCTTCGGTGTCGAGCAGTAACCCCTCCTGATATTCGTCCTGCCATTCAGCGCGCGCCAGGACTTGCTCCAGCCGATTCAGGTGTTTGATGCCCGCGAGCAATGGATTGCGCGCCAGGCGCGTACGGCAGAGCATTATGGCGATGCCCTGGTTGCGATAATCCGGCGAATGTTCCGGCCAGGGGTTGATCATCAGAATACGCGTGGGCGGCGTTTCGACCGACGGTCGATAGCCCCGTCCGCCCTGCCCACGCGTGATGATAACTTTAAGCACCGCGCGTTCGACACCCGCGCACAGCAGCAAAGCCTCGGCCTCCAGCAGTGACAATGCGGGCGGATCGATCGCGAGCCGGTCGCAGCCGTTGCGGAGTCGCCGCAGATGTCTGTCCAGCTGTTGGGGAAGCGCATCCCGCACCGCGATGGTCTCGAATACCCCGTCGCCGTACAGCAGGCCGCGATCCTGGACGGGAACTGTGGACTGGTTCGAGCCATTGACCAGCGCCATCCTGTGGCTCCTCACGGTACCAGTGCGAGCGCCTCTAAGGCGTGGCGATGCCGCGGCTGCAACGAAAATGACGGAGCGCACCGATGTCGCGCACCCTGATCGCTGACGCTCAACCTTGCCGTTGCTGTGACAGGCGGCTTAAAGCTTGCGGAATATAACCGTGCCGTTCGTGCCCCCGAATCCGAATGAATTGGACATGGTAACGACAAGCTTGCTGTCGCGCGCCGTGTTGGGAACGTAGTCAAGATCGCAATCCGGATCGGGCGTGTCCAGATTGATGGTCGGAGGAACAACCTGATCCCTTATCGCAAGCACCGAGAAAACCGCTTCGACGCCGCCGGCGGCGCCCAGCAGATGTCCGATCATGGATTTCGTGGAGCTTAACGCGAGTTTGTACGCGTGGTCGCCGAACGCTTTTTTTACGCCCTCGGTTTCGGCGCGATCACCCGCCGGAGTCGACGTACCGTGGGCGTTGATGTAGTCCACATCTTCCCGGTTGATGCCGGCGTCACGCAGCGCGTTAGCCATGCACAACGCGGCGCCCGCGCCGCCCGGCGCTGGCGAGGTCATGTGATAGGCGTCGCTGCTGACCCCATAACCGACCAGTTCGCAGTAAATGTTCGCGCCGCGCGCCCTCGCCTGCTCGTATTCCTCCAGCACCATCACGCCAGCGCCGTCGCCCAGGACGAAGCCGTCACGATTCAGATCCCAGGGACGGCTGGCGCGCTCGGGATCATTGTTATGACTGGCGCACAACGCCCTGGCGGATGCGAACCCGCCAATGCCGAGCGGGCATGTCGCCATTTCGGCGCCTCCGGCCAGCATCGCGTCGGCGTCGTTATGGGCGATCATGCGCGCCGCATCGCCGATATTGTGAGTGCCCGTCGTGCAGGCCGACACGATCGAAATATTGGGTCCGCGCATGCCGTACATGATCGACAGATGCCCGGAGACCATGTTGATGATGCTACTGGGTACGAAAAACGGCGAGATACGGCGCGGGCCGCCTTTCATGAACGCCAGGTAGTTTCTTTCGATGCCGGGCAGACCGCCGATGCCCGACCCTATTGCCACGCCGATCCGCGTGGAGTTCGCCTCTGTGACCTCGAGCCCGGCATCCCTGATGGCCTGCACGCCGGCAGCGATGCCGTAATGGATGAACGCATCCATTTTTTTCTGCTCTTTAGGCGCGATATAGTCGTCCGCGTTAAAATCGCAGACAGGCCCTGAGATCTGCACTGAAAATTTGCTGGCGTCGAATACCTCGATCCTCTTGATACCACTGCGGCCGGCAACGATATTTTTCCAGGCTGACTCAGTGGTTGAACCGACCGGGGAGACGATGCCAAGCCCCGTGATGACGACACGTCGTCTGGACATGTCTATTCAATACCTTGCGGTGCGTGGACGGTGACAGCGATAGGATAACCCAGCCATTGAAACCTTGAGGACTTATTCAGTGTGCGCGTTGATGTAATCAATCGCCTGCTGAACCGTGGTAATTTTCTCTGCTTCTTCGTCCGGTATTTCGCACTCGAACTCCTCCTCCAGCGCCATTACCAGTTCCACCGTATCGAGCGAGTCGGCGCCAAGATCGTCGACAAAAGAAGCGCTGTCCGTAACATCTTCTTCATTGACACCCAATTGCTCGACAACAATCTTCTTAACGCGCTCCTGGATTTTGTTCATAGTGTACTGATCCTCTCCTGCATGAGTTTATGCACGGCGCTTGGCCGCACTCGCTGATAATTGCTTAGCTTGCGCGGACGCGCTCACATGGTCGGACATGATGCCGTTTCGCCGTTGTTCGAGTCGATATTTGTGGTGCCACTTCAAAGAGACTCTGCGTTTGCTTGAACTCGACCTGTGACCGTCAGTAACGTCTGCGAAAACTGCGACGCGCGCTATTCTAGTGAAAACGAATCGCCCAATCCACTCGATGGCGCAAATCCCGACCTGTCTTCGCGCCTGCCCGCAAGCCGCACTTTAACCATGAGTTCTTCGTAATATCAGAACGTTGTGGCGCAACTCGAACAACGTCATCAAGTTTTCGTGCAATATGAACACCATGCTATCGCTCATGGCATGTACAACCCACCATTCACGTTGAGCGTTTCTCCCGTGATGTACGCGGCTGCCGGCGAGGCCAGAAACAGCACGGCTTGCGCAACATCGTCTACATCACCGAGCCGGCCGAGCGGAATCTGCTGTTGCAGCGCATTGCGCTGCGCCTCCGGCATCGCGCGCGTCATGTCGGTATCGATAAACCCGGGCGCGACGGTATTAACCGTTATCCCTCGCCCGCCGATCTCGCGGGCCAGCGACTTGGAAAAGCCCATGATGCCTGCCTTGGCCGCCGCGTAATTGGCTTGCCCCGCGTTACCGGTGATGCCAACCACCGAGGCAATGTTGACGATGCGGCCCGTGCGGGCGCGCATCATGCCACGCAGACAGGCTTTGCACAACCGATAGACCGCGCTCAGATTCGTGCTCATGACGGCGTCCCAGTCCGCGTCTTTCATGCGCATTAGAAGACTGTCGCGAGTAATGCCGGCGTTGTTAACCAGAATGCCCACCGCGCCGAACTGCGTGTTGATGTTGCCAATGACAATCTCGATGTTTGCCGACTCGCGGACATCCAGTTGCATCCCCGTGCCTCTAATATCCTGTTTCGCAAGGTATTGGCTGATGGCGTCCGCGCCATCAGCCGATGTTGCGGTGCCGATCACAATCGCGCCGTGCGCGCCCAGCGCGCGCGCGATCGCCTGGCCGATGCCGCGGCTGGCGCCGGTTACCAGCGCAATCTGATTAGCTAGCGTCATGTGCGTATCAGCATGCACGCGCGGGGCGACTTAGAGCCAGCGCCTGTTCCAGGCTTTGCGGGTCATATATGCAGGCACATTGCAGCGACTTATCTATGCGTTTGTTCAGGCCGGTCAGCACTTTGCCCGGCCCGAATTCGAGCACGCCACTGACGCCGCGAGTCACGAATGACCTGATGGTTTCTACCCAGCGTACCGGGCTGTAAAGCTGACGGGCCAGCATGACACGGATGGTGCCCGCGTCATCGTGATGGCGAACGTCCACATTATGCAGCACGGGTATGCCGGGCGAGCGCAGTTGCGCTTCGGCCAGGCGCGGCGCCAGCGCCTCGGCGGCAGGGATCATCAGACTGCAATGCGCGGGCACGCTGACCGCGAGCCGCAGCACTCTTCTGGCACCCAATTCCGTGGCGAGCGACATCGCGCGCAACACTGCCGCGCTGTCGCCGGCAATCACGACCTGGCCGGGCGCGTTGAAATTGACGGGTGCTACGATCAGATCTTCGGCCGCTTGCGCGCATACGTCGACGACCTGCGCATCGTCGAGGCCCAGCACGGCGGCCATGGCGCCTTCATGTTCCTGTACTGCTGCCTGCATGAGGCGCCCGCGCTCTCTGACCAGAACGACGGCCTCACGAAAATCCACCGCTCCAGCGCAGACCAGCGCGGTATACTCGCCAAAACTGTGGCCGGCCATGATGACTGGCGCCCCGCCACCCGCGGCCCGCCATGCCCGCCATACGGATACGCCGGCAGCGAGCATAACGGGCTGTGTGTTCTCTGTGCGATTGAGTTCACTTTCAGGGCCATCCGTGACCAGCGACCACAAATCGAACGACAGACAGTCCGACGCTTCGGCAAAAGTCTCGCGCACAGTGGGATATACCTGCGCCAGAGCGTTCAACATGCCGATCGACTGAGCGCCCTGCCCCGGGAAAACGCCGCCAAGCAGTGTCGTATCGGAGCCTCGAGCTGTGGAATCGTGCGAAGGGGACGGCAAGGAACTCATATTTGAAAATGTCCGGATTAAATATCTGGGTCTGGGATAAATATCTGGCATGGATTCGCAATCAAGCCCCGCTGTTCAGCGCAAAAAAGCTTGTCTTGACAAACTAATTGCCGATAATGGCCGATCCCGTTTGATACGACCAGAAAAATTATGCCGAAAGAAGATCACATTGAAATGGAGGGCACCGTCATCGAGACCCTGCCCAACACGATGTTCCGCGTTGAGCTTGAAAATGGCCACGTCGTTACCGCGCATATTTCCGGGCGCATGCGCAAACATTATATTCGCATTCTGACCGGCGATAAGGTAACCGTGCAACTAACCCCTTATGACCTGAGCAAGGGCCGCATCACGTATCGAGGACGCGGCTAGCGCGACCGCTTCGCGTTTCTGTTTTTGCACGCTGGCGCGACTCATAACACCGCTTCTTCGGCAAACTCCAGCACCAGTGCGCCTTCGCTCACGCTGACCCGCACTTCTCCGCCTCGCATCAGCCGCCCGAACAGTATGTCCTCGGCGAGCGGTTTCTTGATGTGCTCCTGAATGACACGCGCCATGGGCCGCGCACCCATCTTCGGATCGTAGCCACGCTTCGCCAGCCAGCTACGGGCTGCATCATCCACTATCAAACTGACCTTCTTCTCTTCCAGCTGCGATTCGAGCTGGATGATGAACTTGTCCACGACGTTCGCAATGGTGCGCTGATCCAGCGATTTGAACTGGATAATCGCGTCAAGGCGATTGCGGAATTCCGGCGTGAAACTGCGGCGCAGCACTTCCATGGCGTCGGACGAGTGATCCTGCGTGGTAAAGCCCACGCTTGGACGGCTGATCGCTTCCGCACCTGCATTGGTAGTCATCACAACGATAATATTGCGAAAATCCACCTTGCGTCCGTTGGTATCGGTCAAGGTACCGTGATCCATCACCTGCAACAGCAGATTGAATACATCCGGGTGCGCCTTCTCGATCTCGTCGAGCAGCAGCACCGCATGCGGCGACTTCAGCACTGAATCGGTGAGCAACCCGCCTTGCTCGAAACCGACATAGCCGGGCGGCGCACCGATCAGACGCGACACCGTGTGGCGCTCCATGTACTCGGACATGTCGAAACGGATCAATTCGATACCCATGATCATCGCCAACTGCCGCGTGACTTCGGTCTTGCCTACGCCCGTAGGTCCAGTGAACAGGAACGAGCCTATTGGTTTCTGCGTGTCTCCCAGCCCTGAGCGCGACATCTTTATGGCCGAGGACAACGACTCGATGGCGTCGTTCTGTCCGAACACGACAACTTTGAGGTTGCGCTCCAGGCTCTTGAGCGTCTCCACATCGGAGGCGGACACGCTCTTCGGCGGAATCCGCGCCATCTTGGCGATGATGTTCTCCACGTCGCGCACCGATACGGTTTTCTTGCGCGCGGACGCCGGCTTGAGGCGGAGGTGCGCGCCGGCCTCGTCGATCACGTCAATGGCCTTGTCGGGCAGATGGCGATCGTTGATATATCGCGACGCCAGATCGGCCGCCGCCTGCAGGGCCTTATCCGTATAGCGAACTTCATGATGCTCTTCGAAACGCGTCTTCAGCCCCTTCAGAATCCGGTAGGTTTCATCCACCGACGGTTCGCTGATGTCGATTTTCTGGAAACGCCGCGCCAGCGCGCGGTCTTTCTCGAACACGCCCCGGTATTCCTGATACGTAGTCGAACCGATACACTTCAGATCGCCCGATGCGAGCACCGGTTTGATGAGATTCGACGCATCCATCACGCCACCGGAAGCGGAACCGGCGCCGATGATGGTGTGAATCTCGTCGATGAACAGGATCGACCCGGGCTGGCGCTTGAGCTGCGCAAGTACCGCCTTGAGGCGCTTTTCGAAATCTCCGCGATACTTCGTGCCCGCCACGAGCGCGCCCAGATCAAGCGCGTAAATGGTGCTTTTCTGGAGAATTTCGGGTACTTCGCGGTCCACGATTCTCTTTGCGAGACCTTCGGCGATGGCGGTTTTGCCGACGCCTGCCTCGCCCACGAACAACGGGTTGTTCTTGCGCCGACGGCAGAGTATCTGCACGGTGCGTTCAATTTCGAAATCACGGCCGATAAGCGGGTCGATCTTGCCGCGACGCGCCATGTCATTGAGATTGCTCGCAAAGCTTTCCAGCGGTTTCTTGCCGGCCGCCTCGTCGCCGCCCTCCTGCTCCAGGCCGGCCCCGCTCTCTTCATCCTGCTCCTCGGGCACCTTCGAGATCCCGTGCGAGATGTAATTGACGACGTCCAGACGCGCGACGTCGTGCTGATTGAGCAGGAACACGGCGTGGGATTCCTGTTCGCCGAAAATCGCCACCAGCACGTTGGCGCCGTTGACCTCTTTCTTGCCGGAGGACTGCACGTGAAACACGGCGCGTTGCAACACGCGATTAAAGCCCAGGGTCGTCTGCGTATCGCGGGTGTCATTGACCGGCAGAAGCGGTGTGTTTTCCTCGATATATTCCGCCAGATGTTTGCTTAAGCTGGCCAGATTGACCCCGCACGCGCGCAGCACGCCGACGGCCGTTGGATTATCCAGTAGCGCCAGCAGCAGGTGCTCGACAGTCATGAATTCATGACGCCGCTCGCGCGCCAGCTTGAACGCCGCGTTGAGAGTAAATTCAAGTTCTTTGTTCAGCATGATGCACCCGGGTTTAACATGTCAGATCAGGCCTCCTCCATGGCACATAAAAGTGGATTCTGATTGGCGCGGGCGTAATCATTGACCTGCGCGACCTTGGTCTCCGCAATATCACGCGTAAATACCCCGCACACGCCTTTACCGCGGGTATGCACGTGCAACATAATTCGCACCGCGGTCTCCGCGTCCAGTTTGAAAAAACTTTCCAGCACATGCACGACAAATTCCATGGGGGTGTAATCATCGTTGATCAACACCACTTTGTAGAGCGGCGGTTTTTTGGTCTTGGGCCGCGTTTCCTCGACGGCCAGCTCGCCATTTTCACGCGATTTTCGTTCGTCGTCGTTCATCGGACCTGAGTTAGTTTGCTACCTGACATTCGCTCAACCACATACGGATAGTATATACGCCCCGTATGGTATTCGCATGACCGAAGCATGGACTCATCGGCCTTGTGCGATCAGTTTCGACCGCGGCAAATGAGAAAGTTTATGGTGGCATGGCCGATTACCTATGGACACAAAATACGCCTGGCGGCTTCATGGTCGAGAGCGCCAGTGGACACCTGAGATTGCGATGCGTCGTCCGCTTTTCAACCCATGAGTTCAAGCCATAAGTTCGAGCCCCAAGTCCGGCCAACGGTCTGTTTTCCAATATGTTACATTTTCGCCCATGGATTGGGCGCCTCATGTAACCGTCGCTGCGATTATCGAACGCGATGGCAAATTTCTGCTGGTCGACGAAGTCGTCAACGGTAACCGTGTGTTGAATCAGCCGGCCGGGCACCTCGAGGAGGGCGAGACACTTATCGACGCGGTGATCCGCGAAACCCTGGAGGAGACGGCCTGGCATTTCCGACCCAGCGCGCTGTTGGGCATTTATCGCTGGCGACAGCCGGGCGGCGGCCACACTTTTCTGCGTGTGGCTTTCAGCGGTGAAATAACTTCGCACGATGCCGACCGCGAACTGGACGCCGGCATAATAAGGAGCGTGTGGATGACCGCGTCGCAGCTCGCAAGCGCGAGACGCCGCCTGCGCAGTCCCATGGTGTTGCGCTGCGTGAACGATTACCGGTCCGGCGCGCGTCACGCATTGTCTATTGTGTCCGACATCGTTTAGCCATGCTCACGCATCGCAAGCCTGAGATCATTGTCGGCATGTCCGGCGGGGTGGATTCGTCGGTGGCCGCGCTGCTGCTGTTACAGCGAGGTTACACTGTCGAAGGCCTGTTCATGAAGAACTGGGAAGAGGACGACGCGAGCGGCCACTGTGCCGCCGCGCAAGACCTGGCTGATGCGACCGCGGTCTGCGAGCGGCTCGGTATCCGCTTGCACCGGATTAATTTCTCGTTCGAATACTGGGAAAGAGTGTTCAGCCTGTGTCTGGACGAGTTCCGTGCCGGTCGTACGCCCAATCCCGACGTGCTGTGCAATCGCGAAATCAAGTTCAAGGCGTTTGTGGAGCACGCGCAGGCGCTGGGCGCCGAAGTAGTTGCAACCGGCCACTACGCGGGCATCGAAAAAACGGCTGCCGGGCGGCATCTGGTCAAGGCGCGCGATGAGGCGAAAGACCAGTCCTATTTTCTTTACATGCTGGGGCAGAGCCAGCTCGCGCGCGCGCTGTTGCCGCTGGCCAGCTACCAGAAACAAGAAGTCCGAGCACTCGCCGAGCAGGCCGGACTCGTCACGCACGACAAGCAAGACAGCACCGGTTTGTGCTTCATCGGCGAGCGGCGTTTCAGCGATTTTCTGGCGCGCTTCCTGCCCACGCAACCCGGCGACGTGGTGGACACTGACGGACGCATGCTCGGCGTACATCGGGGGCTGATGTTTTATACGCTGGGTCAGCGCCAGGGTTTAGGCATAGGCGGACGG
>Ga0209587_1001722_pt1 | contig 10060 bp, 11 predicted proteins | sample NGEPerD_2_FD_184512 | JGI IMG/M metagenome (GOLD analysis project Ga0209587, IMG submission 184512) | Arctic peat soil microbial communities from the Barrow Environmental Observatory site, Barrow, Alaska, USA - NGEE PermafrostL1-D... | ecosystem: Environmental > Terrestrial > Soil > Wetlands >... | reverse complement strand
CATTAATTGTTTCACCCTCAGTAAATGTTTCTACACTTATAACGTCACCAGGTTTAAATCCATTAGTTTCTGTAGTTCTAAACTCTCTAACGTGCATTGGACTAACTCCAACAGCTTTAAAATGTCCTTTTTGGGGTTTATTAATATTTTTTTCTTTTCTCTTGCCATATGCTAATTGCATAGCCTCGTAGCCATCCTTATCCTTATTTTTTATCTGAACCACTGTACAAGGACCAGCTTGAACAGGAGTAACAGCAATTACTTTATCATCACTATTCCAGACCTGAGTCATGGCCATTTTTTTTCCGATTATAAATTTCATATATTTTATTGCGGTACTTTTTTTCTTAACAAAAAAACTGGTATATAAACCAGTTAAACTTTCAAAAAAATTAGAAAAAATCATTTACACGATTTTTATTTTTCAATTTCTTTTAATTGTTTGCTGATTTACCTCCTAATTTTACTTATATTAGCCAGGATACTTTCTATAATTAGAGTTATCAAGGCCCGTATTAGTAAAGATTTTTATTATATTATTATACTACTACATTTTTATTTCCACGTCAACACCGGCTGGCAAATTTAAATTTGTCAAATCATCAATCGTTTGCGCGCTTGGATCAACGATGTCAATCATCCTTTTATGAATGCGCATCTCGTATTGATCTCTCGCACTTTTATGTACAAAAGTTGAACGATTCACCGTATACTTCTTTTTTTCAATCGGTAGTGGCACTGGTCCAAAAAATTGAGCATCAGAACGTTCAATAGTATCAATTATAGTCTTAGTAGCCTGATCTATAATCTTATGATCAAAAGATTTAATTTTGATTCTAATTCTTTGCTTAAATTCTTTTTCCTTGCTTTTGTTCTCTGGCATAGTAAGTTATATCATTAATAAAGCGATAATTTAAATAATCGCTACAAGTTTGCCCTTGGTTACAAGGGCAAACCTAAGCAATTACTTCAAAATTTTAGTAACAACACCCGCACCAACAGTGCGTCCACCTTCACGGATAGCAAATCTTTGCTTCTCCTCTAAGGCAACTGGAGAGATTAATTTAATATTTAAATTAACAGTATCTCCAGGCATAACCATTTCTGTTCCTGCTGGTAATGTGATATCACCAGTTACATCTGTGGTTCTGATATAAAATTGAGGTTTATAACCATTAAAAAATGGTTTGTGACGTCCACCTTCATCCTTTGAAAGAATATAGATTTCAGCACTGAATTCAGTATGAGGAGTAATAGTACCTGGCTTACAAAGAACTTGACCTCTTTCAACATCGTCTTTCTTTGTACCACGTAATAATAACCCAGCATTATCACCAGCTTGACCTTGGTCTAACTGCTTGTTAAACATCTCAATACCAGTAATAGTAGTTTTCTTTGTATCCATTAAACCAACAATTTCAACTTCTTCACCAATTTTAATAACTCCTCTATCAATACGTCCGGTAACAACTGTACCACGACCTTCGATTGAGAAAATATCTTCAATAGGCATTAAGAAAGGGTGATCAATATCACGAACTGGATCTGGGATATAAGTGTCTAAAGCTTTCATAAGTTCCATTAAAGGTTCAGCATCTGGACCAGTTGGATTTTCTAACGCTTTCAAAGCACTTCCTCTGATAATTGGAGTTTCGTCTCCAGGGAATTCATATTTCTTTAATAAATCACGAACTTCCTCTTCAACCAAGTCAATTAACTCCTTATCCTCAACCATGTCGCATTTATTTAAGAAAACAACGATATATGGAACACCAACCTGACGAGCCAATAAGATGTGTTCTCTAGTCTGAGGCATAGGGCCATCAGTAGCAGACACAACTAAAATAGCACCATCCATTTGAGCGGCACCAGTAATCATGTTTTTAACATAATCAGCATGTCCAGGACAATCAACGTGAGCATAATGTCTAGCTTCTGACTCATATTCAACGTGAGCGGTAGCAATAGTGATACCTCTATCTCTTTCTTCAGGAGCGGCATCAATTTCACTGACTCCCTTGTTTGAAGCTTTCATGCCTTTGGCATTAAAAACAGCAAGCATCGCAGCGGTTAAAGTTGTTTTTCCATGATCAACGTGGCCAATAGTACCGACGTTAACATGGGGTTTTGAGCGTTCAAATTTTTCTGCCATGTTTTTGTTGTACGGCCCCCGTCTTGCGGAGTTTCTTTCCTATAAAGGAAACCAGCCGAACTAAATTAAATTTATTATTTATTAAATATTTTATACTTTTTATAAAACAAAAATTTACTCGATATCGTGTGCCTTATTTTTGACAGCAGGAGGAATCTTCCAACTTTTTTTGACTTTATCTTCTTCGCTTAAGTCACTGGATTTATTTTGATTCTTCCATATCGAGATTTCCTGATTAATTCTATCAGTTAAATCTTCCTCTGTCAAGCTTTCACGATTCTCTTTTTCACCTGAAAATATGGGGTCTTCTGAGTTTTCCAACTGTCTTACTAAATCTTCGTTTGCATCAGCTAAACCTTTTTTTTTATTTTCAACTTCTTCATTTTTATTTTCAACTTCTTCTTTTTTATTTTCACCTTTATCTTCACTATCTAAGTACCTATCTATACTACTGATGACATATGAATTTTCTGAATCACTACCATCAAAAATTACGACTCTATCACCCGTCTTTTTTGCCAAGTCTAAAATTTTTCTTAATCGTTTAGAAAACATATTTTTTAGATTATGTGAAAAAAATTATTTACCCTTCTCTTTCAATGTCTCTAAAATACTTTTTGGAACTTCAGCGTAGTGAGCAAATTCCATTACGTAATTTGCGCGACCTTGACTCATAGAACGAAGGTTAGTTGAATAGCCAAACATTTCAGCTAAAGGTACCTTTGCTTTTATCACCTTTATATTCATACGGTCAGACATTTCTTCAATTTGTCCTCTCTTACTATTTAAATCACCCATAATATTACCCATGTAATCTTCCGGAGTGGTAACCTCAACTTTCATAATAGGTTCTAGTAAAACAGCGCCAGCTTTTTGACAAGCCTCTTTAAAGGCGAATATAGCGGCCATTTTAAAGGCAATCTCAGAAGAATCTACCTCATGATATGAACCATGAAATAAAGCCACCTTTACATCCACCATTGGATAACCAGCTAAAACACCGCCAGCAATTGCTTCCTTAACACCCTTTTGAATTGCTGGAATATATTCACGAGGAATAATACCACCTTTAATTTCATCAACAAATTCAAAGCCACCCCCCGGTTCTAATGGTTCAACGCGAAGTGAACAATGTCCATATTGACCGCGACCACCAGATTGCTTGATATATTTATGCTCTGCTTCTGCAATTTTAGTAATTGTTTCTCGATATGATACTTGTGGGTTACCAACATTGGCTTCAACACCAAATTCCCTTTTCATACGATCAACAATAATTTCCAAATGAAGTTCTCCCATACCTGAGATAAGAATTTGATTAGTTTCTTCATCAGTTTCAACTCTAAAAGTAGGATCCTCTTCAGCTAGTCTTGATAGAGCAATACCCATCTTTTCTTGATCAACCTTAGTTTTTGGCTCAACCGCAATTTTAATAACTGGCTCTGGAAAAGTTATAGATTCTAATAATAATTGATTGTCCTCATCACACAAGGTATTTCCCGTAGTAGTATTTTTTAACCCAATAACAGCCGCAATGTCACCCGCATAAATTTCTTTAATTTCTTCACGATGATTTGAATGCATACGCACCAATCGTCCAATTCTTTCCTTCTTACCAGAAGATGAATTAATAATATATGAACCAGCTGCTAAAACGCCCTGGTATACACGTACAAAACAAAGTTTTCCTACAAACGGATCAGTTGCAATTTTAAAAGCTAAGCCAACAAAAGGCTTATTATCATCCGCTTTAACCTCAATTTTTTTATCTTCATCTTTTATATCACTAGCCTCTAAAAGAGGAACGTCTAAAGGAGATGGGAGATAATCATTGACTGCATCTAAGGCTAATTGAACACCAATATTTTGCAAAGCAGTTCCACATAAAACTGGATATAGTTCATTATCAATAACTCCTCTTCTTATAGCTTTCTTTAATTCTTCTTCATTAATTTTTTCTCCAGCTAAATACTTTTCCATAACCTCTTCATCGCATTCAACTGCTCTTTCAATTAATTCTGCATGATACTTATCAACTTTTTCAACCATATCAGCAGGCATTGGAATTTCTTCAATATTTACACCAAAGTTTCCAGAAAATTGAAACGCTTTTTTAGTTAACAAATCAATAACACCCAATAGATTATTTTCCGCTCCGATTGGTAACTGAATAGCGACTGCCTTCTGATTTAATCTTTTTCTAATAGAATCAAGAGTCATATAAAAGTCAGCCCCCATCTTATCCATCTTATTTACAAAACAAAGCCTTGGAACTTTATATTTATCAGCTTGACGCCAAACAGTTTCAGATTGAGGCTCTACACCAGCTTGTCCATCAAAAACAGCAATCGCCCCATCAAGTACTCGTAAAGCACGTTCTACCTCAACGGTAAAATCAACGTGCCCAGGAGTATCAATAATATTAACTTTCTTATTCTTCCAAAAACAAGTAGTAGCGGCTGAAGTAATAGTAATACCTCTTTCCTTCTCTTGTTCCATCCAATCCATTTCAGCGGCACCTTCATGAACTTCTCCTAATTTATGCTTTTTTCCAGTATAAAAAAGGACTCGCTCGGTAAAAGTTGTTTTACCAGCGTCAATATGGGCCATGATGCCGATATTTCTAATATTATCTAAAGTATATTCTCGAGGCATATATAATGTAGTTTATTTATTATGATTTATCAAAATTAAGTACAAGTCTTTTATCTTGAAAAATGAGCAAAAGCTTTATTTGCTTCAGCCATCCTATGAACTGCTTCCCTCTTTTTATAAGCATTGCCCTCACCATTTGAAGCATCCAATATCTCAGCTGCCATCTTTTCAGCCATAGAACGCCCATGACGATCACGAGCAGCTGTGATAATCCAATTACATCCTAAAAAGTAGCGTCTTTCACCACGTACTTGAAAAGGAACTTGGTAGTTTGCACCACCCACTCGTTTACCTCTTACCTCAACTAAAGGCGAGACCTTCTTAATAGCCTTATTAAACACATGGCGTGGATCTTGTTTTGCCTTCTCTTTAATAATTTCAAAAGCATCATAGATGATACTCTCAGCTACACTTTTCTTTCCATCTTCCATGACGTAATTAATAAATTTAGCGATATTAATATCACTATACTTTGAATCACCTTCAATATCTCTTTTTGGAGCTGGTTTTCCTCTCATATTGGTTGAAGCGCAGTTATCAGCTATATTAACTGACGCCTTATTATTTTAAATTAAATTATATTACTAAATTATTCCTTCTTAGGCTTCTTAGTCCCGTATGAACTTCTACTCTTTCTTCTAGCTTCAACTCCTGATGCATCATAGACACCACGTACAACCTTATAGCGAACACCAGAAAGATCTTTTGTCTTTCCACCTTTCAATAGCACAATGGAGTGCTCTTGCAAGTTATGTCCCATTCCAGGAATATAGGCAGTTACTTCCATACCATTTGATAATCTAACACGAGCAATTTTTCGAAGCGCTGAGTTAGGTTTTTTTGGAGTAGTCGTGGTTACCTTTAAACAAACACCTTGTTTAAATGGTGCTCCTTTTGCATTCTCTTTTCTTTTACGATGTAAAGAGTCAAGAGTCACATGAAGAGCTAAAGACTTTGTACTCGTTTTGACCTTCTTCCGGCCCTTTCTTACTAATTGATTAATAGTTGGCATAATTTTTACCTTTTACTCCGCGTCCCATTCTTAAGTTATCGGGAATGCGAATTTTTCTTTTTATTTTCTATTATTTTATAATATTAAAATAATCCTGAAGCATCAGGACGTGTGACTTTTTATACTCATTTAATTTAACAAAATATAAAATATAAGTCAAGATAAAAAACATTACTTATCGAACAGTTTCATAATTTTATTTCCACCTTTAATTTAATCTTGACTTAATATAATATTTATGTCATGATATATTCATCGTGCATTAAAAAGGTGGCACGTAAAAGCGCAAGCTAAAAGTGTGATTAAAAACACTAAATTATCCTTATCAAGTACTTTAAAAATTTAATAATTATGAATCGCAAGAAATCAATTTATCGTTGGTCAAACATTATGTTTTTACTGCCAATCCTGGTAGTTCTCTCCTCCTACGTGTTTAAATTAAGCATTACGTTAAGCATTTCGATTTTAGCAGTTCTCTTTATGGTAGTATTTCAGATAGCTAAATTTTTAATTAAATCTGAAGAATACCATTTTACTTTTAAAATTTCACTAGGAACTGCCACGGCTTTAATAATTTTAGCTGGCCTACCCTCTATTAGAGTGATCCCATTTATGGTATGGTTAGTTTTATATTTTTCGCTATTGATTCAGTTTACTGTCAAAATCCAAAATAAGATTGAATACGAAAAACATTTGTTTTACAAAATCATTCTTTTATCGGTTGCCTCCCTGACACTATTAGGGTTTTACCTTCACTTTGGAAAAATGACTATTTGGCTCATGGTATCTGCTTTTCTATTTGCTATTTTAGCAAAAAGAAAAATTGATATTTATGGATTAAAATGGCTCTGGACTAAAAACTGGCTAATTGTAATTTCGATTGCTATTGGAATAACAAGTACCATCATCCAATTTCGTAAGACAGTTGTACTTTTCAACTTGAAACTCCTTCCCTTCATCGGCTTAACTTTATTAGCTATTATTGTTCTGGCCGTTACCTTCTTGCTTATCCGTCACTATTTTTTAATGAGAAAAATAAGAAAAGATGGCATAAGATATAAAGAAGAAAAAAAGAGAAAGGAAAAAGAGCAAAAAGAAGAAAAAAAAAGAGAGGAAAAAGAGCAAGACGAACGAAATGCTAAAACTGAGAAATTAAAAAAAGAAAAAGATTTGGCGAGAGACAATTTTTTGACTGAACTCTTAAACGGAGACAACGACTTGGAAAAGTATTTCACCAATATCAGCGTCTCAAATGTAAAAAAACAAATTACTTGGGGAACACTTCTAAATGACGCCCTGATGATGAGTAATCACATTATTACCGCCTCTTTCAATGATGGTGAATTAATACTTGTTAAGATCTTTCTTGAAAAAATCTTAAAAAGAATTAATACCGCTAAACATGGAATTGAGATGGAGTACACCGGTGAAAAAGAAATAAGGGACAAAATACAAACCCAAATCTCTTTATTTGCTGAGTAAAAAAAATAAGCCTGAACAAAAACGTTCAGGCTTTTCTTTTATCTTTATTTTTGCAAATCCAAATTATAATACATTAAACAAAACTGCTCTATACTTAAAACCATATCATCAACAATACAATCCATAGCCACCACCCCTCTTTGTGAATTACAGATCTCTTGACAAATCTTTAAATCAGCAAAATTCTTTTTACGATATGCCTCTTTAGATTTTTGCAAGAATAGTTTTCCTCCAAAAAAAATTAACACAATCACAATGACTGCAATGGAGGCGCCTAATATTTTTTTCTTCTTCATAATTTTTACCCTGTTATCAAATTAAACAAAAAACCAACCGGCATAGTGATAACCCAACTAAATAACATCACCACAAATATGACCATTACCATCCCATAACCACTCAATCTAAAATATTTCTCTTTTGTGCTTGGTGACATAAAGACAGCTAACACCTTGGAACCATCAAGCGGCGGAATTGGTAAAAGATTGAAAATCATAAGAAGCAAATTAATATATATCACAATACTAAGTAAGCCTGAGAAATTCAAACTAACAAAAGGGGCAAAGCGCAATATTAAACCAAATACTAGGGCGACTGCTAAATTAGATAAAGGACCAGCCAATGCCACCTTAGCTTCTCCCCATTTTCTGTCCCGTAAATTATATGGATTATACGGCACAGGTTTAGCCCAGCCAATTATAAATCCAGATCCAGAAAGCACCATTAATAAAGGTAGAAATATTGAACCCAACCAATCAAGGTGAGGGATAGGATTAATAGTTAATCTTCCAGCATTCTTGGCAGTATCATCACCTAGCTGATGAGCTACAAAACCATGCATGTATTCGTGAATTACAGCCGAAAAAACCAATACTATTATTTGAAATAATTGAATCATAATGGAAATTATAACATAGCTTGATTAATTTTAAAAATGCTGTTAGAATAAAATCATTAAAAATAAGAATTTAAACTCATATGTCAAAGAAATGTGACCTATGCAAACGCAAGGCAACTAAAGGCGCCAGTCGATCTCATTCTAAAATCAAGACTCTTAAAAGGCAAAATATCAACCTGCAAAGCAAGGTTATAGGTGGTGCTAAATTTAAAGTCTGCACATCTTGTATGAGAACTATTGATAAACCTAAACGTGTAAAAGGTAAGGCTAAACGTGAAGAAGTTGTGGCTACTGCAAAATAAACAAACAAATTAAAATCCGACTTACTTAAGTCGGATTTTTGTTTTCTTTAACTTATTATACTTTTTGTTCTTTCGTCTACTATATTTCCTCTTCTTCTTTCTATACATCCAACTCAAAATAAATATTAAACAAAAATAATACAAAAAAACTTCTTTTACTCCAAAATTGGAAATAGAAAAATACAAATTAGAAAATGAAGCGACAAAATAAGCAAAGCGTTGAAATATAAAAAGAAGAAAATAAGCGGGAATGAAAATAATAAAAGCTAGGCCCTGAAATACTAACGATAAAAGCAGCGATACAACTAGGGTGGCGATTAGGGGATAAAGAATCCAGGCTATTAAAGGATTAGCTAAAAAGGATAAGCTAGAAAATGATTGAAAATGGTAGGCAATAATTGGGAAAACTGCAACCTGGCAAGCAAGTGTTAAACTAAAAGCATCCCAAAAATATGATAATTTATTTAAATTATTTATTTTTATCTCTTTCAATTTTTTTGTTATCTGTCTTCCTAAAGGATATATATACATAATACCCAGTACGGCCGCAAAAGATAGTTGGAAACCGACATCTATAAATAATGATAAAGGTCGAAATAGCAACATAATATTAGCGGCAAATACTACTGCATTCAACATATTTGATAAACGTCCGTAATAATAGGCGATAAATAGTAGTGCTCCCATAATAGAAGCTCTAACTGATGATGAGCTAAGCCCTACTAAAAATGGATATGTAAAAAGAAAAAGAAAAACAAAGCGTAGTGAGGCTTTTTTTGATAATCCCAGAAAAATAAAAAAAGATAAAATTAAACTTGAGAGTATCGTGACATGGGCGCCTGAAATGACTATTAAATGACTCAAGCCGGCTTTGGAAAACGCTTCCCTATCATCTACATAAAGAGCCTTTTTATAACCAAGTAAAAGAGCATTTGCCAAACCTGCTTCTGGCTCAGGTAATCCTTTATTTATAGCTTTTTTTAGCTTCCACTTTACCCCATACACCCCCTTCATTAATCTACTTGAAAAAGATAAATTACTATTTTCAAAATATTGTATATTAGGATAATAAAATAAAGCATAGATGCCCTTGCCAGCAAGATATTTTTTGTAATCAAAGTCGGAAAAATTATTTGGCTCTTGAAGTAAACCCTGAATAAGTAAAACATCGCCATAGTTATACTCAGGATATAAGCTGGTGGTTACTAAAATCTTTTTCTCGTTACAAACAACAAAACGACGAAAATGATAATCGAGTTCCGCTTCTGAACAAACCGTGCCTCTTACTTCAATTTTGTTATTATACAAATCTTCAAATCCTGTTTTCTTTTTTCCCAGCGTTTTATATAAATAACTACCCCGGATAACTAAAAAGAATAATAAAACAAAATTAATAAGCAAAAAAATATTTTTCCTTTTATACATAAAATACCGACTCTTAATGTCGGTATTTTAACTTATTACTGATTATTAGAATTTAAATTATTTCTTAAGAAATTTTAAATAGGACTCCATAAATGGTTTAATATCCCCATCCAGTACTGCATCAACGTTCGTAT
>Ga0209587_1001721_pt1 | contig 10077 bp, 10 predicted proteins | sample NGEPerD_2_FD_184512 | JGI IMG/M metagenome (GOLD analysis project Ga0209587, IMG submission 184512) | Arctic peat soil microbial communities from the Barrow Environmental Observatory site, Barrow, Alaska, USA - NGEE PermafrostL1-D... | ecosystem: Environmental > Terrestrial > Soil > Wetlands >... | reverse complement strand
ATGAACAGCCCGTACGTGGAGCGGAGGTCGACGATCGCCCTCGACTCCGGTGCGGGTGCGTACTCGAATGACTTGGTCTCTGCCATCAGACGATCAGTCCAGGGTCACGTAGTCGGGGCCGGAGTATCGGCCGGTCTGCATCTTCTTGCGCTGCATCAGCAGGTCGTTGAGCAGCGTCGAGGCGCCGAAGCGGAACCAGTCCGGGCTGAGCCAGTCGGGGCCGGCGGTCTCGTTGACCATCACCAGGTACTTGATGGCGTCCTTGCTGGTGCGGATGCCACCCGCGGGCTTGACGCCGACCTGATGCCCGGTGGCCTCGCGCCAGTCGCGCACCGCCTCCAGCATCACCAGGGTCACCGGAAGCGTTGCGGCCGGGCTGACCTTGCCGGTGGAGGTCTTGATGAAGTCGGCGCCGGCGAGCATCGCCAGCCACGACGCCCGGCGGACGTTGTCGTACGTGACCAGCTCGCCCGTCTCCAGGATCACCTTGAGATGAACCGGACTGCCGGCTCCGCTGTTGGAGTGGCAGGCCTGCTTGATCGCCGCGATCTCCTCGAACACCTGCAGGTACCGGCCGGAGAGGAACGCGCCGCGGTCGATCACCATGTCGATCTCGTGGGCGCCGGCCTCGACCGCGTCGCCGGTGTCGGCGAGCTTGACGTCGAGCTGTGCCCGTCCGCTGGGGAACGCCGTCGCGACCGCCGCGACCTTGACGCCGCTGGATCCGACGGCCTCGACGGCGACCGGCACGAGGTCGTTGTAGACGCAGACGGCGGCAGCCTTGGGGGTGCTCGGGTCGGAGGGGTCCGGCTGGATCGCCTTGGCGCACAACGTCCGCACCTTGCCGTGGGTGTCGCTGCCCTCGAGGGTCGTCAGGTCGACCATCGAGATGGCGGTGTCGATCGCCCACTGCTTCGACGTCGTCTTGATCGACCGGGTGCCGAGCCCGGCGGCGCGCTGCTCCGCCCCCACCTGGTCGACGCCCGCCAGCCCGTGCAGGAAGCGCCGCAACGACGCGTCGTCGAGGCTCGACGTCCCGATGACGTCCTTGACCGGGGTGGTCGTCTCCGTACTCGTGCTCACCACCAGAGCCTACCGCCGCCCTCCCAGCGACTTCTGCTGCGTGTCCCACGTCTCCCCTGCCCTGGAGAGGTGGGACACGCAGCAGAAGTCGGCGGCGTCAGGAGCCGTCGTCCGCGGTGCCGCGGGGGATGACCCACTGCGTCACCTGTCCGGTCACCGAGGCGATCAGCTCGTACTCGTGGTCGTAGTGCAGCACGGTGACCTGGTGTCGCTCGGCGGTGGCTGCGATCAGCAGATCCGGCAGCGCTACGCCGCGGTGCGCGCTCCTGCCGGCGAGCGTGGTCTGCACCTCCAGCGCGCGCTGCCACACCTCGTCGGGCATCGCCAGTGACTCGAAGCCATCACGGAGCTGCTGCCGGCGGCGCAGGTAGTCCTCGGGGTTCCGTGCGGCGAACAACACCTCGAGATCGACCATGCCGCAGGTCGCGACCAGACCGGCTGCGATGAGCGGTGCCAAGACGGCGTCGACGACCGGCCGGTCAAGGCGCGCCAGCGCGCTCGTGTCGGCCAGGTAGCGAGCTACCGCCGCCACGCCTGATCCAGCACGGCCTGGTCCTCCGCGTCGGCCAGTGCCCCGCTCCGGGCGTCATCCAGGAACTGTCGGCGAGCATCGAGAGCGACCACCTGTGCCAGCGCCGCGTTGACGGTGTCCTTCTTGGTGCCGGTGCCGAGAAGAGCCTGAGCACGCTCGAGGAGCTCGTCGTTGGCATCGATCAGGGTGCGGGTCACCGGACGCCTCCTAGGTAACGTTAGATATCCTGAGACTACCACCGGTGATATCACGGCCCTCGGACCTGTTGTGCTCTGGGAGGATCTCGTCGTGGGTGGTGGCTACGAGGACGAACGGCTCGCCCGGGCGTATCAGCCGGGCAACGAGATGCCCGAGGCCGCACTGCGTGCGTGGACCGAGCTGATCTGCTCCTACGGGCCGTGCTCGGCGTCAGCGGTCCTCGACGTCGGTGCCGGCACCGGCATCTTCAGCCACTCCGTCGCCCGAAGGCTGCAGCGATCGGTCGTGGTCGGCATCGACCCGTCGAAGCCGATGCTGGCAGAGGCTCGGCGCCGCATTGCTCACCCCCGCGTCCGCTACGTCGCCGGCACCGCCGAGGCCCTACCGATCCGCTCGGGTGTCTTCGACCTCGCGATCTTGTCCCGGGTGATTCACCATCTGCCAGATCCCCGTGCCTGTGCCTTGGAGCTGAGGCGGGTCCTGCGGCCCGACGGCGTCGTGGTGATCCGTACCACCTTCCGCGAAGGCCTCGACGCCTTGGTCTATGACTACTGGCCCTCACTCCGCGTGGCTGACAGGCGACGATTCCCCAGCCAGCAGGAAGTGGTCGATCACTTCACCGCGGCCGGTTTCGCGGTCCGTGACTCCACCTCGTTCGCGCAGCCGGTGACCACGAGTCTGGGCGAGTTCCACGCCCGGATGTCGACCAGACCCCAGTCGAAGTTCACGCAGCTGACGGATCATGAGTTCGCGGAGGGCATGACGCGGCTCGGCGCCGACGCCGAAGCCAGTGACAGCGCAACGCCGCGGCCGGTGCTCGAACGCTACGACCTCCTGGTCATGTCTGCCGGCTGATGGCTCAGGCTCCGGCCGCTGCCTCGAGGTCCGCGATGAAGTGGAAGTTGTCCGGGCCGACCGATCGGGTCAGCGTGCGAAGGACGCTCGCCCCGTTGTCGTACGGTCCCTGCACGTAGTACGGCACGCCGTCCCGCCCGAAGGTGATGGCGCTGTCTCCCTGCTCCCACCGGCCGAGGTGGCCGGCGACCGGCGTGTAGTCGGTATGCGGTTCGAACCCGAGCCCGCGGGCGTAGTCGACCGCTCCGCACACCAGGTGCCGGGCCAGGTCCAGCGGTGCCTCGAGGGGCGGCCCGGCCTCGGCGAACCCCTCGAAGAACATCCGCCGGAAGGACCGCAGATCGTCCTCCCTCATCAACCGTGGCCCCAGCGCGTTCTTCACGCCGAGGCAGTACACGTCCACCAGGTAGCCGCACACCGACACCCGGCGTGGTCGGTCCCGCCGGGCCACCAGCACCCCGGCGGCACCGCTGTGAAAGTCGTCCCCGGCGTCGACCGGCCATTCCGGGTGCCCGTCGATGGTCAGGCCGGTGCTCCAGCCGGGGCTGACCCAGCAGCCGACCACCGCAGGCTCGGCCTCGGCCGCCGCCGACTGCTGGGCGAGGGCACGCACCAACGGCGCCACGCTGGCCGGCCGCACGCCCAGGGAACGCGCGATCTCCTTGGGTGAGTACCCCGCGACACGGAGTTCCCGGACCTGGTCGAGCATCTCGTCGTCGGTCATGGTCTCAGTGGCCATGCGTCAACCTCTACCAGAGCAATGAGCGGCCACCGTGGATGCCGGCCACGACACGCGCGTCAGGCTCAGGGCGGCGTTTGCGGCGCGCTGAGCCTGACAAGTCACGCGACGCCGAGGGCGGCGGCGACGTCGGTGCGCAGGGCGGCGAGGCGGTCGGCGGCCTGCGACCGGGCGGCCGCGACGTCGTGCGTGGCGACGGGGACGACGACCTCCAGGTACGCCTTGAGCTTCGGCTCCGTGCCGCTCGGCCGCACGATCACCCGGTCGCCGGCGTCCGTCGTCCACCGCAGCCCGTCCGTCGGCGGCAGGCCGTCGGCGCCGTCGGCGAGGTCGGTCACCGCGTCGACGCGGCTGCCGGCGAGGTGGGACGGCGGCTGCTCGCGTCCGCGCGCCATGGCGGCGCCGATCCGGGACAGGTCGTCCACCCGCACCGACAGCTGGTCGGTGGCGTAGAGCCCGTGCCTCCGGGCGAGGTCGTCCAGGGCGTCGATCATGGTGCGTCCGTCCGCCTTCAGCTGCGCGGCCAGCTCCGCGACGACGACCGCGGCGCTGATCCCGTCCTTGTCGCGCACGGTGGCGGGGTCGACGCAGTAGCCGAGCGCCTCCTCGTAGCCGAAGGCGAGGGCCGGGACGCGCGAGATCCACTTGAACCCGGTGAGGGTGTGCTCGAACCTCAGGCCGTGCGCCTCGGCGATCCGCCCGAGCAGCCGGCACGAGACGATCGAGCAGGCGAGCACCGAGCCCCGCGGGAGCCCCCGCGACGCGAGGTGCTCCCCGAGCAGGGTGCCGACCTCGTCGCCGCGCAGCATCCGCCAGCCGCCGGCCTCCGCGGGCCCCGCCGGGTCGGGCACCGCCACGGCGCACCGGTCGGCGTCCGGGTCGTTGGCGACCACAAGATCAGCACCTCGGCGCCGTGCCGCGGCCACAGCCAGGTCGATCGCGCCCGGCTCCTCGGGGTTCGGGAAGGCGACCGTCGGGAACCCGGGGTCCGGCTCGGCCTGCTCCGGCACGACGTAGGTATCGCTGAAGCCCGCGCGCCGCAACGCCTCCACGACGCTGGCGCCGCCCACGCCGTGCAGCGGGGTCAGCACGATCGACACGTCCCGCGGCCCGCCCGGCTTCGCCACGGCCGCGGCCTCGTCGAGGTAGCGGTCGTGGACGTCGTCGCCCAGCACCCGCCAGCCGTCGTCCGGCCTGGGCACCTCGGCCACCGACCCCACGGCGGCGATCCGGGCGGCGATGTCGGCGTCCGTCGGTGGCACGATCTGGCCGCCACCCTCCGCACCCCCCAGGTAGACCTTGTAGCCGTTGTCCTGCGGCGGGTTGTGGCTCGCGGTGACCATCACTCCGGCGTCCGCGTCGAGGCTCCGCACCGCGTACGCGAGCACGGGCGTCGGCAGCGGAGCGGGCAGCACCAGGGCCTCGATGCCGGCACCGGTCATCACGGCGGCCGTGTCGGTGGCGAAGACAGCGGAGTTGCGGCGGGCGTCGTAACCGACCACGACCCGCGGACGGCGGCCCGCTCGACCGCTGGGCCCGTCCAGCACGTACGCGGCAAGGCCGGCGGCGGCGCGGATCACCACGACCCGGTTCATCCGGTTCGGCCCGGCGCCCAGCGCGCCACGGAGACCCGCGGTGCCGAACTGCAGGGTCCCGGCGAAGCGGTCGGCAAGGTCGGCGGAGGCGGCGGCGTCCCCCGACTCGGCGGCCGCGAGCACAGCCTGCAGCTCGGCGACTGTCTCCGGGTCGGGGTCCTCGGCGACCCAGGCCCGCCCGCTGGCCAGCAGATCGAAGTGGTCAGGCACGTCGCGGAGGCTACCTGCCAGGGTTCGCGGCCGTAGCGGCTGTGATCCCACCCGAAATGTCGCCCTTCGCGCGACCACAACGGCCGCGAACCCTGGTCAGGACGCGACGATCCGGCGCGTGACCTCGGCGAGCAGCGCGCCGATCCGCGGCCCGGCCTCCCGCCCCGCCTCGATCACCTCGGCGTGGGAAAGGGGTGCGTCGCCGATGCCGGCCGCGGCGTTGGTGACCAGCGAGATGCCGAGCACCTCCATGCCCGCCTGCCGCGCGGCGATCGCCTCCAGAGTGGTCGACATCCCGACCAGGTGCCCACCCAGGATCCCGGCCATCCGTACCTCGGCCGGGGTCTCGTAGTGCGGTCCGGGGAACTGCACGTACACGCCCTCGGGCAGGCCGGCGTCCACCTCCCGGGCGAGCGCGCGGAGCCGCGCCGAGTACAGGTCGGTGAGGTCGACGAAGTTGGCCCCCTCGACCGGTGAGGTGCCGGTCAGGTTGACGTGGTCGCTGATCAGCACCGGCGTCCCCGGGCCCCACGACGGGTCCAGGCCGCCGCAGCCGTTGGTCAGGACGACGGTCCGGCAGCCGGCGGCGGCCGCCGTCCGCACGCCGTGCACGACCCGGCGTACCCCGCGCCCCTCGTACAGGTGAGTGCGCGAGCCGAACAGCAGGGCCCGTCGTCCGGAGTCACCCACGGCGACCGAGCGGATCGTGCCCACGTGCCCCTCCACCGCCGGCGGTGGGAAGCCCGGGAGCTCGGGGGCCGCGATCTCGGCGATGGTCTCGCCGAGCAGGTCACCGGCGCCCGCCCAGCCCGAGCCGAGCACGAGGGCGACATCGTGGCGCGGAACCCCGGTGCGTTCGGCGATCGCCGCGGCCGCCGCGCGGGCGACGTCGGACGGGTCGGTCCTTCGGTCGTCCAGATCCATGACCGCGGATGCTAGGGGACGTCAGCCGACCGAGCGGCACGGCCGGGCGCGGAGCTCGGCGACGTAGTCGTCCGGTGCACCGGCGGCCTCGGCGGCGTCGGCCAGCATCCCGAGGTAGTGCGCGCTCGGCAGACCGCCCTCGAAGTCGTCGAGCACGTACACCCAGGCGAGGGCGTCGCCGTCCAGGGTCGCGACCCTGACCCGGATCTTGCGGTAGACGTCGATCCCGACGCCCTCGGTGTCGTCGAGGGCCGACTCGTCGTCCTCGGTGACGTCGTACAGCGCCACGTAGACCGCGGACGACGGGTCCTCGACGACCGTGGCGAGGGCGCCGTCCCAGCCGCGCTCCTCACCGCCGAACGTCAGCCGCCACCCCTGCAACCAGCCGGTTCCCCGCGACGGCGAGTGCGGCGCCAGCCGCTGCATGTGCTCCGGGTGCAGGTTGCTGGCATACCCCGCGTACAGCGCCACGGGGCACGAGCCTAGTGCGCCACAATGATCAGCAATGACCCAGCAGAGCGAACCCGCGACCACCGCACGGCCTCGCGTCGTCGTCCTCGGCGGCGGCCCCGGCGGCTACGAGGCGGCGCTCGTCGCCGCCCAGCTCGGCGCCGACGTCACCGTGGCCGAGCGCTCGGGGCTCGGCGGCTCGGCGGTGCTGACCGACGTCGTCCCCTCCAAGACGTTGATCGCGACGGCCGAGGTGATGCAGCTGGTCGACGACTCGGTCGAGCTCGGGGTGCGGTTCCCCGGCGGCTCGGGCGGCGCGGCACCTGACGGCGCGGTCTCCGTCAACCTGGCCACGGTGAACAAGCGCGTCACCGCCCTTGCCTCCGCGCAGTCGGACGACGTCGCCCGCCGGCTCGAGCGCGAGGGCGTGACGCTCGTGCGTGGCCAGGGGCGGCTCGACGGACCGCAGCGGGTCGTCGTCCGGCCCGAGGGCACCGGAGACGCTGCCGGCGATCAGGTTCTTCACGCGGACGTCGTCCTGGTCGCGACCGGCGCCCACCCCCGGACCCTGCCCGACGCCCGGCCGGACGGCGAGCGCATCCTCACCTGGACCCAGCTGTACGAGCTGACCGAGCTGCCAAGGCGCCTGGTCGTGGTCGGCTCCGGCGTGACGGGTGCCGAGTTCGCGAGCGCCTACGACGCGCTCGGGGCCGACGTCGTCCTCGTCTCCAGCCGGGACCGCGTGCTGCCGGGCGAGGACGCCGACGCCGCGCAGGTGATCGAGGAGGTCTTCCGGCGCCGGGGGATGACGGTCCTGCCGCGCTCGCGGGCGGCCTCGGTGCGGCGGGACGGCGACGGCGTGGTCGTGACGCTGGAGGACGGGCGCACGGTCGAGGGCTCGCACGTGCTGATGGCGGTCGGCTCGGTGCCGAACACGACCGGGCTGGGTCTGGAGGAGTCCGGCGTCGCGCTGACGGCGTCCGGGCACGTCGAGACCGACCGGGTCTCGCGGACGACGGCCCGCGGCGTCTACGCGGCCGGCGACTGCACCGGCGTCCTGCCCCTGGCCTCGGTCGCCGCGATGCAGGGGAGGATCGCGATGTGGCACGCCCTGGGCGACGCCGTCTCGCCGCTGGACCAGCGGACCGTCTCGGCGACGATCTTCACCGAGCCGGAGATCGCCACCGTGGGCTGGACGCAGGCGCAGATCGAGTCCGGCGAGGCGCAGGGCGTCGTGGTGAAGCTGCCGCTGGCGGGCAACCCGCGCGCCAAGATGCAGGGCATCCACGAGGGGTTCGTGAAGCTGTTCGCGCGCACCGGGTCCGGCACCGTGATCGGCGGGGTCGTGGTGGCGCCGCGGGCCAGCGAGCTGATCTTCCCCGTCACCCTGGCCGTCGAGCACCGGCTCACGGTGGACGACGTCGCGCACGCCTTCACCGTCTACCCGTCGCTGTCGGGATCGATCGCCGAGGCCGCCCGGCGTCTGCACCGCACGTCGTAGCCCTCCGCCCACGACTTCTGCTGCGTGTTCCACGCCTCACTCGCGTGTGAGAGGTGGAACACGCAGCAGAAGTCGGGAAGGGGCGCGGGTCAGGGGGACTTGATGGTGCAGACGACGGCGCCAGCGGTCACGGTCTGGCCGACGGTGGCGTCGAGCCCGGTGACGGTGCCCGCCTTGTGGGCGAGCAGCGGCTGCTCCATCTTCATCGCCTCCAGGACGACGACCAGGTCGCCCTCGGCGACCTCGGCCCCCTCCTCGACGGCGATCTTGACGATGGTGCCCTGCATCGGCGAGGTCAGGGAGTCGCCGCCGGCGGCCGCGCCGCCCTTCTTGGCCCCCGAGCGCTTGGGCGCCTTCTGGCGGGCGCCACCGCCGCCGGAACCGACCGCGAGTCCGGCCGGCAGCACGACCTCGAGACGGCGTCCGCCGACCTCGACGACGACGCGCTCGCGCGCCTCGGGTTCCCCGAGGTCGGCCGCCTCGCCGTCCCAGGGCGGGATCTGGTTGTCGAACTCGGTCTCGATCCAGCGCGTGTGCACCGTGAAGGCCGCGCCGTCGGTGGGGGCGAACGCGGGGTCGGCGACCACGGCACGGTGGAACGGCAGCACCGTCGGCATCCCCTCGACGACGAACTCGTCGAGGGCTCGCCTCGACCGGGCCAGCGCCTGGTCGCGGTCGGCGCCGGTGACGACGAGCTTGGCCAGCATCGAGTCGAAGGCGCCGCCGATCACGTCACCGGAGACGACGCCGGAGTCGAGCCGGACGCCGGGCCCGCTCGGCGGGGCGAACCTGGTCACCGTGCCGGGCGCGGGCAGGAAGTTGCGGCCGGCGTCCTCGCCGTTGATGCGGAACTCGATCGAGTGTCCCCGCACCGGCGGGTCGTCGTAGCCGAGCTCCTCGCCCGTGGCGATGCGGAGCTGCTCGCGCACCAGGTCGATGCCGGTGACCTCCTCGGTGACCGGGTGCTCGACCTGCAGCCGCGTGTTCACCTCGAGGAACGAGATGGTGCCGTCCTGGCCGACGAGGAACTCGCAGGTACCCGCGCCGGTGTAACCGGCCTCGGCCAGGATCGCCTTCGACGCGCGGTACAGCTCGGCGTTCTGCTCCTCGGAGAGGAACGGCGCCGGGGCCTCCTCGACGAGCTTCTGGTGCCGGCGCTGCAGCGAGCAGTCGCGGGTCGAGACGACGACGACGTTGCCGTGCGTGTCGGCGAGGCACTGCGTCTCCACGTGCCGCGGCTGGTCGAGGTACTTCTCGACGAAGCACTCGCCGCGCCCGAACGCCGCCACCGCCTCGCGCACCGCCGAGTCGAAGAGCTCGGCGACCTCCTCGCGCTCGCGGGCGACCTTCAGTCCGCGGCCGCCGCCGCCGTAGGCGGCCTTGATCGCGATCGGCAGGCCGTGCTCGTCGGCGAACGCGAGCACCTCGTCGGGGCCGTCGACGGGGTCGTGGGTGCCGGCCACCAACGGGGCGCCGGCGCGCTCGGCGATGTGTCGGGCCTTGACCTTGTCTCCGAGGGCGTCGATCGCCTCGGGGGAGGGGCCGATCCACACCAGCCCGGCCTCGTCGACGGCACGGGCGAAGCCGGCGTTCTCCGCGAGGAACCCGTAGCCCGGGTGGACGGCGTCCGCACCGGCCCGGGCGGCGACCTCGAGGAGCTTCTCGACGGCCAGGTAGGACTCGGCCGGAGTCGCGCCGTCGAGCGCGAACGCCTCGTCGGCGACGTTGACGTGCAGCGCGTCGCGGTCCGAGTCGGCGTAGACCGCGACGGAGGCGATGCCGGCGTCCTTGCAGGCCCGCGCGATGCGGACGGCGATCTCGCCGCGGTTGGCGATGAGCACCTTCGTGATCGCCCGGTTGCCGTGCCGTCCCACGTCGTCCCTCTCGGTCGTCATGCGCCCTGGGTCTCCTCCGGAGGTGGCCGGCGACCTCGACGTCGGCGACCGTTGGCGAGCGTAGCGGGAGGTGGGTCCCCTGCCGTGGTGAGCAC
>Ga0209587_1001719_pt1 | contig 10085 bp, 10 predicted proteins | sample NGEPerD_2_FD_184512 | JGI IMG/M metagenome (GOLD analysis project Ga0209587, IMG submission 184512) | Arctic peat soil microbial communities from the Barrow Environmental Observatory site, Barrow, Alaska, USA - NGEE PermafrostL1-D... | ecosystem: Environmental > Terrestrial > Soil > Wetlands >... | reverse complement strand
AGACATTCAGAAATTTCAAACGGAACGAAAGGAAAGCCAAATGATAGAAATGATACTTCCTCCATTAGATAGTGTCAACGATGCCATCCAACAAAAAGATTTAGCTTTATTCGAGAGCAGTTACACCTTATTGACCAATACATGCAACAAGTGTCATCGAGCAGTAGATTTTGAATTTAATGTAGTGAAAATACCCGATAGTTCACCTTTCAGTAATCAGGACTTCAAACCAACAAAATAATAAAAGAGTCCTTTCGAGATTTCTATACAATAATATCATTGAACACCAGGCACACAAAGGAAGAACTATAGTGGCTAATCGAATAGGCAAAAGCGTATTGACAATCAGTCCGTACCCGGCCTAACCGGTGGTACAATCAGCTCCGATGTATTTGCCCATCGGGCCGATTCTGATATATTGCTTGAATTTATGGATGTGGTTTATATTTGAAAAATTCAGATATAAAGAACATATGCCTTTCACACAATTGTTGACAACAAGCTAAAAAAAACTCAGATAGTTACCAATGTGGTAACTTTTTTGATTATATTTGTACCAAACGAAAGAATGTGAGGATTTTTGCGAAACGGACTTTGAGGGAATTTTGGGAGAAGCACGGAGATTGCGAACTGCAGTTAAAATCCTGGTATCGGGAAACGGAAAAGTCCAATTGGAAATCCATCAACGAACTAAAATCGGAATATCCTAGTGCAAGTATTTTAAAGGACAATCGCATTGTTTTCAACATTAAGGGAAACGATTATAGATTGATAGTGAAGTTCAACTTCGAATACCAACTATCTTGGATAAGATTTATTGGAACCCACGCCGAATACGATAAGATTAATGCAAACGAAATTTGATATGAATATTAAACCAATCAGGAACGAAGCGGACTACCAAAAAGCACTTGAAAGGCTCGAGCTGATTTTTGATGCGAAAAGGGGAACGCTCGAAGGAGACGAACTGGAAATCTTGGCCATAATCGTTGACAATTATGAAAACGAGCACTTTCCCATAGGAATGCCGGACCCGATCTCCGCAATCAAGTTCAGAATGGAACAAATGGGAATGAAACAAAAAGATCTTGTCGAAATCGTCGGATTCAAAAGTCGTGTAAGCGAAATAATGAACAATAAGCGAAAATTGACCTTGGACATGATTAGAAAACTGAGTACCAATTTACACATTCCAACAGAAGTATTAATTCAGGAATACTAAAAGACTGCGGAAAAGCCAGTTGTCAACAATGGCTATACTCAATGCGGGCGTAAGTACCTAAACCAAGGGTCTGGGCGTGTCGACGAACACCGTAAAATCTTTTGGATTTTGCTTTTACGCGGGACAGGATAAAACCAAAACAAAAAGATTTTTGCTATTACGTGGGGGAAAAGTAATTTCGTGCAGCCCCGCACTGAGCCGAGACGTTAGCATTAAAGGTAAAAACATCATTTTGCCAACTTCAAAATTCAGCAGATGGTGTTTTTAACGGAATATAGAATTTAAATCGGAATGGATAACCTGGGCGGAGGAAAACGGAATTGCAAGTGTTGCGAAGGGAAATTGAACAACTCAGCAGGGCTTTTTACTCAGGGAGAATTAAAAACCAATACGTTGGAATTGTAAGTCTTACGGAATGGGGACTTATAACAACCCGTAACCAACAGAGGAAGAAGTTCAACAACAGTCTAGAATAAAGTCAAAAGTAAAATTTAGCAGGTTAAAACTGCTTCCTCGCCCTTTTGTTTCTACTGCTTCTGAAATCCCTACTACTTTTAGTTAAGTAATTGACTAAAGCCAACGCTCCAGCAAGTACAATAACTGGAATCATTATATAGATAATTTCATAAGGCAAATCCATACCCTTAAGATACAAAAAATATTTAAGTTTGTTGGAAGTTTAGTCAGCGTGCCAAGCTGGACGGAAACCATTAATGCTAACAGTGGCTTATAGACAATGCGGGGGGTCGGTGCCTTACATAAGGGTCTGGGTCTGCCGAGTGGCACCGCAAAATCTTTTGGATTTTGCTTTGGTCAAAAAAAGAAAACCCAAAACCAAAAGATTTTGCTATTTGCGTGGCGAAAACAAATCGCCGGTCTACTCCCCCGCTGCCCGAGCCCAGCCGTTAGTTGAAAGCTGAAAACACTTGATTTAAATTGAAACATCATAAAAGAATTCGGCTACAATGATAGTATTGCTCCAGCCGGAACACGCACCGCATTGCAGTCGACAAACCCCAATACCGGAGGAATAAGTTATTATGCCAAATTTCCTGCAGGAGGTTTCTTTGACCTACACTGGCATACTCACGATGAGTATGTTGTATTGATTAGTGGTGAGGTGACCATTTCACGAGATAAAGAGGTTTATGACCTTAAGCCAGGTGCTTTTATTGTTATTCCAGGTGGAATACCTCATTACTGGGATGTACCAGAGACGGGAGAAGTTATTATTTTAGTAAAGCGGGATGGACCACCTGACTTTCATTTTGTGGACCGATGAACCTTATGGTATTCTCCTTATCTTTTGGTTATGAAATATATAACAGAAATAGACCTTTTCGTTTTGTCCTCAAGATTCGAAAGATCTTATCAAATAGTAGTACTGAATCTGTAACATTTGATGAGCTAGCACTACTAACCTAGTAATCATCAATCAAAATCATGAATCGACATTTTCAAATATTCTTTGATTATGTGCGCTTGCTCGTTGACATTCCCGATGTTGACCAAGAAATCTGTCGTACGTATTTTAAGCCCTTAAGCGTAAAAAAAGATACCATTCTAGCACCGTCCAGTAAAGTCCCTGAATACCACAACTTTATTGTTTCCGGATATATGCGCAATTATTTTATGGACGAAAAGGGGCAAGAAGTAACCACGGATATCAATGACGGCCCACGCTTCTTTACTTCGTATGATTCATTTATCCATCGCACGGTTTCCAAAGAAAATCTACACTGCATTACCGATTGCGAGCTGCTGCAGATTACGCGTGATGAAGTTGATATTACCGCAAAAATAGGGGTTACGCAACAAGATTATACCGTTCAAATTTTACAACAGCAGCTGGAAAAGAACAAACAGCGCGCCGTTGACCTCACTACCCTTTCCGCCGAGCAGCGTTATTTAAAATTGCTGCAAAATCATCCTTCCATCCTTCAAAATATTCCTTTGAAATATATTGCTTCCTATTTGGGCATTAATCCGGGTAGTTTAAGCCGTATTCGAAGGGAGTTGGAATAAACATAAGGAGGTACCCTCATTTCTTAACATTTGTGAAGTAGTACCTATCGTATTGCTTTTAGCTTTGTGTATCAATCATCAATCAATCAATCAAAATCAATCCTATGTCACAATCAATCACAATTTCAAAATCAAAATCAAAATCGAAATCATCAAAACTTCTCAAAACATCAACCAACATTTGGTTTGTCGTCGTCGTCATCGGACAGTTCCTTTTTGCATTGTATATTCTTGGCTTATATGGCGTTAACGGTCTTGCGGGAGACTTTGAACGATGGAACGCTGTAGGTACTTTTTCAGCTACGATGGGTATGTGGTTACCCAATCTTTGATTTTAAGTATTTACATACTTCCCGAGCTACGTCTCAAAACTGACCTTACCCCGCTGGTGCAAATTTAAAACTCGCTCCTATCCGCTCAGCGAACCCTGTGACTTCCTAGCTCTACTTCTAAACAGTCACTTAAAGGTTTGCTATCTTTACTATAGAACCCCGTTTCACCTATATGTAAACCAACTTCCGTCATGGGCCAACGCAATTTATGTATCGGATTTTTTCTAATGGCCATCCTAGGGGTATATCCTCTTTTGGGTTTTGGACAGCAAGTTAAAAATGTGCCTGAAGCATTCGAAGCCCTGAGCTCCGAGCCGGAAGTTATTTTCATAAGCAATGAAATTAATGTAAATAGGGAGGGCGGCCATTTGCAGGGGGTGCAGGTAATTGAGAAAAACGGGACTGAAAAACTTCTTATTTCGGGAAGTTCGCTGACACAAGCCTACATTTTGCAGGTCGACTTGGCAACGCGAAAAACAGATACCCTAATTTCACTGATGAAGGAACCGTATAGGCATGCAGGGGGCATTCAAGTTAGTGAACCCTATTTGGTAGTAGGCATTGAAGACAATTTCACCAAGACATCTTCAAAAGTTTGCTTATACAATTATCGTGATGGCAACCTGTATAAGGCCCGGCCAAATTTCACTATGGACAGGAAAGGTGAACCTAAGCGGCAAACCGCTGGATCAACAGGATTATTAGCCATAGATAATGGTTATCTTATGGTAGTCAGCAATTGGGATAGTCGTAACTGGGACTTCTACAGCATTGATCCTGAAAAAAATGAACAAAAAATGTTAGCGAGTTTTGCTGCTCCCGATGACTGGGCTAGCTATCAATCGATCAATCTTATTAGGGATGAGGAGGCCATTTATGCCGTTGGATTTTACAGCAAAGAACATATCGGTCATGCAGATTTGATTCTTGTGAGTAATCTGGAAGCCTTTGAACTCATAATGGAGAAAGTTCGCGCCAAAACCTTTAACTGTACTAATAAAGTTAATTTTGGTGCCGCTGCAGGACTGCAAGTTGACAAGGAAGGAAATATACATATCTGGGGAACACAAAGAGATCCGATGAAGCAAATGGCAGTAAACAAGTTTTCTCAACAATAAAATCAAGGAATACGCAGCACAAAAAGGGAAGAAATTCAGCAGCTAATCGAGTATGCAATAAGGTTGTTAACAACCAGCCAGAACCCGGTCTGACCGGTGGGGCAATCAGCTCCGATGTGTTAGCACCCGGGCCGAATTTGTTTGTAGGGGGATAATGGACATGTGGCGTATAGGAATTTGTGTTGACGCCGGTATTATAGGATTCGGTGCTAATAGAAGAATAATATTCTCTTATACACCGTTAAACGTTCTTTTTCTATTGAATTTTTGTCTACAACTTTCCCCGTTAATAACTTCTTAATTATCTTACCCAAAGCCGTAGGAATAGCTTTGGTATTTTCGTTATATTGCAGTTCCTCATTTCTTAGTGTCTTACCCCCCTTCTGTTATTCTACCACTTTGGAAAAATTTCTGTATGTTTTTTATATTTAAATGATTTAGATGTAAAAGTCATATGTTTTTTATCAATTGTTAGGGCTAATTAAAAAATGACAGAAATTGAATTTTTCAAAATTTGGGATTCAACCTTTAGGAATTCGAAAAACAAGTCGAGAAAGTGTCTCGTGGACGGATGTGAAAAAACAGCTATTAAGTCTCACGCTCTTCAGAAAAATGGAATTTTAAAGCAAATTAGTGAAAAGAACCACTTGTTTCAATTTTCAAATGTCCCTCCATTTCAAAGAGCAAAAAAGGGGAATTTTGAGTTATCCAGAATTGGAATCAATGATGTCTATACTTTTCCAGGGTTCTGTAAAAACCATGATTCCACTATTTTTAAACCAATTGAGGCAAATCAGTTTGAAATAGGGTCAGACAAGAGTATAACTCTATTTTCCTACAGAGCTTTATGCCAAGAAATAAGAAGAAAAGAAATTGCTTTGGACGTTGCTCAAAAAATGATTGAGACAGGCTATAATATTCCACTCATTATATACATGACGGATTTCAAAACTGGACTTTTAAATGGACTGAAAAATTTATTCTTCTTCAAAAAAGAACTTGAGGCTGATATTAAAGATTCCGAAGGCAAATTCGTCCATAAAATATGTGAAATCCCTAAAATAGAAATTTGTATTTCCGCTCCCTTAAACATTTATGACGAGAATAATCAATTATCTAAAACTCATGACAATAATGGAAAAGTCTTAAATACCCCACTCGTTACAAGTATTGTTAATCTATTTCCGTATGGAGATAAATCCTATTTAATGGTAACTTTAAGCAAAGACTTTCCTTGCAATTGGACGGAAAATCTATTTACTGAGTTTAACAATATAAAATCGCCAAATCATTTAAAATTAATCAGCGATTTAATAGCAACTCGATTTGAATTTTGGTGCATTTCGCCTAAACTTAAAAATACCCTGACAAAAAATAAAATAGCCGGAATGATTAAAATTTGGAGTGAAGAAGTTCTAAATTTCGATTCAATTATAGAAACAGATTTCAATGTGTTCGAATAAAAACCAGCCCTAATAATGGCTATAGCAAATAGGGCGGTAAGTGCTATGCCAATTGGCCTGGGCTTATTTACGAGCACCGCCAAATCTTTAGGATTTGGCGATTGAAAAAATAAAAATAATTACAAAACAAAAAGCTTTGGCTAATGGCTAGGCGCATTGGCTGGTGCCGGCCGAGCGCCCTACTTGCCGAGCCGTTATGCCCAATTTAAAAAAAATGAATGAGAATTATAGTTATTGCAGATTATTCGAAAAAGGAAAGTAGTGTTACGAATGCTTTACAAGAAGTTTGCGAAACTGATTCAATTAATTTCTGTCATACTATCGCCAATGCAAAGGAATTTATCACAAATAACATTCTCAAAAATCAAATACCACTTGATTTAGTAATAATTTTTAGCTGGATAGAGAGTAAAAATGCTAATGAATTTCAAGAGTGGATAAAATTTGACGTTAAAAGAACATATTCCAAAAACGATTTCAAATTACGAGAATTACCGATATTATTAATTACAAGAAAGGATGAGAACTTATATAATTATAAAGATTACGATGGAATCGTATCGGATAGAGGGAATGAGAATTTAGATTTACTAACCGCTCAAGTGAAAGAAATTGTGAAAAACTGGAGAAAACGGGTTATAGACGAACTTGATAATCTCGGTATAAAATATAATTCAGGAGCAATAGATTACACATACTATTTAAGCAAAAGACGAGTAACTACATTAACTCAAACCTTCATTTTAAGTGAGAATTTTAAACTTTTTCCTCGCAAGTTAAATTATTACTGGCTAGAAGTTAATAAAGCTCAAATTGAAAAATCCATTGACGAATTTATAAAACTTTTAAAAAGGTCAGAAAGACTTGGAAAGAAAGGGGAAGAGAAATTATATCATAAATTCTTCAATGATAATAGGTATTTTCTTTTAAGAGATAATTATTCAAATTTTTTGTACGAATCAAGATTGATGAAAAATGACACAGAATATGAAGAGCCAGATTATACGCTAAAGCCAAATTTTAATTATAAACTGACTTAAGTCTTCTAGAGGTAAAACTTCCAAACGAGGTATTTATGACTAAAAAAAAATATCACCGAACGCCAAGAATGAGTTTAATAAAACACTTAATTCAGGTCAACGATTACAAGGATTATCTAGAAAGTGATAAATACAAATCTCAAATCAATAGCGTTTATGGATATGTACCTAAAAATATTAATTATCAACTTTTGGTCGGAAGAAAAGTTGATAAATTAAAAGATATTGAAGGTTTAGATAAAACAATGAGACAACTTGGACAAGGAAACATTAAATTGATGACATATGATGATTTAGCCGATTATCAAGTGAAATTTTTAGAACGAATAAAACTATTAGAAATAAAATAAAAACTGGGCGCAATCACTAAGCTATGGCTTGGTCTGTGCCTACTTGGAAAATCCTGCGGATTTTCCAAAGCCAGTTCTTATTTGGAGAGGTTCATGCCGAAACACGCCACAGCTCATGTACATAAACGTTAAATAGAAGCAGAAAAAAAATAAATGTCAAATTCAGCAATAATCAATCAAGTTTTTCCAAACCCACCGATAAGTCTTGGTAATGGTAATTTCCTGCATATAATTGAGATTGATTCTATTTCATCTGAATTGGCAACTTTAATTGACGAGAAAATTGGAATGATAACGGAAGGAGCAACAGAAACCCCTTTAGCATCAATGAAAAAGAGGCTATATGATTTTTTACAGGAAAAAAAAGGTTCAAATATCGAAATGGGTGCGGTAGCAGAATTCATGATTCATTTATATATGAATATTGCTGGATTCAAACAAGAGTTTGTTTACTATAACTTAGAAGAAAGATCCATGAAAAAAGGATTTGATGGTTACTATACAAAAGACAAAGAAGAATGGATTCTTGAAAGTAAATCTGGAGGAAAATCAGTACCTGGGAATAGTCACTCTTCAAAGTTTGGAGAAGCCTATTCTGATTTAAAAAAGAAAATTAAAGATGAACAAGGAAACAATCCTTGGCGAAATGCTTGGACTCATGCTTGCAATGTTTATGTAGAAACTGCTGAAGATATAAGAAAAAACTTAAAACAATTAGCCGATGATTTTGATAGTGGTAAGTATACAAAACTAGAAAACTTAAATCTAGCTCCTTCATCAACAATATTTCTAGATGGTAACTGGGAAAGCATTGATAAAGATGATATTAAACTAAAAATCTCCAATTCTCTTTCTACAAAAAAATTCAAGGGCATAAATGTACTTTGCATTAACAATAGATCACTAGAGCTTTTAGAAGAGTATTTAATTTTATGATATGTTACAGAAAGTAAAATTAAATCTAACTAAACTAGGTAAAACCGAAATTTTTCAAAATGTATTTGAGAAACTAACAGTAAACAATACTTTATCATATTCTGAGAAGTCATATATTCTGGCGGCAGCAATTTTATTTATGCGCCATTACGAGAAAGACAAAAGGTATAAGACGTATGCCGACATTGCCTATTATATCATTCTTAAATACTCAAATCACTATAGAGATTATATTCCTCTGTTTGATTTTTCAGTAAATTTTGGCTTTTTCCCAATTGTAAAATCATTAATTGAAGAAGAACTTTATTCAGAAGACAACCTAATTGATTACCTAATTAATTTAAGATTAGAGGAATTTAGAAACCCGAACGAATATACAGAGACGCTAGAACAGAACATACAAAGCAGAAACTTTATAGAGGATTCCACATCAGAAAAAGCATATTTAGCTCCAACCTCATTTGGCAAAAGTTCTATAATAATTAACTATATAGAAAATGACAATAATACAAATTCAAAGATTGCGATTATCGTGCCGACGAAATCTCTTTTAATGCAGACTTATCAAATGATTCGGAATGCTAATCTAGGAAAGAGAATTATTATCCATGATGAAATGTACAACGACGAAGAAAGCTTTATTGCAGTATTTACGCAAGAAAGAGCCTTACGTTTAATCAACAGAAAGAAAATAGTATTTGATATTCTAATAATTGATGAGGCACATAATCTACTAAAAGGAGACAGCGGAAATCGTCAAATATTGCTGTCAAGACTTATAGCCAGAAACCTCAACAATAATCCAAGTCAGAAAGTTATCTATTTATCCCCTTTAGTAGATAACATCTCTAATTTACGAGTCTCTTCAGAACAACAGATAAGTTCACATAAAATCCATTTTAATATAAAAGAACCTGAAATTTATGAACTGACTTTCTCAAATCTGAGGTACCAATATAACAGGTTCGTCAATCAATTTTATTTACTAGAATCCGAAGTACCTAATAAGTATAATTATATCCTTACTAAATCACTAAGCAAGAATTTTATATATGAAACTTCACCAAGAAAAATAGAAGCATTTGCAAAAGAGTTCTCAAAACACTTATCGGTTATTGAAAATGACGATCAAATTAACAATCTCTTGCAAGTATTGAAAAAAGAAGTACATAAAGATTTCTTCGGTATAAATTATCTTAAAAATGGAGTTATATATCTGCACGGAAAACTACCTGACATTATCAAAGAATACCTTGAAAGTAAATTCAAAGAAATCAAATCCATCAAATGGCTTGTTGCCAATACTGTTATTTTGGAAGGCATTAATTTACCTATAGATTCATTATTCATTTTAAGTACTCGTAAGTTAAATGGAAAAGAATTAATTAATCTAATTGGGAGAATAAACAGACTAAACAATATTTTCAATACAGATGAGCTTAATTTGGATAAACTATTGCCCAAAGTCCATTTTATTAACGGAAGAAACGTAATTATTCACCCGTTTTCGAATATAGGCACTTATGAGCAGTTTCCTTAAGGTTATCAACACCCTTTGTCATGGCTGGAAGGCCCCAAACGAAAAAATCACTGCTATTG
>Ga0209587_1001718_pt1 | contig 10090 bp, 12 predicted proteins | sample NGEPerD_2_FD_184512 | JGI IMG/M metagenome (GOLD analysis project Ga0209587, IMG submission 184512) | Arctic peat soil microbial communities from the Barrow Environmental Observatory site, Barrow, Alaska, USA - NGEE PermafrostL1-D... | ecosystem: Environmental > Terrestrial > Soil > Wetlands >... | reverse complement strand
ATTCTAGCCTGTGGCAAAACTACTGCCTCTCACGCTACTATGATTTATAAGATTGATGATTATATTTATGACTTCGATAGTTATGATCCATACAGAAAAAAATTGGCAATGGATTATCTATTGCTATGGGTATTGAAAGGTGTAATTACTTTGAAAAATAATCCAATAATTAAAAACGATATGCGCTACGTGAAGAATGTTATGGGAGAACAATATCTCCTGGACGAGCAACTTATGCTGAAGCTAAATATTGGCGACAATATAGAGCGAGAAGCCTTAGTCAAACGAGGCCTTGTAAATCAACCTGAAGTAGTTACTAATGAATATCTCGAAGCCTTCGAGTCCTATGCTTTAGTTAGAAAAAGTAGAATGGCAACGCAGATTGGAATTATAAGAGATCTTCAAGGTTTATAAATTAACCAATAGAAAGAGAGGTGATATTATGGAATTTGATATACCGATTTTAATCGCGCTAACAATAGCATTGACTGAAGTAGTTAAGTTCACTGGAATAAACACAAGAGTAATTCCAGTTGTGTCAATCATAGTCGGAGTAGCATTGTCATTTATTGCAGACGTTGGAGCCTTGAATGATATTCTATTAAACGGATTATTGATCGGAGCAATCGCTTCAGGATTTTACGACGTTGGTAAAAAGACTTTACTCGGTAAATAAAAACTATGAAATATCAAAGATCAGATTATAGATTACAGGGCGTTGTCGTTGGTATGATATTCGGATTTGTATTGGGAACTGTAATGAATTTATTAGTATAAGATATGATAGTAAATAAGCAGCTACAAAAAGATTTGCTTCTGCTGCTTGAAGCAAACAGGTGGGATATGATAAAGGTGTTCTTTTCAAATTGGGACAATAGAGAAGAGCTAATTGACAAGGTGTTGTTGTGGGGACATTTCTTTCTCTCACATTATTTCAGAGATCAATCACCGGAATTTCATAGAGAATTGATAAATAGATTTTTCTCAAGACGTAATGAATATACAGCAGCACCTCGAGGCTTTTCTAAAACTACAATTATCCAAACTTGTATTATGTTCTCAGTGGTCAATAAATTAGATAACTTTATAGCTCTAATTGAGAAGACTTTCACTGAAGCAGCAGAAGTATTAAGAGGCGTTCACGACGAGTTCCTGGATAATGAAAGGATCCTTATTTGTTATGGTGAACTGATTGGAACTAATGATATTGCAAGAGCAAAGTATGCCGGTATGAAAAACAAAGACGCTGAAGGTGATACATTTATAAATGGAGTTAGACTTCGAGGCAAGGGTTTTAATTCTACAATTAGAGGGTTAAAATCCAGGCAATGGCGTCCAACTAGAATTATTTTAGATGACGTTGAGGAAGATGATCATATCAGTAATCCTGAACAACGAGAGAAATATATTAACAATTATAATAAAGGAATTCAGCCTGCAGTTGATGTTGACGGAGCGATTAAAGTTTTTGGCACAATACTTCATCAGGATAGTTTGCTAAAAAATTTGATTGATAGCCACAACGGATTGATATTCAAGGCGTATGATCCTGACGATCCTGAAAATACTTTGCTATGGGCTGATCGTTGGAGCTATGAGAAACTAGAAACTAAGAAAAAAGATATGACACAAAATGGGAGATCAGCAAATGCTTTCGCGCAAGAATATTTGAACGATCCTATTTCTGAAGAAGAGAGAACTTTCAAGTTTGAAATGTTATGGGAGATGATACCAAACGGATCCGGTGGAGAATACAGAGTTCCAGTCAGAAGAATTCTTATGTCAGAATTTGAAGAGATGAGAAAGCACACAACTTTCAATGGATATGCTCAGATTGATGTAGCTGATACGACAACTCCTGGAGCAGATTATACAGCGCTAGTTGTTCAATTCGTAGATCCAAATAATAATAGATATAGAGTTGATGTCAGAAGAGAGAAGAGAAATATAAATGGAATGGTTGATCTTATATTTGAAGTTTGGAAGAAGTGGCAACCTTATGGATTGTCTTGCATAGGAATTGAGAAGAAAGGATTTAATGATCAGGTAGTTCCGATATATGATATAAAGAAAGAAGAATATAAACTGTATCCTGTTATCGAAGAACTAAAACCAATGGGAAGAAATAAAGAAGATAGAATTCGTGGAGCTTTGGAAGGATTGTATGAAAGTGGTAAAATATATTCAGTAGGTAGAATGGTTAACGGATTTTTCAAGTCAGTCAGAGATACAGAAAAATTGCTTGATGAACTATATGATTTCCCTTCAGCTAAACACGACGATCTATCAGACGCTGAGGCTTACTCAGCAGATGTTGCAAAGGTTCCTAATCAAGACACTGGAAGAAAAACTCCTCACCACGATCCGACTGATGATCCATTCGAAGATGATATTGATCCAACAAACATTGATCTTGACTCTTATAATTAAATAATAAAAAATATATGTCATTAAAAAATTTGCCACTAAGTGTTGAAGAAATAATTGCAAGTGAAAAAGATAAAGTAAAACTTGCACGTGATTTTGTTTCTCCAAAAAGAGAGAGCTTCAGAACTAGACTTAAACTATATAATAATCAGAGAAAACAAAAAGATAAAATTGGTGATACAACTATCTTCAATCTCGTTACTACTTTAATGGCTATTTATTACACTGATGAAATGCAGGTATCATTCACCGGAAGAGAAATCGGAGATGACTCTCAGGCCTCAAACATTGAGAATACTGCTAAGTTTGATCACGAAGAAATGGATATGGAAACAATAAACTATCTTGTTCAATGGGATAGACTGTTCTTCGGAGTTGGAATTAGAGTTATGGCAGAATGGAATAATCAAAATTCAACTCCTATGCCTATATCAATGGACGCTATGTCTTGGCTTCCTGATCCAGCAGGACATATGTCAATTAAGAAATTTAGACATTGTGGATTTGAAGTTGAATATGGAAGGCACGAGATGACTGAAGAAAAAGGCTTCTTCAATCTTGATATGCTTAAATCTACAAATGCAAATAGTGGAACTGAGCTTGATAATAATAGAGCAGCGCTGACTGAGGCTCAAGGCCTTGATGATGTTTTGAAAAATACAAAAGATAAAGGTACAGATATATTTCAGATGATCGACTGGTTTACAATTCTAGTTGGTGAAGACGGAGTTGCTAGAAAATATTTCTTGGTGTTTGACTCTGAAGTTAAAAACATTCTCAAGTGTGAAGAGATCGAAGCTATTTCAAAATCAGAAAAAGAAGATAATTCTTTAGTACAATTTCCGATAGCGTTGAATTATTATTCACCAACCAGGCACGATCCATTCGGTGTTTCAGTTTGTGATCTTGCAGAAGATAAACAAAGAGCTAAGTCAGTATTTAAGAACTTAAGAATTGCAGCAGCAAAGGCTGGACTCTATCCAATGTATTTATACAACAAGCAGAAAATTCTTAATCGAAGAGATCTTGATTTTGCTTTCAATAAATTCATTGCAGTCGCTGGAGATGTTGATCAAGGAACTATTCAACCATTACAGAAGGCTCCTCTCAACCTGGATCAAGTTCTTAACAGTGAGCAAAGTTTAGATAGAGATGTTGAGATAGCAACTGGCGCTGACGCAACAACTTCAGGCGTAACTTCAGCTCAGTCTAAAACTCTTGGAGAAGTTGAACAGACTCAAGCAAATGCTAACCTCAGATTTATGTTAGGCTCCAGGATCAATGGCTGGGGTGATAAAGCATTTTGGAGATTTTGGTACAGACTATATAAACAAAACTTCAAGTCAGCTTCTAAAAAGATTATCAGAATTAAATCAGCAATTGGAAATCAGTATTCTACAATTACTAGAAAAGAATTTATTACACTTGAAGATCCTGATATTCAGATCGGAAGTAAAATGGAAATGGAAAAAGCTCGAGCAAGAGAGAAGGTTGCCTACGCTTCAATTATGCCACTGATCAATCAAGATCCTACTAAGCCAGCAGTATCAAAAAGATTTGCTGAAAGAAGATTGTTAAAACTTTATGGATTATCTCCTGAAGAAATTCAAGTGATCTCTCCTGATACAGTTGATGAGTCAAGAGCTAAAATGGAAAATGAATTGCTTCAGAGGAATGAGAAAGTTGAGATTGAAATCAGTGAGGATCATCAATCGCATAACGTTATTCATTCTCAGTGTGAAGATAGTGTTGCAAGGGACGCTCACATTGAAGCTCACAAGCAGGCTTATGTAAAATCAGGACAATATGCCAAAGAGAAACAAGCTCAAATGGCAATGACTGCCGGTGGAGGTGGAGCAAATGGAAACATAGCAGCTAATCAAATTTCTAATCAAAATGCTAACTTAAATAATCAAAATAGACAGCCTGAAGGAGTTTCTCCTCAAGGTAATAATCAATAATAATAAAAATTATGGAAAGTGAAATTAGTACAGAAAATACAACTGGGATCAGACAAGTTGTAGATGATCTCGGAGCAGTTCAATTCCTTAACGAAATCTCAGGGGAAAAAGCAATAACTGAGATGATCAAGGGACATCAGTTAAAGTATATCGATCACGTGTTGACTGCTGAAGCTGAGTATAAATTATTGCTTACAAACATTGTAGATCTTGAAGCATATCCTGAAGCAATTCAGATTAAAGCAATCGAGGTCGCTGAAGCAAGTAAGTATGATCCTGATTATTTTGAAACTCACAAGGATCTTGAGAAGGACTTGATGAAACCAATTCAAATTGCCAGGACTATAATGTCTAAGATAGAAAATTACAAAACTAATATTTGGAAGGTGGACTTTTATGGAGGACTCGTATTGAGATTAAAGCAGCTTAAGAAGCCGGGAATTATCGGAAAGATAAAAGCTAAGTATGAATATTTAATGCGTTAATAAAAACAAAATGAGAATGATATTTACAATAGGAACGTTTGATGTCTTGAGTGAAAAAGATATAAGATTGTTTCACGAAATGAGAAAGGCTTCAATTCCTGGAGGAGAAATATATGCGCTAGTTTATGACGACTATGCAGCTTATAAAAATACTGGTAAATTTCCTATTCAAAGTTATTCTCAAAGGGTTGATAATATAAAATATTTTATCAGAAACTTTTTGATATTAGAACTCGAGGATCCTGGAAAAGAAATAGAAAGGTTCAGGCACTTCAACAGGCCTGAAGATAAATATATCTGTGTTATGTATGATGATAATAAAGATTTTCCTGGACGATCAATGATTAAAAAATTAGGTATACCAATTAAATTTATTAAGTATGAGCAAAATAACAATAGTAATACCACTGCGCGAAGGTAGCACTGCTGACATAACATTGAAAAGTCTTGAAGGTCAAACGTTTGATGACTTCGATATTGTTACTATTCAGGATCAAGGCAACGGAGCTAACTGGGCTAGGAACGAAGGCTTCAAAAAGGTTAAGACTGAATTTGTTTTATTCTCTGATGATGATATAGATTGGGATCCCTATGCTTTGGAATATTTATACAATAAGTTAATTGAAACTCCTGAGGCTAGTTTCTCGTATGGAGCTTATCAAATGGGAGATAATGTTTATTGCTATCAGGATTATGACGCTGGAACTCTTATGCAGATGAATTATATTTCTACTATGAGCTTGATCCGTTCAGAACATTTTCCTGGATTTGATGTTAGCGTTAAACGTCTTCAGGACTGGGATTTATGGTTAGCAAGGTTCTTGGACTGGTACTGACGGAATTTTAGTTCTTCCAAAATCTGCAATGCTTGCTTTCTTCTGCACTATGTTTAGATCTTCAGTATGGCAAGAGATTGGATTATTGAATGAAGTATTCGGAATAGGTTTCGGAGATGATGATGATTATTGTGAGAGAATTCACAACGCCGGATATGATTTGGCCTTAGTGCAGGATCTTATTATCCCTCACGATCATAGGTCAACGTTCAAGGCTCACTTCAAAGATGATGAAATAGAAGAAATGCAAAAAAAGAATTTAGATATATTTAAGAAATTACATAATAAAAATGAGTAAAAAAATATTGGTAGCAATCCCTTATCATAGGGCAAAAAGATATGCAATGACTCAGCTTCTGAACATTGTAGATGAGTTGACATATGACAACAAAGAGGTTGTAATGCGTTGGGATCCAGGAGAATACGGAGCAACTGATTGTGTAAAAAAACAAAGAGAATATTTTAGGCAACTTGCAATCACCGGAGAGTTTGATTATCTGTATTTTTTGGGTGCTGACACGATACCTCCAAAGAATGTGTTGGAAACATTGCTTGCTAAAGATAAAGATGTTATCGGTGGAGTTTATTGGGGAAGACACGGAGCTGACAATTCAACTGTCGAAGGAGCAGTGGCCTGGATACACGGAATGACTCAAGAGAAGCAATTCGAGAAATTTTCTCAATCTGATAAGCTACTCAAGATTGACGGAATGGGAATGGATTGTGTTTTATTCTCAAGAAAAGCATTTATGTCGCACTCGTTTTTAGAATGGGATCAGAATGACGACGATTATCCATATTATGATCTACTGAAGGCTGACGGATTTGAAGTTTTCCTTGATACTTCTGTTCAGTGTATGCACTTTGCTACTGAAGATGACTTTTCTTATATTGCAAAAAGATATGCACTATCAGAACTTGCGTAAAATTTAATTTAATGATATAATACTCATATGAAAGAACCTGAAGTCAGTGTAGAAAATAAAATAGAAGCAATGAAGTGGAGAAGGTTTTCCAATTCAGCTATTTGGAAGAAAATAAAACTGGTTCAGGCTCAAAGGATCCAGGAGGCCGACAAGATTATAAATATGCTTGGTGGTGATAGGGATTTAGAATTTACAAAAAGAGATATTGCTATAATTAAGAAACAAGAAGCTGAGGCTTTTCTTACACTTCCTGATAGAGTTGTTTCAACCTTAACTGGAACTGGTGTAATACCTCCTGAAGAGCTAGACGCTTATGAAGAAGATGAAAATTTAGAAGAAGACTATATTTAATTAACGCTGAAGGACAGCATATAATCCTATAAATATGGCAGATGAACAAATGTCGGTTGACGACTTGATGAAACCTGAGAATGAAGCTGAACTGGCAAACATTCTCGACAGTGAATTCAAGGAAGCAGTCGAAACTACAGAAGATAGTGATACTTCTGATCAAAAAAAAGACACTTCCGATCAGACTTCAGAGGGAGAAGATCAAAAGGCTTCCAACGAAGATGAAAAATCTGATCAAACCAGTAACCAAAAACACGACGAAACTGGCAAACCTACTAAAGAAGATCGAATAAGCGAATTGCTTAGAGATCGGAACGAAGCTAAAGAGCAAGCTGCTAAAGAAGGCAGTGAGAAAGATGAACTTCTTTCAAGGCTCGAAGAGCTGGAGAGTAGGCTAGCAGTTAAAGAAGGCAAAACTGGGGAAGACGACGAGTCTTTTACGGACGATCAGAGTGAGATAACTTCTTCTAAAGTGAAGGAACTAATCGAACAAGTTTTATCTGAAAAGAATAAAACATCTGACGCCGAAAAATCCATTGCCAACGATATAACAGTTTTAAGTGATAAAAAGGGTATTGAACACGCAGTTGATTTTACGAAGGAAATTGCTGGCCTTATGGATAAACATTCTTCAATGTCTGCATACGCAGCTTATAGAATGTTACAAGGGGAAGGCATTATTCCTGCTGACAATGAAGCTAGCGCCAATTCAAACGCTAATAAAATGGGAACTGGTAGAAGATCAAACTCAGGCTTACGTAATACTAAACGTCCTGAAGATATGACTACTGCCGAACTTGAAACTCAAGTGAATGATTTATTCGGCAAAGGTGGTTCAGCCGAAGGACAAATATAATTACGCTAAGCAAGTTAAGATTAACCTTTTGTTGATTTATTATTAACTTGCTTTTTTGGTATAAAAATCAGAAAAGAATAGGAGAAAAAACTATGAGTGATTATACTACAGCTTTGACTCGTGGAGAGTTGAACTCAGGAGTTCTTCAAACTTGGTTGAAAAGACAAGTGTTAGAGAACTTCGAACCGAACCTTTATTTTTATAAAGCAGGTCAAAAACCTGATGTGCCAGGTGGCTATAATACTATTGGTTGGGCTAAATTTGATACGGTTGATGAAGATGATGTAACTGCAGGTACTACTTCAACTGACGGTGTAACTCCAGCTTCAATTGATTTTGACGCTGCTGTTATCACTGCTACTCCAATTCAATATAGAGTAGTTATCAGTCTTTCAGATATGCTTATTGAATTAAACGTTCTTAACTTTCTTAAGGGAGCTGCTCGTGAAGTTGGCTCAGCAATGGCAAGAAAGATTGACGCAGTTATCCAAACGACTATTATGGCTGGAACTAACGTGAAATACGCTGGTTCGAAATCAGCTAGAACAGCGTTGGCAGCTACTGATATTTTGACTGCTTCATTGTTTAATCAGGTGAACGCTTTAATGGAGGCAAACTATGCTCCAAAAATTGACGGATTTTATGTAGCTTATGCTCACCCTTACCAAGTCGCTGATCTTAGGTCAGAAAGTGGAACTGGTAATTGGTTGGAAGTAAATAAATATGCTACTCCTGATAAACTTTTCAAAGGTGAAATCGGAATGTTGAATGGTGTTCGAGTTGTTCTTGCTCCATTTATTCAAACCTTCTCTTCTACAGTAACTGTTTATCCTTGCCTCGTGCTTGGTGCAGGTGCTTATGGTGTAGCTGAGTTTCAAACTTTGAGAACTTATGTAACTCCAGCAGTATCTTCAGACAGCGATCCTTTGGCACAAAGACGAAAAGTCGGTGCTAAACTTGCTTTCGCAGCTAAGATCTTGCAGCAAAATTCAATGTATAGAATTGAAACTGGTGTAACTGATATAACTTAAGGTTTATCATACTGGCTCTCAGGAAACTGGGAGCTGGGCTTAATAAACTTTAACAATAATATATGACAGCTCAACAAATCATAGATCTAGCATTGTCAAATACGCACACAAAGGCTGCGCAAATAACTGCTGAAAACCTTCTTATGTTTTTCAATATATCCAGGAAGGCAGTCGGTAGATATATATTGGCTGAGGTCGATGAAAATTTCTTCTTTCAAATATGGAAAAGGGACGCAGTTGCTTCTCAGGAAAATGGAGAATATCCATACCCTGAAGCAGATAATGATAGTGCAGGTATGTTGAAATGTCTTGGTATGAAAGTTAAGGGATTATCAACTGAAACGTATCATATAAATGCTACTGAGGTCGACATAAAAACTCTAGCTCGAGATTGGTCTTATTATTTATCAAACCAATCTAAGAATGAACCTATATACTACATTGCTGATGAGAGTATTTTTCTTGCTCCTCAGTTCGTTGCCGGAGACTTACCTGACTCACCTTCAGGAAATAATCAGTTGAAATTATATGGTATTGCGAAACTTATTGACTTGACTGCCAGTGCAGCTGCCTCAGCAATCCTGATACCTGACGATCACCAGCAAGTTATTTCAGTAGGTATGGAGGAATATATTTATAAGGCAAGAGGAAAAAGAAATGAAGCTCTTACTGCAAAACAAGATTTTGAATTTCAACTTAATGATATGAAATCGAAGATGACTAATCGAGATGAAAGCAAGGGAACTGCTTCAATCCCTGATGATACTAATTTACAATTCGGAGAATAAAACTATGGCAAAATATTCAACATTCAAATATGGAGGTGGAGCAACTGGATCTCCTTACGGATTAAGATCTAGGATAGCTCAGCAGTTGACTCTGAAATGGGACTTAGCTGGATTGATAACTCAATCTCTTACTTTGAAATATGATTTATATGCTCAGATATTACAGACTTTGACTTTGAAATGGAACTTATATGTAATAGTATCTCAGCAACTCACTTTGAAATGGAATATATTTATTGAGGCTCTGCAATCACTGACTGTAAAATGGAATACAATGGCTACGGTAACTCAAACTCAAACTCTGAAATATGATTTATATGCTCAGATATTACAGACTTTGACTTTGAAATGGAACTTATATGTAATAGTATCTCAGCAACTCACTTTGAAATGGAATATATTTATTGAGGCTCTGCAATCACTGACTGT
>Ga0209587_1001716_pt1 | contig 10094 bp, 12 predicted proteins | sample NGEPerD_2_FD_184512 | JGI IMG/M metagenome (GOLD analysis project Ga0209587, IMG submission 184512) | Arctic peat soil microbial communities from the Barrow Environmental Observatory site, Barrow, Alaska, USA - NGEE PermafrostL1-D... | ecosystem: Environmental > Terrestrial > Soil > Wetlands >... | reverse complement strand
CATGCAGCAGCATCGTGCCGCAGACATAGCCGACGAGATGGTTCAGCCACAGCCATCTTGAATCCTTGCCGGCGATGTTGCCGTGACAGGCCTCATGCAGCGGCGTCTGATCGGCGTAGAGGATCAGTGTGTTGAGGATCAGGCCGAGCCAGAGCGGGATGATGCCGATGGTGCCGAGCGTGCAAACGAGCGCGAAGGAGGCGGCGATGCCCGCAGCGAGGATCACGGTCGGCCACGCCACCATGCCCTGATAGGGCCTGATCTTCAGAAGCGCGTCCCGGTCGCCGGGAGCGTTCGGCTGGTCGCGGGAGGTTTCGGTGATCTCGGGTTCGGCGGTAATCGATGTCATGAGCCTTCAAGAGTCCTTTGTTTTGTCTAGACATGAAGATACGGCGACCGGCAAGCACATTGTGGCCGCGCGTTGGACTCATCTCGGAGCGCGACAATTTTGCGCCGTCGCGCGAACACGTTCAAGGCACAAAGGGACCTTGGGGCGGGCCCAGTTGACGCAGGGGTAAACACCTCGTCAAAACCGTAGCTTAAGAGGATTCTGGCGGGGTGGCGGAAGCGCGCGCAAGGCACGTTCCGAGGGCACGCTGTGACGCCAAAGCAACGGCCCGCCAGAGCTGATTCCGACGGGCCGCATATGCTTTTTCGCGTTTTTTGCGCTAGCGGCAGAGGCGCTCGTAACCGTCATAGCCGACGAACGTGCCGGTATTCGGGTTGAAGCTCCGGTAGCGTGAGTAGCAATACGTGTACCAGTCAGGCGTCCACGGCGCCGGTCCGTAGCCGGCGCGCGTATAGACGGGCTGGGGCGGCGGGGGCGGAGGCGCCACATAGACCTCGCGCGGGGTGAGCGCGCTGCCGACGATGGCGCCGACGCCGAAGCCGATAAGCCCGGCGCCCAAGGCGTTGTAGCCGCCACCACCACCACGACGGCCATAGTAACCGCCGCCACGGCCATAATAGTTGTTCTGGACGTAGCGGCCACCACCGCCGCCTTTCCAGCCATTTCCATGGCCACGGCCGGCTTCCGCCGGTGCGGCCAGCGTCAGGGCCATGAGCCCGACAAGCGCAGCAATCAGTGCTGTGAAGGTTGTCTTACCCATCGTTTGCGTTCCTTAAACGTGAGGCGCCAGGGCGCGTCTCACAGATGGAGGGTTCCCCCAGGGATAGGGTGAAGCGAGATTTTTGCCCCCGCTTTGAGGCAATTTAGAGCCGCCAAGATGAACCGTGCCTGAACGACTTTAGGGGGCTCAAGGCCCAGGCCGCGCAAGAGAAACGCCGTGCGGCGGTGGGTCTTTGGCGCGGCGCCGGAAACGTGTCTAAGCTCGCCGGGGCTCAAGGATTCGGACAAAGAGGGGCGGGGGTGCTGACATTGCAATCGGGCCTGGGCGTGCTGGTGCTGCTCGGCCTTGCTTTCGCGTTGAGCGAGCGACGCACCGCCGTCTTGGTGCGCCACGCGTTGCTGGGTGTTGGCGTCACAATCGCGCTCGCGCTGCTTTGCCTGAAAGTGCCGCCGGTCGCTGCGTTCTTCGCGCTCGCCAACGTACCCTTTCTCGCGGTCGCGGACGCCAGCCGCGCCGGCACGGCCTTCGTCTTCGGCTATCTCGGCGGCGGCCCGCTGCCATTCGATCCCAAGACGCCGGGCTCGGATTTCGTATTGGCGTTTCAGGCCCTGCCGATCGTTCTGGTGACGAGCGTGCTGACGACGGTTCTGTTTTATTGGCGCATCCTGCCGGTCGTCGTGAAAGGCTTCTCCTGGGTGCTAGAGCGGACCATGCGGATCGGCGGCGCGGCGGGCCTCGCCACGGCCGCCAATATCTTCGTCGGCATGGTGGAGGCGCCGCTGTTCATTCGCCCCTATCTTTCCCGGCTGTCGCGTTCCGAGCTGTTCCTGGTGATGACCGGCGGCATGGCGAGCATCGCGGGCACGGTGCTCGTGCTCTACGCCACCATCCTGTCAGCCGCCGTGCCCGACGCCGCCGGACAATTGATCGTCGCCTCGGTGCTGAGCGCGCCGGCCGCGGTCGTCATTTCCCAGATCATGGTGCCGGAGGCCGAAGCGGGGCGCACCGAGGCCATGCTTCACCCGCCGGAGCCCGAGCACGGTCGACGCCATCGTCAAGGGCACGGCCGTTGGGCTTGAGCTGCTGCTCAGCATCATCGCCATGCTGATCGTGCTGATCGCGCTGGTTCATCTCGTCAATGCGGGGCTCGGCCTGTTGCCGGCGATCGGCGGCGAGGCGATCACGCTCCAACGCCTGCTCGGCTACGTCATGGCGCCGGTCTGCTGGCTGATGGGCATGCCGTGGCGCGAGGCGCTGACCGGCGGCGAGCTGATGGGCATCAAGACCATCCTCACCGAGCTCGTCGCCTATGTGCGGCTGTCGGAGCTGCCGGCCGACGCGCTCTCCGATCGCTCCCGGCTGATCATGCTCTATGCGCTGTGCGGCTTCGCCAATTTCGGCAGTCTCGGCATTCTCATGGCCGGGCTTTCCACCATGGTGCCGGAGCGCAGACCTGAGATCGTCGCGCTCGCGCCGAAATCGATCATTTCAGGCACGCTCGCCACGTGCCTCACGGGCGCCGTGGTCGGGTTTCTCACCTGGCCGCAATGAAACCCTGGCCGCACTGAAGCCCTGGCCCTCATGAAAAAACCGCCGGGCGAGGCCCGGCGGTTCTCAAGGTCAGCGTATCGCTGAAAAGCTTTATGCGAGCTGCACGTTGGCAGCCTGCTTGCCGCGGCCGCGGCGGTCGTCCTCGATCTCGAAGGAGACCTTGTCACCCTCATTGAGGGGCGGAATGCCAGAGCGCTCGAGCGCCGAGGCATGGACGAAAACGTCCTTGCTGCCGTCTTCCGGCTGAATGAAGCCGAAGCCGCGCGTGTGGTTGAAGAATTTCACTGTGCCAGTCACACGAGACATTTGGGGAAATCCTTTCCCGTTTCGAAGTTTGCATAACGGGCCGTTGGCCTACCCGCGAGCGGGAGACCCTCGTCGTCTTGAGATGTCAGGAAAGGTCGTCGTGCTGTAGAGCCGCGATAGTTCACTTGCCGTCGTCCAAGTCCGCGCCCAAAGCCTTGGGCGCCCGGTCACAAGAAGATGAGCGATGCCGAACACCTTGGCAAGTGGGAACTTATGCCCGAAAGCCCAACCTAAACGGCAGATGAACGGCCGCCTCAGATTGGGTTCAGCCGCCAAACCCTAAACCAAGCATCAGGTGAGCGCGAAAACGCGCCGCCGATGCCGAAGGAAGGGAAGCGGAGATGGGGAAAATTGTTACGGTTCTGGTACTTACGGCGCTGGCCATGTTCATGGCCCGCCTGGCCTACGACGCCCCGATGTTCGGCGCCCGCCTCGGCACCGCCACCTCGCTCGAAAGCTCGGTCGTGAGCGCCCCGCCGCTGATGTATGCCGGCGTGCGGGGGTAGGGACTTTAGGCTAAGGCCAGCGCACCAGAGGCGGCATGGAGGACAGGATCGCCTCGACATTGCCGCCGGTTTTGAGCCCGAAAATGGTGCCCCGGTCGTACAGGAGATTGTACTCCACATAGCGGCCGCGGCGGATCAGCTGCTCCTCGCGGTCTTCGTCCGTCCAGGGGGTGCCGATGTTCCGCTGCACGAGCTCCGGATAGATGGCGACGAAGCGTTTGCCCACACTTTGCGTGAAGGCGAAGTCTGCTTCGAGATCGCCGGTGTTCAGATAGTCGTAGAAGATGCCGCCAATGCCGCGCGGTTCCTTGCGGTGGGCGAGGTAGAAATACTCATCGCACCAGGCCTTGAAGCGGGGATAGTCGGCCGATGGCTGGCCGTCGCAGGCGGCCTGCATGGCGGCGTGAAAGGCTTGCGAATCCTGGTCCTCTTGGGTCCGCCTGCGATTGAGCACCGGGGTCAGGTCGCCGCCGCCGCCGAACCAGCCCTTCGATGTCACCACCATACGGGTGTTCATATGGCCGGTCGGTGCGTTTGGATTGGTCGGGTGGGCAATAAACGACATGCCGGACGCCCAGAAGCGCGGATCTTCGTCCGCGCCGGGGATTTGGCCGGCGAACTCTTTCGGAAATTCGCCGTGAACCGTCGAGGTGTGGCAGCCCACCTTCTCGAACACGCGGCCCGACATCAGGGACATCACCCCGCCGCCGCCGTCCTCGCGGGTCCAGGGCGTGCGGGTGAAGCGGCCGGCCTCCTTGCCCTCGCAGCCCGGCGCATCTTGGGCGGCGTCTTCGAGCGCCTCCAGCGCGGCCAGCATCTGGTCCCGCAAACTCTCGAACCAGAGCTTGGCGCGGTCCTTATTGGCCGCGAAATCGCCGATCGGCGATCCACCGTCTGAGTGTTCGTCTGTCTTCATGTCCATTGGCTTCTTGGCGGGAGGCGCTCAACGAAAGCGCCTCTTCGACCATCCCTATAGCTGCTTCGCGTGGGGAATGGCATCGCGCGGAGCGATAAGCGGCTTTGACAGGGATCAACTCTTACGTATTCCGGCCCGTGCTACGCGTTGGATACCATCGCGTGCGCCAATTTGCCCATGTTCTGGGCGGGCGTGGGCGCTGGACAACCTGGAGAAGCAATGCCAGAAAACCGGCACCGATCATGCCGATTTTTCGGCATCTGAAGAGGCAATAACAGAAAGTTCGGCGCGTCTGTTGCCGGCTGAGAGCCGAGAGGCTGGGCATTGCTCTCTTCGGCTCCTTCAATCGTCAGGAGCTCTTGGCCCGTGGCCAATCCCGATAGTTCTACCGACCCCTCCCTTCTTGCGGATGATGATCCGTCGCGCCGCGACGTGATCCTGATCGGCGCCGGCGCTTTTGCTGCGATCGGCGGCGCGGCGATGCTATGGCCGCTGCTCGATCAGATGAACCCTGACGCCTCGACGCTGTCGCTGGCCAGCACCGACGTTGACCTCGCGCCCATCGAGGAGGGCCAGGCCATTACGGTGATGTGGCGCGGCAAGCCGATCTTCATTCGCCATCGCACGGCGAAGGAGGTTGAGGAGGGCAAAGACATCAAGGTCGACAGCCTGCCCGATCCGCTGGCGCGCAACGCCAACCTGCCGGACGACGCGCCCGCCACCGACGCCAACCGCGCCGCGGCGGAGCGCGAGCCCTGGCTCGTGATGATCGGCATCTGCACCCATCTCGGTTGCATTCCGAAGGGGCAGGGGGTCGGCGACTACAAAGGCGAGTATGGGGGCTGGTTCTGCCCGTGCCACGGCTCGCAGTACGACACGGCGGGTCGGATACGCGTCGGGCCGGCGCCGCAGAACATGTACATCCCGCCTTACGAGTTCACCTCCGACACCAAAATCAAGATCGGGTAGGGCGGAGCCATGTCGCATCCTTCAACCTACAAGCCGTCGACCGGCATCGAGAGATGGTTCGACGTGCGCATGCCGATCCCGCGGATGATGCACGACCAGTTCCTGGTCTTTCCCACGCCGCGCAATCTGAACTACTGGTGGACCTTCGGCGGCATCCTCACCTTCATGCTCGCGGTGCAGATGGTGACCGGGATCGTGCTCGCCATGCATTACGTGCCGACGGCGGACGGCGCGTTCGACTCGGTCGAGAAGATCATGCGCGACGTGAATTGGGGCTGGCTGTTGCGCTATTCGCACGCGGTCGGCGCCTCGATGTTCTTCCTCGCCGTCTACATCCACACCTTCCGCGGGCTCTATTACGGCTCGTATAAGGCCCCGCGCGAGATCTTGTGGATTCTCGGCGTGCTGATCCTCCTGCTCATGATCGCCACCGCCTTCATGGGCTATTCGCTCGTGTGGGGGCAGATGAGCTTCTGGGCGGTGACGGTGATCACCAATTTGTTCTCATCGCTCGATGCGCTGATCCCGGGGCTCGGCACCTCGTTGGTGGAATGGATCTGGGGCGGGTTCTCGGTGGGCGGTCCGACCCTGAACCGGCTCTACGCGCTCCACTACCTGCTCCCCTTCGTGATCGCGGGCGTGGTGATCTTGCATGTCTGGGCGCTGCACGTGCCCGGCAACAACAACCCCACGGGCGTCGATGTGAAATCGGCGAAGGACACGATCCCCTTCCATCCGTACTACACGATCAAGGATGGCTTCGCGCTCGTGCTGTTCCTGATCGTGTTTGCGGGCCTGCTGTTCTACGCGCCGAACTTCCTCGGCCATCCGGACAACTACATTCCGGCCAATCCGCTGCAGACGCCGCCGCATATCGTGCCGGAGTGGTACTTCCTGCCGTTCTACGCGATCCTGCGCGCCATCCCGAACAAGCTGTTCGGCGTGATCGGATTGATCGGCGGGATCGGCATCCTGTTCTTCGTGCCGTGGCTCGATACCTCGCGCATCCGCTCGACGAGCTACCGGCCGATCTACAAATGGTTCTTCTGGCTGTTTGTCATCAATTGCCTGGCGCTTGGCTATCTCGGCTCGCAAGCACCGGATGGCTGGTATCTGTTCTTCGGGCGCGTGTGCACCATCTACTATTTCGGGTTCTTCCTGGTGCTCATGCCGATTCTCGGCTTCATCGAGCGGCCCAAGAAGCTTCCCGGCAGCATCACGCAATCCGTGCTTGGCCCCGCGGGTTCGCATCCGGCGGAGGCGCCGCCACACATGGCGCAGGAGCCTGTGCGCGAGGGAGCGGTATGATGAGCACTGTGCGCAGCCTCGCCGCTTTTCTGCTCGCGCTGAGCATCCCGAGCCTGGCTCTTGCCGAGGAGCCGGGCAACGGCCATGGGCCCGTCATCAAGGCGCAGGAGTGGTCGTTCGCGCCGCCCTTCGGCTATTTCGACAAGGCGCAGCTCCAACGCGGGTACCGCGTCTACAAGGAGATCTGCGCGAATTGCCATTCCATGCGGCTCCTGTCGTACCGCAATCTCGGCGAGTCCGGCGGTCCCGGCTTCTCGCCGAAGGCGATCGAGACGCTGGCGTCGCAAGCGCAGGTGACCGACGGGCCCAACGACAAGGGCGAGATGTTCCAGCGGCCGGGCCGTCCGTCCGATCGTTTCCGCTCGCCTTACGCCAATGACCAGGCGGCGCGGGTGGTGAATAACGGCGCGCTGCCGCCGGATCTTTCGGTGATGGCGAAGGCGCGCCCCGGTGGTCCGGACTATATCTACGCGCTGCTGACCGGCTACGCGCAGCCGCCCGCCGAATTCCACATGGCCCAGGGCATGCAGTACAACAAAGCCTTCCCGGGTCATCAGATCGCCATGCCGAATCCTTTGGTCGACGGCGTCATTCCCTATACCGACGGCACCAAGCCCACGGTCGACAACTACGCGCGAGACGTATCCGCTTTCCTGATGTGGACGGCGGAGCCGAAGCTCGAGGAGCGCTATAAGGTCGGCGCGCGGATCATGATCTTCCTCATCGTGTTTGCCGGGATCATGTATTTCTCCAAGCGGGCCGTCTGGGCGCGCCTGCACCGCCGCGATGGCGCTCACCAAGCGTAGAGGCCGCCGATGAAGCGCGTCTTGGTTGCTTTTCTCGCCGCGCTTTTGAGCCTTCCGGCGTTCGCCGCGGACGATGCCCCTAAGCCCGAAGACATGGTGGTGCTGACCGTGGGCGGCTTCGTGGGCAAGCCCAATCGCGGAGCCCTCGATCCCAAGCGCGACAGCCTGCTGGCCTCGCTCAAGGCCGACTTCAAACATGGCTTCGCGTTCAATCTCGCCATGCTGCGTGCGCTGCCGCAAAGCACGGTGACGATCAAGCCCATCGAGTTCGATAAGGAGGCGACCTTCAAGGGGCCGCTTCTGAGCGAGGTGCTGGGGCTCATCGAAGCGGCGAAGGTGAAGACGACGTTCGTCGCGGCGGATGGCTATACCGGCTATCTGCTTCCGGAAGACATCGACGGCTCCGATTACATTCTCGCGCTGGAGGCCGACGGCGTGCCGCTGGGCATCGGGCAGCAGGGGCCGCTCTGGCTGCTCAACACGCGCGCGGAAGGCGAGACGGTGGGCGAGGATCATCGCGGCAGTCATGTCTGGGCCGTGGTCTACATGCACATCGGCGAGTGATCAGCCGTCAAAGGGGACTTCCATGACGAAAGCCGTGCTCGGCATTATCGGCGGCTCGGGCCTTTACGAGCTGCCCGGGCTTCAAAACGTCCGCGAGGAGCAGATCGCGAGCCCCTGGGGCGCGCCATCCGCCGCAGTGCGGATCGGCGATATCGATGGGCTGCCGATCGTGTTCATGTCGCGTCACGACAAGGGCCACCGGCTTTCTCCGACCGACATCAATTACCGCGCCAATATCGACGTGATGAAGCGCGCCGGCGTCACCGACCTGATCTCGCTGTCGGCGTGCGGCTCCTACAAGGAAGAGCTGCCGCCGGGCACCTTCGTCATTGTCGATCAGTTCGTGGACCGTACCCATAACCGCGCCACGTCGTTCTTCGGCACCGGCTGTGTCGCCCATGTCTCCATGGCGCATCCCACCGCGCCGCGCTTGCGTATGCATATCGCGGAGGCCACGGACGCCGAGAATATCCCCGTGGCCCGCGAGGGCACCTATGTGTGCATGGAGGGGCCGCAATTCTCCACGCTCGCCGAGAGCCTCACCTATAAGGGGCTCGGCTACTCGGTCGTCGGCATGACCAATCTGCCGGAAGCCAAACTCGCCCGCGAGGCGGAGCTTTGCTACGCCACGGTCGCCATGGTCACCGACTTCGACTGCTGGCATCCCGATCACGAGGCGGTCACGGTGCAAGACATCATCCGCGTGCTCATGGCCAATGCGGAGAAGGCTGCCGGGCTCGTGGCGCGGCTGGCGCGTGACTTCCCGCGCGAGCACGAGCCGTGCCCGATCGGTTCGGACCGGGCGCTGGATACCGCGATCATCACCGCGCCGGAAGCGCGCGATCCCGAACTCCTGAAAAAGCTCGATGCGGTAGCGGGCCGGATCCTGAACGGCTAGCCGCCACCACTGGCCAGCTGCCTCTTGTTTCAGTATAGCGATGGCGCTCTGTGCGCTTCGCGCCTGACCTTTCGCGCCTGACCTTATGGAGAGACCCCAGATGACTTTGCCCACCGATATCGATCTCAAGGGTCTCGTGCGGACGATTCCCGATTATCCGAAGCCCGGGATCATGTTTCGCGATATCACCACGCTGCTCGGCCACCCCTCGGGCTTCCGTGCGTCGGTTGAGCGGCTGGTCGCGCCGTTCCACGATCAAAGGGTGGAATCGGTCGCCGGTATCGAGGCGCGGGGGTTCATCCTCGGCGGCGCGGCCGCCGACCGCCTGCGCTGCGGTTTCGTGCCGATCCGCAAGAAGGGCAAGCTGCCGCATAAGGCCATCGGCGAGGACTACGAGCTGGAATACGGTGTCGATGTCATCGAAATTCACGAAGACGCCCTGAGCCCGGGTGAGCCCGTGCTGCTCGTCGACGATTTGATCGCGACCGGCGGCACGGCGGTCGCCGCGGTCAAGCTGCTGCGGCGCTTGAGAGCCGAGGTGGTGGGCGCCGCCTTCGTCATCGACCTGCCGGATCTCGGCGGCTGCGCGCGCCTCGCCGAGCTTGGCGTGGAGTGCCACACGCTGATCTCCTTCGAGGGCGAGTAGGCGCTCAAGGCCCCGTTCTCAACGGGGGCTGGCTCGGTTGCTTTACGAAACCTTTCCGCGCTCGGCCAAAATTCCGCTAATCGCGAAGGCCATCCTTTAGTTTCGTAAGTCACTATTTCTGAACTGATTTTCTCCAGCCGTGCCCGCCAAGGCGTGTGCGGAGCATGAAACTTGGATCGGAAATAGTGACAATGGCCGCGGAGGCTCAACAGGAGGAAGCGAGACTCCGCGCCTTGCGCGATCTCGGCCTGCTCGATACGCCGCCCAGCGAGGCGTTCGACCGCGTCACGCGCATGGCGAGCCAGTTGTTCCACGTGCCGATCTCCGCCGTGTCGCTCACGGACCAGGATCGTCAGTGGTTCAAGTCGCGGGTGGGCGTTGAGGCGCAGCAGATCCCCCGTGACAAGGCGCCTTGCGCTCAAGTCGCGAGCTACCGCGACGTGGTCGTGGTGCCGGATTTGCTTGAGGATGCCCATTACAGCGACAGCCCGCTCGCCAATGCCGGCGTGCGCTTCTATGCCGGCGCGCCGCTCGTGACCCGCGAGGGGTTTGGC
>Ga0209587_1001715_pt1 | contig 10096 bp, 7 predicted proteins | sample NGEPerD_2_FD_184512 | JGI IMG/M metagenome (GOLD analysis project Ga0209587, IMG submission 184512) | Arctic peat soil microbial communities from the Barrow Environmental Observatory site, Barrow, Alaska, USA - NGEE PermafrostL1-D... | ecosystem: Environmental > Terrestrial > Soil > Wetlands >... | reverse complement strand
AGCGTGGGGGTGGGAGGGGAGCTACGCCTCGGCTGCTTCGGCGACGCCGACGGGTTGGCCGTCGACGATCTGGTCCAGGTACTCCGACAGGCCGTGGCCCGTGCGCCCGTTCCAGCGCCACTCGGTCATGCCCTCGGAGATGCGGGTCACGAGCTGGTCGCCGTCGGGGGTCGTGCGCCGGTTGCGCAGCGGGATCAGGTTGAGGACCGTGCCCTCGATCTCGTAGTCGCGATCGCCCGCGCCGGCCCGGACGCGGATCTCCTGGTGGTACGAGTCGCTGCCGCGCCAGTCGGTGTCGATCTCGGCCCGGTCGAGGTGACGGTACTCGCCGTCTTCGAACACGACGCCGCCGATGCGCCGCCCACCGTCGCGGCTGGCGATGATCGACACGACGAACCCGCCGTCCTCGCCGAAGTTCATCGTCAACCACCGGTACCACCACGGCGCCTGCCAGAAGCGCGGGCCCCACGAGTGGTCGCGCAGACCGAGTCCGTGGACCGCCCATTCCTCGTCGCCGACCGCGATCACACCGGTGGCTCCGACGTGCTGCTCGTAATGGCCGCGCGCGAAGCCCCCCGAGAGGTCTTCGGCGAGCGGCGACCCGTCGTCGTTCACCGGCTCACCGCCGAACGCGGGCACGAGCCCGCGGTAGCCGAGCTCCACAGCGGCGTCGACCCACGGGTTCTCGGTGAACGCCCGGCGCGGGTTGGCCATCTGCTCGGGCTCGTCCAGTAGCACGACCTTGCCCCGGTAGGTGACGCGCAGCTCCTCGAAGGGTTCGATGACCTCGAAGCGCATGCCGCCGGCGTCGAACGCGTCGTTGTCGGTGATCTCCGGTCGGGCGTACATGAACCCGACCCGCCCATCGGGCAGGTACAGGCAGGTCGTCATCTCCGCGTGGCCCTCGTTGGCCCGGTTCCCGAGTCGGGCGAACCCGCCGACGTTGCTGGTCGGGTCGAAGACGTTGAAGTACATGCTCTCGTTGAAGTTGGTGGCTTCTTCGAGCGGGTGCAGGTACTCATCCGACGGTTCGAGGCGAAGCTTCATGGCCGCATTGGACCCCAACCTTGCGCGCGGGGCAAGCCATTGGGTCGAATGCCGGTCATGGATGACACCGAGATCACCGAGATCGCCAGTGGCCTGGAGTTCCCCGAAGGCCCCATCTGGATGGCCGACGGCACGGTGCTGTGCGTGGAGCTCCAGCGCCGCACCGTGGATCGTGTCCATCCCGGCGGGCGCATCGAGACGGTTGCACAGCCCGGGGGGAGTCCGAACGGCCTCGCCATCGGGCCCGACGGCGCCGCCTACGTCGCCAACTCCGGCGGGTGGGGCTTCCACGATGTGATGGGGCTCACGATCACGTCGCTGCAACAGCCCGACGACTACTCCGGTGGGCGCATCGAACGCGTCGACCTCGCGACGGGCGAGACCACCGTGCTCTACACCGAGTGCGCCGGGAACCCGCTGTGGGGCCCGAACGATCTGGTCTTCGACACGAGCGGCGGGATGTGGTTCACCGACCACGGCAAGATCCATGCTCGTTCCAGCACCCACGGCGGCGTGTACTACGCACGGCCCGACGGGACCGCGATCGACGAGGTGATCTACCCGCTCGACTCCCCGAACGGCATCGGACTGTCGCCCGACGGGTCGCGCCTCTACGTCGCCGAGACGCACACGGGTCGCTTGTTCGAGTGGGGTGTCACCGGACCCGGACAGGTCGAGCGGCTCAATCCCCTGGCTGAGCACGGCGGCCAGTTGCTGTTCGGCGGGGGTGGCTACCAACTGTTCGACTCGCTCGCGGTCGATTCTGCCGGCAACGTGGTCGTGGGCACCCTGGCCGACAACGCGGGCCTCACCGTCGTGTCGGCCGACGGCGGCCAGGCCGACCAGGTCGCGCTCCCGGATCCCCTGTGCACCAACGTCTGTTTCGGCGGCGATGACCTCCGTACCGCCTACGCGACCCTGTCGGGCACGGGCCGGCTGGTCTCCCTGCCGTGGCCACGCCCCGGGCTCGCGCTCGCGTACTGAGCATCAAGGCGCGATCGAGGATCGGCGGCGGCCGGGAATCTGACGTTGTCGTCATCGGGCGCGTATCGTCGTTCAGCCACCGCGCCGCGGCGGGCCCTATCGCCGTGCGCCCGACCAGCCGACCAGACCGACCAGACCGACCGTCGAAACCAGGAGAACCACCGTGTCCGGACCGTTGCAGGGCGTGAAGGTCATCGAGATCGCCGGAATCGGGCCGGGCCCGTTCGCCGCGATGATGCTGGCCGACATGGGCGCCGAGGTCGTGCGGGTCGATCGGGCGCAGGCCGTCACCGGTGACTTCTCCAAGGACAACCTCGAGATCCTGAACCGGGGCCGCCGGTCGATCGGCGTCGACCTCAAACGGCCCGAGGGTGTCGAGACGGTGATGCGTCTCGTCGATCAGGCCGACGCGCTCATCGAGGGATTCCGCCCCGGCGTCGCCGAGCGGCTCAACATCGGGCCCGACGCGTGCCTCGCGCGCAACCCCAAGCTCGTCTACGGGCGGATGACCGGATGGGGCCAGGAGGGGCCGATGGCGCAGGCCGCGGGCCACGACATCAACTACATCGCCTTGGCCGGTGCGCTCGGTCACATCGGTCGCGCCGGCCAGAAACCCACGCCACCGATCAACCTCGTCGCCGATTTCGGCGGTGGCGGGATGCTCATGGCGTTCGGTGTGGCGTGCGGTCTCCTCGAGTCGACTCGTTCGGGCGAGGGCCAGGTGATCGACGCGGCCATGGTGGACGGGTCGGCCGCGCTGATGGCCATGACGTGGGGTCTGCGGGCGCTGGGGGTCTGGGGTGAGCTCGGCACGAACGTGCTCGACTCCGGCGCACCGTTCTACGACACCTACGAGACTGCCGACGGCACGTTCATCTCGCTCGGGTCACTCGAGCCGCAGTTCTATGCCGAGCTCATCAACCGGCTCGGACTTGCCGACGACGTCGACCTTGCCCGCCAGATGGACACCACGACCTGGCCCGAGATGTGCGAACGGTTCACGGCATTGTTCAAGACCAAGACGCGCGACGAGTGGTGCGAGATCCTCGAGCACACCGATGTCTGCTTCGCTCCGGTGCTCACGATGGACGACGCCATTCACCATCCGCACATCCGGGCGCGCGGGACGATCGTGAACGAGTACGGGCTCGACCAGCCCGCACCCGCGCCGCGGTTCAGCCGGACGCCGGGTGCGATCCAGCGACCGCCGGCGTGGCCGGGTGAGCACACCGATCAGGTGTTGGGCGAGTGGGGATTCGCGGCCGACGAGATCACGGCCCTGCGCGACGCGGGAGCGGTGCGATAGCACTCCACGCTCACGTCCGGATTCGCGTCCGCGACGTCTTTCAGGGCGTCCTGGGGACCTATCGGCGCCACTTCTGGCGGGTCACGCTCAGCGCGCTCGTCGTGTTCGGCCTGCTCGAGATCCTCGAGACCGTGTTCGATCTCGACGGGGACGGCACCACCAGGGCCGTCCTGGTCGGCACGGCCCTGGTGGTGCTGGCGATCGACACGTTCGGCACGGTGTTCTACCCGGGACTGCTGGACCGGCTCGTCGGCGAGGAGCTCCACGGCCACGATCACCCAGTCGATCCCGACGGTGTTGTTTTCGCTGCCCTACTGGCGGCTCATCCGTGCGGAGGCTCTCCTCCTCGTGTTCGTCGGAGTAGCGGCGCTCTTCTTCTTCGTTCCCGGAATGATCGTGTTCACGATCTTCTGCCTCATCGGTCCGCTGATCACCATCGAGGACCAGTCGGTGTTCGGAGCCTTTCGCCGGTCCGTGCAGCTCGTGCGCCCACATCTCTGGCTCGTCCTCGTCCTCATCACCGTGCCGACGCTGGTCGAGGACGTCGTCTCGGTCCTCGTCGAGGACCGTGTGCACTCCCGCCACGTCGTGGTGCAGTTCCTCGCCGGTGGATTCGTCGGCGCCGTGATCGGATCGTTCGTCGGTCTGATCGCGGTACACCTCGCATACCGCATGATCGCCGCCCACCCGATCGACACGTAGGCGGACCGCGTCGCGGGGCAGACCCGTGAGCGGGCAGACCCGTGGACGGGCTACCCGTCGTCGGGTAGTAGTCGCGCGTCGAGCGTCTCGAGGCGGCCGGCCAGCTCCGCAGCGTCGGCTGCCACGACGGTCACGTGACCGATCTTGCGGCCGCGCCGAGGTGTCTTGCCGTAGGCGTGCAGGTGCGCACCATCGATCGAGAGCACGGCCGTCGGGTCGGGGAGCACGCCGATGCAGTTCACCATCGCGGCGACGCCCGTCGCGGTGGTGTCGCCGAGTGGCCAGCCGAGCACGGCGCGCACATGGTTCTCGAACTGGCTCGTCACCGCGCCTTCGATCGTCCAGTGGCCCGAGTTGTGCACCCTCGGCGCCATCTCGTTCGCGAGCAGCCGCTCGCCCACCTGGAACAGCTCGAGCGCGAGCACACCCACGTAGTCGAGATCGTCGAGCAGTCGTGTCGCGTAGTCCTCGGCGAGCGTCTGCACGGGCGCGGCGTTCGGCGCGGGCGCCATCGACCGGCGGAGGATGCCGCCCGCGTGGTGGTTCTCGGTGAGAGGCCAGCAGCGCGTGTCACCGTGTCGGCCACGCACCGCGAGCACCGACAGCTCCCGGTCGAACAGCACGTAGCGCTCGAGGATCAGGGCCGCGCCGGGAGGCAGCGTCGCGAGCGCGGCCGCCGCGTCATCCCCCTTGCGCAGCATCACCTGGCCCTTGCCGTCGTAACCCCCGGCGCAGGTCTTCAGGACCGCGGGGAGTCCGATCCGGCCGATCGCCCCGTCGAGATCGGCCGGCGCTGACACCGGCGCGTAGGGGGCGACGTCGATGCCCAGACCTTCGAACCATCCCTTTTCGACGAGTCGATCCTGGGCGATGCCGATGGCCCGGCTCGGGGGGTGGACCCGATGGCCGGCGGTGACGAGCGCGTCGATCGCCTCCGCCGCGAAGCCTTCCCATTCATAGGTGACGACGTCGGCCCCATCTGCCAATCGGCTCATCGCGACGGGGTCGTCGAGCGCGCCGACGGTGATCGGACCGACGGTGCCGGCGCAGGCTGTGGCCGAGGGGTCGAGGAACGAGAACGCTACGCCCAGCGGCACGCCGGCGAGGCCGAGCATCTGGCCGAGCTGGCCGCCGCCCAGCACGGCCACGGTGGGTGAACTTCGTGAAGCTGGGGATGTCACCCGGGTATGATGGCCCACCCGCGACAGCGCCGTCGCCCAACCGATTTCCCGGCTCGGGCTTGCGCGCGTACGCCTCTTGGCTGGGACGACCGCAGGCACGACACGACGGTGGTCCGTGACTCGGCCCCGAGGAGAGACTTGGTGAGCAACCGTGATCGCGTCGAGCTCGACTCGTGTGGGATCGGTTTCGTCGCGCACACCTCCGGTCGTCCGAGCCGGGAGATCGTGGATCTGGCCCTCACTGGGCTGGCCTGTGTGAAACATCGCGCCGCGATCGCGGCGGACGGGTTGTCCGGAGACGGTGCCGGGCTTCTCGTGCCGATTCCGCGGACGTTCGTCGCGCGCGTGGGCTCGGAGGCGGCCGGTCGTGACATCGCCGAGGCGAGCCTCGGAGTCGTGAGCGCGTTCGTCCGCCCCGATGACGCCGCGCGCCGTGCCATGGAAGCGATCGTGGAGGAGGTCTGCACCGCGGAGGGGATCGAGGTCGTCGCGTGGCGTGACGTGCCGATCGACCCGTCCCACATCGGCGAGCAGGCCACGGCAGACCTGCCGATCATGCGCCACGCGATCATGCAACGTCCCGAAGGTGCAGACGACTCCGCGGCCGATCGACTGGCCTACCGGGCACGTCGCGCAGCCGAGCTACGTCTCGGAGAGACCGGTCTCGACGCGTACTTCGCCAGCTGGGGCTTCGAGACCATGACCTACAAGGCGCTGGTCATCAGCGATCGCCTCGCGGGTTTCTATCCCGATCTTGCCGCCACGGACTTCATCGCCCCGTTCGGCATCTTCCACAGCCGGTTCTCGACGAACACGATGCCGGCATGGGAACGCGCCCAGCCGTTCCGTCTGCTCTGCCACAACGGCGAGATCAACACGGTTGAAGGCAACGTGAACCGGATGGTCGCCCGCGGCGTGCTCGGTACCGAGCACGCCGGCCTCGGTGACGAGGCACTGTTCCGGCCCCTGTTCGACCCGCGCGACTCCGACTCCGGCAAGCTCGACTGCGCGATCGAGCTACTCCTGCGGGGAGGGCGTGACATTCGCCACGCCGTTGCGATGAGCGTGCCCGAGGCGTGGGAGGGCCTGCGCGACCTCGCTCCCGGCGTGCGTGACTTCTTCCGCTACCACGCGTGCCTTTCGGATCCATGGGATGGCCCTGCGGGCCTCGTGTTCACCGATGGTCGGCGCGTCGGTGCCTCGCTCGACCGTAACGGCCTGCGCCCCATGCGTTGGCAGGCGTGCGAGGACGGGCTCGTCGTCTGCTCGTCGGAAGCCGGGGCCGTGCCCCTCGCCGGTCACGGGTCGGTTCGCCGGGGTCGGCTCGGCCCGGGCGAGATGCTGTGCGTGGACCCCGACGCGGGTGGTCTCCAGAACGACCCGACGGTGAAGCGATGGCTGGCCGGTCGCGCCCCGTACGGGGTGTGGGTCGCCGACGGCCTCCGGCCGTTCGCCTCGGGCAGACGGCTGGAGCAGACGCCGGCTCGGGACGTGCTCCTGGCCGAGCAGGCCACCCACGGTCTGACCAAGGAAGAGCTGGCCATGGTGCTCAAACCCATGGCCGCCGACGCCAAGGAACCGACGTTCTCGATGGGTGACGACATCCCCTTCGCGGCGGCGTCGGCGTACCCGCGTCCGCTCTTTCACTTCCTCAAGCAACGATTCGCGCAGGTGAGCAACCCGCCTATCGACCATCTGCGGGAACGGCTGGTGATGTCGTTGCGCACATGCCTCGGTCCGCGCCGGCCTCTCCTCAGTGAGGGCCCGGCCGCGGCCCGGCTCCTCGAGCTCTCCACCTTCTTCGTCTACCCGTCAGCGGTGGAGATGCTCCTCGATCCTGACCGCTCGCCGTTCGCCGGGGTACGCCTCGACGCGACGTTCCCGATAGCGGACGGCCCCGCGGGACTGCGTGTCGCGCTCGAGCGGCTCGCCGACCAGGCGTCCGAAGCGGTCGAGGCCGGCGCCGGCGTCATCGTGGTCTCCGACCGTGACGTGGGTCCGGAACGCGCCGCGGTTGCATCGTTGCTCGCGACAGGCGTTGTGCATCACCGCCTGGTCCGCATGCACCGGCGGCAGCACGCGTCCATTGTCGTCGACTCCGGTGACGCGCGCGACACCCACGGCGTCGCGGCGTTGCTGGGCTACGGCGCGGATGCACTGTGCCCGCGCCTGGCGCTCCAGACGGTCGCGGCGCTCGCCGACGATGACCAGCTCGGCGAGCTCCACGCGTCCGACGCGCAAGCCGCGTACCAAGCGGCCATCGAGGACGGCGTGCTCAAGATCTTCTCCAAGATGGGAATCTCGACCGTCGACGGCTACCGCGCCGCCCAGATCTTCGAGGCCATCGGCCTGGGCGCCGAGGTCATCGACCTCTGCCTCGTGGGCACGACCTCGACCGTGGGCGGCATCGGGTTCGACGTCCTGGGTGCCGACGCGATCGGCCGGCACGCCGCCGGCTTCGGCGTCGAGGAGGTCTCGCTCGCCGAGCCCGGTCTCATGCGGTTCCGCAAGCGGGGCGGCGAATACCACGCCAACAATCCCGACGTCTTCGAGAGCCTGCACGCGCTCAGCGGCACCGGTGAGCCGGAGAGCTCCGTCGCGACGCTCGATGCCGTTCCCCAAGCACCGGTCGAAGACCGCGGCAGGGTCATGTTCCTGAATGAGCGTGACGCCGAGACCGACGCCGACGCCGGTGCCCGCGCCGCGAGTGAAAGCGGCGCGGGTGACACTCCGGCGCCGGATCAGCTCCGTGCCGCGCACATGCTGCAGCGCGCGATCCGCGAGGGTCGGGCCGACCTGTTCGCCGAGTTCGCTCGGATCGTGGAGTCCCGACCGGTGGTCGAGCTCCAGGATCTACTGGAGCTCGTGCCCGCGGCCGAGCCTGTCCCGATTGACGAGGTCGAGCCGGCGACCGCCATCACGAAGCGGTTCTCGACCGGCGCGATGAGCCACGGCTCTCTGTCCCGCGAAGCCCACGAAACGCTCGCGCTGGCCATGAACCTCGTCGGTGGCAAGAGCAATTGCGGCGAGGGCGGTGAGGATCCGTACCGCTTCGCCACCCGCGGCACGGCCGAGGACAAGAACTCGCGCATCAAACAGATCGCGTCGGGACGCTTCGGCGTGACGCCTGAGTACTGCATGTACGCCGACGAGCTCAACATCAAGATCGCCCAGGGTTCGAAGCCCGGCGAAGGCGGCCAGCTTCCCGGGCACAAGGTGAGCTCGGAGATCGCGCGACTGCGCCACACCCAGCCCGGGGTGGGACTCATCTCACCACCACCGCACCACGACATCTACTCGATCGAGGATCTGGCTCAGCTCATCTACGACCTGAAGCAGGTCAACCCGAGAGCCGACGTCTCGGTCAAGCTGGTCGCCGAGGCGGGCGTCGGTACCATCGCCGCGGGGGTGGTGAAGGCGCTCGCGGACATCGTGCAGATCTCCGGAGCGAACGGTGGCACGGGCGCGTCACCACTGTCGTCGATCAAGCATGCAGGGATGCCGTGGGAGCTCGGCCTCGCCGAGGCGCAGGCCACGCTCATCGGCGACGGGCTTCGTGATCGGGTGAAGCTCCGGGTGGACGGCGGCTTCAAGACCGGTCGACACGTCATGGTTGCCGCGCTGTTGGGCGCGGATGAGTTCTCGTTCGGGACCGCGGCGATGCTCGCCGAGGGGTGCATCATGGTCCGGGCGTGTCACCGCGACACGTGCCCGACCGGCATCACGACCCAGCGGCCGAACCTCCGCGCGAAGTTCTCGGGGACCGCCGAGGGCGTCGCGACGTACATGCTGTTTGTTGCCGAAGAGGTGCGACAGCTCCTCGCGTCACTCGGCCTGCGGTCGGTCGACGAGGCCATCGGTCGGTCCGAGCTGCTCCGCCAGCGCCAGAGCGGGAACGAGCGCGCCGACACCCTCGATCTCTCCCCGCTGCTGCGGCCACCGGATGATCCGACCGCTCCCCGGCGGTTCGTTGCCGGTGTGCCGATCCAGCGCCCGCGGTCGGAGCTCGATGAGCGCCTGTTGCTCGAGGGGTTTGCGGCGCTGTGGAACGGCGACCACGTGGAGCTCGACGACGAGATCACGAACTCGGACCGGACGATCGGTTCCTCGTTGGGTGGAGCGATCGGGCTGGAATGGGGCGAGGCGTTTCCCCCGGGCTCGGTGGTCGCGCACTACACCGGCTCTGCCGGCCAGAGCTTCGGTGCGTTCTGCGGCGAGCGGGTCACCCTGGACCTCATCGGTGAGGCGAACGACTACCTGGGCAAGGGGATGGGCGGAGGTCGCATCGTGGTGCGCCCGCCCGCCGACGATGCCGGCGACCCGGTCCTGGCGGGCAACACCGTCTTGTACGGTGCAACCGGCGGGCAGGTGTACGTGGCCGGCCAGGTCGGTGAGCGCTTCTGCGTGCGCAACAGCGGAGCTATCGCCGTCGTGGAAGGCACCGGAGACCACGCGTGTGAGTACATGACCGCCGGCACGGTCGTCATCCTCGGTCCGGTCGGGTACAACCTCGGCGCGGGGATGACCGGCGGACAGGCTTTCGTCTACGACCCCGATGGTCACCTCGGGATGCGGCTCAACCGTCAGCTCGTCGACGCGGCGATCCCCGACGACAACCAGCGCGCGGACCTGCGCTTCCTGGTCGAGTGTCATCGCGAGCTCACCGGTTCGAACCGAGCCGCGGTGATGCTCGCGGACTGGGACGCCACCGTCCGGGCCTTCTGGCGCGTCGCCCCGCTCGGCGAGGCCGCGCGCATCGGTCGCGGCGGCGCGGCCCGGGTCGCCCAGGGCTGATCCCACTCCCACTCGCCGAGTTTGGTCACTCGACGCGCACGATGAGCGCCCAGTGACCAAACCTCGGGATGGGGGTCGGGAT
>Ga0209587_1001712_pt1 | contig 10104 bp, 9 predicted proteins | sample NGEPerD_2_FD_184512 | JGI IMG/M metagenome (GOLD analysis project Ga0209587, IMG submission 184512) | Arctic peat soil microbial communities from the Barrow Environmental Observatory site, Barrow, Alaska, USA - NGEE PermafrostL1-D... | ecosystem: Environmental > Terrestrial > Soil > Wetlands >... | reverse complement strand
TTATTGCTTTTTTAAGTTCTAAAATTGTAATTGAAGCCCTAACAGAATAGTCCTGGCTGTTGGTACCTGAAAGAAATTCACTCCATCGACCACGGATTCCGGGTCATAACCGTCCAATTCGGTCGATAGAAACAGATTGTTTCCCTGTATGTAAATAGATCCGCCTTTGACAATACTACCTACGATCGGAAGATTGTAGCTCAATTTGACATTTTTCAATTTCAGGTAATCCGAGTCGTACAAATGTCTTGTTGACACATCATTGGAGAAAGTTGGATTGCCATTGATCCTGATCGGCACCGTAGCATTCGTGTTATTTGGGTTCCAAGGATTAAGTTGGGCAACAGTATTGGTATATTGCGGAGCAAAACCATCGTCATCGCGTTGAAATGCAGTACGATCATATACCTTGCCTCCCAGACCAAAAGTCAATTGGAAATCGAACGTAAAATCTTTATAATTTAGTTGGTTGAACAAACCGCCTTGAAAATCCTGTAAAGCATCCCCAAAAATTCCGTATCCGGCCTCCTCGGCATTTGTTGTTAGCTCACCGGTTCTTTCTCCATTGTCCAAAACATGATATCGTGCATACCCGCTTGAGGGATCTACACCGGCATAATCCCTTAAGTAAAACGAATAAATGCTTTCGCCTTCTTTTACAATCAAAGGATCTTGACCATATCTTGAATCATATGAGGGAACTATATCATTTTTTAGCTTGGTAATCTTGTTATCAAGAATGGTCAGGTTAGCGCTAGTTCTCCAAGAAAAATCTTCGGTCGAAACAGGATTATACCCAATTTCAAACTCCCATCCTTTATTGGTCATCTCCCCGAAGTTTTGCAATTGGGTCGTAAATCCTGTGGTAAGGGAAACAGGAACATTCAACAACAGGTCTTCGGTCTTCTTATTAAAATAATTGGCTGTTAGGTCCAATTTGTCGAATAGATTTATATCTACCCCTACATTGAAGTTCTTACTTAGTTCCCAGGAAAGATCAGGATTTTGAAGTTGCCCATAGGACAAACCGGATTCTCCACCATATCCCTTTTCATCCGTTGCAAAAAACGCTAAAGCGGCATAATATTGAGGTGGTAAATTTCCATTGGTTCCATAGCTCCCTCTAAATTTCATATAATCTAATCCATCAACATCCAGAAAATCTTCTTCGGTTGCTACCCAAGCTCCTGAAAGAGACCAAAATGTTCCCCAGCGAGAATCTTTTCCAAACCTTGAAGAGCCGTCCCGTCTTACGCTGGCGGATAAATAGTATTTCTGATTAAAATTGTATGAGAATTGAGAGAAATAAGAAAGCAGTGAATAATTCTCTGCATATCCTGTATGGCTCCAAAGGGTACCTATACTACTTGCCGATAGTAGTTCACTATCCAGGACATCATACCCATAGACATTTATTGAGTTCATTTTTGAAACCTGTGATTCCTGCCCTATTAAAACTTCGATGCCATGATTTCCGAAGTTGTCATTGTAGTTCAATAAATTTGTAACGGTATACTGAAACACCTCGCTCTTCACACGGTTGAGAACACCATTCCAGATTCCGCCACCTGCACCAAATACTTTATTGTCATATAATGTCTCATCAATTGCTTGCTGATCAATACCAAAAGTGGTCTTGAAAGTAAGCGGCTCCAAAATTTGAAATTCGGTATAGGCATTTCCTCTTACCCTAAATTCGGTATTTTCATATTCACCCACTTTCAAAACCCCAATTGGGTTGGCATTTTTTTCAATGTCATTGGGAAGATTGGCAAAACCTTCAAAGCCTTCCGGATCATATATCGGTGCTGCCGGAGGAAGAACACGGGCCATGTACAATGGATTCAGCCCTCCTGCGTAATTTCCATCAAAGTTGGCAGCATTTCTTTCAGTCTTTGCCACCGAAAGATTTACCCCCAGTTTAACCCAATCCTTGGCCTGATTTTCAAGATTCACTCTGCCCGAGTATCTTTTTAGCCCTGTTTCTATAATCGTACCTGTCTGATTGAGGTAATCACCAGACACGTAAAAAGAAGTCTTTTCACTCCCTCCTCTTGCTGATAGATTATATTTTTGAACTAAACCATTCCGATAAATGGCGTCAAGCCAATCTGAATTGGCATTAGTTGTTCCGTATATACCTTCATAATCATTGACTGCCTGATTTTCATAGGTATTATAGAGAGTATTATCACCATAGACTCTCGTAAATTCAGCATTTTCATTATTTTGAATGTATTGGTTGGTTTGACCCTCGATCCAAAGGTCTTTGAACTGTTCATTATTGATGAGTTTTTCCTCGGTAAGGTTATTGCTCCAACCAGTTTCAACTCCCAGGGTGATTTCTGTTTCACCCGTCTTTCCATCTTTAGTAGTAATTAAAATAACCCCATTTGCAGCTCTGGAACCATACAGGGATGAGGCTGCGGCATCTTTTAAAACCGTAATGCTTTTAATATCTTCAGAATTGATCGTTGACAATGGGTTATATCCAGTACTTCCCACCATATCGTCCCCAGCTCTTAAGTTTGAATTGGTATTAATTACTACTCCATCCAATACGTATAAAGGCTGGGTATTGCCGCTAATGGAACCGATACCCCTTATTTGAACGTTGGACTTCCCTCCCGGTTGGCCTGAGGTAGAAACATTGATTCCGGATACCTTTCCCTGAAGTGCAGTTTCAAAACTAGCCGTAGAACTACGTGTAAGTGCTTCGGAATTCACGGTTTCCGCTGCACCAGTAAAACTTCGTTTATCAGAAGATCCGTAGGCCACTACTATCACTTCATCCAACCCCGCAGCACTTTCTTTCAATGACACGTCTAAAGTCGTTTGTCCGTTTACGTCCACCTCCTTGGTCGCAAACCCGATATAAGAAACTACCAAGGTCGCGTTTTCGTCGGCAAGATTCAATGAAAAGTTACCGTCAAAATCGGCGGTTACCCCATTTGTGGTCCCCTTTTCGATAATGTTGGCACCGGGCAATGGTACGCCCTTGGAATCGGTAACGGTACCGTTCACGGTCTGCTGAAAAGATGTCTTTATTGTATTTCCCCCTGTATCTTCTTTGCTCGGCCCGTTTTTGTTGATGATTATCTGTCTGTTAATAATCTCATACCCTAGATTGAGCGGGGCAAGGACATCTGACAGAACCGTTTCCAGTGCAGCATTACTGGCCCTTACCGTAACCTTTTCAGTGCCCGCAATGACCTCGTCCCTATAAATGATAACGAAATCGCTTTTTTGCTGTATTTCCCTGAAAAAAGTCGTTAAGGGAACGTCTTTCAGATTAATATCAATATTTTGGGCATTTGACGTATTAGCGAAAACACTGGTCAATCCTATACATAAAAGTAAAATGGATACTCGCATTCCAATTAGAAAAATATTGTTCGTTTGACCTAAAAATGGGGATAGAAGGGAGTTAACCTTTTTATTCATAATTTTTTTTTTAATGTTACGTGAGTGTAATGTTGGAACAGCCGGAGGATGTTGGAGCATCTTCCGGTTTTTTGTACTCCGTTTGTTCGTCATCGGCGTCTATATTAGGTTTGATGATACTGATTCTATTTTCTTTTTTTTTAAATTCGAATTTTGAAGTCGCTTTCATAATTTCCATGACGGTTTCCAAGTCATTATCTATATCCAAATTCCCGGAAAATGTCTGCCGTGCCAATGCGCTGTCAGCAATAGTGATGGCAACCCCATAGTGTCTGGATATCTTTTTCATGATATATTGCAGGTCGTTGTTTTGAAAGATAAACTCCCCGTCCCTCCAAGAGAAATAGGGAGCGACATCCATTTTTTTAGTATCTATTTTCTGCTCCTTTTTATTGTAGGACGCCAAGGTGCTAGGAACTATTTTTATGGAATTATCGGTGTCGAAAAACCGGCCTCTGTCGGTATAGGTAATCTCCACGCTCCCGCTCTGCAATGCCGTGCTGACATAATCATCGTCCGCATAACTGCTCACGGCGAAAACGGTGCCCAAAACTTTAATGTCGTTTCCGTCCGCCAATACGTGAAAGGGGCTCTCGGTATTGTGGGCGACCTCGAAAATGGCCTCCCCTTCCAAAACGACCTCTCTTTTCCCTTTGGCAAAAACGGTCGGATAGGTAAGTTTCGAACCCGAATTGATCCAGACCTTGGTCCCGTCCGAGAGGGTAAGCTGTGATTTCTTTCCCAACGGGACCACTATGGTATTGTAACTTGTTTCGTCCGGACGTTCCGGGGATTGGCTTAAACTTCTTCCGTTATTGATGTTCACCGATTTCCCGTTGCTGGCATAAACCAAGTCCGGTTCTTTATCGGCAATCCCTATCTCTTTTTGATTATTAAGGATTAACCGAACTTCGCTGCCAGAAGTATCCAAATTCGTTGATGAAGCCGCTTTTTGGAGCAACTGCGATGGGGAGGCCGCCCTGTAAAAGTAGCCATAGGAAAATATACCTATGACCAAGATTGCGGCAATTGATGAGATGTAGGATATCCTTTTTATCAGTTTCCGACCGTCGTACCGATCGACGGACGCAAGGATTCTATCGTTCAACCTTTGTTTTCGGTCTTCGTCAAAACTATCGTTCAAAATAAGGTCTTCTAAGGATTCGAGAAAAGTAGAGATTGTGGTAAAATTCCTTCAAAAAACATATTTCACCAACCTGTTATACTTTATAGTATGGCAAAATGGTATTTTATAGACAAAAAAATTGGGTTATTTTACTTTTTTGTGATGTGGGGTCGGAAAAAACATGGTGTTTATGACAAATTTTCCCTCATACTTTTCAAGGACCTGTAGATCAAGGTGCGGGCAGTTTCTATCGATATATCAAGGCCTAGGGCCATTTCTTCATAGGATCTATTCTCGTAAAATCGCATGGATAACCCTTTTCTTTGTTTTGGGGTTAACCTGTGCATCGCATTTGAAAGGAGAAGGCCGAGTTCTTCTTTTTCTTCGTTAAATATTATTTCGGTTTCCGTCGAAACCTCTTGGCTCCGGTAGATTCGGCCCGTATGATCGTTTTCGGGGGATATAATAAGCGGCCTGCTTTTGGATAGTTCCGTTATTTTCCGCCTTAGCACCGTAAACAGGTAATTTTTAACGTTCCGGGCCACGGGAAGCTTTTTTCTACGCTCATAAAGTTCTATGAACAGGTCGTGAATGCCATCCTCTATAAGGCATCCATCTGTGGTATATGACTTTCCGAACTCGTATAGCGCATCGGCATACAACCCATAGAGGTCGCTAAGGGCTTTTTTATTGCCCTTTTTAACATTGGCCCATAATTCCGACGCTAAGAAGCCATTGGAATCCATCGAAAATTTTCATTAAAATTATTCTTACTCTTTACTTGAAGAGTTAAGCAGATTGGGTGCCACAATATAAAATAATTTTTAACAATTATTATGAATTATTATAATTTAACAAAACTCAAGTTTTAAGATTATTCATGGTCGTTGCCCACAGTAAAAAAAGTTACACTTGCCAATATCGAGTAGAACGACTGTATTTCTTTTTTATATAGTGTAAGTAACAAATGTTACAAACCTTTTGAATCCTATTTTTTAAATTTGCTTTGATTTTGAAGACGCAAACTTACATAGCGGTACTCTTGTTTTCCATTTTTTTGGTAAAGTTCCTTGCCATAGATGCGAACGGGTTGAACATACTTTTTAGCGGAAGCGATATCACTTTCGCGAACCCTCATTGTAAAAAGAAAAATTCCCCGAAACTTTCAAAAAATACAACCGATTTTTCGCAAGCTGAGCTTGCAACTTCACAAGTAATCCAATTGAACGGGTTTTGTAATTCGCAGTTTCAAATCGAGCTGTTCTCTTGGGTAACTGATATTTCCGAACCTACTACAACTTACAATGAACATTCCCCTTCGATGTTAACTTATCCATATCTGGATAATATTTTCCCTCCTCCACGGTTATTCCAATTACTTTTCTACAACATTTAAAGACGATGCCTCAATTGTATTTTTTAAAATCAAAAAGTACAAGCTGCGAACATGTTTCGGTAGGCATTGCAAACATTGGATTTTTTTAAACATAATTCATAAATGACGACAAAAATTTTAATTAGTCGTCGTTCCATACAGCTGTTGCGCATATTGGTCAGCGGAATCTTTTTGGTAGCAGGTACCAATCACCTACTGAATATCGAAAAGACTGCTAAACGTATTGAACAAGCTAGTTTTAAGGGTATTGCTTATTTTTTTGGCGAGCCCCAATTGCTTATTGTTCTATCCGGTATCATAATGGTTACGGCAGGTTTTTTATTCTTGATCGGATTCAGGACAAAATGGGCGGCAATCATCTTAATGATGGTACTTATCCCAATCACATTAACGGTTCAGGTGGGACAGATTACCACACTTGGACCTCTATTTAAAAATATTGCAATATTAGGTGGACTTCTTTTCTTTACCCTGAACGACACCGATAACCTTTTAAAATAAATCAAAATGAAAACATTCACTATTGGCTCAATTTTTTTAATACTTACGTTATTTAGCACTGTTAAATTACAGGCACAGCATCGCGTTGACCATAAAAAGAACAATTATGTGGTACTTACCAAAAAAGTACCACAACTGCAACCCATACTATTAACGGCCGAAGCACTCAAAGAGGAAGATGGCAAAGCTTTTGGCGATTTTCAGGTTATTATCTGTGGCAAGGAAATAGGGGATATTACCGATACCGAAAAGATGGGCGCTTTTATCGAAAAAGCGGAAAGAGCCGGAGTGCATCTCGTGGCCTGCGGTTTTTCGCTCAATAAGTTCAAAGTTGACAAAACAAAAGTCCCAAAGGAGATGAAGGTGGTGGAAAATGGAATCCTCTATAATTTCCAACTTCAAAAAAAGGGGTACAAAAGTCTAAGCCTATAAATCTTGATATTAAAATAAAAATTAAGAAAATGGATAGTAAAAATATAAAGCAAAAGAAAACTTGGATACAATACGGAGTTTTTGCGGTAGTAGCTATAACACTTTACGCAACGGGAATGCACACTGAGGTCATCGGTTTTGCGCAACGGGGGTTGCTAGCTACCGGATTGATGAACCCTAATGTGAAGGAAATTGCCCAAGTACGGAACGATGAAAATCAAATCGCCAATTCGCCATCTGCGACCAAAGCGGATTTTAACTTAGAACTGCTCGATGCGGATGGTAATACGATATCGCTTGGAGCTTTGAAGGGGAAGGTAATATTTATGAATATGTGGGCCACGTGGTGCCCTCCTTGTATCGCCGAGATGCCGAGTATCGATAAGTTGCACGATGAAATGGGCGATGATGTTGCTTTTGTAATGCTTTCGCTCGACCAGGATTTTCAGAAGGCCAAAGATTTTGACAAGCGCAAAGGGTACGACCTGCCTATTTATGCCCCAGGCAGTAACCTTCCCGCGATGTACCAATCATCCTCAATTCCCACAACCTATGTTATCGATGCCGATGGAAATCTGGCAATGACGCATAAAGGAATGGCGGATTATAGTGATCCAGAATTCAAGGATTTCCTCAATAGTTTAAAATAAGATTGTTTTCGAAATGGAATGGGGAAATTTTAAGTACGTCCGTTCCTTTTCGGCAATTCTCAAAACCTAGAGCAGATTATGCGACGTCTAAAATTTATTTTGGTTTTCATCCTTGCGGTTTTAAGTTACAATGCGCAATCTCAGGTGATGGAAGCACCTGAATGGAAAGCGGAAGCACAAGAAAGTACGGTTGCCAAAGGCGATACGATAACCGTACTTTTTACGGCTAAAATTCCTCAAGATTGGTATATGTATTCCAGCGACTTCGACCCTGATCTAGGACCGTTGGTCACGGAATTCACATTCAATAAAAGCGAGCAATTTGAACAATTCGGCGATGTTGAACCGATCGGGCAAAAGAAAAAGTACGATGAGCTTTTTGAAGGCGAGTACACCTATTTTAAAAAAGAGGCAAAGTTCAAACAGCGGTTTGTTGTCAATTCGGAAAATCCCGATATCCGGGCAACTGTATCCTACCAGATATGTTCGGATGTCAATGGGCAATGTATCCCTTTTGAGAGCGATATTGATATGTTCGGAAGCGATAGCAAAAACCCGTCCGATGTCGCCACTATTGAAAATGATGCATCCGCACCTGTTGCCTTAAAGGTGTTTGAAAACGACTTTAAGGGCACTGAAACCGAGGGGGAGGGTTTTTCATTTTTGCTGACATTTTTCTTTGTTTCGTTCGGGGCGGGACTGGTGGCCAGTTTGGAGCGCCCTAGAGTTTTGAAAAGGCTAAAGGCAGATTTTGTGGCGGTTGCACTGTATGTTAATGGTTCTTAATTATTCGAATCTTCATAAATGGAAGAAGATGCTGGTTCGCCTTTTCAGGAATTGTCGCTGGGAAGTGGGCATAGCACAATACCAAGACATCGAACTTTTTATCCGTATTAAAATCCAGAACACTAACCACCTCGTAAGCTGATTTTTAGACGGTGGCTCTTGGCCGGCCGAAACGCTTTTTTCTTAGCTGAGGACTAAAATCAAAAGCTGTAACATCCCATCCTTTTCTTAACGCGTAAACCGTATTCCTTCCTTCCCCTTCTGCCGGAAGCAAAACGGATTTGGGCATCAATTTATCGAGTTCTTGCTTGAAAAATACATTCGGAAATGTTAGGTAAAAAAAAGCTTCCTAGGCACATCTGTTGCTCCAGAGATCTATCATTCTCTACCTACGCTAGGGCATAAAAACATAACCTCTGAGCTGATAATTGGAAAGAACACTGAGCGCGGAAAGCGCTAATTCAACATCCGGGTTTAAGTCCTTTGCCGAGATGTTTCTTGCAGCGGTTGCCTGGGCACAAACAAAGAGCTCGACACCGAATTCATTGAGACGGCGAATCAATTGGGCATTCGGGTTAAGCTTTCCGTATTTTTCCTGATATTTTTCTTCGTTCAGGGCAATAAAGGTGGCCTCCCCATGTAACGCTGCGACAATTTTTATATTCTCCGGTGCAATTTTCGCCGCTCCCAACATATTGATGGTGCGCGCGATTTTAAATAGCCCTGCGTTCACGCCGTCCTTTTCCTTTGCATCCTTGACATCGAATACCAGCTTATAGTTTAATGTACTGTCCGGCTGCTCGGCTACCTCTTTGAAGTATTTAATTTTTCCATAGCCTTCGATAACGGGTGTTTCCCATTCTTGGGCTGTCAACAAGGTAGTTGCCAAAAAGAAGAATGCAAGGGACGTAAATTTATTCATGTTAGGAATATTATATGGATGATACTTATTTTAATGAGACAATAATCATGTAATCAAATTTTTAGCAAGTATAGCGGATTTTATTCGAACTCCTTAACGGCTTCGCCAAGGTCGAATACCGTAACCAGGTTAAGCTGTTTTGCTAAAATACTGCTGCCCGCCGCGCTACGATACCCACCCTCACAATGTACGACTATGGGTCTGTCCGTCGGTATTTCATCGCTCGTATCGCGTAACGTGTTCAAGGGATGGGAAAGCGCATTATCAAAGAATTTACCTTCGGCAACTTCGCTCTTGTTGCGAACATCTATAATGGTATAGTTGCCCGGGTTTTTTTTGAAATCTTGCACGTCTAGCGGTTGCATTTGAACCAAATTGTCTCCGGAAAGGGTCAGTATGGATTGCAGCTGCTTTTCGTAGCCAATTTTTGCGACACGATGTAAAACCGTTTCCAAATCTTCAGGGGTGTTGATAACTAAGCTGAATTTCTCCTCAGGCTGGATAATAGCACCTAGCCAAGTTTCAAACTTTGACTCTTCGGACGTTGCCTGAATGTTGATACTTCCCTTTAAATGTCCATTTTTAAATTGAGCTTCTTCCCGCACATCAACAATAAGGCCCTTAGCGGCGGCATTCATCCTAAAGGGCACTTCCGCTATTCCAGGGCGAAGGTTTTCCGCTCCTATTTTATTTACGTCTACATTAAATCCAAAGTAAGAGGGAATAAACGGCTGGTTATCGAGCAGCGCATTTACAAACTGCTCTTGGCTCTGTTCCTTGAACGCCCAATTGCCCATACTCTCGTTTCCCAAGGTACTGCTATTGGCTTCGCTCATACTCTTCCCGC
>Ga0209587_1001711_pt1 | contig 10105 bp, 4 predicted proteins | sample NGEPerD_2_FD_184512 | JGI IMG/M metagenome (GOLD analysis project Ga0209587, IMG submission 184512) | Arctic peat soil microbial communities from the Barrow Environmental Observatory site, Barrow, Alaska, USA - NGEE PermafrostL1-D... | ecosystem: Environmental > Terrestrial > Soil > Wetlands >... | reverse complement strand
CTGCATAACAACTCCTCTCGACGTGAACACCTGACCTCACACACAGTGGAGGCAAGTCGTCCTCGTCAACAGGTATCAGCTGAGCCGTCCCACCTGAAGCCGTCCCACCTGAAGCCGTTTCCCCTCGAGCCGTCAGGACTCGAACGAGTGCTCCGCCGCCGGGAACGTCCCGCCTGCGACATCCGCCGCGTAGGCGCGGGCCGCGTCGCCCAGCGTGGTGCGCAGGTCGGCGTACCGCTTGACGAAGCGTGGTGCCTTGCCGCCGCGTAGTCCGGCCATGTCCTGCCAGACGAGCACCTGGGCGTCGCAGTCCGGGCCGGCGCCGATCCCGATCGTCGGTATGTGGAGGGCCTTGGTGACACGGGCCGCTGCCGCCGCGGGAACCATCTCCATCACCACCGAGAAAGCGCCGGCCCGCTCCAGCGCGAGGGCGTCCTCGACGAGTGCGTCGCCTGCGTCGCCGCGCCCCTGAATGCGATAGCCGCCAAGGACGTGCTCGCTCTGAGGGGTGAAACCGATGTGTCCCATCACGGGGATGCCGGCGCGCACGAGGAGCTCGATCTCCGGGACCATCGGGCGTCCCCCTTCAAGCTTGACCGCGTGTGCCATACCTTCTTTCATGAACCTGGTCGCTGTGGCCAAGGCCTGGGTCGGGCTTGCCTGGTAGGACCCGAACGGCAGATCGGCAACGACCAGGGAGTGTTTGGCGGAGCGGGTGACAGCCCGGACCAACGGCACCAGGTCGTCCACCGTGACAGGCACCGTCGTCTCGTATCCGTAGACGTTGTTGCCAGCTGAGTCACCAACCAGGAGAACGGGAATGCCGGCCTCGTCGAAGATCTCGGCGGAGTACTGGTCGTATGCCGTGAGCATCGCCCAGCGTTCGCCCCGCTCCTTCATGGCCTGCAGGTGTGGGATCCGGATGCGCTTGAGCGTGGGCGATCCGGGCGCGTTGCCGGTACCGGTGCCGTACGGGGCGGGTTGCTCACTCATCTTGTCTCCATTGCCAAACCTCGGGACCAGCGATGGTCTTCTGGTGTCAAACATAGGGAACGTGTGGGGGCTGTTGTAACTAGGAGTCCTGCTCCCGCCATCGGCTGGTGATCGGGAGTCGGCGGTCGCGTCCGAACGCCAAAGGGGAGATCTTGGGGCCCGGGGCGGACTGTCGACGCTTCCACTCGGCGCGGTCGACGAGCCCCACGACCTTGTCCACCACCGCAGCGTCGAAACCGGCCGCGACAAGCTCGGCCCGACCCTGGGCGCCTTCGACATAACGGTCGAGGATCGCGTCGAGCAGCTCGTACGGTGGCAGTGAGTCCTGGTCGACCTGACCCGGGCGCAGCTCGGCTGAGGGCGCCTTGCTGATCGATGCCAAAGGTATTGGTGGCTTCTCACCTCGTCGCTCGGCTTCGGCGTTGCGCCACTTGGCCAGCTCCCACACCATCGTCTTGGGCACGTCCTTGAGCGGTGCGTACCCGCCGACGCTGTCGCCGTAGATGGTGGAGTACCCGACCGAGACCTCACTCTTGTTGCTGTTGGTCAGGATCAGGTGACCCTCCTGGTTACCCAGCCCCATCCATAGCACGGCGCGTACCCGGGCCTGCAGGTTCTCCTCGGCCACGCCGGTCAGCTTCACGGTGTCCAGGAACGCGCTGACCAAGGGCTCAATGGGGATCACTCGGTAGTCCAGACCCAGATTGAGCGCGAGCTCGGCGGCATCGTCCCTGGAACCCTGGCTGGAGTGCTTACTGGGGTTGCTGATCGCGACCACGTTCTCCCCGCCAAGCGCGTCGGCTGCGATCGTTGCCACGAGGGCCGAGTCGACTCCTCCGGAGACCCCGAGCAGGACCGACCGGAAGCCGTTCTTGCGGACGTAGTCGTGCAGTCCCAGCTGTACCGCGCGGTAGACCTCGCCGACCGGGTCCAGGCGAGGGGCCAGCATGGCGGGCTGTGCGGCATACGGGGCAATGGGTGTGTCGCTGAGGGTGACGTGCAGGAGTCCCTCTCCGGAGCCGTCGGGCACCTCCGTCGTGCTTGGCTCAAGGTCCAGGTCGACGATGAGCAGGTCTTCGTCGAACTGCGGACCTCGGGCGAGGATCTGCCCAGCAGCGTTGACCACCAACGAGTCCCCGTCGAAGACGAGCTCGTCCTGACCGCCGACCATGTTGAGGTATGCAAGGGTGCAGCCAGCCTCTGCGGCCCGTCGTGCCACCAGCTCGTAGCGGACGTCGTCCTTGTCCTCCTCGTATGGCGACCCGTTGATCACCAACAAGAGCTCAGCCCCCGCCGCACGGGTCTCTGCGACCGGCCCGCCGTCCTGCCAGAGGTCCTCGCAGATCGCGATGGCCACGTCGATGTCACCGATACGGACCACGGTGAGGTACTTGCCCGGGGCAAAGATCCGGAACTCGTCGAAGACGCCGTAGTTGGGCAAGTGGTGCTTGGCATAACGAGCTTTGACCTGGCCGTGGTGCAAGACCGCGGCACAGTTCTGGGGGGGTGGTCGGGTGACCTCACCGGTCGCCCCGGGAGAGAGGTATGGCGCGCGGCCCAGGTAGCCGACAACGACCGGGAGGTCGCCGAGCCCGTCCGCGGCGAGGTCGGTGGCAAGCTGGAAGAGTGCCGCTCGTGAGGCGTCGACGAACGACGCCCGCAACGCCAGGTCCTCGACCGGGTAACCCGTCAGCATCATCTCGGGGAACGCCACCAGGTGGGCACCACGCTCGGCCGCTTTGGCGGACCACTCGCGGACCGCCAGCGCGTTGCCAGTCAGGTCTCCTACGGTCGGGTTGACCTGGGCCAGGGCCAGTCGCATCTGCGCCATACCGGCAGCCTAGCCATCCGGTGCACTGTCCATGAAACGGCCTCGACGGGCCGATGCACGGGTCCACGCTGCGAAGAAATGCACTGTTTCTTACGATTTCGGGGTTCACAACCTGTGAGTTATCTGTGAAGGTCACCTCGTCGCCGAAGATGGCGAGACCCAGGACACAGGAGAAACCAATGAAACGACGCACTCTGCGCGTTCTGACGGGCGCAGCTGGTACCTCACCGACCTCGACCCTGAAAGGACGGCGCTCGTGAAGCGCCAGGGGCCACACGTCCGGAATCGGGCGATCAGCCTGATCTCCGCAGCCGGCCTTCTTCTTGCCGGGGGCCTCGCGGCCTCCTCTCCGGCCAACGCCGCTGCACCGGATGACACGAGGCCTGACACGGCTGGCAAGAGTGTCAGCGACAACATGAGGTCCCCGCAGGCTGTCAAACAGGACGCTCTGCTGCAGAAAGCGCTGGTCAAGAAGCTCAAGGGCGACAAGAGCGCCCAGGGCAAGGTGGCCAGGCTCGGCCAGGGACAGTACGTCAACCTCGAGAACGAGGGCACCGACCGCGTATTTGTCATCCTTGCGGAGTTCGGCGACACCCGGCACTCGGCGTACCCCGATACGAAAGTCGACGGCAGCGCCGCGAGCGACGCGCAGAGGTTCGACGGGCCCATGCACAACCAGATCCCGCAGCCGGACCGTGCGGTGGACAACTCCACCCTGTGGCAGTCGGACTTCAACACGGGCCATTACCAGGACATGTACTTCAACCGCATGGCGAAGTACTACGAGACGCAGTCCTCAGGCCGGTACTCGGTCAACGGCGACGTCACCGAGTGGGTCAAGGTCCCCTTCAACGAGGCGCGATACGGCCGGGACTCCTGCGGCGGGATCGTCTGCAACAACACCTGGTTCCTGATCCGCGACGGACTCGCCTTCTGGACCCAGCAGCAGCTGGCCAGCGGCAAGACCATGGCGGAAATCCAGACTTACCTCGCCACGTTCGACAAGGCGGACCGCTACGACATCGACGGCGATGGCAACTTCAACGAGCCCGACGGTTTCATCGACCACTTCCAGATCGTGCACGCGGGCGGTGACCAGGCTTCCGGCGACCCGACCTACGGCACGGACGCCATCTGGAGCCACCGCTGGTATGCCGCTGTCAGCGGCGGTGGTCCGGGCGGGTTCCCGGGAGTCAATATCGGCCAGGGTGGCACGTCCTCCGGTGTCACCATTCCGGACAACCCGACCGGCACGTGGGTCGGCGACTACACGATCCAGCCGGAGAACGGCGGCCTCGGCGTCTTCGCCCACGAGTTCGGCCACGACCTCGGCCTGCCGGACCTCTACGACACCTCGGGCAACACCGGTGGCGCAGAGAACTCCACCGCCTTCTGGACCCTGATGAGCTCCGGCGCCAACATCGGCAATGGTGGGCCCGCAGGCATCGGCGACTCTCCAACCGACCTGATGGCGTGGGAGCTCTTCCAGCTCGGCTGGCTGAGCGCCCAGGGCACACAGGGGCCGTTCTACGACGTCGCCCGCGTCGGCGTGCGCTCCTCGCACGCTCTGGGGGCCAACGTCCCGGTGACGAAGAAGACGGCGGCATTGTTCGTAGTCCTGCCGGACAAGAAGCGGGTCGATAACGTCGGAGTTCCGGCGAGCGGCACGCAGTTCTTCTACAGCGGTTCGGGTGATGACCTCAACAACTCGATGACCAGGACCTCCGGCATCACAGCAGGTTCCCTCACCGCCAAGGTCAGGTACGACATCGAGTTGGACTACGACTATGCCTTCATTGAGGCCTCCATCAACGGCGGCACGTCGTGGCTCCCCGTGACGACGAACCTGTCCACTTCGGCAGCCACCGACCAGAGTGGTTACAACACCAGTGGTACCGGCCTCACTGACGTGTCCGCCGGTTACGACTCGGGTGCCTATGTCGACCTCAAGGCAACCCTGCCGGCAGGGACGAACGCGTTACGTGTCCGCTACCAGACCGACGGCGGCCTCAGCCGTCCCGGCCTTTCGCTTGACGACATGGCCATCGGTGGCTCCTCCGTGGGAACCGCCGAGACCGACGAGGGCTGGGTATTCAACGGCTTCCGACGCACGGTCGGAGCCGAGGAGAGTCTTCACTTCAACGCCTACGTTGCCGAGAACCGCCAGTACGACGGCTACGACGCGTCGCTGAAGACTGCCTACAACTTTGGGTTCCTGGACTCGAAGCCGGACTGGGTGGAGACGCACCCATACGAGAACGGGATGCTCGTGACCTACTGGGACGAGTCGTTCGGCGACAACAACGTGGGTGAGCACCCGGGCGGCGGTCTGATTCTGCCGGTCGACGCCCACCCGACGTTCGCTCACTCGTCCGACGGGTGGCTGCTGCGTCCCCGGGTGCTGTCCTACGACTCGACCTTCGGGCTCGAGGCCACCGACGCGATCACCGTGCACAAGAACAGCGTGGCCACCACGATCCCGTCGCAGGCGGCGGTTCCGATGTTCGATGACACGAGTACGTGGTGGTTCAACAATGACGGCGATGGAGCCACGGGCGACCACCTCGGCCGCTATCAGCCTGGGTGGTACGGCGTAGACGTGCCGAAGACGGGCACGACCATCCGCGTGGTGAGCAGCTCCAAGCAGGGCAACCAGCTCAACGTGCTGGTCGCCCCCAAGTAGCACCAAGCGCACCGACGAGCGGGGCCCCGGACAGTCCGGGGCCCCGTTCTCGTTTCTACGGCTTACGCAAATCCTGTGGGATCGAAGGACCCAATGGCGTTTCTTAACCCGTACGTAACACGACTAGGGCAGGATCGCGCTATGGATCGTCAACAGGAGTTCGTCCTCCGCACCATCGAAGAACGCGACATCCGCTTCGTGCGACTGTGGTTCACGGACGTGCTGGGCCAGCTGAAGTCGGTCGCCATCGCCCCAGCGGAGCTCGAGGGCGCCTTCTCTGAGGGCATCGGTTTCGACGGCAGCGCGATCGAGGGATTCGCCCGGGTCTACGAGGCCGACATGCTGGTCAAGCCAGACCCGGCGACGTTTCAGGTGTTGCCCTGGCGTGGCGAGAGTCCAGGCACCGCAAGGATGTTCGGCGATATCGTCCTGCCCGACGGCTCACCGAGCTTCGCCGACTCCCGGTACGTCCTCAAACGCGCGCTGGCCAAGGCTGCCGACCTCGGGTTCACCTTCTACACACACCCTGAGATCGAGTTCTTCCTGTTCGAGCAACCGATCAAGGCCGGGCAGCAGCCGGTTCCGGTGGACCAGGCAGGCTACTTCGACCACGTGCCCCATGGGACGGGACATGACTTCCGTCGAGCCGCCATCACCATGCTGGAGAGCATGGGCATCTCGGTGGAGTTCAGCCACCACGAGGGCGGCCCGGGCCAGAACGAGATCGACCTGCGCTACGCCGACGGTCTCTCGACGGCCGACAACATCATGACCTTCCGCACGGTCATCAAGGAGGTTGCGCTGGAGCAGGGCGTCTTTGCCTCCTTCATGCCCAAGCCCTTCAGCGATCAGCCGGGCTCCGGGATGCACACGCACCTGTCGCTGTTCGAGGGCGACCGCAATGCCTTTCACGAGGCCGGAGCGCCCTACCAGCTCAGCCAGGTGGGTCGGCAGTTCATCGCAGGTCTGTTGCATCACGGCTCAGAGATCAGCGCGGTCACCAACCAGTGGGTCAACTCGTACAAGCGTCTGTGGGGCGGGGGAGAGGCGCCGGCTCACGTCTGCTGGGGGCACAACAACCGCAGTGCGATGGTGCGCGTTCCGATGTACAAGCCGAGCAAGGGTCAGAGCACCCGCGTCGAGGTGCGATCGCTGGACGCGGCCTGCAACCCCTACCTCGCCTTTGCCGTGATGCTTGCCGCAGGGCTCAAGGGGATCGAAGAGGGCTACGAGCTACCGGACGAGGCCGAGGACGACGTCTGGGCGTTGACCGACGCCGAGCGCCGGGCGATGGGCATAGAGCCGCTACCGGCGTCGTTGATCGATGCCATCACCGTGATGGAACGATCCGACCTCGTGGCAGAGACCCTGGGTGAGCATGTATTCGACTTCTTCCTTCGCAACAAGCGTGCCGAGTGGGCCGACTACAAGGGCCAGGTCAGTGCTTTCGAGCTGGATCGCTATATCGCGCGCTTGTAGTGAAGCCGTTTGTGGGAAAGCTCAGGCGGGCGCGGGTCCGTGCTCGGTAGGTTGAGCCGGTGAGCGCATCTGTCAGGCCAGCGAGTCGGGCGGGTCGACTGGCCCGGTTGGGATTTGCCGATCCGGCTCGGGCCGATGCGCTCCTGGACGATCCTGCAATTGCCGGGCTGACCGATCCGATGGACCACGTCTTTGGGGACGGGCTGACCGACGCGTTGAGCCAGGTAGCTGACCCAGACCTTGCCCTGCTCGGGTTGGTGCGCCTGATGGAGTCGTTGGGCAAGAGAGATGTCAACACCGAGGACCGCCGCGGGGATCTGATCGCCGCGTTACGGCACTCCGGCCCGGGGCGCGACCGGCTGCTGGCAGTGCTCGGGGCCTCTACTGCGCTCGTCGACCATCTTGTGACGCATCCGTCCCATTGGCGCTACGTCACCGAAGCGACCCGCCAGAGCGCCGAGCAGCGCCGCGACGCCCTGGTCACGGCAGTGACCAGGGCCATGACCAAGATCCCGGACAAGACTTCCACCAAGACCTCGACCGATACCTCGATCAGGCTGAATGTGATGTCTGGGTATGACGCCCTGCGGGTTGCCTACCGCAGCAACCTGCTGGGGATCGCGGCGCTGGACCTGACGGCGCAAAGGGCGGTCGACGAGCTGCCACCCACTGCGGCCGCACTGGCCGACCTGGCCTCGGCCGCGCTCGAGGCTGCCCTCGTGATCGCCCGCGCTGAGGTTGGGCCCGACGTGGATATCTGCAGGTTCGCGGTGATCGGCATGGGCAAGTGCGGGGGACGCGAGCTCAACTACGTCTCTGATGTCGATGTCATCTTCGTGGCCGAACCGACCAGCGGTGACACCGCCGATGAGACGGCCGCCCTCAACGTCGGCACCCAGCTGGCGACAGCACTGATGCGGGCCTGTTCGGCGAACACGGCCGAAGGCACGCTCTGGCCCGTCGACGCGGCGCTGCGGCCTGAGGGCAAGAACGGCCCGTTGGTACGAACGGTCGCCAGCCACCTCCACTACTACCAGCGGTGGGCCAAGACGTGGGAGTTCCAGGCTCTGCTCAAGGCCAGAACGGTCGCCGGCGATACCGGACTCGGCCGCGAATACCTTGACGCCGTCAGCCCTCTCGTCTGGCAGGCAGCAAGCCGTGAACACTTCGTCGAGGACGTCCAGGCGATGCGACGACGGGTCGAAGAGCATGTCCCCGCGGCCGAGTCCGCACGCCAGCTGAAACTCGGTCCGGGCGGTTTGCGGGACGTCGAGTTCAGTGTTCAGCTGCTGCAGCTCGTCCATGGCCGCACCGACACGACGTTGCGATCGGGCACGACGTTGGAGGCGTTGGCGGCGCTGTCACAAGGCGGATACGTGGCGCGCGACGACGCCGCTGTTCTGGACGAGTCGTATCGCCTGTTGCGCACCCTTGAGCACAGGATCCAGCTGTTCCGGCTACGGCGTACGCATCTCATGCCCACCGACGAGGCGGATCTGCGGCGGCTCGGCAGGGCTGTTGGCCACTACCGTGACCCTGCGCGGGCAGTGGTCGAGCAGTGGCAGCAGCAAGCGCGCGAGGTGCGACGAATCCATGAGCGCCTGTTCTACCGCCCGTTGCTGATAGCTTCCGCGCGGCTCAGCAGCACCGAAGCACGACTCACTCCCGAGGCTGCGCGAGAACGGTTGGCAGCATTGGGCTTTCGCGACCCCGCTGGGGCAATGCGACACCTTGCGACCCTCACCGACGGGCTCAGCAGGCGCGCCGCGATCCAGAAGACGCTGCTGCCGGTCATGCTCGGCTGGTTCGCGGACGAGGCCGACCCGGACGCCGGCCTGCTCTCTTTCCGCCGGATCAGCGAGTCCCTGGGCGCGACCCACTGGTACCTCAAGATGCTCCGCGACGAGGGCAGTGCGGCCGAACGCCTCGCGCACGTCCTGGCCCGAAGCCGTTACGCCGCAGACCTGCTCACTCGTGCACCCGAGTCTGTTGCCATCTTGGGTGACGCCGGAGGTCTGACCCCGCGTAGCCGCGAGGCGCTGCTGTCCACGATGACGGCGGCGACCGGTCGCAAGAGCGAGCCCGACGATGCGATGACGGCGGCGCGTGTCGTCCGACGCCAGGAGCTCTTCCGGATAGCGGTTGCCGACCTCACGGGGCGGCTGGACCTCCCCGGGGTCGGTGCGGCGCTGACCGACCTGACGTCCGCAACGCTGCAGTCCGCCCTCGACATCGCCACCAGGCGCGTGGAAGCCGATCTCGGCAGTCCTTTGGGGACCCGTCTCCTTGTGGTGGGCATGGGCAGCCTCGGCGGTGGCGAGATGGGTTACGGCTCGGATGCAGACGTCATGTTCGTTCACCGGGCCGACGAGGGCGTTGGCGAGACCGAGGCCCAGAGGCAGGCCACGCTGGTTGTTCAGGAGGTCAGGCGCTTGTTGGGGACCGCCGGTCCGGACCCACAGCTGGTCATCGACCCCGACCTGCGCCCTGAGGGCAAGGTGGGGCCGATGGTGCGCTCGCTCGGTGGGTACGCCGCCTATTACCAGCGGTGGTCCCTCACCTGGGAGGCGCAGGCGCTGCTGCGTGCGACTCCGGTGGCTGGCGACGTCGCACTCGGCCAGGCGTTCTGTGACCTGATCAACCCGATCAGGTGGCCTGACGGTGGTGTGTCGGCACACGGCATACGTGAGATTCGCACGCTGAAGGCGAGGATGGAGTCCGAGCGTCTGCCACGAGGGGCGGATCCCAAGACGCATTTCAAGCTGGGGTCGGGCGGGCTCTCCGACGTCGAGTGGACGGCTCAGCTGGTGCAGCTGCGCCACGCCTATGAGATCGAAGGACTGCGCACGACCGGGACCCTCGCGGCGTTGGCCGCGGCTGGTGACGCCGGCCTGATCCGCCAAGCAGACGTTCAGACGATGGCGCAGGCCTGGACCTTCGCGTCCTCGCTGCGCAACGCCTCCGTGCTGTGGCGAGGTCGACCGATTGACGCGCTTCCCAGCGACCTGCGGGACGCCGATGGGATTGGACGGATCGTGGGCCGCGAGGCTGGCGCCGGTGACGAGCTGGCTGAGGTTTACCGGCGTCTGGCCCGCCGCGCGCGGGCCGCGGTCATTTTC
>Ga0209587_1001709_pt1 | contig 10110 bp, 9 predicted proteins | sample NGEPerD_2_FD_184512 | JGI IMG/M metagenome (GOLD analysis project Ga0209587, IMG submission 184512) | Arctic peat soil microbial communities from the Barrow Environmental Observatory site, Barrow, Alaska, USA - NGEE PermafrostL1-D... | ecosystem: Environmental > Terrestrial > Soil > Wetlands >... | reverse complement strand
CGGCTCCAACGTCCCGGCAAGGATCGACAGCAGCGTCGTCTTCCCCGCGCCGTTCGGCCCGATCACCCCCACCAACTCTCCCGGCTGCGCGGCGAAGTCGACGCTCTTCAGAGCTTCGCGATTCCCGTATCGCTTGACGAGTCCCCGCGCTTCCACGGCGGAGAACGCTACCCGCTGGACGTCGGGGGACCCCCGACGTCTGCTTCGCGAGGCACCTCCGGGAGACTCCTGCGCCCAGCGAGTAGCGACTTGCGAAGGAGGGATGGGGTGTCCCCCGAACGGGCGGATACTCAGAGCGGCCGGCGGACAGAGCCTGAACCCGCAAGCCTGGTTTCGTCGCCGGACGCGAGTCCGGGCGGGGGACACCCCATCCCTCCCCCTAGAATCGCTGCAATGTCGTTCCCGAGCACCCGTATGCGCAGGCTGCGCCGCAGCGAGGGCTTGCGCGGGCTTGTGCGTGAGACCGAGCTTTCGGCCGCCCACCTGATCCAGCCCGCGTTCGTGGTGGCGGGCGAGGGGGTGCGCGAGGAGATCGAGTCGATGCCGGGAATCGAGCGCTTCTCGATCTCCGAGCTGGTCGCCGAGGCGACCGAGATCGCCAGCGCCGGGATCGGCGCGATTCTGCTCTTCGGCGTCCCGGCGGACAAGGACGAGACCGGCTCCGGCGCCTACGACGACGAGGGTGTCGTGCAGATGGCGGTGCGGGCGCTGAAGGAGGCCCATCCCGAGCTGACCGTGATCACCGATGTCTGCCTCTGCGAGTACACCTCGCACGGCCACTGCGGCTTCGTCCGCGACGGCGAGGTCGACAACGACCTGACGGTCGAGCTGCTGGCGAAAACGGCGATCTCCCATGCCGAGGCCGGCGCGGACGCGGTGGCGCCGAGCGACATGATGGACGGCAGGGTCGGCACGATCCGCCACCAGCTCGACGAGGAGGGTCACGCCGGCACCCCGATCGTTGCCTACAGCGCCAAGTACGCCTCCGCCTTCTACGGGCCCTTCCGCGACGCCGCCGGGTCGACCCCCGAGTTCGGCGACCGGCGCGGGTACCAGATGGACCCCGCCAACGCCGCCGAGGCCGTGCGCGAGGCCCAGCTCGACCTCGACGAGGGAGCGGACATGCTGCTCGTCAAGCCGGCGACCCCCTACCTCGATGTCGTGCGGCGGGTCAAGCAGGAGACCGGCGCGCCGGTCGGCGCTTACCATGTCTCCGGCGAGTACTCGATGCTGAAGGCGGCCGCCGCCAACGGCTGGATCGACGAGCGCGCCGCGGTGCTCGAGACGCTGATCTCGATCCGCCGGGCCGGCGCCGACGCGATCGTCACCTACTACGCGAAGGAGGCCGCGAGTTGGCTCCGGTGAAGGCTCCCCAGTCGAAGGCCCGCTCGCGCAAGGACGGGGCCGCGATCCCGCTGGACGAGACCGACAAGCGGTTGATGAACCTGCTCCAGTCGAGCTTCTCCGATTCTTCAGGCGTTCCCGGGAGCAGAGGAGGAGCCGGTTGATGTCTCCCTCCGCCCGGCTCGGCGATTTGACCCGGTCCGCGGAGTTGTACGAGCGGGCTTTGCGGGTGATGCCTGGCGGGGTCAACTCTCCCGTGCGGGCGATGCGGCAGATCGGTCGCGATCCGATTTTCGCCGAGCGCGGCGAGGGCTGCGAGATGGTCGACGCCGACGGCAACCGCTACCTCGACTGGGTCTGCTCCTGGGGTCCGCTGATCCTCGGCCACGCCGACCCCGATGTGGTCTCGGCCGTGACCGAGGCCGCCGCCCGGGGGACGAGCTACGGCGCCACCACCGAGGTCGAGGTCGAGCTGGCCGAAGAGGTGGCGACCCGCGTTCCCTCGGTGGAGATGCTGCGGATGACCAGCTCCGGCACCGAGGCGGCGATGAGCGCCATCCGCCTCGCCCGCGCCGCGACCGGGCGCGAGGTCGTGATCAAGTTCGCCGGCGCATACCACGGCCACTCCGACGGCCTGCTCGCCGACGCCGGCTCCGGGCCGGCGACCCTGGCCATCCCGGGCAGCCCGGGAGTGACCGCCGCCCAGGCGGCCGGCACGGTGGTGGCGCCGTGGAACGACCGCGACGCGGTCAGCCGCGCCCTCTCGGAGCACCCGGTCGCGGCTCTGCTCGCCGAGCCGCTGCCGGCCAACATGGGCGTCGTCCCGGCCGAGGACGGCTTTCTCGAGTTCCTCCGCGACGCCAGCCGCGATGCCGGCGCGCTGCTCGTCTTCGACGAGGTGATCAGCGGCTTCCGCGTCGCCGCCGGCGGGGCCCAGCAGCTCTACGGGGTCGAACCCGACCTGACCGTGCTCGGCAAGGTGCTCGGCGGCGGCCTGCCCGCCGCCGCCTTCGGCGGGCCGGCGCGGATGATGGAGCGCATCGCCCCTGCCGGGGACGTCTACCAGGCGGGGACGCTCTCGGGTAATCCGCTGGCGATGGCGGCCGGGCTTGCCACCCTGCGCCGGCTCGACGCCGCCGCCTACGGACGGCTCGCGGCGCTGACCGAGCGGCTCGCCGCGGGCCTGACCGAGCTCGCCGCCGGCCGGCCGCTCCAGGTCGCCTTGGCGCCCGGCCTGCTCACCCTCTTCTTCAGCGCCGAGCCGGTCGCCGACTTCGCCGCCGCCGCGGCCTGCGACCTCGAGGCCCACGCCCGCTTCTGCCGCGCCATGCTCGACCGCGGGGTCTACCCGCCGCCGTCGCAGTTCGAGGCCTGGTTCGTCTCGCTCGCCCACGACGAGGCGGCGATCGACAGCACGCTCGAAGCCGCCGCCGAATCGCTGGACGAGGCGCTGTCATGACCGGTCCTCTGGAGGCTCTGGTTCGACAACTTCGCGCCGAGGACACGCCGATCTCCCCGCATGTAGTCGAACCGCCTCCCGAGCCCAAGACCGACCTCCCTGACGAGTACGCATCCGTAGTCGAGTCGGTCCGCGAGGGCTACCTGCTCCATTACGACGTGCCGCGCCTACTCAAAGGCCACGACGACGACCTGGCGCTCCTCGCGGGCGACTACCTCTACGCCCTCGGCATCGAGCGGCTGGCAACTCTCGGCGACACGGAAGCGGTCCTCGTCCTAGCTGATTTGATCAGCGCCTCCGCACAGCTCCACACGGAAGGCAAGGGCGACGAGCTACCTGACCGCTGGCGCAATGCGGAGCGAGCGATAGGCAAGGACCCACCCCGGTAGGGGTGGGTCCCGGTCACCGAACCTTGCAGTCCCTGACCAACGTGGTCGTGACTTGCGTCCCCCTGGCGAAGCCGAAGTTCGCCCGGGCGAAGGGGTAGACGGCGCCCGGGAACCCTCCCGGCCCGGCGCAACTCAGACGAACCTTGAGGAGTCGATCCGGCACTCGTCGAAGCCAAAGCTGATCACCGTGTTGTTGGCCTTGTTGTTGTTCCTGTTCAGCTTCACGGCGAGTTTCTGCGCCTTGAACTTATTGCCCGACTTGAGCGCCTTGCCGATCAGCCGCAGGAAGCTCTTCTCGCTCTTCAGGTAGCCGATCCACTTCGTCAGCTTCGCCGCGTCGGCTTCGGGACGGGGCACCTTGGCGATCTGGGCGACCGACTTGCCGAGGGCGCGGGAGGCGCGGATGAACCGCGTGCCGGCCAGCGCCAGCTTGCCCTTCTGGACCTGACGCTTGACGCCCTTGAGGATGCGCGAGTTGGCTGCCGTGTTGGCCTTGCAGATCGGCTCGACCTTGGTGACGTATTCGTCCCGGGTTGGTTCTTCGGCGGCCAGCGCGACGGGAACCGCCGCGAGCAGCGCCACGACCAAGGCCAGCCCCAGTACCGGCAGCGACGACATCCTTGCTGAGCTTCCCACTTAGATCAATCCTCCTGTTTGCTCTGGCTGGGCCGGCGCCGACGCAGGGCGTCCAGCCGATTCCCCTGTCCTCAACCCCGTGCTCAAAAATACACGAGTTCCTATGCCGTGCATTCCTACTAACCCGCCCGGGAGCCGTGAAGATCGATCTCGGGCAAGATTTTCTCCAGCGGCTTCGGCAGCCACCAGACACGGTCGCCTAACAGCAGCATCAGCGCCGGCAGCAGGACGATCCGCACCACGGTGGCGTCGAGCAGCACGGCGACGGCCAGTCCCGTGCCGAGTTGGCTGACGGTGGCGATCGGCGCCCCGGCGAAGGCGACGAAGACCGCCACCATGATCGCCGCCGCGCCGGTGATCACCCGCGCGGTCTTCTCGAGGCCGAAGACGATCGCGCCCTCGTTGGAGGAGTTGTTCTCGTGGTGCTCCCGCATCCGCATCAAGAGGAACACCGCGTAGTCGATCGAGAGGCCAAAGATGATGCCGAAGATCCCCGCCGCGCCGATCGCGTCGACGTAGGTGTGCCCGCCCAGCGGCCATCCCTCGGGCACCTCGAAGAGCAGGGTGAGGACGCCGAAGGCGACCGCGACCGTGATCAGGTTCAGCGCTACGGCGATCGCCGCCAGCAGCAGCGCCCGCAGGATCACGACCAGGATCAGGAAGGTGGCGATCGTGATCACCCCGATCATGATCGGGATCCGTTCCGAGATCACGTCGGTGTAGTCGATCAGTTCGGCGGCGGCGCCGGTGACGCCGGTGGTGGCGCCGGTCGCCACCGCCAGGCCATCCGCGTCCTCCTTCAGGCGCTCGTTCAGCGCGGTCGAGCCGGGGGTGTTGAAGGTGTAGCGGGGGATGACGACCATCTGCGCCGCCTGCCCGCCGTTTTCCACGTCGACGACGCGGGAGACGCGCTTCCGTTCTTCCTCCGGCGCTCCCGCCAGGGAGGAGAGGACGAAGTAGCCGGAGTTGAATATTCCAGGCGAGTCGCGGCGCAGGCGATCGACCTTGCGGTTGACGCGGCGGGCGCTGACCGAGACCTCCACGTCGGCGCGGCGCAGGCCCGTCTGCAGCGGTCGCGAGCGCTGAAATCCTTCGGCGAGGCTCTGTTCCAGGGTGTCGGCGCCGCCTCGCAGCCGGCCGAGGCCGTCGACCAGCTGCGAGGCGCCGCCCTCGAGGCTGGCCAGGCCGCTGGGCAGTTCGCCGGCTGCCTCGGCCAGCTGCGCCGCCCCCTTGTGCAGCTTGACCGTGCCTTCCACCAGCTTCCCCTCGCCGTCATACAGCCTCGTCGCCTGGCTGTCGAGGCGCCGCGCTTCGTTGCGGGCGATGGCCAGCGCCTCGACCAGCCTTTCCGCTTCGCGGACCTGCGGCTCGAGGCTCGGATCGGCGGCGGCGCTCTGCTTCAAGTTGGCGCGCAGGCTCCGCGCCCGCTCCAGCCCGTTGCCCTCGATGCCGTTGAGCAGGTCTCCCGAGGCTCCCTCGACCGAGAAAGCGCCGAGCTGAGCGGTGCGCTGGCCTTCGACCAGCTTCCCCGAGCCGTCGGCGAGCCGGTCCAGGGCGCCGGCGGCCTGTTCGGCGCCCGAGGCCACCCGGGCGATCCCGCCTTCGAGCTGTTCCGCTCCCTCGCCGGCCTGGCCGGTTCCCCCGGCGAGCAGGCCGGCGCCGTAGCTCGCCTTGGACACACCGGAGCGGAGCTGTCGCACGCCCTTGGTCGCGGCGCCCAGCTTCTTGCCCAGCGTCGTCAGTTGTTCCGGGTCGGCTTCGCCCCGGCCGGCGAGCAGGTCGTTGCCGGTCTTCTGCAGCGGCTTGACCTGCTTGCGGATCTGGCCCGGCCCGACCACCGCCTGCACGCCCGGGTCGGCGGCGATCCGCCGTTGCCAGCGGGCCAGCGCCGCGAGGCTGTCGCGTTCGGTGATCGGGCCCTTGTCGGCGACGGCGACGACGACGAAGGGAGCGTCCCAGCCGGGCCCGATCGCGTCGGCGATCAGTTCGGCTTCCTCGCGGGCGGGATTCGACGACGGCAGCTGGGCGGCGCTCGGCGGCCCGGTCTTCAGGGCGAGGACCGGGGCGGCCAGGAGCAGCACGATCGCGCCGATCAGGATCGCCGCCAGCAGCGGCCGGCTGAGCGCACCGCGGACCAGCGTCATCACACCGGCGCCGTCACCGGCGCCGCCGATCCGCCAGCGATTGACGTTGTGGCCGGTCACGACCAGCAGCGCCGGCCCGACCAGGGCGGCGACGATGACGCTGATCCCGGTGACCACGATCGCCGTGCCCGCCAGCGAGATCAGCAGCGTCCCCGGCATCACGAACAGCGTCACCAGCATCGCCAGGAAGAGGGTCGATCCGGCGAACGCGGTCGTGCGCCCGGCGGTGCGCCGCGTCATCCGCGCCGCCTCCAGCGGCTCCGCGCCCGACCCCAGCTCCTCGCGGAAGCGCGAGACCATCAGGAGGGCGTAGTCGACGCCGAGCGCCAGGCCCATCATCACGCAGACGGTCAGCGCGAAGCCGTCGATCGCGATCCACTCGCCGGCGATCGCCAGCACGCCGCGCGAGGCGGTCACCGTCACCGCGCCGAAGGCGAGCGGGATCGTCGCCGCCACCGGAGAGCGGAAGACCAGCAGCAGGACGATCAGCAGGAACGGGATCGCGATCAGCTCGGCCACCTCGGTCGAGTGGACCGCCTCGTCGATGAGCGCGCGCGAGAGGCTGGCGAAACCGGTCTGCGCCGCCCGCACCGGCGGCGAGATCTGTTCCTCGAGCGTGCGGTTCAGGGCGGGGACGGTGTCCCTCACCGCCTCCTCGGTGCCGACGTGGAAGTCGACCAGGATCAGCGCCTTGCGAGGGCCGGGCCGCAGGCGGTCGACGCTGCCCTTGTCCCAGGGGGAGATGGTCGAGACGTCAGGGTCGGATCGAAGCTCGCGGATCAGCGCCGGCCCCTGCCGGTCGAGAGCGGCAGGCGGGCCCTGCAGCAGGATCGCGAAGGGCGCGGTATCGCCGAAGTAGCGCTCTACCAGCGCGCTCGCCTTCCCCGAATCGGTCCCGGGGACGCTGAGCGAGGTCGGCCGCAGATGATCCTCGACTCCCCGGCCGAGCACGCCGAGCACACCGATGACGACCAGTGCTGCAGCCAGCACGGCCCCTGGCCGCCGCAGTGAGAGCGGCAACCGCCTCTCCCTCCGTCGGCGAGTAAACACGCTTGGCGCTTATACCATCCCACCCGGCCCAGCCACGTCGGTCTTTAACGCGTTGTACACAAAAGCCCACGCCGCCGACCCGCACGGAACGCCCTCGACTTCGGTCTCGCCGCCAAGCCAATAAACTGCGCCACCCTTGAATTTCGATCTGGCGGACATTGGCTGACGAGGCGAACAAGCGAAACGGGACCGAGGGCGCGAGCCCGGCGGAGCGGGCGAAGCCCGCCCCTCCCGGCTACTTCGAGGGCGAGTCGATGACTCGTCGCCGCGCCTTCACGATTGCCGCCCAGGGCCTCGGCGGCGTCGCCGGGGCCGCGATCGTCCTGCCCGCCGTGGGCTTCGCCGTAGCGCCGATCTTCCACCGTGGCAAGGAGCGCTGGGAGGCCGTCGGCCCGGTCGACGACTTCGTCGAGGAGACCTACCGCCAGATCGTCTTTACCGAGACCGAGGGAATCGGCGACGCCGGTAAGACGACTGCCTATGTGCGCAAGGGCTCGAAGCAGCTCGATGAGGACCCGAAGCAGATGGTCGCGGTCTCCAACCGCTGCGCCCACCTCGGTTGCCCGGTGCAGTTCGTCGAGGCGGCGGGCAACTTCATCTGCCCCTGCCACGGCGGCGTCTACGACTTCCAGGGCAAACGGATTGGCGGGCCGCCGGTGCGGCCGCTCGACCAGTTCCAGACCAGGATCCGCAACGGCAAGGTCGAGCTCGGCCCCCGCTACAGCGTCACCTCGCAGCTGCAGCCGGTGCGGGCCCGCGACCCCGGGGAGTTCACCGGCGGCGTCTGGGAGTATCTCTACCCGCCCCGCCCGTCCACCTTCCCGCCGCCGAGCGGTTGATCTGACCGACGATGAAACTCGATTCGCTGATACCTGCGCCGCTGCGCAAACCGGCCAAGCCGGGCCAGGGCAACGGCGCCGAGGGCGCCGCCCCGGCCGACCTGAAGACCGCGGCGCCGCAGCGACCCTCGGACGCGGCGCGGCTTGGCGACCGCGCCAAAGACGCCCCGGCCGATGTCCTCGCCTGGGTCGACCAGCGCACCGCGGCGACCGGCTTCCTCACCGGGATGCTCTTCCGCAAGGTGCCGAAGGGGACCAACTGGTTCTACACGCTCGGCTCAGCGACGCTCTTCGCCTTCATCGCGCAGGCCGTCACGGGCGTCTTCCTGGCGATGTTCTACACCCCGTCGACGACCCAGGCCTACGCCTCGATCGCCCACATCAACAATGACGTCTTCCTCGGCGCCTTCGTGCACGGCATGCACAAATGGGGCTCGAGCGTGATGGTGATCCTGATCTTCCTCCACATGGGGCGCACCTTCTTCTTCGGCGCCTACAAGTACCCGCGCGAGCTCAACTGGGTGATCGGCGTCGTGCTGCTGATCCTGACGATGACGATGGCCTTCACCGGCTACCTGCTGCCCTTCGACCAGCGCTCCTTCTGGGCCTCGGTGGTCGGTATCAACATCAACGGCACCGGCCCGGTCGTCGGGCCATACCTGAGCGACTTCCTGCGCGCCGGCCCCGAGCTGGGGGCGACCACGCTCGCCCGCTTCTACTCGATCCACATGCTGCTCGTGCCCGGTGCGCTGATCGCCCTGATCGGCGCCCACATGTATCTCGTGGTCAAGCTGGGCACGACCGCGCCGCCGTGGCTGCGGGCGTCCAAGCCAAAAGTTGCAACTCCAACCTCTGAGGTCGACGGCGGATGACGCGAGTGGTCAAGCAGATCAAGGACGCCGGGAGCGTGGCGGGCTCTGCACGCGAGCGACCGAGGACGCCGATATGCGCCGACCAGGCGCGTCAGGAGTCGCGATGAAGCCGAGCGACAAGCAGGCATACCTGGAGGAGTACGAGCTGCTGAAGAAGAAGGGCAAGCCCTTCTTCCCCTACGCGGTGACGAAGGACTCGGCGATGGCGTTGCTGGTGGTCGGCGTGATCATCGTGATGTCGATCGTCCTCGGCGCCGAGCAGGGGCCGAAGGCCGACCCGACCTCGACCACCTACGTGCCGCGGCCCGAGTGGTACTTCTTCTTCCTCTTCGAGCTTCTGCGGGTGATCAAACCGCCGGAGCTGGTCCCGCTCGCGACGGTCGGCATCCCGACGATCTGCATGGCCCTGCTCCTCCTCCTGCCCTTCTACGACCGCGGCCCGGAGCGCAACCCGGCGCGCCGGCCGATCGCCACCACGGCCGGCGTGCTGACGATCGTCGCGATGGCCTACCTCACCTTCCTCGGCGCCACCGGCGGCTCGCCGACCGAGATCGAGATGGAAGTCGCGCCCCGCTACGAGGCCGGCAAGGAGGTCGTCGTCGGCGCCGGCTGCCTCGCCTGCCACAAGATCGGCGAGAACGGCAACAAGGGCCCCGGCCCCGACCTGACCCACATCGCCGCCACCGTGCCGCGCGCCGCGATCCTCCGCTCGGTGGAAATCGGCGCGGGTATCATGCCCTCCTTCCGCGACCTGCCGCCGAAGAAGCTCAACGAGCTCGCCGATTTTCTGGCTTCGCTCGACTGAGGGCTCCGGCCGGAACCGTGTGTCAGAATTCCTGCACGCGTCTGGCGGCGGCGGACACTGCGCGGTGCAGCGTCCTCAGTCGGCCGAATAGCGCTGCTATTCGGCCTCCCTGCGTCCTCGCCCCGCTTGGTCCGGCGCACGCCATCCACGCACATGAATCCTGACACCCGGCCCCAGCCTTCGCGAGAGTCTGCTGACTTCTCTCAGCAGGTTCAGGGGATGTTCGATCGGGTGGCGGGTAGATACGACTTGCTGAACTCGCTGATGAGCGCCGGACTACATCATCGCTGGCGCGAGCGAGCGGCCGATGTCGCCGCCCCCTCGCCGGGTGCCTCGATATTGGACGTCTGCTGCGGAACCGGCGACCTCACTTTCGAGCTCGCCGGGCGGGTCTCTTCCGGCGGCAACGTCGTCGGTTGCGATTTTTCCGAGCCGATGCTGGACCTGGCTCGTGAGAAGGGGAAGCGACGAGGAGTTGACGGGGTCCGTTTCGAGTGGGCCGATGCGCTGAGCTTGCCCTACGACGACGGCCGGTTCGATATTGCGGCGGTCGGCTTCGGCCTGCGGAACTT
>Ga0209587_1001708_pt1 | contig 10114 bp, 11 predicted proteins | sample NGEPerD_2_FD_184512 | JGI IMG/M metagenome (GOLD analysis project Ga0209587, IMG submission 184512) | Arctic peat soil microbial communities from the Barrow Environmental Observatory site, Barrow, Alaska, USA - NGEE PermafrostL1-D... | ecosystem: Environmental > Terrestrial > Soil > Wetlands >... | reverse complement strand
AAGTCGCATGAACCAATTATAGCACGAGGGTTATGGAGGAGGGGAGATTTGGCGTAGCGAAAAAAGGAAGCGAAAACCGTAGGTAATAAAATAACCCGACCTTATGGTCGGGATATTTTATTATTTTGGCGGAGGAGGGGAGATTTGAACTCCCGCTCCAGGTTTCCCCAGACTAACGATTTAGCAAACCGTCCCCTTCAGCCACTTGGGTACTCCTCCTCGTCGACATTCACTTTTAGGTTCTCACTTATGAACAAAGTTCATAAGCTGGCACCTACCGTTATGTCTCCTCTCGTTTTCGTAAACAGCCATAGGCTTGGTTCACAAAAACGTGTGGCTTTGCCACATTGGCTCATTGGATTACGTCATTCACGTAACTCCTGTATGAAGCGCAAGATTCGGGGACGGTTTCCGTCCATAAATTTGCGTTTCAAGCAGCAACCACTTGGACACTCATGCATTCTAGAACTCGTTTATTATAGCATAATTAAGAGATAGAAGAGAGGGTGAGATTCGGCGAAGCGCAGCGCAGAAAAGAAAGCAACGCAGGTATTTTCTTTTCAAGCAAGCGAAGGAGCGAAATCCGCTGCACAGCGGATGAAGCGATACTCACGGGCATCAGCTTGCTGATGCAAACCGTGAGTTTGAATTTTGCCCATCGGGCAAAATAATTAGACGACCATTTGGTCGTCTAATTATTTTTGGCGGAGAGGGTGAGATTCGAACTCACGGTGCCATTGCTGACACGCTTGTTTTCAAGACAAGTCTCTTAAACCACTTGAGTACCTCTCCTTGTCGATACATATTGTAACAGATACAAATGTCTCAGTCGAGAGTTTGTCTGGCAATTATTGCCAGCCACACATGGTTGGCACCAGCATCGCGTAGTGCTTGGCTGGCATACCGAACGGTCGCTCCAGTTGTAATCACGTCGTCAATTAACAAATAGGTTATAGTCTCATCGAGTTTTTCGCGAACTTCAAAAGCTTGTTTTGCTTGAACGGCACGTTGCCCAGCTGTTGCTTGGCGTTGTTTAGTATTTGTTTTTCTACTTATTAATTGCTCACATTTTAATCCTCGAACACGAGCAACATATTTTGCAATCAGTAACATATGATCATAGCCACGCTCGCGAATACGACTGGATGTAGTGGGGACGGGGACAATGACAGTATCTGCAGGCAATTCTGGCAATGTTGCCAGCAACAAATCGCCAAGCGTTATATAGGCAGATTTTGCTCGTTCGAATTTGTAAAGTCCGATTAATCGTTGTAAAACACCTTCGCGTTCTGAAACTACCCAAACACGCTCATATGGCATATGGCAACTATTACATAACCACATGCCTATAGTTGGTCGGTGACAAGCGATACAAACCATCTTTGGTTCAGAAATGATGTTATATTTACAATTATCGCACAATAAGGTCCCGATTTTATCGCAACCACAACAGCGATGGGGAGCTACAAATGAGAGGATAGTATCAAGCATTGTGATTTTTACGTTTATATACCATATTCAGTTGATTATACTGGATATGTTGGTTATAATGTGAGAGACTATTTGTCAATAGAGCCTAGAGAAAAGTGGAGGATATCATGGCCAGGAAACAAAACGATGACTTATTAATCGAAGATGAGCTGGCAGCAGCTTTCCTAAACGACGACACGGTAACAGACGACGCAGATGCAAATTCTGCTGCACCTGATGGCAGCTGGGACGATTCCGAAGAAGAATTCCCAGGTCAATTAGCTGTAGATGTGTATGAAACCAGTGACAAATTGGTTGTCAAAGCACGCACAGCTGGCGTCAACAAGGAAGAGCTTGATGTTAGCATCAGCGACGGTATTCTAACTATCAGCGGCACACTAAATAGTGGTGATGATACTGATGCCATCAATTGGCATATCCAAGAATGCTATTGGGGCGATTTCAATCGTACATTAGCACTACCAGTTAGCGTCAAAGAAGACGAAGTTGAAGCAGTTCTAAAAGATGGTGTATTAACCATTAGCTTTAACAAGATCCGCCAAGAACAAGCTAAAAAGATTCAAGTTCAATAATATAATAATCCAACAAACAATAAATCTCCGCCTTCAATTACGAGGGCGGAGATTTTATTTTTGTTGGGTTCTAACCGACTATTTAACCAGCTATCAACGATTCGAGTACGAAGTTAACTATCGCGTAGGCGAGTATCGCTACTACAACACCAATAATTGCGTACAAAATAGTGTTTTTGGCTGCAGTCACATCTTTTTCAACACCGGATGAAATAGTGTAACGGATGCCACCATAAATTAGCATCATTACACTGATTGCGCCAATTACATATAAAGCAATGTTAACAATGGTCTTGAAAATACCGCCATCGCCGAAAAGCTTTTCCTGTTGACCGTCACCCCTGGCAGCATCAGCTCCAGCTTGGATGCCACCAGTAATTTCTGCTGAAACTGATTGCGTCATAGGCGTGATTAGACTTACGCCTAATGCAAGCACAGGGACGACTAGCAATCCAGCTAGTATAGTTTTAATTGATTTTTTCATATATATTGATTCCTTTCATTAATATTCTTACTACTATTTATATCAGATATTTGGTTAATTGTTAAGCTTTTGGCCTTAGCTGATTTTTATTAAAATTGTTATTTAGTCTTGACCCGCTTGTGGTATTCCGCCAACTCCATCCGTATTAATCGCAGGTGTCGTGGTGTTCACGTCTTGACCCGCTTGTGGTATTCCGCCAACTCCATCCGTATTAATCGCAGGTGTCGTGTTAAATATACCTATAACAAAATTGACAATGGCATACGCCAGAATTGCGACTACTAAACCGATAACTGCATACGTTAGGGTGCTTTTGGCCTTGGTTATGGCAGCAGGATCACCAGTTGATGTAGTGTAGCCAATGCCGGCAATGATGATTACTACCACAGACACAGTACCAAGGACATATAATAATGTATTTACTATTATCTTTACGTACTTAATGACATCATCGTCTTTTTCGCCTTTACAAACAACAGAGTCTGGGTTAATATCACATGCGCTAACAGCGCTGGCCGTCGACGGCAAAATAGCCAAACCAAAGCCCGCAATAATCCCCAGAGTTAATAATATGTATTGAATTCGTTTCATCCCGTTAGAGTCCCCAATATAATTTAGCGTTACAAATAGTCATATCTTCTTTTATTATACTCGGTTTATGTCTCATGGTACTGATTAAGCCTTTAACGGGATCCATTTAAAACCTCCCTATTATAAACTGCGTGATGATAAAAGCCAAAATAACTACTACCAGCCCAACTACTGCATACATTATCTCATTTTTGGCACGGGATATCTTTGCAGCATCACCATTAGCCGTAACATACGTAAATCCAGCAAAAATTATGACAAACACCGCAACAGCACCAGCTGTCATATAGACAATATTCAATGCGTTAGCAAATACGACGTTAGCATCTAAAGCCGGTATTGAACCAGGATCAATCTTCTCTGCTGCTACTGCTAAGTATTGTAGCAATCTCATATTATGAAAACTTTCGCAACAATAAAGTTGATAATTGCAACTGAAACTATAGATATAACCAGCCCAATAACAGCATTCAATAATGTAGCTTTTGCTTTGACTGCTTTTTCGGGTAAACCTTCGCTAATCATATACTGAAATCCGCCGTACAATATAAAGAACGCTGCTATATATCCGGCCAACATCAAACCAATTTCTATGACGTTGAGTACGATGCGCCAAATAAATTTGCTTAAACCGACGTCTGGGTCACTAGGGCTTTTGAGATCACAGGTAGTCTCGTCTTTTATTAGCCCGTCATACCAAGCAGGGAATCCCAAAAAACCTCGATTGCATGCGGTGGCCGCAAATGCTGGTTGAGGTGTTATTGCCACAAATAACGCTCCACCAGCTGAAATTATAATGGCTATCGATATAATCCAATTCCTCATCACGTAAATAACCCTCCGGGAATTATAAAATTCAAGAAAGCATACATCAACGCATAAGCAAGCAACCCAACAACAACATTAAAGATAATACTTATAGCTTTTTTGACCTGTTCGGAACTATCGGCAGCACTAGCATAAAGTATCGAACCATAAACAATGCCACCTACGGCTGCTATACCAATACCAGCGGTGAGAATATTAATAACCAGCTTTAGTAGACCATCAATACCACTTCTACCATCTGTGCTACAAGGTATAACTGACGTCTCGTATTCATAATCTGTACCTGGATTACAAATCTCAGCAGACGCTGTGGGCACGAACAAAAAACTACCAATCCCTAACAATAACGCAAAGACTAATATTGTTTGTTTTATTTTCATACCTACTTATAAAATACGATAAATATCAGTTATCTGCAAGTACTATGATAAAAATAACCATAATCTGTTGCGTTTTATAGACATTTAGTATATAATTATTAATAACAATTTAGGTTTTGCGTAACCGAGTGGGAGATGAAGGAACGCTTTTATGGAACCAGAAAAAAATGCAGGCTTGAACATTAACTCAGCGCCAGACTCAAAACATGCGCCTAAAAAAGAAAATCCAGAAAAAAATAATCTTACAGAAAAACAAAAAGAGAAGCGTAAAAACGTGATTACGGTTTTAGCAGGTATAGCAATAATAGCTACTCTCGCTGTCTCTGGCATTAAATATTCAGAACACGTAAAAGCAAGCCCCGTCGTCACAACTACCGCCGCAGAAATAACTCAATTGTCACAAACGACCACCACCGAATCAATAACTACGACCACAGAAAATGCCCTAGCTCAAAAAGTTGAATCATATTCGGAGGCTATGGAAAAGTATAGAGGAATGAGCGTCAAAGAATTCGAAGCTCTTCCGCGCGATGAGCGATTATTATACTCACAGTACATCATTGACCGAACTATCAGTCATGACAATTATGATGAAGCGTACGGCGAAGGTGAGATTGGGCAAGATTTTGCAATCGAGTATACGCCTGTTTCTACCAACAATAATGGGCAAGAGATCATGGATAATATTTTGTATGCAAATCAGATATCATTTCTCCAATTCAGAGTTACGGAGGAAAGTAAAAAAATATATAATCTATCTGATGGTATAAAATGCCTGAGTTCAGTTTACTCTGAAGTTGGAGATGAAAAAATCGTAACCAATGATTACCTCGACAATAAAGCTTTGAAAGAAACTTTTAAGGGAGTTACCGCCCTAAGCAATATAAATATCGTTACCGACACTAGCGCTATGCTTGATGGCATAGGCGGTAATGGCAACAAGATTAAATACAAATCTATTATGCTAAATACAGAAAGCGACACAACTTTCAATACCAAATGTGAATATGTCGAATTTACTGGTTACGATGGTACACTCCAGAATATTTGGTTGCTCGAAAATCAAATCGAAACTACAAAATAATTGGACAATAAAGACTCTGGCTAGTTTCTTGCATAACCATCCCCCTCGTGGTTAAATAGGGACACATATGCTGTTGAGGAATAAAAGCAAAATTAAAGGGACCATATTCTCTAGGGGCAAGGCGACTTTTTTATTATCGTTATTATTTGTTTCGTCGATAATAACACTGCCGATATTGCAGCCCTCAAACGTTGGAGCAGTAAATGCATATGAATCAATGAGCGCTTCTGACCAGATTCGATCAGCTATATATTATGAAACAATGAAACAATGCTTTAGCACGCCTGGAAACATATCAGGTATTTATGGTATTGCTACCGACAACATAGATAATGGTAACTGGTTTAAAAACAACAATGGGGTATGGGTTGAGACTGGTGTTTTCATGAAAGATCAACCACTGGGGTCTACTTACAGTAACAGCGCACAAAGTCAGGCAAACTGGAATGGTCAAACTCCTTGCGAGAATCAAGCTTTAGTTACGGGCGCACTTGAGTTATGGGGATTTACTAGTGCAACCGAATTTCTATGTGAGATGGGCTGGAATCGAATAAATTGGAATAATCAAAAACTTACTTCTAGCGTATTAGAATGCGAAAATAAATACACTGATCAAACTATTGGGCCAGGAGGACCAGGTACTACTGTCGCTGATGGAAAAACATTTTCCGATTATATAGGAAAGGTGGTTTACGGTGGAGTTGGTAATAAACCACCAAGCCCAACGCCTGAACAGTTATATATGTTTTATCGCCATTCACTCGATGAAAGTTGTATCCCTGGCATTGATAGCACCAAACCAACACAGAATTTTGATGATTTTACTGGCATTAAATGGGTTGACTTGAATGCTACCCCTCCATCTTACTCGCCTCTACTCGCTGAGCGTACCTATGGTTATTGGGCTGCTAATGGTTTTACGACAGATACGCCTGTAGCCCTTGGCCCATTTGCTGGTAACACCAATCTAACATGTCTTGAAATTAAAAATCTGATGAATGCTAATGCAGATGCCTACGTAGCCTATGCAGCAACCCTTCCACCAGCAGCACTCACTTTAGCACGACAAACTACTACTCAAAAAACATCACAAGGTGGCGCTAGCACTTGTCAGGTTCCTGGTATCGGCTGGATTGTTTGCCCAGTAGTTAGATTTCTGGCATGGGTTGCTGACGGAGCGTTCACGTTCTTGTCAGAAAACTTCCTTAGGACTGACCCTGGGATATTCGGTAATAGTACAGATGATTCATTATACAGAGCTTGGAGTGCAATGCGAAATATTGCAAACGTTGCGTTTGTAATTGCTTTTCTTGTTATTATATTCTCTCAAATTACGAGTGCTGGCATCACTAATTATGGGATTAAAAAACTGTTGCCACGGTTAATTATTGCTGCGATACTAGTTAATTTATCCTATTATATATGCCAGATAGCTGTCGACATTTCGAACATCCTTGGCTGGACATTAAAAGATTTTTTGAGTGGAATATATGCAGGAACTCCAAATTTCGCAACATCTTGGGGAGGAGATGGTACTGGGTTGTTTTCTAATATCGCAGGTGGCATACTTGTTACAGCCGGCGCAGGACTTTTATTGTACGCAGCACTTGCGACTTTTATACCCATAATACTGGCGGCTGTTGTAGCACTTATAATGATTTTGTTCATCTTGATTGCTCGTCAAGCTCTCATAGTCCTTTTGATAGCTATCTCACCAATAGCTTTTGTTGCCTTTTTATTGCCGAATACTATGTCATGGTTTACAAAATGGCAAAAGACATTCTCGGCTATGTTAATGTTATTCCCAATCATAGCGTTTGTTTATGGTATGTCAATTTTGGCTTCTAATATATTGAAGTCTGTATCATTCGGAAGCAACTCATGGACTGGCGAGCTAACAGCAGCTGCCGTAATAGTATTACCGTTATTTGTCGTACCAGGTCTACTAAAGAAGGCCCTTGATGGAGTAGGCACTATCGGAGCAAAGATTAGCGGATTGGGTGACAAATGGGGCAAAAGCGCTGGCGACAAATACACAAACTCGCCATATGCTAAATATCAGAAAAGTAAAAATGATATGGATACAGCACTTACTAGGGCTGGTGCCTACACTGGCAAAAATCCATTCAAAAAAATGTCTTCTAGAATAAACGGTGGTCTTAATAGAAATACCAGACTCAATAAACTCAATCGCGGTTATGGCAATGCTCAGTCTGCAGCGGGTATAGAACTTGCCGAAACCGAGAGTGAAAGAGAAATAAAATCATCAGCAGCACAGTTAAAATATGCTAGATTATCTCAAGAACAAACTCTCAAACTTGCAAAGGGTGAAAGCTTTACGGACTCAAGCGGTAAAATTTTCGATGCGAGTAAAAATGAGAACCTTAGATATGCAGCGATGCAAAGTGTCGTCGCAACCAATGATGTAAAGGGTATGAATGATCTGTGGGATGAAGCGTCAAGCTGGGAAGGCCCAGAAGGTAATAAACGAAGGACTGTTTTCGCCGATGCCCTTCAAGCGTCTAGCGGTCGCCCAGTATACTTTGGGCAAGGTGCAATTGCATCCATGAGACAGGGCGAAAATACTGATTCTACTAGCACAATTGTAGACGCAATCAACACAGATGCATATTCAGCCGAGAAAATTGCAGGTGCTGATCGAGAAGAACTCTCTGAGGTTGCGAGAGTTGCAAGAGATAGAGGACGAATGATGGAGAATGGACAAATGGTCGGTACTGGTGATATTACGCAAGCAGCGCACCAAAGACTCGTCAACAATGCTCAAAAAGCAGTGACTGATCCAATACTAAGCGCAAAGGTAGCCAAAAACTTAGGCCGAGTTGACGAAATAAGACACGGCCAATGGACTCCTCCACCACAACATCCATAACCAACGCCATATGAGAAAAGCTAAAATGTTATACTATAAGCACTATGTCAGTCTATAAAGTTCCCCAAGATGTCGAGGCCGAAGATAAACTAATCGGACCGTTTAGCTTCCGACAATTTATATATTTAATTATTGTGGCTCTTGCTATCGCGATAGCATGGGGATTAGGACAATTATTTTTACCGCTAGCAATTATCCCTTTGCCAATTATTCTGTTTTTCGGAGCCTTGGCACTGCCGCTACGCAAAGATCAGCCAATGGAAATATTCTTGGCGGCAATGTTGTCATTCTATTTAAAACCTAGGCTACGTTTGTGGAATCCTGATGGTATCGATTCGATAATCGAAATAACGGTTCCTAAAACAGTTGAAACGCAGCGCATAAAAGATTTGTCCCAAAACGAAGCCGAGCGCAGATTTAGTTACCTCGCAAATATAGTCGACAGCCAAGGTTGGGCTGTACGTGGCCCTGATATTCAAGCTCCAAACAGTGCCATGAACAGTGACGTATATTTTGCAGCTCAACAAGTTCAGGATATCTTGGACAATGATAACGACGCAGTAAAAACATTAAACTATAAATTAGGTCAAAGTGATGCCCACAGACATCAAGAAATAATCGACCTGATGAGTGGTAAATCTAGCACGACGTCGCAACCAACAATGGGCGTATTTGATTATTTCGGTGGCTCTAACATAGAACCAGCCACAATATCTGAACCAATCGTCGATAAAAAATTGGAAATCAATCCATATCCAGATATACAACAATCAGTCATCGAACCTATTGAGTCAGTAACTAAACCGTCGACAACCACTAGCGAAAAGGCAGTACCTGCTGGTATAATAAACCTTGCGAATAACACTGATTTTTCGATTGAAACAATTGCGCGCGAAGCAAATCGTCTTCACGAAAAACAAGATTTGAACGAAGAAGTAGTTATCTCGCTACGATAAATACAGCAACTAACAGGGGAGTGGGGAACTACAGGAATGCCGCCAAATAATCAATTTCCAAACCAAACGCCTGCTGTGCCTATTGGAGGTAGCTCTATTCCGCAGGGTTCAGCCGCTTCGCAGTTCGCACAAAAACCCAAAAAAGCTGCTCATTCAACTCAAAACAGTCTGTTACTTTCTGAAGTTCGTGACAACATGGTTATTATGGCAGATGGCTCATTCCGCGCAGTTGTAGCATGTAAATCAATTAATTTTGACCTGATGAGTAGCCGTGAACGTGAAGGTGTCGAATTTAGCTATCAGAACTTTTTAAATGCATTAAATCATCCTGTTCAAATACTCATTAGATCCCAACGAATCGACATTACGCCTTACATCGATCGTCTAGCGCAGATACGTCGCGATCAAGATAATATGCTGTTGAATGTTTTAATGGATGACTACATTAACTTTATCGACGTATTGTCCCAAGAAGCAAACATTATGGACAAATCATTTTTCATTGCTATCCCTTATTATCCTAAAGGCGATATGAATAATCTAGTAGAACAAGGTAAGGGATTTTTTGATAAATTGTTTGCTAAATCGCCAAACGCTGTTACTAAAATTGATACCGCAACTTATGAAAATGCTAAAACCGAAATCAAAAATCGCGTCGACGGTGTCATGGCCGGTCTATTCCAGTTGGGTGTGCAAAGCGTGCAATTAAACACTAAAGAGTTAGGCGAATTATATTATAATTTTTATAACCCAGATACTGCCGTACGCGAACCACTAGGCGATTTTGAAAATGTAACTGCAATCTTTGTCAAAAAGGGTCAGGGTGAAGCCCCAGCCA
>Ga0209587_1001705_pt1 | contig 10149 bp, 2 predicted proteins | sample NGEPerD_2_FD_184512 | JGI IMG/M metagenome (GOLD analysis project Ga0209587, IMG submission 184512) | Arctic peat soil microbial communities from the Barrow Environmental Observatory site, Barrow, Alaska, USA - NGEE PermafrostL1-D... | ecosystem: Environmental > Terrestrial > Soil > Wetlands >... | reverse complement strand
TTCGCTGCTTCTATATCGTATACTATATCGCTTTCTTCTCTAATAATTTTATAGATATCAATTTTTCCTTCATCACTCCTTTTTAATACCTGAATTTTAGAATCTGCGGATAAATCAAAACTTGATTTCTCATCTGTACTCATGAATTCGGGTTCATATGTGTTGACAATATTATTATTGTTCATTGTCTCTTCTTTATTTTGCAATAATATTATTAAAACAACCACCGCGGTTAGTAGCAACAAAATAGAAACAATTATAACTTTCTTTTTATTCATAATATTTTAATTATTATTAATGACTATAGCAATTACCATCATAACAGGCCCCCAGATTACAGCATTGCCCAGAGTCACCTGTTGCCCCACAACACTCTTGTCCAGTATCACAATCATAATCACCCCAACAACTACAAACCCCACAATCACTGTCACAAGTCGAACAAGTCTCAGTCCCATTACAACTACCATCTCCACAAACGGGTGGATTCTTTACACATTCCCCACTAGCATTCATGGTGCCATCTAAGACAGTACTCCCAAGTGTAGGACGGCAAAGAGCCCCAAAACAACGTAGGAAAGTTTCAACTTTTGAGCATGAATATATATATCTTCCACACCAATCAGTGCCACAATAATTACTAATATTATCTTTATCCCGACACGTATCTGATCCATGTCTGTCCGTTTTCCCAATCTTGGTTAAGTCACTATACCCTACTGGGCAAGATATCTTTGATGAACTTGGAGTTGTATTTCCATTACCATAATTTGTGTCATCACTACAAACAGGATTATCTATTCTAACATAAGTGCAAAAATTTCTATCGGGACAGGTGTATCCTGGCTGGGTATAATTATCAGCACAACACCATTTTGGCTCATCAACTTCAGCAATTCTTGGATAATCAAACTTGTAGGGTTCTTTTTGATTCCACACATTATATCTATAATAATATGTTACGCCCGCCAAAGTTGCATCACCTTCATTAAATATTAGGATATCGGTGGTTTCCTCAACTTGCCCACATACTATGGACCTACAACTACCATCCATACAAATAAAGCCATCAGTGCATGATACCGATGAGCTACACTCGGCATTATCTTCGCCTCCAGGTAAAGTTGGTGGAGGTCCCAGATAGGAAGGATCGCAGTCAAACCGGCAACAACCAGAAACTCCACTCTGCACTTCTGACGCAGTACATTTTCTTTCTCCCTGGTAACATTTTTTCTGCTCTGTATTGCAAACTTCATATTGTCCACAATCACTATCATTATTACAATCTCTATCCGTTGACCACAAATTCATTTGACAATACGTATCCCCGCAAAAACCACCACCATCAAAAGGAGATTTGAAAACACAATAACTGTAGCCAGCTATCGGATATGGAGTTTGTTCTCCTACTTTAGTATTACAAGCATATTGGTGATTCTTGTCGCTGCTAGTTACTGAGCTTGCTACTGAGCTACCGCCATCACATGCCTCATAACCATTATTATACATCCCTCCTTTTCCTTCTAAATTTGGTGCCTGTTTAGCACCATCTCCACAATAATTATTTACTCTAAAGACAAAGCTTTTAGTATTTTCTGTATCATATTCATTTACCGCCTTTATTCTTATCTCTTGTCCGGTAATTTCAGTATTAACCACTCCTTGAAGAAAAACTTCTTTTGGACCATCTTCCTCTCCCACTTCAACTATTTCTAATCCAGCCGGTAGCGCCGTTTCACTACTGTATGAAATAGTATGATTACTTTGTTTAGTTGAACCTAGGCGACAACTATAATCATAGCCTACTCTTACTTGCGATTCGCAACTAAAATCTAAAATTGGCCTATCAACTTTTACCTTTACAACAAATTTATTTGAAGAAGTAGCATCTGTATCGCTTGAAGTCACTAAAGTATAGACTGATTCTGTGTCTTCTTTAAAACTTAAGCTAGTTGAGAATATACCACTATAGCTTACCTTAACCCTATTAATACCATCCGATGAAGATGTTTTTTGTATATTCGCCATGCTCAACACATTGGTACCACTTATTAGGTTAAAACTATATTGAGGTAAACTAGTACTTCCGGTAACAAAATAACTGTAATTAAAAGGAATAACTGGGTCTAGGCGATAGATATATTCATTGGCTTCCGCCATGGTGTTAGCCTGCTTAATTACTATAGACGTTGTAGTTGCCGTACTTGCACCCTTACTATCTGTAACAGTTATTGTAATTGGATAGGTGTTGGCACTTCCAGCCTTATCTGCAAAAATTTTCTTTTGAGTAGGGTCATTTGTTCCTTTTATTATCGGACCACCTACCCACCCTGAGAAACTACTAGGTGATATAGTCCAATATAAAGGATCATTTTCCCTATCATTTGCTCTAACAAAACCATTATACTCTAGGCCAGAAACTCCACCGAGCGCTAAGTCAGTAATTTGAGGGGCGGTATTAAATACATTGCCACCAGCCACAATCCCAGTTGCAGTAACGCAGTTACTCCCCTCGGGGTCATTTGGAGTCAAACTATACCCCAGATTAGGGTCAGTATCATCTCGACTCTCCATTACTGCACATAAGTTATACTCCGAGCCTGAATCATTAGTTGAATAAACTAATGCATAACTATCATCTGGTAATTTTAATGATAAATTATTCTTAGGATAGACAAATTGTTGAGCATCCTTATCCCAACAAGTCTTAATATCAAAACCAGAGCAATAGCCAAAACGATTAATCGGATCTAGAAAGTTTTTTTGACCACCCAGAGATGGAAGAAATGTTTCCTGCCAACTTGGCCAAAGAGTTGTGCTAACTCCTGGTAAATAAGTTCCGGCTGAAAGAAGTGGGTATCTTCCATTCTTTTCTCTGTATCTGGCTAACGATTCCCTTAACTCTTCAATCTTTCCCACCCTGTTTAAATCTCTGATAATTTTAGACTTCACATTATTACAAAAGTAGTTACTTGGACAATCATCATCCACCTTGCAATTCTCCTCTTCAGCTAGCTTACAAGTACCGTTGGACAATGAACAGCTTTGATCACTTGGACAATCAACATCGTCTGTACATTTTATTGCAGACATACTACAAGTAGAGTCTTCTTCACTCAAATTATCATTAAACTTCCAATGAGCAATTATCTGACCAAGAATGTCCATAGTTAGATTACTTTGATCTTGGTTATAGGAAATCAAATAAATGTTTGTATAAATTTGTTTTGTTTCTGGCAAGATGTGCGCGGCATTTATATAAACGGTTCTACCATCCCTTAAAGCCTCATAGCCATCAACTGTTAAAGCTTGCGGTGAACCAGAAAACCCCTGACTTTCATACCAACGGGAAACACTAAAATGATTGGGGTTAGGAATTACCCTAATACCAATTGCATCATTTTGATTCTGAGGATCTAATTGAGCGCCAACCTTGTTGCCGAAGAAAAAACTGAATGAAAGTGCAACTAAAATAATTGCAAAACTAAGGAATACTTTCCGCCAAGCTTGTTGTGTTTTCATAATATTAATTATTATACTTTCTTTTGATATCTATTTATAATATTAAAATCTTTTAGTACTAAGGGGTTGTCTTCTCCGTTGGTGTTGCCGTCTTAGTATTACTTAAAATACTTTCTGACCCATCCTCAGAAATAACTGACAGACTAAAAACGTATGTTTTATTATTTTCTAAATTACTAATATTAGCTTGGCAATCATAACTACTTCCTATTAACTGACAAGCAGCTTGTTCTTTAGTTACCTCTTGCAAACTACCAGTTTCCTCGCCTTCTTCCTCGTAATAAATTTTATAGGAAACAACTTTGTTAGTTCCAGACTGCCAAGATATTAATACTTCTCCGCCAATTTCAGTATCGACAATACTTATAATATTTCCTGGTGGCTGATAAAAATAAGTTAATTCCCCAGATTTAGCACTTTCATTATCATACGTATCAACGGCTGAAACAGCGAAATAATTAATGCCTTCCGTTAAACTACTTTTATCAAGAGAAATAGATTTCACATTATTATTTGAATCATATGATTCTCCATAAAGACCACTGCTAATACCACGATAAAGGCGGAAAATTGCCGCATCACTATCATCTTCTGACCAAGTAAATCTTACCATATCCTCCTTCTTTAAATCTTCAATATTAAAATTGATTGGCACTAAAGGGGCAGCCTTGTCCGTTGGTGTTACTGTCTTAGTGCTACTTAAAATACTTTCTGACTCATTCTCAGAAATAACTGATAAACGAAAAGCGTATGTTTTATTGTTATCTAAATTACTAATTTTAGCTTGGCAATTAAAAATACTACCATTTAACTGGCACCCAGCTTGTTCTTTTGTAATTTCTCGTGAACTACTAATTGCCTTGCCTTCTTCTCCATAATAAACTTTATAAGAAACAACCTTATCACTTTCTGACTGCCAAGACATTAATACTTCTCCTCCAATTTCAGTATCAATAATGTTTGTAATATTTCCTGGTGATAGCACTTGTTCTCTAAAGAAGTATGATTCTTTTAATACGCTCCAAATACATATTCCATCTGGTTCGCCGTCACCATTTCTATCAGCTCCACATGAAGTGTTTATATTGCTACAAGTGGAACTATCAGAACTACAAGCAAGAATAGCACTTTCTCCTCTTATAACTGCCTGATTGCTAATAGCGGGTAAATCATCAAAAGTGCCCGGTTCGCCAGCATCACGACAATAATAGAACTTATAACTAAAATCTGTACAAACACCATCCCCCACGTAATAATCACAATTATCTGACCAAGGATTCCAACCACTGTCATCTAATGGCGGCCATGGATTATTACATAAAAATACATAAATATTACTTGAGGTCGATAAATTACCACCCTTAGAGAAAGCGTTTAAACAATTACTGGAACAAACATCATCAGTACAAACACAAGCCGGGCTATCATTAGCTAAGCCGCCTAAAAATCTCTCCATATCAACTCTGGCCTCAAGTCTTGTCTCTGCATCAGTAACCCCCGCATTGGCCTCAACTAAAACTCTATTCGAAGATAACCCTGAAATCGGCTCAATCTTAGCTACGTCGCTGTCGATAAGGTCAAATTTCCACTCCCAAAAATATCCAGTGACTGGCTGTATAACTTGGCTATCACTGCTATAAGCCCAAGCAGAGAATACTTTATCTCTATCACTCTTTGTATCAAAAGACTTGTCCAATATATTTGTATCATTTTCATCTAAACTATTTTCTGTAGTTTGAAAAAGATATGAACTTGGTTTAAGTAAAACATGGTCAATTTCGCATACTCCTGAATTAAGCTCTTTATCTGATAAAGTTTTAAATTGAACAATATGTGAGTTTATATAAAAATTGTTATTAAATTTCAAATATTCTCCTTCAGTAATATCACCAACACTTTCTAAACCTTCTCCATTTAGACCAATCCCGTTAGCAGAAATAACTCCAGTCTGACTATTTAAACCTTCATCTCCTTTAATTACAATAAAGTAATTGGTTTCTGGTGTTAATAATTTTTTAGGCAAAATATTTATCACGGTTTGATTATTCATGTTTTCTCCAGAAATATTTACCCCTGAAGCACAATATAACTTACTTGGATCATGTAACTGAGCAAAAGCCTGTTTATCATTTACAAACAGCTCTGAAAAAATATTTCTAATCACTACTTTAATATTCTTAAAAATCTTTGCAATTCCTTTGGGCTGTTTCAAACTATCTTCACTATATACAAATGTTCCAGCCGGACAAACACCAGTGCTATAGGTCATTTCTTGTAGCAACAAGGAATTGCTATTAAAACTTGAAATATCCATTGCTGTATCAAAGGTTATTTGCATAACAGCGTTTCGACATACATTATCAGCACCGCTAATAGGTACAGAAGAGACCACACTGGGACGTGCTTGGCAGCAAGTTTCTATTCCACAACCAACAGTTGCGGCATTTCCACAATCGCTGTCTTGTGTACAACCACAACAAAGACCACGTCCATCCCCGCTACAACTTCCGACATTGGGTTGGCAATATAAATCAGGAGCGTCATCCGTCTGGCAAGCGCTTGGTTTTTTTGGGTCACAACAACATGTACCACAATCTGAAATATCAGAAGCGCCTTGTCCTGATTCAGTCAAACAAGCCATGCTAGGATAATTACAAACATCAAAGTTACACTCTGAAACTGTTACCTCAGAAACACAAGCCTTACCAGAACCTCCACTATTATTTCCACAACTTAAGCTACAAGTACTTATACTTGAGTAAGTACCGCTTGTTTTTGCTTCTTCATTACAAAGCTCTGGGTCACCAGGAGGAATAGCACTTGGATCACCGCAATCATAATATGCACAATAGCCAACTTCATCGCCACTTAAAATTTTATCACCTCCTTGACATGTATTGGTGTCAAAATCATAACAACACGAATCAACTTGAGTACAATCATCTTTATTACCATCAAAAGTCGTACAGATATCACCGCCACCTTGTAAACAACCTTCTTCACAGGCATAAACACTCTTGTAATACCCATTTTTAACTGGAGTAGCTGATGCACAAGTTGTAGGATCAGTGCTATCACAGTTAAAATAGGCACAGTATCCATAGTCCCGATGACTTGGATTATCACTAATTTCTACCCCAGAACCACCGCGACAAACGTTGGCTTGAGCATCAAAACAACAAACAGAACTATGAGCGTCACAACTTTCTTTATCTTTTAACCCACTGCAATCCGTACAAATTCCTTGTGGAGCACTTTCGTTACTCGTACAAAATTGTCCGCTAGTGATAGCACAATTACAAGCAGCATCTTGTTCTGCTTGAGTATCACCAACACCAGCACAACCTGAACAAACACCAAAACCAGCGCCATCATCACTAGTATCACTACCACAAGTCCCGCCACATTCAAGAGGCGCACAGCAATCTTGAGCACTATTTCCAATACGACAACAACAATCACAACTTGCCTCATCAAGGGCAACACAACTGTCTAAACTACCCACATCTGGGTTATCTTCACATTCTGAACCAAGTGGACAAATAGTTTCGGAAACGCAACGACCGCTTGCTCCTACCTTTTGGCACGTTAAGCTTAATTCACATAAATCACAACTTGAATTTTTATCTACACATATATTATTAATGCCTTTTTCAAAATTATCTGGACATGATGTGCTAGCGACTGTTTGCCAATTACCATCACTATTACACGTCATATTAAGCTCATATTCCTGCTCAGCAATTGTAAATACTTGAGTTTGTGGAAGACTACATAAACCACCACTACCATCCTTTATACATTTATTAGTATTTGCATCATACGTACAAGTACTCGATCCTAAACCACCTCCACAACCATCAACTGACGCACAGGAAAAATCACATTCTCCCACCACTTGTTTTAAACCACCAGAATAAGGAGAACAAACACCTGAGGCATTAGGGCACGATATCCCTGTTTGACAAGCTCCATAATAACTCGCCAATGTACCACAAGTTTCTGTTGGATCAGTAATTGGTCCACTGCTATACCCGGTACTAAAATCCCACTCAAATACTGAAGTAGGGATATCAATTAAACAATCGGCTAAGGCATCAACACAGCGACCCTTTTTATAAGTATTAGCTGGACAACAAACTTGTCCAGAGCAACTATCATTTGAAGTACAACTAGAAACTTCAAAATTCAATTCATTTCCCCACTGATTATTCTTCACTACTTTAACTGGCCCAGTAATTGCCCCCTCGGGAACTTCAACAGAAATAACATCAGCATTATTTTCTTTTTGTATTGTTCCACTTATACTTTTATTATTATAAAAACTAACTAAACCCTCCCTATTTTCATCTCCAAAATATTCACCATAAACTCTTACAGGTGTTCCTATGGTACCCGCACTAGGCTCTAATTTACAAATGCTAGTTTTCAATGAGTACGAATCATTAATTTGAAATACATTAGGATTTAATTCACTTGTATCAATTGTTTTTCCGTTTATATCTAATTTAATAAAGTAACTACCATTTTCAATATTTTCTGGAACTTTTACAATAACTTGATTATCTTTCCAAATTGAAACGGCACAAATAGCTGGAAAAACATAATCTGCTTCAGTGCTTCCAAAATAAACTTTAGAACTCCCCTGAGCACCACCGAAACCAGATCCATTGATTGTTACATATTGTCCTGAACGACCTTCAGACGGAGAAAAAGAAACAATATAAGCACCCTCATTAGGATCCGCTTCTTTTGAAACTCTAACAAAATTACTGGCCTCCTGATTGCCACCAACCTGGCTAATAACGAAACTATCAGAATCACCCGCCCGAATATTTGGCATATTTGCCTGCCCTGATAAACCACTCGGATGAGAAAAATTTGAACTTAATGCCTGAATGTTAGTACTATAATTTCCAAAATAGGCTAAACCAGAATACAAATTAATACCTTGATAAACAAACTCAGCTCCTAAAAGTCCAGTTTCTGGACTAATCGCGCATAACCCAGGACGAACTATGTTATTAGCCACAAAATCAGAAATAACTGGCCCGTAGTCATTGTCACTTACATCCTCGGCACCATCTGCTCTAATAACTTTTATATTACCGCTACTTACTCCGCTTGGAACGGCAATTACTATTTGTTCATTGGTCCAAAAATTTACACACACGGGATTAATTTCAATTGGGTTTCTCCCAATTTGATTGTTGCTAAATATTACTTGGCTTCCTCCTTCTTGATATTCTCCAAAACTATTTCCAAAAATAGAAATAAGATTTCCCGCTGCACCATTTGGTGCAACCTTGTTACAACTAAGTTCACACTGTATATCACTTTGACAGGATTTATTATTATCCTCTTCGCAAAAACCACCAGCTGGACTAATTCCAGTTATTACCGGCGGACCCGCACAAGTACAAGTATTTATATCACAAGACAAAAACTCACCGCACAAATTATTATCAGCATCACAAGTTGAAGTATCAATATCTCCGTCACAAAAATCTCCAGCAGTACCACGTGGCAAACACACACAACCATCATCACAGTAATCTTGCGGAGCACAAATATTGTTATTGGCCTGACAACCTGGATTCGCGCTGGCGTCACAACTTGAAGGCCCATCTGGTCCACCTGGACCACAGTCAGAACCAATGCAACCCCCCCACGAATTATCCACACAATACATAGCTCCCCCGCAACCACAGGAGATTACACTCCCATCTGTACAAATATCACCATTGGGATTACCATTGGTAGCCCCACTTAATTGATTAATAACAAAAGTAGCTATTGCCCATGAAGCAAGAACAATAGCTAGTCCAATTGCTGCACTAGTTAGAGTTTTTTTGGCTTTTAATACTTTTTCCTCATTACCTTCTGAGGTCATCCATAGAAAACCTGCGTATATAATTAAACCTAAAGCAATTGCCCCTAAGAACCCGAGGGCAATATTAATTATTCTTCCAACAATCGCTCTGGGGTCACCTTGAGCCAAAGATCCACCCAGACCACTACTGACTTCATTTGTACCGAAATCTTGAGCGAAGACATAACGAACAGCTAAGAGTCCCCCAAAAATAAGTAATAAAATGAAAGAATTTTTTAATATTTTTTTATACACACAATTATATATTTATATTAACTCCTATTAACAATAAACTATTCGCAATTTCCAGTTTCATCTAACAAACTTGTTGCAATACCGAAGCAGCAAGAAGGGTTTTCCCAATCTGCCTGACATCCAGGCCCCGCGCTAGGTTTAAAACAATTTTGATATACGTCTTTTACTCCGGAGCCCACTTGAGCACTATATGAGATCGCCTCTAGAAAAGGGGAATGCTTAATTTCAGATATAGTAATATCTGAAATACCGTCAACTGGATTAGAATCAACATCGTTACTATCCACCCAATACCCCAGCGGAGTTTCTGATGAGCTCATTAAATTAAGTAGTTTATGTTTCTCACTTTCAAGACCACTTGCCATTAATAAACTACCTGAGCGAAGAGTACTAGACATCATTAAAGTATTGAAAGTTATTTCAACCGGATTTGTTAAGTTTAAAATATCTGCTTGTCCGCCGCTAGGTGTGACGGCGGTAATTTGCGGAGAACTTATTTC
>Ga0209587_1001703_pt1 | contig 10150 bp, 10 predicted proteins | sample NGEPerD_2_FD_184512 | JGI IMG/M metagenome (GOLD analysis project Ga0209587, IMG submission 184512) | Arctic peat soil microbial communities from the Barrow Environmental Observatory site, Barrow, Alaska, USA - NGEE PermafrostL1-D... | ecosystem: Environmental > Terrestrial > Soil > Wetlands >... | reverse complement strand
CTTGTATAATTAAGCAGTTTAACGTCATACCCAGGACAAAATATTATCTCCTTTGATACTTAGGACAAATTATTTCTAAGCATCGAAAGGATTGTTTGCATTCCTGACTGCACCTTGCACATCTTTTGTGATACTCAATTTCTCCCTTTGCATTAATCCAATAACCTAGATCCTCCTTCTCAAATTTGCTTAATCTTGCCACCAAACTTTCACCTCCACTCCCCTCTCAAAACGGGCAAATTAATTTAATGCAAAAAAGCCACAAACCAGCATATAGCAACAGGTTCATGGCATTTTATCAATATAGAAATCGCTTTTATTACTCGTTTTAGGCACTAAAAAAAAGTAGTGGTATATTTCCCCTACTCCATACATCTGAAGGCTTACAGCGCGTATTTAGACTACAATTTGAGTCTGGCTTGCAGAGTTTGCTTCACTAGATTGAGATACCTTCCTTAGTTGTTCTGCGTCATATTTTTGAAGCTCTACTTTTGGATTTTCAACAAACGGCAATAGGGTGAGCAATGTTTCCTGCGAACATATATCCTTTATTTTTACAATTACATCCGCAAGTCCCACCATATCTGTCGGCAGATTCCTGGTGAACTTTACTGCCACATCTCTGTAGTCATAGAATTTGCCTTCCTTTTTCAGCAGATACACAAACAGATTTTTCAGCCTTTGCTTGATCACTTTTTCCATAAAAGCTTCTCGCATAGCCACTCGGTTCTCAAGATTAAGGAGTTTATTGCGAAGTGCCAAAGATGAAGTATTACTGGCCCAGCTTTCATTGAAATTGACTTCATCCATCATGTCATATATTTTACGTTCAATATTGTCCAACTCATTCTTCACAAACGAGTCATTGATTTCTTTTGTGAGCCAGCTGACCTTACCCCCTGAAGGTACTTGAATAATCCCCATGGATTTCATCTTGAGTAAATCTTCTTCCTCAATTTTGGCATTTTCAATCACTAGGTAAGCATTTCTGTGATCAGCAATTTCATTGACCAAATCAGAATTCAGAGCGTTGTAGGCATCAAAGAGGGAAATGACATCCTGAAAGCCACTTATCTTTTCATTATTGGCGGGACATACAGTCACAGGTACTCTGCCAAAAATATGCTCATGGCTGCCAATTAGGTTGAGAGATGATTTATTGCTGTTACTGCCCAATTCATAATGCAGGATTTCGTTGGCAGTATACACATCTAGATATTTCGTGGTATCAAATTTCTTTGTGAATGTATGTAGAGCCAGCACAACGTTTCTTTCGGCAGATCCATCCTCCAGAACATAAGCATTTAGAGGGGTTAGTATTGTTGCTGAAAACTCGCCTTCAGTATTCACATAGTTGAGTTCATAGGCTTCTCCATAGATTTCCGATTGCTTTCGAAGATTGATGTTATGTTCTTTATCCCAATGGCTCGTGTTTTTATCAATGGCAGTAATGATTGTTGACTCATCTGACTTGGATATATAATTGACTGGCTTACCGAGAATATATCCTGTTTCATTGTCTACGAACTTGCGAGGAAAGTTGAATACCAGTCTCATATTGCTCCGGCTATCCTGCATTTGGTAGCTTTTCAGGATTGAATGGTTACCTTCGTAGTAGTCCTTGTATTTTTGCTTTGCCAGAGCGTTTTTGTTCAGTTCATTTAGGCATTCGATTATTAAGTTTTCGTTTGTGTTCAATTAAATCAGCTCCTTTCTAAAAATGGGCATAAAAAAAACTATACCATTTCTGACATGGTATAGTAATGGGAAGAAATCCTGTTTAGATATTGTTAAGGTGCTTAGACCTTATGCCTATAATGGCAGTAAGTTCCTTTTGCCTGATCCTTCAATTAATATCATCCTAATCTACTCTTGTATCGCCTTTTTCATTATCAAATTCTGGTACTTGTCTAGTACTTCATCCAGCTCTTGACTTACAGCAATAACTGCCGGATCAGAATAAGCCTTATCTTCTTGAACTTTAATCATTTTGGCTCTTAATTCTTCGATTTGCTTCAATAGTTCCTCAATCTCAGACACATATAATCCCTCCTAATTTCGGGATTAGTATGTTCAGTAAGCGTCAAATTATGCACACCTCAACATAGATTAAGCAACTTGATAAACAACAGCCCACATTTCTCGGATAGTCAAAAAATGCGAGCTTGTTTTTATGACTTTTTTAAACTTCTACAGTTGTCTGGTAGCTCTGCTGAATAGGGCAGAAGTCTATCGAGTTCATCGTGGTCTGTTACTTATTATAGTGCATGTCTTAATTTTATGTAAGTAATTGGTTATTGGGAGTGTGGTGTGGTGATTGAGTATTGAAATCAAAACAACAAACTCCTATCATAAAACCTAATGCTCTTTACCCCCTGAACCAACTGAACTGCACCATAAAGGCTGTCTGCAGCATCATCCCATTTCGCCCCTTTGTTGTAATCCTTCACCTGATTATTATACCTGATATTGGCAGCATTGAATAGGATATGCCCCTTCTTAACTTCCGGCTCTAAAGATATAATTCTCTCATGTTTCTGGCCCCGACTTATTACTTCATCGACAGGAGTAAATATTTTGTTCTTCCAGAGTTCCTCTTCAAACTTCTGTTTAATATAGCTCTGAGCTGCTGTAGTTTCGAATCCAATCTTCTCTACCGGATATTGCTGTAGCTTTTCAATGGCTACCTGAAATAGATCATCGGGAAGCAATTTGTATATGCTGCCATCCACAACGTACTTCTGCTTTAATTTTCTATGAAGTCCGAGAATTGTTATTGCTGAGAAGTCATTTCTTTTACCAGCTTTAATAGCTGGATCAATGTACATCACGAGTTCCATTTCTTCAAATCCAGGAAGCCTGTCCCAATATTGAATATCCCTAAATATATAATCATCGGTACTTCGCGGATCATTCTGCATTTCCTTATAGAAGGATTTGTCTCCCATTGCCTGTTTTTTGCACATTAGATAATAGTAATCAAGATACTCTGACCACAATATTTCTGTACCTTCCAACATTTCCTCCTGATGGGCATAAAAAAAAGACTTGGCAGTTTCAATCCTGTTCAAGTCCAATAGGTTATTATATTTAGCTTCCCAATCGCTCCAAAGGTCATCTCGTTCGGCAAAGCATATGACTGCTGATTTTTTGATGCTCCTGACCCCAGGTATTTTTCCCTTGAGAAGGTCAGTCATCAGATCTTCCTCATGTAAGCACGTACCGACAACTAGAATATTAGTATCCTTTGTGCCGATGGGAATGACAACATCAGTGAAAGTATTTCTGACTTGTTCACGTTTGGTTTCACTTCTGGCTGTATCATCCTTGAGAAGGTCATCTAGCAAAACGAGCTGTGGCCTATATTGCTTGAAGTGGATGCCTCTTAGTGAACCATCAATGCCACGAATCATTATACAGGCATCAATGCCACCCTTACCCCTTATCCATATCTCATTATTGTTCCATCTGTTCCCTTTTTGAATACCGAAGTCCTCCATGAGTAACTCATTATTCTCTAATTCGTCCTTGATCATATCCAAAAATGGGAGAGCGATCTGCTCTGTTGCTGATATTATCAAAGTAAACTGGGATTTGTTGTAGAGTGTTGAATACAAGGGAAATAGAAAAGAGTTAATTGTGCTTTTGCCATGCTCCCTTGGTAATCCAAAAGCTTCAATCAGCCCTTTATTGTCCAGCATATATTTCAGTTCCTCAAATAGCTCTTTGTGAAATTCTCCGAACTTACGGTCGAAGTATTTTGGGAAATAGCATAAGCTAAAAAATTCTAAATCCATCTCGCCAAGTAACTTGCGTATCTCTGAAAATGAAAACTCCCCGACAAGTTCTTCTATCTTGTTCGGGGAGAAGTATTTATTCAGATATTGCTTTAGCAAGAGGTTTTGGCGGGAATGGTCGTGTGTTTGTATTTCCTGTGATGGCTTCATAGAGCCTCCTTTCATGTGAAATTCAGTTTCTTCTCAATCATTGTACAAAGTTCATTAAACAGTTTACCGTCTTCAACCTTTAACAACTTTTTCCGCAGGTAACCTAACAATTCAATTGCAATGTTTTCCTTTGACTTAATATCAACTGATATAATAAGTTCATTTATTAGCACTTGGATTGACTTCAAATCCGATCCATCCAATATCTGCATATTTATACTCCTTTTCACATGATAATTATTATATCAAATTTTCCAATAATAATGTTAAAAAAATTTCCACGCCATCTACTGCTGGGGCTATTTCAGCACATAGAAGCACCCCTCCCATTGGGAAAGGTGCATAAAAATAGAGCGGCTATCTTACCACTCCAAGGCTTCCAGAGCCTCAACCTTATCATTCTCAGTAGTAACTGTGTACAAATTCGTAGTTAAAATACTATCATGTCCAAGTATTTCCTGAATGGTCGTTATTGCAGTTCCTTCCTTAACCAGCCTGTATCCAAGGGAATGCCTGAGCCGGTGTGGTGTTACATCAACCGATACTCTTTGCCCATACTTTTCAAGGATTAAGTTGATTGCGTTCCGTTTAAATGCTCCGCGCTGTCCTATCAATAAGAAGTCACTATCATTTTCAGGTCTTGTATCAGCGTAATCTTGAATTGCTTTGCGAACATCCTTATTGAGTGGCAGTGTTCTGTATATATTTCCTTTGCCAATCACCTTGATTGTGCCTTTACGTTCGGATAATTCTATGTCTTGGAGCTTGAGATTGCAAAGTTCGCTCACTCTAAGCCCAGTGCCAAGCAATAGTTCAATGATGCATATATGAAGTGGATTGCGGTTTCTATGTATCTCTGCTCGAAGTTTTCTTAGATCCTTTTCCTCCAAGCCTTTATATTGCCGAGCATCCCGATTCTTTACTGCCTTTATATTGATCTCATCAGGTGTTGCTCCGCTTTCATGGAGCCATTTGCATAAGGCATTGACGCTTGCAACCTTCCTATTGGCTGTCACCACTGATTTATTGGTATTGAGCAGATGCTTCTTGTATCCAATGGCATCAAGTTGAATCAGTTTATCCATTCCACAATCCGTCCTGCTGCTGAACCAATCCATAAATACCTTGCTGTCCCGAATATAGCAGCTGATGGTATTCATGCTCAGTTCCCTGTTTGCGAGATACTCCTCAAAACTGCCTAAATCAAGCATATAAACACACCCTTTCTTACTAGGTGTGTCCATGTTACCTCTGTATTGCCCTGATAGCAACTGAATACATAAGACTAATTATGTATTCTAGATGGGCTGATATTGGGTAGTTTAAGGCTCATATAGGGCATTTATCCCCAAGATAACTGACGACATAAGATTATGCTTCAGTCGTTTCATTACCAAAGCCATCCTCTTCAAAGTCATCAATAAAACCTTCCTCAGTTTCTTCTATGACTTCAGGATCGGGAAGTGTTGCCGCTTCTTCAACAATAGAATATTCTACATCAACAGTTTCTTCATTTATCATTTTAAGGAATTGCAGCTTCCTTTCTTCTTCCTGGCCCTTTGTATCAAAGATAATTTCTTTCCTATCACCCCACTCATCCTTCTTCCTGTTCTTTAGCCAGAACGCTTGAGCAGTCGGGTTAGGTGGCATATACTTTTTGGTTTTCTCAATCCTTGTTCTCTTCTTGCCATTGCGATCTTCCTCAATGATTGTTTTGATTTCCTCATACTCAAAACCAATGGCAGTTTTCAAAACTGCATTTTCTACACGATTATCTATAACAGACTTTCCCGCAGTAACGATGTCATTTAGCTCATTATATTGCTTCATATAAGTGTACCAACTGTCAGGACTTATTCCTAATAGCTCACTCATCTCTTCATTGGTTTTCCCTTGCATGCACCAGTCTCGAATCTCCGACAATCGTGGAAAGACATTGGTCAACCACTTCGTATTATTTCTAGCTCTTGTACCCATAATACCTCACCTCCAACAAGAAAAGGAGCCTCAATCGAAGCCCCTTATCTTTATATCCTTACTTCAATATTCCAACCTTCTCATCAAACTCATCAATCAAATCTTCATCCAATCCCCAAAACAGTACCAAGTCTTCATAAACTTCCCTAAGCCTTTTCAAATCCTCCTGAGCATCCTCTTCACCCAGCACACAAACTTTCTCAATTGCTGTAGTCAGTAACCCCTTCAAGGATTCCCGTATTAAGTTTTCAGTTTTCATATATTTTTTACCACCTTTCCTTATTCGGTTAGGTAGCACAATAACTCTGAACCAATCGAAAAGTAAAGTTAAAATATATATCCATGAACCTTCGCCTGTACGCAAGCAATTATAATCCAATTGAACAATCACCCCACCAACAAAAAGTATCGCCCCACGCGTCAACGTGAAGCGACACACAGCCCATATATTCCTACTCAACAACAACCTTTTCAAGTTTACTTCCGCTCCTGAAGGCTGAATTGCCCTTCAACCTCTCAAGCAGAACCTTCCTTGCTATTTTATATTCATCTCCAATCATGCCGATCTTCACCAGCCAGACTCTGAAAGTGAACTTATCGTTATCAGTATCCTTTGATTTAGCTGAAGCATGCTTTAGTGCCATAGCATTTTGATTCAATAGAGCTACAAGCTGGGTGTATGCTTTTATCTTTTCAGGACTTACTTCTCCTTCTAGAAATTTAAAGGTAATGGTATTATCAGCGAAATTCAATCCTATCCCATGACAACTCCCCGCACCAATATCATCCATAGCTCTTTTAAAATCCTCTAAGGTTTCAATTTTGGCTTCATTAATTCCTATGCTAAAATCATCCTCAATAATATTTGCTGCAATGCCAAGCGATTTCTTAATAAGGGCCTGTTTGCTATAAGCCATATTTACCAGATTTCTCAGGGTAATGCCAGTATGATCTTCCATTGGAACTGCTACTTCAAAGGTCGTGGTTTTTGTTTCTGTAGGATCAGTCGCCACTTCAACCCTTCCATTTATTAAGGTTTCAAGTTCCACTTCTTTGCCTTCTGCAGTTGTAATCTTCCCTGCTCGGTCAACTGTGTAAGTCTCTTCTACTGTTTCAATCTGATAAGCAAAACTCGGCACTCCCATGTACTTTGGCTTAACCCCAAAATGTTCACCTAATGCTTTGACGATTTGTTTTCTTTCCATTATAAAACCCTCCATCGCTTAATTTGCCGTACACCATTCATCACTCTGAATGCACATTAAATCAAGCGGAGTAATGGGTCTTTGGACAAATAAATAAGCAAAATTTGGACAATTAAACCGTTTCTTGCTGACTTAAATGTCCGAATTTTATATTGTCTACCATTTTATAAATGAAAAAAAAGAACCTCTTATGAAGTTCCTCAATGAATTCTCTGCAAGGCAAAGAAAGGCAAGACTAACTGTTCATTTTGGATCTTTAGCGAAGGTTATATAAATCCACCCCTTCCATGGATCAAAGGGTACGAATTTATCCGAATCATTTTAAAACAAATGGAGGAATACTTGTTATTTTGTTGAATTGATAAATGTACAGTTACCACTCAGCTTCTAGATATCCTTACTAGTTATTGTTTAAACGAGATTCACGAATAGGGATTATTACCTATATGTGTCATATATACCGCCCTATAGAATTGGAGAGATCTGCGACACAAGTCTATAACCCATCGTTAGATGAAACAAACTCAAGAGTATTTCTGTAGGCGATAAGTAGGAATAAAAATATTAATAATGGGAGATTCATATGGATAAAATGCAGGAACTTAAAGAGCTGTATGGTAAATATAAAATTAACTGGACTAAGTTTTATACCAGTTTTGACGATCATCAGCAACACCCAGAGGCACAGTTCGATGTTACACCTATTGAATATCTGAAGTTTGCAAAGTCTAATTTAGAAATTAACTCAAATCAATCATGTATTGATTCAATTGGAAATATCAAGAGAGCAATAGAAGCTCAAACCGATTTATTAATTACTGCATTAGGGTATGATTACAAGATATTTGATAATGGTGATAAATACAAAAAAACCAAGGAATTTATAAGTAAACATTATAAAGAAGGTGATATAGCCGGGATTACAAATAGGTTAAAACTTTTAAATTTACTTGGAATGGCACCGTCCTTGCTAATTTCCAGTATACGTAATCTAAGAAACAGAATGGAACATGAATATATAATCCCTACTTATGAAGAAGTTAGAAGAGCGATAGAAGTAGCCGAATTATACATATATTCAAGTACATATAAATTTTCATGGACTTTTACAGTAGTTGAAATATCTAATAATGATTTCAAAGTAATACTTCCCCAAGAGACTATGCCATTGATGCGTTTAATTTTTAGATCATATGACGAGAAAATGTGCCGTGTCGAATTAATTTATAGCCTAGAAGAAAAATATAGAATTATATTGGAACCGGAAGATAAGGAATATATACATATTATTTTCTGTCTTTTCAATGAAGACTGTTCAGTTCTTCCAGAAATATTTGGATGTGAAATAGAAAAGCAATATGTGAAATGGGAATAAATACAATTCATATCCTCAAGTTTAAGGAATTACCCTTGCACTAAAAAAGTATCAGTCAAATGCTTTTTAATTTTTCCAGGTTCGCAGAACTTCCCAACTATAGAAGTTGTCACCCGTTTATTGCATCTCGATAAGCCGTTTTCTGATCTCCCCTCAAAACAAAAACATCAGCATTACTGCCGACTTTATAAATATATCTAGTTACAATTACAGTTATTCATTATTGCTCTGACAACAAGGTCTACGGATTTTCCGGACAAATAACGTGAGCAGATTAAACCGCCACCTGCTCAACCTTTAAATCCGAGTATTTATATTGCTGTCCTTCTCTTTCAATTATTACATCATCCCCATTGATTCCATCCTTATAATTAATCCAGCGTTCAATAATAACCTGACAGTATTTCGGATCAAGCTCTGAGCCATAGCAAATTCTATCTGTATTATCAGCTGCTAGTAAAGTTGTCCCACTGCCAAGGAATGTGTCCACAACGATATCACCGTATTTGCTGGAGTTTTTGATGATATATTCAATAAGCGGGATGGGTTTCATTGTAGGATGCACATCGTTGACTCTGGGTCTATCAAAATTCCAGATTGTTGTCTGCTTTCTATCACCATTCCAATAATGTGCTCCGGTAGGCTTCCATCCGAACAAAGCTGGTTCATGTTGCCACTGGTACGGTTGTCTTCCCATGACAAAGGTATTCTTAACCCAAATACAACATTGAGAATGTTTGAAGCCTGAATCAACAAATGCTTTCCTGAAAATCAAACCTTTAGCATCTGCATGAAATATATAGCTACTGGCTCCATCAGCCGATATCTCATAAATTCTCTTGAATGCTTCCAGAAGGAAATTATAGAATTCTTCATCACTCAGATTATCATTTTGAATTGTCAAAGCATCATCGGTCTTACCCACATATGAGATTCCATAGGGAGGATCAAGAACAGTAAGTTTTGCTTTCTTCCCATCCATCAGTTTAGCCAGATCTTCTTCTTTTGTAGCATCGCCGCATATCAACCTGTGCTTACCCAACTGAATAATATCTCCTGATTGAATAACTGGCACCTCTGGAACATCAGGAATTTCTTCTTCATCCTGCTCATCCTTTGGCATGTATTCATCCCACAGCTTTTCAGCTTCCTTCATATCAAAGCCACTCAGCTCAATATCATAATCCTCTGTTTTCAAGTCATCCAGCAACTTTGCTAATGATTCGAAATCCCATTCACCTGAGATTTTATTGAGAGCAATGTTCAGTGCCTTTTCTTTTGTCTTATCAATATCAATAATAACGCAGTCAATTTCAGTATAGCCTAACTCCTTCAGTACTTTTGCTCTCTGATGGCCTCCCACAATTGTTAGATCACTATTCAAAATGATAGGATCACAATAACCGAATTCATTAATGCTGTTCTTGATTTTCTCAAATTCCTTATCCCCAGGCTTTAAATCTTTTCTGGGATTATACTCAGCATGTTTTAAGTCTGATATGTTAATTTTCTTAAATTTCACCTATTTCATCTCCTCATGATTTCTTGTATTATTTGCGTACTGAATCAACTGTGCGATACTTGCTGATTTTGTTTCCAATCCAATGTACCAGACCTTCAATTACATCTTTAATAGCCGATGCAAT
>Ga0209587_1001702_pt1 | contig 10154 bp, 8 predicted proteins | sample NGEPerD_2_FD_184512 | JGI IMG/M metagenome (GOLD analysis project Ga0209587, IMG submission 184512) | Arctic peat soil microbial communities from the Barrow Environmental Observatory site, Barrow, Alaska, USA - NGEE PermafrostL1-D... | ecosystem: Environmental > Terrestrial > Soil > Wetlands >... | reverse complement strand
GGTCATGGGGTCATGGGGGCGCGGGGTCGATGTGCCAGGATGAGGACCGCCAATCAGCGCGAGGGAAGCCATGACCGAGTTGACGCAGAGCCCTGCCGGCGCCGGGCGCCGACTGCCCCGCTGGTCGGAGCTGAGCCCGCTGGTGCGCCTCCAGCGCCCGAGCCTGGGCGCGCGCAGCCGGCTCGCTCGGGCGACGACCGTCGGCGATCTGCGACGCATGGCGCGGCGCCGGGCGCCGCGCGCGGTGTTCGACTACGTCGACGGCGCCGCGGAGAGCGAGCTCAGCCTGCGACGCGCCCGCGAGGCCTTCCGCCGCGTCGAGTTCCGTCCCAGCGTGCTGCGCGACGTCACCAAGGTCGACCCCTCGACCACCGTGCTGGGGAGCCCCGCCGCGCTGCCGCTGGTGCTGGCGCCGACCGGGTTCACCCGGATGATGCACCAGGCCGGTGAGCCGGCCGTCGCCGGCGCGGCGGCCGCGGCGGGGCTGCCCTATGCGCTTTCCACGCTGGGCACCACCTCGCCGGAGGACCTGGCCGCCGCCGTGCCGCAGGGCGCCAAGTGGTTCCAGCTGTACCTGTGGCGCGACCGTGCGGCCAGCTCGGCGCTGCTGGAGCGGGTGCGCGCGGGCGGGTTCCAGGCCCTGGTGCTGACGGTCGACGCCCCCGTGGGCGGCGCGCGGCTGCGCGATGTGCGCAACGGGCTGACGATCCCGCCGGCGCTGACGCTGCGGACCCTGGCCGACATGGCGGTCCACCCGCGCTGGTGGTTCGACATGCTGTCCACCGAACCGCTGCGGTTCGCCTCGCTGAGCTCATCGGAGGGCACCGTGGCCGAGCTGATCGACCGCACCTTCGACGCGGCGGTCACCCTGGACGACCTCGACTGGCTGCGCGAGGCGTGGACCGGGCCTTTGGTGGTCAAGGGCATCCAGACCGCCGAGGACGCCGTGGCGGTGGCGGACCGGGGCGCCGACGCGGTGGTGATCTCCAACCACGGCGGCCGCCAGCTGGACCGGGCGCCGACGCCGCTGGAGGAGCTTCCGGCCGTGGTGCAGGCGGTCGGGGACCGCTGCGAGGTGTACCTGGACGGCGGCATCACCAGCGGCGCCGACGTGGTCGCCGCCGTGGCGCTGGGCGCGCGGGCGTGCCTGGTGGGCCGGGCCTACCTCTACGGGCTCATGGCCGGCGGCGGGCCGGGCGTCGAGCGCGCGCTGGAGATCCTGCGGACCGAGGTGGTGCGCACGCTGCAGCTGCTGGGCGTGACCGGCGTCGCCGACCTGGACAGCTCGCGCGTGCGGCTCCGCACCTGAGGCGCCCCCCAGGTTCCAGCGGGGGTTCAGCGCAGCGCCGGAGCCGGCGCGGGATCGACGCCGAGGCGTCCGGCGAGCGAGCCCAGCAAGCCCCCCGTCGGTGAGGAGATCGAGTCCTGCTGGTAGGAGAACACCACCGCGCCGTCGACGCTGGACAGCGCCTGCCGCAGCTGCGCCACGGAGGCCGGGAGCTCGTTCAGGTAGGCGGCTTGGCCGACCGCGACCACGCACGGCGGGCGCTGCGCCTCGCAGCTCCGCTCCAGGGTCTCTTCGAAGGCCACCCAGCCGTCGAACCAGGCGGCGTGGGTGTTGTCGCGGAAGTAGTTCATGGGCATGGCGGCATCGACGATGCCGGCGGTGAGCCACTGCGGCCACGGCTGGAAGACGTCATCCCACGTGCGCGTGCCCGCAAGATCCGCCGCCGAGCGGGGCGGCGCCCCCATCGTGCTGGCGGCGATCGTGACCGCGACGCCGGGATCGGCGGCCCGCACGGCGTCGCGCACCGCGGTGGCGACCTCGGTGGTCATCTGCCGGCGCCATGCGCCCCAGCGCGGGTCGTCGGGGGCCGGTCGGTACGTCGAAGACAGGCCGTGAGCGGCGCGGAACCGGGCGAGGGACGCAGGGTGGTAGCCCCACTGCCGGGACTCGTAGCGCAGATAGTCCAGGTGGACGGCGTCGACGTCGTAGCGCCCCGCCAGCTCGCCGAAGACCGCCGCGACGTGATCGCGCACCGCCGGCACCCCCGGATCCAGGAAGGTGCCCTGCGCCCCGGCGTGGTCGACCGACACCCACGGGTCGGCGGAACCCGCCCCGTGCGCGTCCCACAGCGGAAGCCGCAAACCGGCGTAGACGCCGTGGTGGGCTGGCAGCGCCGGCACCCAGGCGTGCACGGCGAGGCCACGGTCGTGGGCGGCGGGGACCAGGCGCGCGAGCAGATCGAGATCGACGGGCATGTCCGGGTCCGGCGTGCGCGGCAGCACGGTCGAGGAGTAGTAGGCGTCCTGCCGACGGGCGACCTGCACCACCACGGTGTTGAGGCCGCCGGCCGCGGCCGCGTCGAGCATGGTGTCGATGCCGGGGCCGGACTTGAGCGCCGGGGAGAACAGGTGCGCCCACAGGCCCAGCAGCACGGGAGGAGGTCCACCGGCGGCGGCCTCGACGTAGCGCGCCTCCAGCGCTGACACCAGCGCCGGCGACAGCACCGCCGGACCGCCGAACAGTCGCATCGGCCTGGCCCCGGCCAGGCCGCCGAGGCGCAGATACCGATCGGTGCCCGAGCTGGGGCTGTCGGCACCGCTGTAGAGCACGACGCCGCCCGCTGGCCGCGCGGCCGACCAGGCCGCCCCGATGGCGTCGACCAGGCTGGCGTCGGCGCCTCCGGCCAGCAGGATGCGGCCCGGCGCCGGAAAGGCCCGCGCGACCGAAGCCGCGGTGGCGAAGCGGTTTCCACCGGACACCCGGCGCAGATGGCCGGCTCCGACCAGGTCTGCCAGCTCGCGTTCGACCGCCTCATCCACCGTGGCGTAGCCGCCGACGATCACGATTTCGGTGACGCCGGCGAGCGCCGCCCGGGTGGGCGCCGGCAGCCCATCGGGTGCCGTCAACAGCAGCCGAGCACCGCGGCGGGCCGCTGGGGCGCCTGCGACCAGGGCGTCGGCGGGGCGGAAGCCGTTGACGACGAAGGCGGTCGCCCCTCCGCCGACGCGGGCGGAGACCGCCGCGGCGGTGGCGTAGCGGTCGCTTCCGGCAACACGTTCCACCACGACGCCGGCGACCGCCGCCCGGACGGCGCGTGCCACCGCCGGCCCGATCGCGAGCTGACCGCCCAGCAGGATCACTCGCCGCGGGCGCAACCGCACCAGCTCCGCCGCCGTGGCCGGGGACAGGGCCTGGGACGGCGTCAACAGCACCGGTGCGTCGAGCGCGGTCGCCAGCACCGTCCCGGCCAGGGCGTCCGCCCAGCCGCCGTCGCCGTCTCCGCTGGCGAGCAGCGCCGTGCCGCCCGTGGTGGTCGGGAAGGCGGCTCGAGATGCGCAGGCCGCCGTTGCGTAGCGGTCCGCCCCGGAGACCCGGTCGATGGGCGCGGCATCGGCGGCGGGCTGCGGGCACTGCGCGCTCGACGCTGCCGCCGATGGTGGCGCTGCCTGGGCTCCACTGGGTCCCGGTAGGGACAGCGCCGCCGCCAGGGCCACCGCGAGAACCAACCGACCAGCCAACTCCTGCTCCTGTGTCCGGTTGGACCAACCCGGCACGATCCACGATCCCGGTTGCGTTCCGTCAACTGCTCAGACGCCCGGCGGCTCGTGTTGGTTGCGCGCGCCGCGTTATGGTGAAACCGTGCCGCGCGGGCGAGCCCACACCGTGGCGGCCCGGGCCGCGGAAGGGGCGGGCATGGAGCGAGAGGATCCGCAGCCGGCGCCGCGGCGCAGGCTGACGATCGCCATCCTGGACGACCATCAGCGCGCGGCCGGGCGCTACCTGCCGCTCGCCGAGCTGCAACGGGTCTGCGATCCGGTGGTGACGATCTACGAGGACGTCGCGGCCGGCCCGGATCAGCTCGTCGCAAGGATCGGCGACGCGCAGGTGGTGATCGCCATGCGGGAACGCTCGGAGCTGTCACGGGAGGTGATCGAGCGCCTCGACGTGACCGAGCTGATCGTCACCAGCGGTGCGTCCAACGCGGCCATCGATCTGGCCGCCGCGCAGGAGTGCGGCATCGCGGTCTGCGGCACCCGCAGCAAGGATGGGGCCGCGGCCGAGCTGGCCTGGGGGTTGCTGCTGGCCCTGATGCGGCGCATCCCCCAAGAGCACGCCGCCATCCACGACGGGCGCTGGGGCATCCACGTCGGCGACACGCTGGAAGGCAAGCGGCTGGGGATCCTGGGCTTGGGCAAGCTCGGCAGGCGCGTGGCCGGCTACGGACGCGCCTTCGGCATGGAGGTGCTGGCGCACAGCCGCAGCCTGACCCGGGAGTTCGCGCTGGCGGTGGGGTGTGAGGACGTCTCCCGGGACACGCTGTTCCGGGAGAGCGACGTGGTCAGCGTGCATCTCAAGCTCACGCCGGACACCCGGGGCTCCATCGCTGCGCGCGAGCTCGGGCTGATGCGTCGTTCGGCGGTGCTGGTCAACACCGCGCGCGGCGCGCTGGTGGACGAAGGCGCGCTCGTGACCGCGCTCTCACGAGGGACGATCGCGGGCGCCGCTCTCGACGTCTACGACCGCGAGCCGTTGCCGGTGGACTCACCGCTGCTGGCGCTCGACAACGTCGTGCTGACCCCCCACATCGGTTACGTGACAACCGACAAGTACCGCGCCTACTTCGAGCAGGCCGCAGAGATCATCGCCGCGCACCTGCGCGGGGAGGTCATCCGCGACCTCAGGTGAGGTCCCCCAGAGGGCACCCCCCTGGGGCGAATGGCCACGAGTGCCCCACGACCGTCTCACATTGTGGATGTTGCTTGCTTGCCGGACGATGCAGTGCCCCCTACGGTGCGCGAAGCCCCGCGTGGGCGGTCGGTCGTCCATGCGCCGCCGCCCCCATTGGAAGCACCGCTGAAGCACCGCGTTCTCATCCATGTTGGTCGCTGCTGTAGGAGGCGCCGTTGTTGCAGGAGATGGATTTCAAGGAGCAATCGGTCGTGGTGACCGGTGGCGGCGCGGGCATCGGTCAGGAGACCTGCGCTGCGCTGGCGGAGATGAACGCGACCGTGCACGTGCTCGACCGCGATGCCGCGGGGCTGGCGGCCACGGCACAGCGGCTCGAAGCGCTGGGGGCCTCCTGCCACACCTATGAGGGCGATGTCTCACGGGAAGCCGACGTGCAGCGCATGGCAGGCGCAATCAGCCAAGATGCCCGCCAGATCAAGGCCCTGGTGAACGTGGCGGGCACCAATGACCACGTGTCCATCCAAGACGCAACCCTGGAGCGGTGGGACAACCTGCTGCGCATCAACCTCACCAGCATGTTCCTGGTCACCAAGGAGCTGTTGCCTCTTCTGATGGAGGGCGATGGCACGAGCTCGATCGTCAATGTCGCGTCCACGTTCGGGATCATCGGCAACCCCGGCACCCCCGCGTATTGCGCGTCCAAGGCCGGGATCATGGGACTGACGCGGCAGCTGGCCGTCGACTTCTCCGTGCAGGGGCACGCCATCCGCGTCAACGCCGTGTGCCCCGGTCCCACCCTTTCACCTCGGCGCCGCCGCTACTTCGACGAAGGCAAGCAGGACCCCGCGCCCTACGAGCGCCAGACGTTGGTCGGCCGCCAGGCGGAGCCCCGCGAGATCGCCAACGTCATTGCGTTCCTGGCATCCGACGCCGCCTCCTACGTGGACGGGGCATCCATCGTCGTCGACGGCGGTCAAACCATCCACACCGGAACGCTTGAGTAGCCGGCGGCCGCGTCCCCCGCACCAACCCCATCGAGCTGTGCTCATGAACCTCACGTCAGGGAGTGCAAGCATGCTGCGAGTCCGGACCGCCCCAACGTTGCTGATCTGCATCCTCCTGCTGCTCGCGGCCTGCGGCGGAGCGGAGGACCCCGAGGTGGAGGAGACCCCAGCGGGCGGCGACGCGGCCACCGCCACCGCGACGCAGGAGCCGACGGCGTCCGAGGAACCCACATCGGAATCGGGGTCGGAGTCCGAGTCGGAGCCGGCGCAGGCCGCGGACGGTGATTGCCAGGCCGAGCTGGCCGCGTCCCATCCGGAGGCTGCGGACTTCTACGACGGCGCGTCGATGAAGTTCATCATCCCGTCAGACCCCGGCGGAGGCTATGACACCTACTCCCGCTTGGTCATCCCCTACCTCGAGCGCTACACCAAGGCCACGATCGTGCCGGAGAACCAGTCGGGTGCCGGAGGCCTGGTCGCGGCGAACACGCTGTTCAACAGTGCCGCCGATGACGGCACGGTGATCGGCATGCTGCAGGGCCTCGGAGCGGGCATCGCCCAGCTCGCCGGCGCCGAAGGTGCGCAGTTCGACCTCCAGGAGTTCGGCTGGGTCGGACGCGTCGGCGGGCTGCCCCAGATCGTGGAAGCACGGGTCGACGGTCCGATCACGGATGTCGAGAGCTTGCTGAATGTGCCGGATGGCTCCGAGATCGTCCTCGGCGCCACGGGGCCGGGGGCGGCGGCCTACGTCAGCCTCACCGTGCTCGAGGACGTGCTCGACTTCCCGCACCGCTGGGTGACGGGCTTCGGCGGCTCCGGTGAGCTGAAGACCGCCATGCTGCAGGGTGACATCGATCTGACCACCAACTCCATGGACAGCGCCATCGCCTCGATCGAGGCGGGGGACACCGTCGCCATCGTGAGCCTCGGGCTCGAGTCGAATGACTTCATGCCCGACGTGCCCGTCGCCCATGAGCTGGAGCAGCTGGACGAGGACGCGAGCGCGATCCTCAAGACGCATGCCAACGCCGATGCGCTGGGCCGCCCCGTCGTCGCACCGGCCGGAGTGCCGGAGGACCGGCTCACGTTCCTGCAGGACGCCCTCGCCTGCGCGATGGAGGATCCCGAGCTGGTTGAGCTCGCCGTCAGCTCGGACCGGCCGCTCGCCTTTGCGTCGGGCGAGGAGATGGCTGAGATCGCCACCGCGGTCGTCAACTCCCCGCAGCGCTACAAGGACCTGGTCATCCAGTCCTACGGCGGCTGACGCTCCGCGCACGACGGTGACGAGAAACGACTTCGGAAAGGATCAGCTATGTACGGATGGCGCTGCAGGATCGGATTGGTGTACCCAGCGGTCGTCGCAGAGACCTTGTTGACGGAGTTCTTCCGGATCGTTCCGGACGGGGTCACCATGGCGATGACCCAGCTGTCGATCGGGATCCTGCACGAAGATGACATCATGCGGGCGGCCTCGGAGATGGACCGCGCCATCGGGTACCTGGCCGAGCGCCACGTCGACTGCATCGTGGCGGCCGGCGCGCCGATCATCCGGCGCCTCGGTGCGGGCAGCGACACGGATCTCATCGAGCGGGCCGAGCGGGAGACCGGGATCCCCACCACGACCAGCCAGACCGCGGCCCTCGACGCCTTCAAGGCCCTGGGAGTCGGCCGCATCGCCGTGGCCTCCCCCTACCACGAGGACCAGGACGAACGCGTCCGGTCATTCCTGGAGACCTCCGGCCTTGAGGTCGCAACCATCGACGGCATGCGCAAGGACGTCGCCGAGATCCACAACATCTCACTGGGTGACGCCTACCACCACGCCAAGAGGACCTACTTCCGCGACCCCACCGCAGAAGCCATCTACGTGCCCTGCGGCCACTTCACGGTCCCCGACGTGCCAACCCTCGAGGCCGAGACGGGGGTGCCGGTCATCACCAGCACCTCCGCCATGGTCTGGGCGGGCCTGCGGATGGGCAACGTCCGCGACCAGTCCCTGGCCCGCCACGGCCGCCTGTTCTCCACGCTGCTGCCGCAAACCGCAGCATCCGCGCCGGGCCAGCGCCCCAACGCCATCACCGCCGCCATCTGAGCGCCACCCCAGGGAAGGCAGCGCGGATGCAGCAAATCGACAGCTCCGTTCGCACCAAGTGGTGCGAGGTGGGCGCTGAACCCGCGGCCGTGGTCGACTCGGGCGAGGTCATCTCCGTGGAGTCGACCAGCTTCACCGAGGGCTACACGTTCGACACGATGCACACGCTCCGGGAGCTGACCCCAGACCGCTCGCGGGCGCCGTTGACGGCACCGATCATCGTCCGGGGGGCGCGCCCCGGACATGTGCTGCGGGTGGATGTGCTCGATCTGCAGTTCACCCGGGACTTCGGTTGCATGCTGCTCGCGCCCGGCAAGGGCGCGTTCCCCGCGGTCACCGAACAGCTCGTCGCCCGCGGCGTGAGGATCGACGACCACCAGGTCGCCTTCTCCGACACCGTGAGAATCCCGACCCGCAAGATGCTCGGCAAGGTCTCCGTCGCTCCCTCGGGGGAGCGGGTGCTGTGCAACCGGCCCGGAGTCCACGGCGGCAACATGGACAACCGCGATGTGACCGTGGGCTCAAGCGTCTACCTGCCCGTCAACGTCGAGGGCGCGCACCTGGGGGTGGGCGACGCCCATGCCGTCCAGGGCGACGGTGAGTGCGGCATCAGCGCCGTGGAAGTTGAGATGCGAAGCATCCTGCGGGTCACGGTCCTCGAGCACCTCGACATCCGCACCCCCGTGGTCCGCAGCGCAGGTGCGACCATGACCATGGGCGCCGGGTCGTCGCTCGACGAGGCGGCCGCCCAGGCGTTGCAGGAGATGCACCGGCTGGTGCAGGACCACATGGGTCTGGACCCCCTGGATGCCGCGATGCTCATCAGCCTGGTCGGCGACGTGCATGTCGCACAGCTCGTGAACCCCTTGAAGAGCGTGAAGGTGAAAGTGCCCAGCGCGTATCTCAGCTTGCCCTAGACCGCGATGCCAGGAAGGTTGACCGATGACACAGCCCGAGACGACCGCGATCCCCTACACCGCTCCGTTGACGTTCGGGGCGGGCGCGTCGGTGGACTGGCACCACGGCATCGACCCCGGCGAGCTGCGCCGCCAGCGACCGGAGCGCATGCGCGCCGTCATGCGCGAGCAGGGCGTGGCGGTGATGCTGGTCGCCGGGCCCGCGGCCTGCCGCTACCTGACCGGCTTGCGGGGCCCCGAGTACACCCCCGAGGTGTGGTTCGTGCTGTTCCCGGCGGAGGGCGATCCGGTGGTGTTCGCCCACGCCGGCTACATCAACACCCAACCCAAGGACGCTCCGTGGATCCGCGAGTGGCGGCTGGCGCGCGCGTGGCTGCGCGCGATCGGCGGACCGGAGGTCGCGCGGGAGGAGGCGGGCCTGTTCGCTCGCGACGTGCGCTCGGAGCTTGAGAAGCTGCAGCTGGCCGACGAGCCCCTCGCCGTGGTCGGCTTCGACGCCTACGCCCGACCTGCCCTGGAGGAGGCGGGCATCCATGTGATCCCCGGTGAGGAGGTGCTGCAGCAGGCCATGGCGGTCAAGACCCCGGAGGAGCTGTCCTGCCTGCGCATGGCCGGTGCCATCACCGACCGGATGTGGGCTGCGATGGCCAAGGGCGCACGCGTCGGCATGACCGATGCGGAGCTGTCGGCGATCGGCAAGTCCGCCGGCAGCAGCGGCGGCTCCGACGGTGCCAAGGCGGGCTTCCGCTCCGGCGCGCTCACCCTCGAGCGCGGCGCCAAGGGGCGCAACCAGTTCATCATCCCCGGTGACCTGATGTACGGCAACGTCTGCGGCACCAGCTACCTCGGCTACAAGTCCTGCGTGTACCGCACCTTCGTGGTGGGGCGCGAGGCCACCGCCCAGGAGAACAGCTGGATGCAACGGCTGGAGGAGCGCCTGCTGGCGGTGATCAGCGAGCTGCGCCCCGGGCGGGTCACCAGCGACGCCGCGCAGCACTTCCCGCCGGCGTCGACGTGGGGCTACGAGGACGAGGCGGAGATCTTGACCATCGAGGTGGGCCACGGCATCGGGCTGCACCAGTACGAGCAGCCGGTGGTCAACCGCCAGTGGTCGCTGAAGCACCCCCGCGAGGTCAAGGAGGGCATGGTGATCGCGGTCGAAGGTCGCGAGGGCGTGCCCGGCCAGTCCACCGTGCGCATCGAGTACATGGTGGTGGTGACCGCCGACGGCCCCCAGCTGATCGATCGGTATCCCACGGCCATCACGCCCATCGGCTGATGCGCGGGTTGCGAAGGATCAGAGGTTGCCCTGAGCCGACACGATGGGCTGGGCCAGGGCGGGCTGGCTCGACCAGGGGAAGTCGATCCAGCGGTCGGTGTGCCGCCACACGTACTCGCAGGACACCACGGTGGAGGGCTTCTCGAACAGCACGGCGATGCGGACC
>Ga0209587_1001700_pt1 | contig 10171 bp, 9 predicted proteins | sample NGEPerD_2_FD_184512 | JGI IMG/M metagenome (GOLD analysis project Ga0209587, IMG submission 184512) | Arctic peat soil microbial communities from the Barrow Environmental Observatory site, Barrow, Alaska, USA - NGEE PermafrostL1-D... | ecosystem: Environmental > Terrestrial > Soil > Wetlands >... | reverse complement strand
GAAATATCCGCCGTACCTTCTGCCCCCTTGTCCTTCCTCTCCACGAGTCCCAGTCGCAGAGCCGAACCGAGGGTGCGGAACTGAACGCCGCCCAGACGAATGGTCAGATAAAGCCCAGTCCCCAGCAAAAGGGGTATGAGCAGGAATGGCCCCCACACTATTCCGCTGACCGCACTGAAAAACTCCGCTATCGCATCCATCGGTGCTCCATTGCTTGGTGGATCTGTCAATACGGCTTAGGTTACACATGGGCCTGACGATGGCAAGGGTACGACGAGACTCACCTAAAGTGCTCGCGAAGTGCGGCGCGTGCCTCACGGGAGAAGTGCTCGCGAAACCTGGGTCCTGCCTCGGGTGCTGCAGTGTGCTTGGGGGATCCGCTTGCGGAACAGATCAGGCGTGGGCGGGGCGAAGTAGCGCGTATGATGGGTCTCATGACGCTACATAACGTGGAGCCGAAGGCCGAGGTGGGTGTGCGTGAGCTGCACGACCAGCTCAGCCGCTACCTTCACCACGTCAGTTCCGGGGCCGAGGTCGTCGTGACAGTGCGTGGACGTCGTGTTGCGCGCTTGTCGGGAGTCGGGGCAGCTGACCCGCTGGCGGATCTGCGTGCACGCGGACTCGTCCTCGACCCGCAGCACTCGCGGCGCCCCCTGGCGGGGCATGTGCGACTCGCGGCCGTCGGCAGCGTCTCTGATCTGGTAAGCGAGCAGAGGCGCTGATCATCTACCTCGACACCTCAGCGCTGGTCAAGCTGGTGTTCGACGAACCGGGATCGGAGCTGGCCGCGGAGTTGTGGGATCGCGCCGAATCCGTGGTGTCGAGCGAGTTGATCTATCCCGAAGCGCGAGCGGCGGCAGCGGCTGCCCATCGACAGGGTCGGATTGACGCGGACACCCTGCACAGCGCTGTCGACATGATCGACGCCCTCTGCTCCCAACTGAGCATCCTGGGTCTCGACCACCAGTTGGCGCACACCGCAGGAGACCTCGCGGAGACCCACGGTCTGCGCGGCTACGACGCTGTTCACCTCGCCACCGCGTTGGGTGCCGACTCCGGCTCGCTCCTCCTCGCCACTTGGGATCGTGAGTTGGCCCGCGGCGCGATCGAAGCAGGATGCAGCGTCTCACCGCCGCCAACCACGTGACGTCCATGCACTGGTCACCGCAAGCCGATCGGCTTACGACGACCTGTCGGCGTCGTGGTCGGCTCTACGCGGGTGGGAACTCGCCGGTGAGGTGTCGGTGCAGCACGCGGAGCCGGTCATCGCCTAGTGGCCCTGGCGCTGTGATGATCTTTCGTGCTTTCTTCGGCCAGAGCACGTCTAGGCCGCCAATGGTGAAGGAACCGCCAAGCACAGGCCAGTCCCCTTCGACGAAGCAGAGCATCCCGTGCACGGGAACGTCTTGGCCGATGCCGTCTCGGGCGAGCAGCTCGCTGACCCGGTCGACCTGCTTGTGGACGCTGTCGACGAGCTTGGTGCAGTCCCGCCGTCCGACCATGAGCTTCTCGACCCGGGGGGAGAAGATGCCGCCGGTGACGCGCAGCTGGGCCCGTCCGGTGTAGTTCTTGGCGTCGATGACGTACACCCCCGTGGGGGCTATCACGATGTGGTCGATGTTCGCCCGGGTCGGTGGGATGCGGCGGTCGTGCAAGAAGTACAGACCCGCATCGGCCAGCCGATCCAGCGAGGCCGCGAACACTTCTTCCCCGTGGGCGCCCACATCCCACGCTCGGGTCCCAGAGTTTTTCGGCTCATCAGCCACGGCGAGCATCAACCCGCCAAGGACTGGGTGCTTGGAGTGGACCCTCTCCTTCCACTCGGCCACGTGTCTCTCGTCGTTGATCTTGCGCCGCTCGTACTCGCGGCGCGCCGACGCGCCGGCCACACCGACGACGACTTCTGCTGCGTCTACGGGCTCCGGTTCAGGAACCACAGGGGCGGCCGCGCCGACGGGCACGGGGGCCACGGGTGCCTCATGAGTGCACCCCGCGCAGGTCACGTTCTTGGCGACCTTGTCGTATACCGCGATGACGCCAGCCGGGATCTCGCCGCCGCAACTGCGGCAAACGCCCGCGTATCGCAACTTCATGCGCTTCGTGGTTGCGGCGGCGAGCTCGTTCATCAGTTCCGACTCTCGGATCGGTGGAACACCAAGTCAGGTTCTACGTGCGCGTCCGGAGGGCGGCCGACAATTCACCTTCGTTGGCCGTCACCACCGTCCCGCAAACAACACGACCTCAGGAACTTTAGGCGATCCGCCCATGACAGCGCTGGCAAACGATCGAGCACGTCGGGGTCCCGTGCCCAGATAAGATCTGGCCGAAATCCGCATTCCCACCGTTTCGAAGTCCATCCTGATAGGTGGTCTTTCTGTTCGCCTCTCGAGTGATTGAGTACTCATCCGCCCACGAGGCCTTCGTCGATGACTTGCTGTTCGCGGTCGTGGAGGTCCGCATCGACGAATGTCCGCCAACCAGCCTGATCCGTTAGCCAGCTGCGCGGAGGGTCGGGGCGGTGCTCGTTGACCGAGCACTGGGTCCGCGCGCTGATTTCGCTCAGTCGGTGCTCGATCTCGCGGAGGGCGCGAAACCAGTCGACGGCGGCGGTCGGGGAAGCGTTGGGGGAAAAGGAGATCCGCTCATGATCGCGCAGCGCGGACAGTGCCTCGACGAGGGCGTTGTGCCGGTACCAGCAGGGCGGGACGACTCGAGTTTCGAGGCCGAACCGGTCGACCAGGGCCTCGACCCAGCCGCGGAGATCAACCCACGCCTGGCGGGCATCATCAGGCAGCAGCGACGGCCAGTGTGTCGGACCGTGCAGGTCGGCGAACTCGGCCTTGAACGGGTCACGACTCGTTGTCATGGGAGTCACCTATGACACAGGCGGCGGTTGCGGCGGCGAGCTCGCATGCTCGATCACCTTTTCCAGCCGGCGACGAGAGAGCTGCAGCTCCGCAGCGTCTGGCCGCTGCGTCCACGACTTCATGCTCAACACGATCGGCCGGGCCGCCCGCAGCATCATTACTGCGGTTCCGAAGGGCAGCATCCGCAGTCGGGACGTGTCCATGACGAGGGTCTCGTGCAGGGACGATGAGCGAGACCGACGGCCGTCGGCGCCAACGGACTCGGTGTACTGCCGCTCTTCTCGTTGCCCGATCAGCTTGGACAAATCCTCGAGGTCTCGCGCGTTCGACCCGCCACCCAGGATCAGCTTGACGATGGCCGCGTCCCATATCGCCGAGGTCTCATGCTCACCCCAAACCGCGCGAGCCTGCGCCAGCGACTGCAGGACAACCATCGTGGTGATGCCCGTGCCCCCGCCCTCGGACATCAGAGAGGGCAACGAGGGCAGCGGGTAGTTCGCGGCCTCGTCCAGGATCATCGACAAGGGAGGATCGATCCGTGCGCCTGGGGAGGCGGCGGCCAACCGTCGCGCAGTCTCGGCCACGTCTTCCACGAAGGCACCCACCAGTCCTGCCGTGGCCGACGCACCGGTCGAGGTGCCCACGAGGAACACCGTGCCGCACTGGCGGAGGAAGGCTTCAGGGTCGAACTGCTCGCCGGGCCCGGGCGACACGGCGTCCAACACTCTGGGGTCGGCCAGTGAGGCGAATGCGATGGCGACCATGGCCCAGACGGAGTCCCGCTGTTTCTGGTCGGCGCCCACGATCGCCTCGAGCCCCTGATGCCAGGACAGCGCCGCCAGGGGGTGGGTGGCCAGGATCATCACTGCCTCGCGGGCATGAGCGGCGGACAGCGACCAAGCGGTACAGGTCGGCGGGCGTGCGATCGCCCAGGGCGGCCGCGTGCAGCAGGCAGCGCACGGCCTGCTCGGCGGAGGACTGCCAGAAGTTGGAGTCGTTGGTGCCCGCCGCGTCGCCGGCAGTGAGTGCCTTGGCGCGGACCATGGCGGTCTGAGGGCTTTCGCATCCGCGGATCGGAGACCACCGAGTCGATGACGGTATGCCGGGTGCGAGCCGCTGCGGGTCGAAGACGGCCACTGGTCCCACCTTCGCACGCGCCTGCAGCGCGGCGGTCAGGTTGTCAGGGCGGGTGGAGGTGGTGATCACCGTGCCGGGCGCATCCAGGATGGCGTTGATGACGACGTGTACGCCCTTGCCCGAGCGAGGCGGGCCGAGCAGGACCACGGAGTCCTCGACACTGGCATAGCAGTCCACCCCACGAGCACTGCCCAGCCGATGCCCCAGCTCCCCGACCTGAGGGTGGGACAAACTCGGGCGCAGTTCCGCGGCCCGGGCGATCAACGCTCTCGCGCCGGCGACCCTGGCAACCTCGGCCTTCGAGGCCAACCCGTCGATGCGTCGGGGATCTTGGCCACGCGCCTCCCCGTTCCTTGCGATCGCCCACCAACAAGCGGCCCCCACGGCAACAACCACCGCAAACACCGACGCCGTCGAGGTCCAGTACAGCCAGGCGGGACCGACCGGTCGCCCCCAGGCGGCAGACGGATCTCCCCTGTGCTCAGCCAGGGCCATGACGCCAGCCCCGAGGTTGACCTCGGGAACCGGGTGACCGGACAGGGCTGCGGCGATCGCTGCCCCCGCCCAGAAGACGACTGACATGGCCGCACACGCGAACACTGCGGTAAGCAGCAAATTGTCCGTGGTGTTCAGACCGCCGGAACGCGCGGATGATGGCGACATGTCTGGTCTAGCCGGCATGCGGGTACGTCATGCGAGCATTCGGAAGTTTGTGTCGAACAGCTCCAACTCGCCATCTGTAACCGTGTGGCGCACGACGAACGCTCGCTGCCCGACTCGCCAAAGTCCTTCTCCGCGTTGAAGATCGGGCAACTCGTTGCGTTCGGTCACCGACAGGCCGAGGACCTCGGCGGTGTGCGGGGCCTCGGATGATTCCTGCTGGTAGATGATCTTCGTTGAGCAGTCTGCCAGCAGGCCAAGGGCGAGAGCCCTGGCTTCGGAGTCGGCGTTGCCGACCGCTTCGAGGTCAGAGAGGCGATGGATGATCATCAGGTTGGCGATACCCAGGCCTCGGGAGAGTTTCCACTGTGACTGCATGCGTGCCAACAGCGCTGGCTGTCGCAGGAGACGCCAGGCCTCGTCGTAGATCACCCAGCGCGGTCCACCCTCGGGGTCGGCCAGAGCGGACTCCATCCACGCCGACGCGCAGGCCATCACCATGGCAATGAGCTGGTCCGACCCGGAGATGCGCGACAGATCGAGGGAGATCATCGGCAGCGAAGGGTCGAAGGTCACCGTCGACTCGCCATCGAACAGGCCGGCCAGGTCTCCGGAAACCAAGCGCCGCAAGGCGTGACCGACGTCGCGACCATCCGCCATCAGCTCGGGGATCGTCGCTCCGTCTGCGGGCAGGCTGGGGTTGAACAGCGCATCGACCACCTTTGGCAGGGTTGGTGTTCCGATGCCGGCCACAGCTGCGCGAAGTGCCTGGTCCAAAGCGGTGTGTTCCACGGCCGTCATCGGACGGTTGAGTGCTGACTCGACCAGCGAGCCCAGCAGTGCCCGACGCCTGCTCGAGACCAGTGAGGCCCATTCACCGTCCGCGATTGCCGCCGGCCGTGGCCCCTCGTCCAGGGGGTTGAGACGGTTCGGTGAGCCGTTTCCAAGCTCGATCGCGGCACCGCCAACGGCGCGGGCAACGACAGACCATTCGCCTTTGGGATCCCCAGGGACGTAGACCTTGCGGCCGAGGGCGATTGACCTGGTGGCCATCGCCTTGGCCAGCATGGACTTGCCTCGCCCCACTACGCCGGCGAGCAGGCAGTTGGGGTTGGTGATGGTCCCGTTCTGGTAGAGCACCCAGGGGTCGAAGCAGAATCCTCCACCGGACCACGCATCCTGGCCGACGAAGGTGCCCTGGCTCCCCAAACCGCCTTCGGCCAGGAAGGGGTAGGCCCCGGCCAGGACCTCGGACGTCGCCCGGTGCGCTGGAACCCGGAACCTCCTGTGGGAGCGAAGCGCCGCGGGACCGGTCTGGCCGCCCGGCGGTAGGTAGTGCGCCGTGTGGCGCTCATCGGCGAGAGCCTTTGCGCGGATGCGTGTTTCGTCTCTGGCGCGGCGACGCGCAGCAAGCACGACCGAGCGAGCTGCCCTGGTCTGGGTGCGTCGTTCACGCCTGGTGTGCCGTGCCGGCGTGAAGAGGGTGGTCGCGTGCGTGCGGTAGCGCTTGCTCATTGGTCAGTGCACCTTTCGTGCCAGTGGGAGTGCGGCCGCGGTGAAGGATCGTGCCTGCTGGCCGAGCAGGAGCCTGGTCTCACAGCCGGACTGTGTTGCGGCGCGCTGCAGCTGTGAGACCGCAGCGTCGAGCCCGTCCTTGTTGGGGGCGGTCACCGCGATCAGGCCGCTGAATCGCAGATCCGCATGGCCGCTGATCAGGGCCTGCTCACGGGTCATCACGTCCGAGAGCTCCTGCGCGTCGGCCAAGTCCGTGATCACGCCAAGGCGGGACTTCTGCGCGGCGTCGGTGACGTACTCGACCTTGGCCTTGCGGATGTCGCGCATCGCCGCAGCGGTGGACAGCGGGGTTGCCGTAATCGAGATCGTCTTGCGCACGCCCGGCGCGAATTCGAGCGCGTGCAGGAAGTGAGGCGGGACGTCGATGCGCGGCCACTCGCTGATCCACAGCACCGCAGAAAAGCCGCTGTCGTGACGCAAGTGGTCCCAGTGCTCCTCGACCGCGACCGGCCCAGCCGTTGCCAGGTCCTGACCCACCCCGGTTCCGTCGAGCTGCGCCCAGCCGTGGGGGTCGTACGCGCCGCGGACCACGCCGGCAAGCTCGGATGGGCCCAGCCATGACACCAGCTTGAGCTCAGCCGCGCGGAGCCCGGACTCGAAAGCGGCCATGTCCTGGGCCAGCACGACCGCTGAACCGGTCATGCCCCGCCCGGCGTCCCTGATCGCCTTGCCGGCTCGCTTCAGATCCAGGGACAAGGCGATCAGGGTGCGATGGGTTGAGGCCGCCGGGGCCTTGGTCTCCATGAGCTCGTCGTACTGCTCGACAGCCCACTGCCCGGCGTCGGGGCTTTGGTGTTCCCTCCACCAGTCGCTCATCCCGCGGCCACTGTCAGGCTGGGCAGACTCCAGGATCTGCACCCTCGCGCAGGTGCCCGAGGCCGCCAAACCAGCAAGAGCCCGACCCCAGCCCTGCACCCGTCGGGACTGTTCGCCGGGGGAGAGCAGCACGTATGCCGGGTGGCTCACGTGCGCGACCGCGGTCAGGGTCTGTTCGTGAGGGTCATGCACCATGACAGTTCCCGTTGCCGAGTCCGACAGCCAGCGCAACGCCGCCGCATCCCCCGGCAGCGCCAATGTTCCGACTGGGCGGGGCTTGCCCGGACGGACGGCATACCTCGTCTGCCCAAGGACGCGGCGCGTCATGAAGTGCGCCGCGGTGGGCGCGGTCTCGATGATGGGTCGCCCGGCCCACGGCACGAAGGCCGCAGCCAGCAGGGTGACCCAGACGGTGGCGGTGACGGCCGTGCCGACAATGCCCGCGATGAGCAGGGACGGAATGAACACGGCTGCCGCGGCGGCGATGCACGCGACCCGTGCGGCTGAGAAGCCAGCAACAGCCCGCGAGATGATCGCCGGCCGAATCGGACGAGATTGGGTGGGATTGCTTGGGCGGTATCGCTCATGGTGTTTGCTCTCTGCGACTCGGGGGGAGGTGAAAGAGGTCACGACTTCTTAGTTGGTCCTCTGGCGGTGGGGCCATTCCTGGACCGGTGACGGTGGCGGCGCAGGCGAGGCTTGACCCGCACCGCGGGCCGTCGCAGTGGCTGCCTTCTTGGCCGCTGTCACGGCTGCGGCCCCGACAACCAGGGGAGCCACGACTGCGGCGGCCGCCACAGAACCGCCCGCCGCCGCGGCCCCGCCAGATCCGCCCGCGACGGTGGAGGAACCTGCACCAGCAGCGGAGGAGCCAGTCCCGGCGGCGAGGGTTTTGGCAGTGGCCGGGGGAAGTCCGTTGCCGGACGCGGCAGGGTGGACCCGCCCATCCGGGTTTCCGCCTGCTCCGGGCTTGTCCTTGAGCAGATCGGCGCTCTCTTTATGAGGTTCGCTGCGAACGGGCCCGGCGCCGGTCCCGGACAGCTTGGCGGCCGCATGCGAGGCATGGGAGTGCATGGCGTTGGCCTTCTGCGGTGCGGCCAGGACTGCCCTCGCACCGCTGGGCGCTTGGGCGACGGAGGCGTGTGCGGATTGCAGTGCGTCGCCGGTGAAGTGGAACATCTTGATTGCGGCCCAGGGGGCGAACCCTCCCATCAGGAGGATGAGCGAGCCGGTGGCCAGCTGGGTGAGCTGCTGTCCCGGCCCCGGTTGGGCGCTCATCCCGGCGCCTTCCATGACGGACACACCGATCATGAAGATGATGACCAAGAGCAGTTTGGAGGCGATCATCGCGGCCATGAACTCGATCCATTTGCGGACCCAACCACGGGTGATGTCGGCGGTGGCACCGGAGAAGGCCAAGGGGGTGAGCACGGCCGCGATGATGATCATCATCTTGCGGATCATCATCGCGGCCCAGACCACGACGACGGCGGCGAGAATGATGATGGAGAACAGCAGGACAATTGCGGGGTTCGTCACCCCGGCGATGTTCGCGATCGCGAGCTGCGCTCCCAGGCCCTCGATGGTCGTGCCCATGGCGTAGCTGACGACACCTTCGCTGAGTGAATCCACCACTCCCAGAAGGATTCTCGTGACGCCAAGCGCGAAGACCGACGCGACGAGGGCGATCACCAGGCCCTTGACGGCCCGGCCGAGCCCGCTCGGTTCGCGGCGCAGCAGCGAGGTGATGACCTGCACCAGGAACAGTGCGAGGCTGAGGACGACCGCGATGGCGGACGTTGCGGCGAGATCTGTGGCCAGCTGGGGAGAGTCGAGGTTCACCGACGTTGCCGACCCGATCTCCTGCCACAGCCAGGTCGTCGCCTCTGACGCGGCCTTGCCGAACCATCCGGCGATGTTCGAGAAGGCATCATTGGCAGCCGCGGTCGTCATGTCGTTGATGCGGCAGACGGGGTTGAGGGCGTTCGCTCCGGTGCAGCTCACCTCAGCCCACCCGGACCACGTTGTAGGTGATCGCCGCAACGAACCCGTATCCGTCGAGGAGCGGCGGTCCCTCCAGGTTGACCACCAGGGCCACGCTGTATCGCACGGCCGTGGGCTTGCCGTGGTCAACGGTGTGCAGCGTGACCTGGGCGTCGACCTGGCGGGCGGTGACACCCGGATCGGTGATCTGACCGTTCGCCACGGCACTTGCCCAGGACACCGGCTGGGTGACGCGTTGAATCCGGGCCGTCGTATGCCCCTGTCGTCGAGCCAGATCCACCCAGTCGGCCGGGCTTGGCACCGGCGCACGTCCGTTGACACCGTCCTGGATCGAGGCGACAGCCATCCTGCCTCGCAGATCGACCGGGGTCAGCCCGACGACCAGCGGGTCGGTCGACTGGGCCGACTCAGACTGCACCCAGGCGAGCAGCACGTCGCGGCCAACGCGGTAGTCTTGGGTGAACAGCTGACGCACGAAGGCGGCTGCGTAGAGGTCAGGCTGCCGACGGGCTTCCGCACCCACCGCGGGGTACTGCGGGGACACCGCCGCATTGACCGGCACGACCTCACGAATGCGGCTGATGCTGCGCTGCAGCTCCAACTGTTGTTCTGATGTCAGTGGCGACTGGCCCGATGGCGACGGGGTGGTCGCCGGTCTCGGGCTCGAGGCGTCCACGGCGGAACGGCCGGCCGATGTTGTCGACGTGTGTTCGGCGACGATGACCGCACCGGTGACGCCAGCCAGCAACAGCATCACGGTCACTCCAAGCGCCCACTTCCCACGGACGGAAACCCCGACCAGACGGCTCATGAGAGGAGGCCGCCCTGAGTGTTGAAGAAGTTCACCAGGAACGTCGCGCCGCCGATCAGGAACGCCGCGCCAAGAGCAACCAGTACCCCGGACTTGCCCTTTCCTGCGACATGCGGATTGCCAGAGTGCGAGCCGATGGCCCATGCGATGGCCGAGATGGCGATACCCGCGACGGCGGCAACAAGCCCGAACGTGAGCAAGGCGCCGACGATGGACTCCAAGGAGGCGATACCGGGCAGGCCCGTGCGGTTTGGCTGGATGTTGACGTCGCTGACGAACATGTTGATTGCCCCTTGAGTCC
>Ga0209587_1001699_pt1 | contig 10173 bp, 12 predicted proteins | sample NGEPerD_2_FD_184512 | JGI IMG/M metagenome (GOLD analysis project Ga0209587, IMG submission 184512) | Arctic peat soil microbial communities from the Barrow Environmental Observatory site, Barrow, Alaska, USA - NGEE PermafrostL1-D... | ecosystem: Environmental > Terrestrial > Soil > Wetlands >... | reverse complement strand
ACCCGCCGAAGCGCGTCGCGGACCGCAGCTGTGGCAGCGTCAGCCGCCGAAGGCATTGAGCCCCGTCAGCGCCTGACCGACGATCAGCTGGTGCACCTCCTGGGTGCCCTCATAGGTCAGCACCGTCTCCAGGTTGGCGGCGTGCCGCAGCGGCGAGTAGTCGGCGGTGATGCCGGAGCCGCCGAGCACGGTCCGCATCGAGCGGGCCACCTCGATCGCGGCCCGCACGTTGTCCATCTTGCCGACGCTGACCTGCTGCGGCGTCAGAGTGCCGGCGTCCTTCAACCGACCCAGGTGGACGGCGAGCAGCGCGGCCTTGCCGTAGGCCGCGGCGGCGTCCGCGAACTTGGCCTGGGTCAGCTGAAAGCCCGCGATCGGACGCCCGAACTGCTCCCTCGTGCCGGCGTACTCCAGTGCCACGGTCAGCGTGTCCCGGATCGAGCCGACCGCGCCCCAGACGATGCCGAACCGGGCCTCCGACAGGCACGACAGCGGCCCCTTGAGCCCCCGGACCTCGGGCAGCACCGCCGACGACGGCAGCCTGACGCCGTCCAGCACGATCTCCCCGGTCACCGACGCGCGCAGCGAGAGCTTGCCGGGCACCTCGGTGGCCGAGAACCCCTGCGACGAGGTGGGGACGACGAACCCCCGCACGCCGTCGTCCTCGACGACCGCCCAGATCACGGCGACGTCGGCCACCGGGGCGTTGGTGATCCACATCTTCGTTCCGTCGAGCACCCAGTCGTCGCCGTCCCGGCGGGCGCGGGTCCGCATCGATCCGGGGTCGGAGCCGGCGTCCGGCTCGGTCAGCCCGAAGCAACCGACCGCCTCGCCGGTGGCCATCGACGGCAGCCACACTTCCTTCTGCTCCGCCGAGCCGAAGGCGTGGATGGCGTACATCGCCAGCGACCCCTGCACCGACACCAGGGAGCGGATGCCGGCGTCCACCGCCTCGAGCTCACGGCAGGCGATCCCGTACATGGTGGCCGTCGTGCCGGCGCAGCCGTAACCGTGCAGGTGCATGCCGAGCAGGCCGAGCGAGCCCAGCTGCTTGGCGAGGTCACGCGCGGGCAGGGTGCCGTCGAGGTACCACTGCGCGATGTGCGGCCGCACCTCCGCGTCGAGAAAGGACCGGACGGTCGCGGCGCTGTCGCGCTCGTCGTCGTCGATCAGCGTGTCGAGGGCGAGCAGCTCGTCGGGTGTTGTCATGCCGTGAGTCTGCCCGGCAGGCGGACGGCCGACCAAGTTGCGGGGAGTGCCTGACCAGGCAAGTCTGGAGGGCCGAGACAGGTCGAGCGAAGGGAACCTCACCATGTCGCAGAGCACGGCTGCCCAGAGCCAGCCCAAGTCCGGCGGTAAAGGCATCTCCTCCACCGGCGGAAAGAACCTGGTGACCGAACAGGGCCGCACGAGCATCGCCGACGCTGTCGTCGCGAAGATCGCCGGCATCGCCACCCGCGAGGTCGACGGCGTCCACGCAGTGGGGGGAGGCGCGGCCCGCGCGATGGGAGCGGTCCGGGAGCGCATGGGCGCCAAGAGCCACTCGCAGGGCGTCGCCGTCGAGGTGGGCGAGCGCCAGGCGGCCGTGGACGTCGACGTTGTCGTCGAGTACGGCACGAGCATCGCCGACGTCGCGGACGGCGTACGGAGCAACGTGATCCGAGCCATCGAGAGGATGACCGGCCTCGAGGTCACCGAGGTGAACGTCAACGTCGGCGACATCTTCATCCTCGGCGAGGAGGACGACGACGAGAAGAAGGCCGACCAGCAACCGCGGGTGCAGTGAGTCAGCAGCCCGGGCTGGTCCCAGGGACGCAGCCCGACCTGAGCGCGGACGCGGTCGCGGCTGTCGTGGGCGACGTGCCGTCGGTCCGGCTCCACGAGGGGTCGGCCGCGGGCACCCACCTGCCCGGACGCCGGGTCTCCGGCGTCCGGATGCGCGGCCGGGACGTGGAGATCCACGCCGCCGTCGTGTACCCGACCACCGTCGAGGAGGCGGCCGTCGCGGTTCGCCTCGCGCTCGCCGTCCTGCCCGTGGGTCGTGTCGACGTGACGATCGACGACGTCGTCCTGCCCGAGGACGACGACCCCACCGACGGCCCCTCACAGGGCCTCACACCGGAGGTACCGCATGCGTAAGAGTTCCGTCGGCCTGCTCGCAGGCCTGCTGCTGGGCATCGCCGCCGTCGTCGGCGGGTTCACCGGCTTCCTCCTCGCCCTCGTTCTCGGGGTCGTGGGCCTCGCTGTCGGCGCACAGCTCGACGGTGACGTCGACATCGCCGAGCTGCTCCGCGGCCGACGTGGCTGACGACAACTCCACCATGTCGCCGTCCGGTGCCGTGGGTGGTGTCGGGGCACGGGGCAGGACGACGATCGCGGACAAGGTGCTCGAGCGGCTCGCCACGCACGCGGCTCTCGACGTGCCCGGCGTGCTGCGGCACAGCGCCGGACCCGAGGTGCTTTCCGCGGTGACCACGAGCTGGCCGCAGAGCACCGCCGACTCCGCCGGGGAGCGGGTGAGTGTGAAGGTCACCCTCGCCGTCGACTGGGCCGAGCCGGTGCGGGACGTTGCAGCACAGGTGCGCAGCCGCGTCCGTGACCGGCTGGTCGAACAGACGGGCAAGTCCGTCGACCGGGTGGACGTCACCGTCGCGGCCCTCGTGCCCCCCGGCGGGCAGGACACCGGGCCGGGGCGGAGGGTGCAGTGACGAGCACGGGCGTCGACACCAGGGGCGCCCAGGAGGGCCAGGAGAGCCAGGAGAAGCGCCCGCTCCGCGCCGCCGCCGTGCCGAGGCGCCCCGCGGGTGTCGGCTTCCTCGGCATGCTCCTGGCGCTCGCCGTCGCGGCCGTCGGCGTCCTCGGGATCTACGAGGCCACGGTCCTGCTCGTCGACGTCGTTGACGGCGACCCGCTGCTGACCCCCTTCCTCACCGGCCCGGCGACGGTCGACCAGGAGGTGGCGACCGCCGTCGTCGCCGGGCTCGCCGTCCTGGCCGGCCTGTGGCTCCTCTGGACGGCGCTCAGGCCGGGTCGGCGGTCCGGCGTCGAGGTCGGTGCCGGCACCGGCGTGTGGATGACCTATGGCGACCTGGAGCGACTGGCCTCCGCCGCCGCCGGGCGGTGCGACGGGGTGATCTCCGCGAGCGCGACCGCGTCGCGGAGGCGGGTGCGGGTGGACGCGCAGACCACCGGGCGAGACGTCGAAGGTGACGTGCGCTCCGCTGTCACCGAGCGGCTGGCCGCGCTGGCCGCGCCGCCGCGCGTCGACGTCCGCGTGCAGCCGAAGCACGAGGGGGGAGCGCGGTGAACCGCAAGACCTTCGGCATCGACAGGGCCCTGACCCTGCTGCTGGGTCTCGTGCTCGTGCTCGGCGGTGTCTGGGTCCTGTTGTGGGCGCTGGACGCACTGCCCTCCGGCTGGTGGTCGCCGTCCCGCTTCCGGGTCGGGGTGCCCGAGGGGTACTCCGACAATCTGTGGTGGCCCTGGGCGATCGGCGTGCTGGGGCTGCTGCTCACCGCACTCGGCACCGCGTGGTTCGTCGGCCACTTCCGGAGCAACCGCGTGTCGACCCTCTCGCTGCCCGGGGACGCCGAGGGCGGCCGACTGCTCCTGTCCGGCGGTGCGCTCGGCGGCGGATTGGCCGCCGCGCTCGTGGAGACGTGCGAGGGCGTCACCGGCGCCAGCGGACGGGTCCTCGAGCAGGGCCGTCACCTGGTGCTCGACGTCACAGCCACCGTGCGCCCCGAGGGCGACCTGCGCGAGGTGGTCCGGTCTTGCGACGTCGTGGCCGCTCATGCGCTGCACAGCACCGGCCGCGAGGACCTCACGTGCCGGGTCAGGCTCAAGGTGGCGTCGCGGGCCCGCGAGGCCCCACGTGTCCACTGAGCTCCCGTTGGACGACCGACCCGTGGACGACAGCACCCGCCGCAAGGCGCTGCGCGTGATCGCGCGCCGGCACCACCCCGACCTCGGTGGTGACGTCGAGGCGTACGTCGCGGCCGTACGAGCCCTCGCGGTGCTCGATGCCGACGGGTCGAGGGCAGGACGCCGGGGCACGGTCGACGTCAGGCAGGCGCGTGCATGGCGCCGCGCCGTGCGCCGGCTGCGCCGTCGCCTGCGGGCTCTGCGCCTCGGGCGCCAGGACCACCGTCACCACGGGGTGGACGCCCGACGAAGGAACGTTCGGGCGTGACGCGGTACGGGAGCCAGTTCGGGCCGGACATCACGTTCCTGGGCGTCGACGCCTGCGACCTCGCCGAGCCCTCGACCTATGCCGGCGCGGACGTCGTCGTGCTGGGCGCGCCCTTCGACGGCGGCACCTCCCACCGCCCGGGGACCCGTTTTGGGCCCCAGGCCATCCGGGGCACCGACTACCTGGGCCACCACGGCTCGCGCCCGAGCCTGGCGCTGCGGACCGACGGCCTGCGGGACCTGCGCGTGCTGGACGCCGGAGACGTCGAGATGACGCCCGGCAACAGCGAGAAGGCGCTGGCGGCGCTGCGGGCGGCGGTGGGCACTGTCGCGCGCGCCGGCGCCGTGCCGTTCGTGCTGGGCGGAGACCACTCGGTCACCTACGCCGACGCGTCGGGTGTCGCCGACGCGATCGGCCAGGGCAGGGTGTCGCTGATCCACTTCGACGCGCACGCCGACACCGGCGAGATCGAGTTCGGCAGCCTCTGGGGCCATGGCCAGCCGATGCGTCGGCTGATCGAGTCCGGTGCGGTGCGCGGCGACCGGTTCCTGCAGATCGGCCTGCGCGGCTACTGGCCCGGGCCGCCGGTCCTCGACTGGATGGCCGCCCAGCGGATGCGCTCGTACGAGATGACCGAGATCGGACGACGGGGGCTGGCCGCCTGCCTGGACGAGGCGTTCGAGATCGCGACCGACGACTGCGACGGGGTCTTCCTCTCCGTCGACATCGACGTGTGCGACCCCGCCCACGCGCCCGGCACGGGGACCCCCGAACCCGGCGGTCTGACTGCCCGCGAGCTGTTGGACGCCGTCCGGCGCGTCGGGCTCGAGCTGCCGGTCGTCGGGTTCGACGTCGTCGAGGTCTCCCCGCCCTACGACCACGCCGACATCACCGCCGCGCTGGCCAACCGGGTGGTCCTCGAGGCGCTCTCCGCGATGGCCCGCCGCCGCGCCGACACGGAGGGCGGGCCCGCCTACGACGCCGACCTGCCCTTGCTGGCCGACCGCGGCGCTCCGGGTCAGTCGCCGGTGTAGTAGCGGTCGGTCACGGCGAGCGCCTCGTCGAGGATCGCCAGGCCCTCCCGGATCTCGTCGGGGGTGGTGGTGCACGGCGGGACGACGTGCGTGCGGTTGAAGTGGACGAACGGCCAGAGCCCGCGCGACCGGCACGCCGCGGCGAGCTCGATCATCGGTGCGGCGTCGGTTCCGGTGGCGTTGAACGTCGTCAGCGGCTCGCGGGTGGCCCGGTCACGGACGAGCTCGAGGGCCCAGAACACCCCCAGGCCGCGGACCTCGCCGACCGACGGGTGCCGCTCGGCGATCTCGGCCAGGCCGGGGCCGATCACGTCCGTGCCCAGGTCCCGCGCCCGCTCGATGACGTTCTCGGCGTGGAAGATGTTGATCGACGCGACGGCCGTGGCGCAGGCCAGCGGGTGGCCGGAGTACGTGAGGCCGCCGGGGTAGGGGCGGTCGGCGAACGTCGCCGCGATCGCGTCCGACATGATCACGCCGCCGAGGGGAACGTAGCCTGAGTTGACGCCCTTGGCGAAGGTGATCAGGTCGGGCACCACGTTCCACCGGTCGACGGCGAACCACTCGCCGCACCGGCCGAACCCGGCCATCACCTCGTCGACGACGAGCATGATGCCGAACTCGTCGCACAGGGCCCGGACGCCGGCCAGGTAGCCGTCGGGCGGTACGAGGATCCCGTTGGTCCCCACGACGGGCTCGACGATGATCGCGGCGACGGTGTGCGGCCCCTCGACGACCAGGGTGTCGCGCAGGTGCGCCAGCGCCCTGGCGCACTCCTCCTCAGGCGTGGTGGCGTGGAACGGGGAGCGGTAGAGGTAGGGGCCCCAGTGCCGGACCACCCCGGGCGCTCCCGGCTCCGACGCCCAGCGACGGGGGTCGCCGGTCAGGGCGATGGCGCCGGCGGTCGCGCCGTGGTAGCTGCGGTAGGCGGCGAGCACCTTGTGGCGGCCGGTGTGCAGCCGGGCCATCCGGACGGCGTTCTCGTTGGCCTCGGCGCCGCCGTTGGTGAAGAAGACGGTGCCGAGGTCGCCGGGTGCGACCTCGGCGATCAGCCGGGCGGCCTCCGTGCGGGCGTCGTTGGCGAATACCGGGGCGACGGTGGCGAGCTTGCCGGCCTGCTCGCGGATGGCGGCGACGAGCCCGGGGTGCTGGTAGCCGATGTTGACGTTGACCAGTCCGGAGGAGAAGTCCAGGTAGCGGTTGCCCTCGTCGTCCCAGAAGTGCGACCCCAGGGCGCCGACGATCGGCAGGGGGTCGATCTTCGCCTGGGCCGACCAGGAGTAGAAGACGCTCATCGGGTGCGGGGGAAGCCCAGGTCCACCGACGACGTCGCCGGGTCCGGCCAACGGGAGGTCACGACCTTGCCGCGGGTGTAGAAGCTGATCCCCTCCGGGCCGTACATGTGGGTGTCGCCGAACAGCGAGTCCTTCCAGCCGCCGAAGGAGTAGTAGGCCACCGGGACCGGGATCGGCACGTTGATGCCCACCATCCCCACCTGCACGTCGAACTGGAACTGCCGGGCGGCACCGCCGTCGCGGGTGAAGATCGCGGTGCCGTTGGCGTACGGGTTGGCGTTGATGATCGCGACGCCCTCGGCGTAGGTCTCGGCACGGACGACGCACAGCACCGGGCCGAAGATCTCGTCGGTGTAGACGGTCATCCGGTCGGTGACGTGGTCGAGCAGCGTGGCGCCGAGGAAGAAGCCCTCGGCAGGGACGTCGGCGTCCCGACCGTCGACCACGACCGTGGCACCCTGCTCGGCACCAGCGGCGACGTAACCGGTCACCTTGTCGCGGTGCGCGGAAGTGATCATCGGCCCCATGTCGGAGTCCGGGTCGGAGCCCGCGCCGACCCTCAGCTTGGGCAGCCGGGCCGCGACGGCGTCGACCAGGGCGTCTGCCACGGATCCGACGGCCACCGCGACGGACAGAGCCATGCAGCGCTCGCCGGCACTGCCGTACGCCGCCGAGACCACGGCGTCGGCGGCGAGGTCGACGTCGGCGTCGGGCAGCACCAGGGCGTGGTTCTTGGCGCCGCCGAGGGCCTGGACGCGCTTGCCGTGCGAGGTGCCCGTCTCGTAGACGTGCCGGGCGATCGGGGTGGATCCGACGAAGCTGACGGCGGCGACGTCGTCGTGCGTCAGCAGCGCGTCGACCGCCTCGGCGTCACCCTGCACGACGGTGAACACGCCGTCGGGCAGGCCCGCCTCCCGCCACAGCCGGGCCAGGAACAGCGAGGCGGAAGGATCCTTCTCGCTCGGCTTGAGGACGAACGCGTTGCCGCAGGCGATGGCGTTGGCGCACATCCACAGCGGCACCATCACGGGGAAGTTGAACGGCGTGATGCCGGCCACCACACCCAGCGGCTGACGGATGCTGTACACGTCCACCCCGGTGGCAGCCTGCTCGGAGAAGGAGCCCTTGAGCAGCTGGGGCACCCCCGTCGCGAACTCCACGTTGTCCAGCCCCCGGGCGATCTCCCCGGCCGCGTCGGAGAGCACCTTGCCGTGCTCGGCGGTGATCACGGCGGCCAGGTCGTCGCTGCGCTCGTTCAGCAGCTCCCGGAACGAGAACAGCACCGCAGCCCGCTGGGACAGCGACGACTCACGCCACTCGGCCGCCGCCCGCACCGCCGACGCCACCGCCTCGTCGACCTCGTCCGCGCCGGCCAGGTCGACCTCTGCGCTCTGCCGACCGGTGGCCGGGTCGAACACGATTCCCGTCCGGCCCGAGCGCCCGGCGGACTCCCGCCCGTCGATCCAGTGGCAGATGCGCTGCGTCATGGCGTGAGGGTAGTCAGGAGCCAGTCGCCCTTGCGATCGCCGTCGTAGCGTCGCGCGGTGACCGCGACCGCCTCCAGGGTGCTCGCCGAGCACGCCGCCACCGCAGGGCCGACCTGCTCCGGCGTGAGCCCGCGGGCCAGGGTCACGTGCGGTGTCCACGCCCCGGGCCGGAGGTTCGCCGGCCGGTCCGGGCAGTCCGCCACCACGTCGGCCACCGCCGCGTGCAGCGCCATGAGCGCAGCGGACGGCACGACGAGCCGGGAAAGCACGACGGAGCCTCGACGTCCACGAAACACCACCAGGCCGCCGAGCAGCACCGGCACGGGCAGCTCAGTGACCGCCTGGGCCAGCCGCGGGTCGAGCGCAGCCGGCATCGCCGCGGCCACGGCGAGCGTCACGTGGGGACGGTTCGTCGCGCCGGTGTGCCGCGCCTGGCTGGGCAGCCCGAGCGAGGCCAGGGTGGTCCACTGGTCGCGGACAACGGCCTCCGCGGCCTGATCGAGCAGCAGCTCCACGGTCTGCACCATGACTAGAACGCTCGTTGAAACAATCCGGGGAACATGCGGCCATTCTCCCGTTCGGACGGGTATCTTCGCGCCATGGCCGCACTCGGGGACGCAGCCCAGTTCTACGACGTCGAAGTCGTACCGCCGCGGGAGGGACGGGTGCTCCGCGCCGCGCGCCGCGCGGGCACCGCGCTCGCCGGGGCCTCCTTCGGGTTCATCCCGGCGCCGTCCGTCGCCGACCTGGTCGTGAAGCGGCGCGAGACCGGGGCTGAGCTGATCCGGACGGCGGCCGGTGACGCCCACGAGGCGTGCGGTGTGCTGGCCCGCGCGCGGGCTGACCTGCTGACCCTCTCCGTCGAGGACTTCGCCAGCGAGTGGGGGATCGTGCCCCGCGCCTGAGTCGCGCCGTCGCGACCCGCTTGGTTTGATCGGTGGATGGGCGCACTGAGTGGCCGTGAGGCCGACCTCGTCGGTGATGTCGGGACGAAGCTGCTGATCGGCGGGTCCCGACGCGACGCGACGGACGGTGCCAGGTTCGACGTGGACGACCCGTCGACGGGCGAGGTGATCGCGTCGGTGGCGGACGCCGGCGTGGACGACGGCAGGGCGGCCCTCGCTGCGGCGGTCGCGGCGCAGGCGGGCTGGGCCGCCACCCCTCCGCGCGACCGGGGGGAGATCCTGCGGCGGGCGTTCGCGCTGATCACCGAGCGGATCGACGACCTGGCACTGCTGATGACCCTGGAGATGGGCAAGACGGTGGCCGAGTCGAAGGCCGAGATCACGTACGCCGCCGAGTTCTTCCGCTGGTTCTCCGAGGAGGCGGTGCGGATCGCCGGCCGCTGGTCGACGGCGCCGAACGGCGCGACCCGCCTGCTGACGATGCGGCAGCCGGTGGGCCCGTGCCTGTTCATCACACCGTGGAACTTCCCGATGGCGATGGGGACCCGCAAGATCGGCCCGGCGGTCGCGGCCGGCTGCACGATGGTGGTCAAGCCGGCGTCGGCCACGCCGCTGTCGATGTCGGCCCTCGCCGACATCCTCACCGAGGCCGGGCTGCCTGGCGGCGTCCTCAACGTCGTCACCACGTCGCACACCGGAGACGTGATGGAGCCGCTGATCCGCGACCCGCGGCTGCGCAAGCTCTCGTTCACGGGCTCGACGCAGGTGGGTCGCCGCCTGGTCGAGCAGTCCTCCGAGCAGCTGCTGCGCGTCTCGATGGAGCTCGGCGGCAACGCGCCCTTCGTGGTCTTCGACGACGCCGACCTCGAGGCGGCCGTCGACGGCGCGATGCTCGCGAAGATGCGCAACGTGGGGGAGGCCTGCACCGCCGCCAACCGTTTCCTCGTGCACGCCGACGTCGCCGAGGAGTTCACCTCCCGCCTCGTCGGGCGGATGACGGCGCTGACGGTCGGCCGCGGCAGCGACGAGGGCGTGGACGTCGGCCCGCTCGTCGACGCGGCCACCCGCGACAAGGTCAGCGACCTCGTGACCGACGCCGTTCGTGCCGGTGCCACCGTGCGCTGCGGCGGCGAGACCGTCGGCGAGCGGGGGTACTTCTACGCGCCGACCGTGCTGTCCGACGTCCCGCCCGAGGCGCGGATCCTGCGGGAGGAGGTTTTCGGTCCCGTCGCGCCGATCACCACCTTCACCGACACGGACGAG
>Ga0209587_1001698_pt1 | contig 10174 bp, 8 predicted proteins | sample NGEPerD_2_FD_184512 | JGI IMG/M metagenome (GOLD analysis project Ga0209587, IMG submission 184512) | Arctic peat soil microbial communities from the Barrow Environmental Observatory site, Barrow, Alaska, USA - NGEE PermafrostL1-D... | ecosystem: Environmental > Terrestrial > Soil > Wetlands >... | reverse complement strand
TTTGTCTCCGTGACCCAGGCCGTGAGATGCGCCCTTGCCCTCCAAAAGGGACTGCACGTGGCCGGGGAGCTCATCGATCTTAGGATCGGCCTAAATGCGGGGATGCCGGTATCAAGTAGCAAATCCCTATTCGGGGATACCATCGAAATGGCGAAGTATCTTTCGGGCATCGGCCCGGACGGCCAAATTGCCATAGCATCCATAATCCGTGAGATTTATAAGGATGAGGGGCAAAATACCATAAACGGCAAAAGCCAATTTAAATGGATCGGCCCCACCGACGAAAGTTTCTTGGGGCTACTTATGGATACTATGGCGGCCAACTGGCAAAATCCGGACTTAAAGGTCGGCGATCTTTGCGATCGGATGTCCATGAGCAAATCAAAGCTGTTCCGAAAAAGTACCGAGATTACCGGCATGTCGCCCAACAGCCTGTTGCGCGAATTCCGGCTCCTAAGATCGCTGGATCTTTTGAAGACCGATCGAAATATATTTCAGGCCGCTTTCGATGCAGGCTTTACCAGTCCTTCCTATTTTACCAAATGTTTTCAAAAACGCTTCGGCATACAACCGCTTTCCTACCAAAAGGAGCAATGAAGTGATTTAAACTTTTTCTTTTACCTGCCCCCGAAGCCTCGGGGTCACATTTTACATCCTAATTTTGTCATTTTTAAGTACCGTAGCTACGGCTATGCTACTAAAAAATCCCTTCATTAGGGCACAAAAGCCGTCCCGAACGGTCGGGATTCGGTTCCAAACAAAAAGTTTAAATCACTTCAATAGGAAATTTGGTCGAATTTTACCAAAAATAGAATTATTCGTTACAGAACCTAAAAGGGCAACGTACTAATTTTGAGGTGTTAAGTTGCCAAAAAAAAAGTATGGCAATAAAATGGTGGTCTTTACGGATGGAGTATTGGCCTACCTTTTAAACAAAACGAAAACTGATAAGTATCACCTAATATTCCCCCAACTACATGTAAAAAGTTAATCAATCAATTCTAAAACTAGGGTATTATGGAACAGACAGCAACATCATCACGGAAAAAGGAAGGCCTTTTAAAGGACTTAGGGGAAATTTTTAAAAAGTGTGGGGAAAGGGCGGCGCATTATGATGCAAACAACCTCTTTTTTCAAGAGGATTTTGACGAACTGAAGCAGGCCGGCTATTTATTAATGGCCGTTCCCGAAGAATTTGGGGGCTATGGCATGGTAATGGACGAATGCGAGGTCCTTACCAGAAAATTGGCGTATCATGCCGCTCCCACGGCATTGGCACTCAACATGCATAACTATTGGGCCGGCCTTATTGCGGATTTGTGGAGAAGCGGCGATACCACGATGCAATGGGTGCTGGAGGAGGCAGGACGGGGAAAGATTTTTGCGGCCGGCCATGGCGAATCGGGAAACGATATTCCCGTTTTGTATTCTACCTGTAAAGCGGAAAGGGTCGAGGGGGGCTATACATTCACGGGACATAAAATGTTCGGAAGCCTGACCCCGGTCTGGGACTATATGGGCCTGCACGGCCAGGACAATAGCGACCCCGAAAACCCCATGGTAATCCATGCGTTTATGCCCAGGGATTCCAAAAATTTTGAGATCAGGAACACTTGGGACGATGTCTTGGGTATGCGGGCGACCCGTTCCGATGATACCCTGCTCAACGGGGTGTTTATTCCCGATAAATATATCGTAAGGAAACTTCCAACAGGCTTTAAGGGCATCGATGGTTTTATTCTTGGAATTTTTGCCTGGGCGTTGATGGGTTTTGGAAATATTTATTATGGCCTGGCGCAACGTGTTGTGGATATGGTCTTGGAAACGGTCAAGAAAAAGAAGTCCATTGCTTTAGATCGCCCTTCCATGGCCCATCATCCGGGCATCCAGCACGATATCGCGGAACTGATCTTGGAGTTGGAGGGCATAGGGCCGCACCTCGATACCATAGCCCGGGAATGGAGCGAGGGCAAGGCCTACGGTGCCGCTTGGGGCGTAAAGATATTCGCGGCAAAATGTCATGCGGTGGAAGGTTCATGGCGAATCGTGGATAGAGCCATGGATATCATGGGCGGCGCCGGAATTTTGAGACAATCAGGATTTGAACGTCTGTTCCGGGATGCGAGGCTGGGAAGGGTTCATCCCTCGAACAGCTACATTACCCGGGAGGTTCTGGCTAAGGGAATGTTGGGACTGGACTTGGATCACCAACCTCGCTAAAATAAATCCAAACATCCCGTTGTATAAACGAATAATAGGTTAGGACGGTCTTTGCTACCATCCGAGAGGTCTCCGTTATTGCCCAATTTTAAGGTTGTTCCCTTATAAAGCTGGTAAAAATCCCCACATCAGCTTTGATTTTCGGGAACGCCGAACGCTCTTCCCCCCAGTGTACCATTAAGTACAAATTATTACAAAAAAAATGGAGTAACATCAAATGGTAAAAAAATGAAATCGGCAAATTTCATAATGGGATAGTTGCGTTTGCCGGTGAAGGGTAGTAGCAACGAGGAAGGATTAGAAATCAAGAGGTTAGCATGCACACAGGTCTTAAAATAAAAATAATCGAAACATAAATTAAAATCTGAAAATCATGAAAAAAACAAAACGTTCCCGAAACAATATAACCTTTTAAAATCGCACATCATGGAAACTATGAGACAGAGTACAGGAAAAATTCAAATGTTATTTGCATGTTGGATCATTATGACCGCGGCAACTTTGATGAGTTGCGGTTCGGATTACGTGGGAAACGATCTGACCTTGTATCCGAAGGAAAGTTCAGACCAACTTATACCCTTGCCCTTTTTTGTAAGGTGTGACAATGGGGTGCCGATAGATCCGGCAACGACTACCCCAGAAACGCCGCTTGTTACAGATTTGGGTCGCCAACCGATTTTGTCCCCGGAAGGAAATCAGGTCACCTGGGGAGAATGGAGCAAAGTGACCGGTTCCATTGTTGCCGAATGTACCGAGGCGGGCACAAAAACGACGCTCGATCTTCAAGGCCTGATACCCAACGGAGTCTATACCGTTTGGAACGTCACTTTTAAAGATCCAGGCTTTACCGGGGAGTTCGACAGTCCGGGACTGCCCGCAAACGTGAAGGCCTTTGGCCCCATTGGTCCCAACGATGGTAGCCAAAGCGGGTTTACGGCCTCTGCGACCGGGGAAGGAAGCATTTCGGCCACCACGCCCCCAGGTACGCTAGGCACTGTAGGCGAGATCGAAGCTTGTGCCTTAACCGATGAGCTGGAATGGCATGTGGTAGGGCTGTACCATAGTGACGGCGAGACGCATGGTCCCGTGCGTGGGCCCGACGGCAATCAAGCGGAACAATTTGCCTTTATCTTTAAAAAAGCAGAATAGATCCTTTTGGACCTTACTCCTGAAAAGATCGGTACGGACACCTCCTTGAACTTGTATGAAGGCTATTGGATCTATCGCTTTTAGGAGTAAGGTCTTGAAGATACGCTGGAGACGAAATGGCATGATATCCATGGTCACAGAGCGCACTGGCCCGAAAAAAACCATCGGGAACGCCCAAGAAGGAAACACAGTATAACTAGGACCAATATGATAGCAATGGTAATTTTCAAAACGGGCATCCGGAAAAAATCCATTTCGCTTCTTAGTCTCTTGTTGGTCCCCTTTTTGGTGTTTACCCAAGATGTTGGGGATACCTTACCTGTTGACCTTCAGTTTTCGGGGACGATCAAGGTCAACACAAACGGTATTTCTACCGTGCCCGCCTTTTCCTTGGGAAAACCTGCCGTGATCGGCATCCTATCGTTCAACAAAAAACGGTTCGGTTTTGATCAGTACATCGCTTTTTCAGCTGAGGGGGAGCCCTGGTTTTTGGAGTCGTATTTTAACTTTAAACTGGTCGATAGTCCCAAATTTAATTTCAGTACCTCGGCGATGTGGGGCATCGGTTATTCCCACCCGGAAGTTATGCTCGATGGCACCTTACAGACCATAATGAAGGCCGAAAGGTATGCATTTCTTATCTTTTCATCCACCTACAAGTTGTCAGAAAAGATTTCGATCAGTGGGGCTACCTATCACGGGTACGGTTTTCCCGAACTATCGATCCGCTGGGCGAATTTCGTTTCATTGGTCGGTAATATTACCAGGTTGAAGATGGGCAAGTCAATGAATGCCAGTCTATTTCCCCAATTGTTGTACATCAACCTAGACTATCAAAACGATGGATTTTTTGTTGCCGGAACATTTGGCGTGGGACACCAAAAATGGCCTCTGTTCCTGTCAACACAGCTAAGCAGGTCCGTGGCCGGCAACCTTTTGCCCGATCCCGGGTTTAAGTGGAATATCGGGCTTGCCTATAATTTTTAGGATACAGTCTAATATTAAGCGTAAAATGTAGCATAACCAATATAAATACAATGGAGTACTTTCAGAAAAAATTCGAAGTCAGATGGGCAGATGTTGACCCTTACATGCATTTACTGCATACGGCATTTATAGATTATACGACCAAGTTCGGGTAGTCGCTTACTTTGACAGCAAAGGATTCTCTTTCGGTTTTTTTTGGTCCTATCCATAGAAAGCTGCTAAAAATTCTAAAATCTGCATTTCGGTAGTATAGTACAAACTTTCGGGATTATGCCACAAACCCATGCGCCTTAATTTTTCAAACTTTGTTGTAATAAAAAACCCAATATTAACTTTTAAAAACAAAGATCATGAAAAAAGCAGTTTTTGGTGCAATGATGTTAGGTATTGCCAGCCTAGGGTACTCACAAGGTACAAACAGTAAAATCAATGAAGTAAAATTGTCGGGGGTCGAAATTGCCCCTAGAAATCTGGCCTACATGGACAGGGTAAGCAAGGGGACGATATCTGACCGGGTCTTGGTACTTGAAAAGAAGGCATCGCGGTACAATATCAAGGAAATGCCCTTTTTTAACGATCGGTCTAAGGTGTTCTATGTTAACTTTAAGCAAAATAAAGGCAACATTCTTGCGACCTACGATAGGGACGGAAAGATATTGACATCTTCCGAGAGGTTCAAGGATATTGCCCTTCCACCTGCAGTACGGAATTCCATTTACAAGGAAAATCCCGGATGGACCCTGCACAGCAATGCGTATTTGGTTTCCTACAACCACGGCAAGGATGTTAAAAAAACGTACAAGGCCCAAATTAGGAAAGGCAACCTAAAAAAGTACCTTAGGTTAGGGGTGGATGGAAATAAAATATAATCGAATATTTTCATCACCTAAAAATGAGGAGGCTGCCTGAAAAGGCGGCCTCTTTCAGTTTAGGGTTATCTGATTTGGTTATAAAGGGCCTATCCCAAAAATGTACAATTTTCAAACCCTTGGGATTTGGCCTTCTCCATGTTCCGACCCTTATTCATTGTTAATCAAGAAAAGGTTTAAAGTCTCCTCGATCAAACTTTTCGGATTCCATAATGGGTATCGATCAAATTCAGGATAAAAATCCCAATATCCTCCTTCCAATCTTTATCCAACAAGGATAACAGGTATTTAACGGACACTTTCTTTCCTTTGTTTATCTCATCGATAAGGCTTTTGATACCCTCAAAATTCCGGAGTACCGACTTTGTGCCCCTAATAAAGACTAAAAGGTTTTGTCCATCCAGGGAATCAACATATTTGATAACAAATGGTTTTTCTAATATGATGCTGTCCTCGATAGAGAATTCGGTTTCCTTTTCTTTGGGAAGGGGACTTGTCCCATAACCGGAATTACTAAACAAGGCGTACTTATGGATCTTAAAGATTTCTTTCATAAAGTCTTTAAATGGCAGGTTTTCCAAATCCTTTGGCAGCTTGAACAGATCAATGGCTTGCTGCGATGCTCTTAAATCTTCAAGGTCATTTTTATCGGGCACCATGGTTTTAGTGCTCTCTTTCAAGTATGGATCTTCTACGACTTTTAATAATTTTATGGCCAATTCACTTTTTAATTTGTTGTTGAACCAAAGCGTCAGGCCAACGGATGGATCATCCGTTAAAAAAGTAAAATTAATACCCAAAAGCGGGGTCCCTGCTTTTTTAACAGGGGAGAAATTTTATAGGCCATTCTTTTGGCCAGTTCATTGTTTAGATTTTCGCCCCGGTTGATTATGATCCCAAATTTCTTGGCACCAATGGTTTTTTGCGCCCAACTGGTAATGGACTCCGTAGTTCTTGGAGGCGGCTCATAGATTTTGTTCAATTCCTTGGCGGTCAACTGCGTGCCCTCCACATAAACCCGAAATCCGTACAAGGTGGTTCGTAATTTGCACTGCGTTCGGATAATGTCCAAAATATTAGCTCTCATGGCCCCGGTCTCCTTTTTCGGAAGACAATCTTCAAATACGGCTGCCTTTGTAAATGAATTCGTAGTCCTTAAAAACGTATGTTCCCACCAATTCGCAGTAAACTTTTTTTCATGTAACCCTATCCCTTTCGGCGACATTATTTATGATTTAGTATGGCTGTTTTAAAAATTGAATTAGAAGCTAATTTCGACAAAATCTTTTAATGGATTCCATTACTTTTCTTCCTCAAGAATGTCAATTTCAAGGGCGACATTTAAATTTTAGGAACATCTATTAAGGTTAAAATATTTGTCCCTAAATTTGGATGTTACAACAAAGATATTTACTAAATTTATATAGGTTTAAAAACAATTATCATGAAAACAGTGAAAAAAGAAAACAAAACGGCAAAAATGAAATCGGCAGCGGAAAAAACTAAAAATCCAAAAGCTGATATGGCTCTTACATCTCGCAAGGAAACCAAGACTGGGGGTAAGTAATCCTTGGCGTTGAAGGAATTGATTGGATATGCAATCAAAATTGAAGAACCGAAGCTTTAAGCTTCGGTTTTTTTATTCCATTTACATAAGCAAAGTACGGTTATCCAAATGTGGCTATTACTAATTTAGTGGAATTGTTTACGACAACCGCAAAAACTGAAAAAGTATTAAAAGACCGGTAGCTACTATGCACCCCACAAGTCTGGACAAGGTAAAGTTTTAGACTCTCCGCCCTAGAAAGGGCCGGGTAGATTCCTTCCCGTTTTTTCACCATAGGAAGACAGGGGCGGGCGGAATGTCCAAGCCAATGGAGCTTTATAAAGGAATGTCGGTTTTTCGCTGGGCTGGGGTTCTACCCTTTCCGCTATACTAGCTTCGCTTGATGCCACCTTCCCCCGCAAGAGGAAGGAACACAAAAATTCATTTGCCCCTTGAAAAAAATAGAAATCCTATACGTACAAAAAGATGGGGGTACAAAGTAGCTGTCGATAGGCAGTACCACTTCCTCTTGTCTTATCTCAATATTAAAAAATAGGCTCTTTCATGAATGTTGTGAAAACATAGAAATTAGACACAAGAACCAAGACGTAAGACCTGCCTGGCCGACAAGATAGGGCTCTTGTCTCTTGGTTCTTGCCTGGAAAAGTTCAATTATACCCATAAATACTATGGTAGAACCTAAAAAGAAATACTGCATTTCATCTCCTTGAAACAATGATGGAACCTTCTAAATGGATTCAAAAAGAAGTATACTACAAACTTTCGGGATTATAGTACAAACCCATACCGCTTGTTTTTTGCAATTTATAGCCCTGAAAAATAACCGGACAATAAAAAAAATAGTACCTTAATAAGGGCAAATTACTTCGGGAAAATGAATGGAAAAATAGGAGTATTTGTTTTTCTTGTCCATTGTCTTGTTGGTGGCCGTACAAATGCCCAGCAACAAAACAATGACCCACTTCCTGAAAATTCCAAGGAGGTAGGACTGCCTTATATCCAAAACTATGTTCCAGAGGACTATGGGAAGGCTAACGCCCAAAATTGGGGCATGGTCCAGGATAGTTTGGGTATCTTATATTTTGCCAATGGCGCCGGGGTGCTGATGTTTGATGGCGTTAATTGGGAAAGGGTTGAATTACCCAACAAAAGTCCCGTAAAATCCATCGCAATAGATAAGCATAACCGCGTATATGTAGGGGCTTCGGGGGAATTTGGCTATTTAGAGCCGGATTCCCGTGGCGAAATAAAATATGTTTCCCTATCGGCTTTATTAAACGAGGAAGAACAAAATTTTACGACGATATGGGAGATTCACGCAGTTTCGGATGGGGTCTATTTTCAAAGTGAGGAATTTCTTTTTAGGTGGGCGGAAGGTCGTTCTAAGGTATGGAAAAGCCAAATCGGATCCAAATTCTCCTTTTTGTTTGCGGTCAACAATACCCTTTATGCAAATATCCCTGACGTGGGATTAATGCTTTTGGATAGAGATGGGCTTCGGTTGATCCCTAACGGGGAGTTTTTTAAGGATAGAAAGATTACCACAATATTACCTTACGACAGGGATCAATTACTGATCGGCACACCGGACGGGTTCCTTATCCATAAAAATGGAGTGGTTATTCCGTTTAAAACCGATTTGGACAGCTTTATAAAACAGAACAAGCTATATGCGGGGCTTCAACTGAATAATGGCAGCTATGCCCTGGGGACCTTGACGGGGGGGTTGGCCGTTATGGACGGCAAGGGAAGGCGGCTTCTCCTTTTGGACAAGGAGAAAACATTGGTCTCCCTATCCGTCCATAAACTATATCAAGATAGGTCCGGGATTTTATGGGCCGCCCTGGGATATGGCATAGCCAAAATAGAATACCCTTCCCCATTTTCGATTTATGATCAATTGGGAATTACCTCTTCATGCCTTGCCGTTACACGTTTTCAAAACAAAATATATGCTGGTACCCGCAACGGATTGTTCCGGTTGGTAACGGATGGGGCCAATAGCCCCTATTTTGAAAATGTGAAGGGGATAAAAGATCGTATCTGGAATCTTTTGGTTTTTGACAACATCTTATTGATTGGGTGGGAAAAGGGCGTTTATCAGTTAAAGAACGGGAAAATTTCACCTGTGGGGCATTGGAATCCGTATGCCTTCCATAGGTCAAGTTTGGATCCAAGAAGGGTTTTCATTTCGCTGGAGAACGGGTTGGGATCTATATATTATAAAGATGGCCATTGGTTGGATGAAGGTATTATGAAGGGGGTCCAAGGTGCTACGTATTCTATGATTGAGGAAGCATCGGGTAATCTGTGGTTGGAGACTAATGAGGACTGGATATGGCAAATCTCTTTTGAAAATAAGGAAAAGGCCCTAAAACTGGAAGCTCCCAAATGCGAAAAATTTGGCTCGGAACAAGGCTTGCCCGCAGATCAGGGCGATCTTTATAAAGTCAACGGTACTGTTTTTTTTGTTTCGTTCGAGGAGAGGGAAATCTTTGAACTTGATGCAAATTCGAACCGGTTCCACCCCGACCATACACTGAACAAGACCTTGGGAAGGTCCGGCAAGCCCATTTTTGTAGATTATGTGGATGCCGATGAAAATATTATTTTTAGAACAAATAAAAATGACGACCCTGCAAAGCGTTTTATAGTCTGGAAGTCGGTTACAGGGAAGTATAAAGTAGAGGACTTAAAAGAAGAGCGGATAACAGACGATCTGGATTGGAGGTGGTTTTTGGAAACGAAAGATAGCATAATTTGGTACAATGGGGATAAAGGTTTTGTACGCCATGACCTGCGCATGGTTAAGAATGATAAATACCCTTTCCATACCATCTTAAAAAAAGTGATCTATAAAAAGGATTCACTTTTAGTGGCGGGAGCCTATAATTCCCAAAGGGCAACACTTCCCTTTAAAAATAACAGTTTTCGGTTTGCATATGCCAGCCCCAGCTTTTATCGCGAAGACATCAATAGGTTCCAATACAATTTGGAAGGCTTTGATGAAAAATGGTCGGGTTGGACCCTTGAGACAAAAAAGGATTACACCAACCTTCCCGAGGGCAACTATACCTTCAAGGTCCGGGCAAAGAACATCTTTGGGCAGGTCAGCAAGGAGGACAGCTACAAATTCACAATCCTCCCCCCATGGTTCCGTACCTGGTGGGCGTACATGGTTTATGTATTGTCGGCACTAGCGCTGTTATGGTTTTTTGCCCAATGGCGATCCCGACAGTTGCGCCATAGGAATTTGGCACTGGAGGCCCTCATCGAGGCACGCACCGAAGAGATCCGCAAAAAAAACGAGCTCCTTGGCCAGCAGACCGAAAAACTAAAGGAGATGGATACCATGAAGACCCGTCTCTTCGCCAATATCTCC
>Ga0209587_1001697_pt1 | contig 10181 bp, 10 predicted proteins | sample NGEPerD_2_FD_184512 | JGI IMG/M metagenome (GOLD analysis project Ga0209587, IMG submission 184512) | Arctic peat soil microbial communities from the Barrow Environmental Observatory site, Barrow, Alaska, USA - NGEE PermafrostL1-D... | ecosystem: Environmental > Terrestrial > Soil > Wetlands >... | reverse complement strand
GAAGCGAGCCTTCTAGGAGCCGGGACTGAAGGGATGGTCGTCCCGGAGGTGTCGTTCCCGGGCAGCGTTAGCCGCCCCCGTGTGAGCCCGCTACTCGACCGTCAGCGATCCATACATCCCGCCCTCGTAATGGCCGGGCAGCAGGCAGACCATCGCGTATTTCCCCGGCGCAAGCTGGAACGTCGCCTTCTTGGTCGATCCCGGCTCCACATCGTGGATCTCTCCGACGCTCGTGCTCTCGTCGACCTTGTCGCCCTTCTTCGGGAGCTTCGCTGGGTCCTCGTCGGTCTTGAGCACCATCAGCTCGTGGACGACCCCGCCGTCGTTCGGGGCGGTGATCGTGACTCTGCCCCCCTTCGCGATGGCGTCCTTCGGGTCGAAGGCGAACTCGGTCATGCGGACGGTCAGCGCGCGGCTGGCGGCCGGCGGCTGGGTCGTCGTCTGCGTCGTGGTCGGCGCAGGCGCCGCGGCCTGCCCGCCGTCGCCATTGTCGTCGCCGCCGCCGCAGCCGGCGGCGACTGGCACGGCGAGGATGACAATCGCCGCGATTAGAAGGCTCTCGATGCGCATCGTGCTCCGTCCTGTTGTGATCGGAAGGAGTCTCAGTCTCGCTTCGACGGCGCGCGCTGGCATCGGTGCCGAGTACGGGCTCTCCCGTGGCGGACTACGGAGCGCGCCGGCGGCGTCCGGCGGCCGGCCCCAGCCGGACAGCGTTCCCACCCCCTCGAGTCCGGCCGTGTACAGCAAGACGTATTGGGGCGCGCAGCGCTCGACGTTCCTCGTCGACTCGGGGGCAGGGTCGCGCACGTCATCCCGAAGGTCTCTAGGGCGAGCGGAGAGGCGGCGGGCGCGCTCAACGGCCGCCAATGGAGATGCTGGTGGCGGCGACAAGCTGGCCGTCGCGCTCCACCTGGAGGTTGCCGTCGGCAGCTGGGATCGCGGACGATCAAAACCCGAACGAAACCCTGGCGGCCGCCGGTTAGTCACCCGCAAGACGGCGGTCGGGCCAAGCGGGCCGTCAGAACACGATCGCCGTGGCGATGGCCAGGTAGGCGGCGATTGAGAGAAGGTCCTGGATCACCGTCGCCAGCGGCCCCGAGCCGAACGCCGGATCCACGCCGAGCCTCTGAAACGCGAAGGGGAGGGCCATCGCGGCGATCGTGGCGGTCGAGCAGCTGGCGACCAGCGCCAAAGCGACGGCGCTGGCGACAGCCACATCGCCCCAGACCAGCACGGCGAACGGCATGAAGGCCGCGCCGATCAGCAGTCCGACAGCCAGGCCCGTGGCCAGCTCGCGGCGCACAACTCGCCGGAGATCGACGCCTACCGAGAGTCCACGGATCAGCAGAGTCTCGGTCTGCGTTCCGACCGCATCGGCCATGTAGACGATCGCCGGGACGAAGAACGCGACCAAGATCTTCTTGTCCAGCTGAGCTTCGAAAGCCCCGACAATCACCGCCGACGCCATCGCGCCGATCAGCCCGACGAAAAGCCACGGCAGGCGATGCAACAGCCGCTGCGCGACACCCTCCTCCGCGGCGACACGCGCGTCGCTGGTTCGGGCCAGGTAGCCGCCGAGGCGGGCCAAGTCTTCTTGATGTTCGGCCAGCAGCACGCCCAGCATGCGCCGCGGCGGGACGAGGCCGGCGAAGTCACCGTGCTCATTGATCACGGCAACGCTCGACTCACCGTGACTGACCATCTTCGCCGCGACTTGCTCTTGGTGCGTTCCCTCAGCGACCACCGGTGGATCTCTGTCCATGAGATCACCGAGCTTGCCCCCGGGCTGCGCGGCCAGCAGACGCTCGATCGACACGATGCCGACCAGCTCCGGACCGTCCAAGACCGCTACGTCGTGGGCCGACTCGAAGCGTGTTCCGACAAGGCCAGCGCGAGTTGTACCGGCGTCGTCCTCGGGATGCGCAGTGGGGACGCGGCGGGTGGCGTGGGAGGCGGCAAGCCTGACGAAAGCATCCGGTTCCAGGACCGGCTCGCCGCTCGCGGGCAACATCGCAGAGACGCTACCCCCGGTGGGCCGGCGCAACGTCCGTAGTTGTCCGCAGCAGGCCCGCGGCGGGTCACGCACGCCTGCTGCCAGCCTGCTGCTTACGCTCGATGTGTGAGCTCGCCCCCATCGTCGGCAACGCCCGTGACGCCCAACGACACCCAGGACTCGGGGATTCGCATCGACGCCGTGATGCCGCAGTTTGAGGGCATCAGGATCGAGGACCGCATCGTCGAGGGTTCGATTGAGGGCGTCTACCGCGAAATTAGGCAGGCGGACTTCATCAAAACCTCGCAGGACAAGCCGGTGGTGCGCCTTCCTTTCGCCGTCAGGACGGCCGCCGAACGCTTGGTCACTCGTCTGCGCGGGCGGAAGTTCACGCCCTACGGAGAGGTCGGGTCAATGCGCCTCGCTGACACGTCATCCCGCGGCGAATGGTGTTGCTTTAGCGTGGAGCTCCATGAGGAGGCCAACAACGACGCTGGTCCGGATCGCATCATCAGCACCGCCGGGGTGCCCGTAGCCACGCTCGTCGTCTACTCGCGCGAGGACTTCGAGATCGCAGCCGAAGTCCGGCAATTCCTCGCTGTGGAGACTGGCGGCGCCAGTGCCCGGGTAGGGTCCGCCTGATGCACGGCACCGGGACGGCGGTGACCAAGATCGTCCTAGCAGACGACCACGTCGTGGTCCGCAACGGGCTGCGGATGCTGCTCGACGCCGAGGAGGGCTTGGAGGTGGTGGCAGAGGCCGGCGATCTCGATGCCACGGCACGGTATGTCCGCGCTCACCGCCCGGACGTGCTGGTGCTCGACATCAACATGCCCGAGGGTTCCAGTCTGCCGCTGATCCCGGAACTGCGCCAGCAGTCGCCGGATACCGCCGTGGTGGTGTTGACAATGCAGAATGACCCCGCCTTCGCCCGCGAGGCGATGCTCGCCGGCGCGCTTGGCTACGTGCTCAAGCAGTCGGCCGGAACCGAGCTCGTAGACGCAGTCCACGCCGCGGCCGCGGGCGAGACCTACATGAACCCGCGGCTCGGAGCGTTGATCGCCGCCGTACCACCGCAACCTGCCGGGCCCCCGGACGACCTGACCGACCGCGAGGTCGAGATCCTCCGGCTGATCGCGCTCGGACACACCAACAGCGAGATCGCCAGCCAGCTCTACCTCAGCGTTCGCACCGTGGAGTCGCATCGCGCCCACATCCAGCAGAAGGTCGGGCGCTCCACCCGTGCCGAGCTGGTCCGCTACGCGCTCGATCACGAACTCCTCGAGTAGCCCGAGTGGACCTCGCGGTTCTCGCCTTGGCGGGCACCGGGACGGCGTTGGCCACCGGGCTCGGCGCCATCCCCGTTTCACGCCTGGGCGACCGGGCCGGCGCCCTTCGTCCGGCGCTGTGGGGAATGACCGTCGGGCTGATGTCCGTGGCCTCAGTCCTCGGCCTGCTGCTCCCTGCCCTCGATGAGGGCTCGACCGCCTCGGTCCTCGCCGGGCTCGGCTCGGGGGTGCTTTTCCTGCTCGCTTCACGCCGGCTGCTGCAAGGACGCGACGTCCATGTCGGCGCGCTCGGCGGTGCAGGCGTGCGGCGCTCAGTCCTGGTCTTCGGCGTGCTGCTGGTGCACAGCTTGCCGGAGGGCTTCGCCATCGGCACCGCCTACGCATCCGAGACGGAGGGACTCGGGCTGTTCGTGATCCTGGCGATTGCTCTGCAGAACGTCCCCGAGGGCACGAGCGTGGCCATTCCGATGGAGGCCGCCGGATTCAAGGCGAGGCAGCAGTTCTGGGCTGCGGTGATGACCAGCGCTCCACAGCCGTTCGGAGCCCTGATCGCATACGCCCTGGTCGAACAGATCAAGAGCCTGCTGCCGATCTCGTTCGCCTTCGCCGCCGGGGCGATGCTGGCCCTGGTCACCTTCGAGCTGGTTCCCGAGGCTTTCCGCCGCGGCTCGATGCCAACCGCCGTAGCCGGGACGCTGGCCGGCGCGCTGCTGATGCTGATATTGGCGACGGTCCTCGGTGTCTAGGCGGTCTGAAACGTTCGCGGCTCTTCGGTGGGGCGGTGGGGAGCTGGGAACTTGGCCCGCACGGTCGTGCCCGCACCCTTCGCAGAGTCGATCGTCAGCGTTCCCCCGACCAGATCTACTCGCTCGCGCATCCCAATCAGGCCGAACCCTCCAGCGCCGCCTGACGGGTCGAAGCCCTCTCCATCGTCGCGAGCCTCGATCCGAACGTGACCGTCGGCCTCGACGACGTCGATCGAGATGTGCTCCGCACGGGCGTGCTTGGTGACGTTCGTCAGCGCCTCTTGCACAATTCGATAGACCGTGCTCTCGACCTCAGGAACGTGGCGTGTCGGGTGACGGCCTTTTTCGTAGTCGAGGTCGACCGACAGATCGATGCTCAGGCCGTGCAACGCGCGGGCTCGTTCCACCAGGCTGGCCAGCGCCGGCTCGGGACCGAGCGCGTCCAGCGCTGCAGGGCGCAGCTCGGTAATCAGCGCTTGGAGCTTTTCGATCTGTTCCCTGATCTGCCCTACCGCCTGCTGGGTAGCTTGCTGGGCAGCATCGGGCGTACCGACCCTCAGGGCGCTATCCATCAGCACCTGCAGCGCGCCGAGTCCTTGTAGCGTTTCGTCATGCAGTTCCCGCGCCCAACGACCACGCTCCTCCTCGGCGGCGTTCACACTGCGGCGCAATTGGTCAGCCTCGACGGTCTGCGCGGTGGCTACCGCAGTCGCAGCGCTCGCGGCGAAAGCCCGCATCAGCCGCTCGTCCTCCTCACCGAACTCCGGACCGTGCGCGAGGCGGTCGCGCGCGACCAACACGCCGAGAGTCCGTCCACGGAAAGTGAGGGGTACGAGCATCGTCGCTTGAGCACCTTTCCCAAGCGGTCCAAGTTGGGGTCGAACCTTTCCGGTCGTGTCGGCGAGACGCTCGACATGTCCTGAGCTCAACACCCGCTCGGTGAGCGTCCCCTTGCTCAGAAGGCGTTCGCCAGCCGCCGTATCTGCCTCTCCGGCACTGGCGCCGACCACCAGTTCATCACCGTCCCTCAGCAGGATCAGGAGCGACCGAGCCTCCACAAGCGCGCGGCCTCGCTTGGCGACCATTTCCAGGACTCGGCCAAGGTCAGTCTCGCCGCCTACAGCCCTGGCAATGGCTGTGGTTGCCTCCAACCCTCGAACAGCGCGCTCCAGCTCGTCTCGGCGACTGTCAACGCGCTCGTACAGGCGGGCGTTGTCGATGGCAATCGCGGCCCATCCCGCGAGCACGACAAGCGACTCCTCGTCGAGCTCATCGAACTCACCGCCCTCCTTCTCGGTGAGGTAGATGTTGCCCCAAGCCTCACCGCGAATCATGATCGGCGCGCCCAGGAACGTTTTCATCGGCGGATGCGCCGGCGGGAAGCCATAGCTGCGTGGGTGGCCGCTGATGTCGGATAGCCGCAGCGGCTTGGGTTCGCGGATCAGCTCTCCGAGGATCCCGCGCCCTTTGGGAAGCTCACCGATGGCTCGGTGGGTCTCGTCATCGATCCCGGAAACCAGGAACCGCTCCAGTTCCCGGCGATCCCCGTCGAGGACGCCGACCGCGGCATAGCGCGCCCCGGTGAGCTCACGCGCCGCGTCGAGCACGCGCCGGAGAAGGGGCTCCTGGTCGAACTGAGACACCAGCCCACGCCCCACGTTCAGCAGGGTGCGTAGGCGACGCTCATCCAGACCTTCAACCATTTCTCAACCAGGGAAGTTACCCCGAGGCCGGACCGCACGTCTGGATATGTGGCCGGGGACCGAACTATGCGCGTCCGGCGGTCCTCCGGGCAGCCTCGTCGAGCTGCGCGAGATACCCGCCAAGCTCCTTGGCCACAACCTTTTCGTCCTCGGGCCAGGGCGGGGTGTCGTAGACCTCTGACTCGAAGCCGCTGCCGCCCACCAGACGGGCGCTGATGTACAGCGGGTCCTTGCCGCCGAGAAGCTTGGCTCGGAGGACGGGGAAGAACGGTTCAGGCTCGATGTCCTGTCCGGCGAGGACAGCGATGGCGCTTGCGGCGCTATCCGCCATCTCCGTCCCGAGACCGCCGTGCTTGATCGGAAACTCAGCGGCGTCGCCGGCGGCGTACACCCGTCCGTGAGTTCCGCCCACGCAGCAGTACCTATCGATGGGAAGGAAGCCGTGCGCCCCGCCGCCAGGAAGACCGCGGATCGCCGGTCCGGTGAGACGGGGTACCGCGACCATCCGCTGGGGATGAAGCTCGATCCCGGGCGGCCTCACCACCAGCTCACCGACCCTGGGCACGTGGGCCTCCGCCGAGGAGTAGACGGTCACGCCGGAGCGGTCAAGCAAGCCCGAGACGGCGTCGCTCACTGTGGGCCCGAACACGATCAGTGGACTGGGCTCAGGGGTGACCACCGTCAGGTCCAGGTCGTCGATGGACATGCTGCGCGCACGCTCGGCGGTCATCAGCGCCAGTTCGTACAGCGGCAGCGGATAGACGGGACCTTCCGAAAGCAAGAAGGCGATGCTCTTCGAATAGCCCTCCTCGATGTCCTGAACGACCCCCTCGAAAACCTCGTCCGCGTCCGCATCGCGGAAGGTCCGTACATGGTCGAACGCGGGGAGCTGCCGAGCGCCGACGGCCACGAGCAGCGCATCAAAGCTCAGTTGCTGGCCACCGTCGGTGTGCGCGATCTGACCGTCCGGGTCGACCCAGCTCAGGCTGTCCTGGAGCCACTCCGCGCCGTTGTCGGCGGCGACGCGTTTCAGCGGGTAATGGTTTGGAGGTCCGCCCCCGAACGGCTGGCGCACCGCAAGCGGACGCAGGATCAACTCGTCGTTGGGCGCAACGATGGTGATGTCGATGGAGTCTCCTGCCAGCCTTCGCAAGCGCAGCAGACCCTCGACCGCGGCGATGCCGCCGCCACAGATGACTACTCGGAAGCCGTTCATGGGCCGAGCGTACCGAGGGACCTGTCTCGCAGGCATCGGGGTCGCGCCGCGGATCGATGTGCGGAGAACTACTGAGTCGCATGAGGGCGCTCGCTGATGGCAAGAGGCTCGCCGAGGCCCAGTGTGGTGGCATCAATCCAGACAGGCGCACCAGGAGGTAAGACATGTACCGCAAGATCATCGTCGGACACGATCTTCACGCGGGCGGGGAAGATGCTCTCGCTCTCGGCCGCGAGATCGCTCAAGCAACGGGCGCCCAGCTCGTGGTCGCCGGTGTCTTCCCAACCGGTGCGCTGCCTCACGGCTTCGAGGACAGCTGGGCCGTAGAGGAAGAGCGAGTCGCGCGAGAGATCCAGCGCATCGCCGAGGAGGCTGGCGCCGAGGCCGAGGCTTTCCCGAGCAGTTCGCCGGCCTCCGGCCTGCACGGGCTCGCCGAGGAGATCGACGCCGATCTGGTGATCGTCGGTTCATCGCGGCACAGCAAGCTCCATCAGATCCTGGCTGGGGATGTTGGTCTCGGCCTGCTTCACGGTGCGCCGTGCGCGGTCGCGATCGCGCCGCGCGGCTACGCCGAGCAGGCTCGCGATGAGCTGTCGCCGATCGTGGTTGGCTTCGATGGTTCCAATGAGTCCCGCCTGGCGCTCGAAGACGCGGTCGAGCTGGCCGACAGATCGGGGGCCACGCTCAAGCTCGTAGCAGTCGCGCAAGAGCCCGCGATCGTCTACAGCAAGGGCGCCAGCATGGGCGGCTACCAGGAGCTGAAGGAGGCGGCCGCGGAGCAGACGCGAGAGCAGCTGGACGACGCCCTCGGCTCTATCCCGAAGAGCGTGACTGCGGAAGCCAGTCTCGTCGTCGGCGATCCGGGAGAGAAGCTTGCCCAGGCCGCCTCTGGGGGTTCTCTGCTGATCCTGGGTTCCCGAGCCTACGGACCGTTGCGCCGCGTCTTGCTCGGTTCCGTTTCGACGGCGCTGATGCGCACCGCTCCGTGCCCGGTGCTGGTCCACCCACGCGGAGTCAAGAGCGACCCGGGGGCCAGTCAGCCGGCCGACGCCATGACGGTCACGTGAGCGACCCTTGGAAGGGGAGGGGCAAGCCTGTACCAGCGTGAGGGTGCGGACGCAGAAGAGGCCGAGCGCGTGGCCGCCGAGGGAGCTCAGCTGGCGATTGCCGCCGGGCTCCAGGCCCAGCCCGTCGTCGTCAGACAAGAGGGCCCGGTGCCCGGTGCTAGTCGTCCCGCCCTCTGAGTGAAGAACGACCGCTCGGCGTTCTAAATAGTGGTTTCGGGGCGCCCGGAGTCGGTCGTACCCTGACTCTCGGTCGTCTCCGGTGATGGCACAACAACCACCGGAACCTCCGAATGGTGAGTGACGCCGGTCGATACACTGCCGAGGAGCGCGGACTTGATGCCTGAGCGTCCACGGGATCCGAGAACTATCACGGCTGGCCGGTTTTCGTTCGCGAGGCGGACCAATGTCGCCCAGGTGTTCCCATTGCAGTGGACTGCGCGCGCGCTGGCCCGCAGACCGCCGTCCCGTGCCGCCGCCGCACCTTCCTCGGCGAGTCCCTCGGCTCGGGCCTCGGCTTCCCGGCTGAGTTCGACGAAGGCCCTGGCGATCACCTCGGTCGGCGCCGAGATGTTGCCGACCGGCGCTGGAGCCGCGACCGACCGCCATACGGAAACGACATCGGCGCCGCGGCCGGGAAACAGCCTACCCGCGGCTTCGACCGCAGCCTTCGCGCCGTCTGAGCCGTCGTAGGCCAGGAGGATGTGGTCGTTCTCAGTCATGTCAGCTGGGCCGGCCTTTCCTTGAGGGCGTCGAGTTCCGCCTCGACGGCCCTCAACCGCCGGCGGGTGGCAGCCTACTCGGCGGCCAAAGCTTGACAGGCGGCTCGTAGCCGCATCAGGCGCTCGACCACCGCGGCGTCGTCGGCAGTCCGACGACCCGGTAGGGGCCGGCGGCGCGACCACGACTTGCTGACTTGGTCTTCTCGGGGTCCGGAGCGGCTGTTCTGAACCTTCATCAGGGGTAAGGCTAAGAAAGTGCCAGGGCCCCCACATCCGCAATCAACCCGGCTTCGGCTACGGGCTTCTACGGAGGGCGGTTCGGTGGTCCCGACCGATGCTAAAGACCCGCACACAGCGGAGGATCCTGCTACCCAACAGGAGGACACAAATGGCTGACCCCTCGACAGCTCCCAGCCTCGCCGAATGCCTGGCAGCGCCGGGCTCGCGTATAGCAGTGCTGGACCGCACCGCCGAAGACGTGATGACGCCTGGTGTCGTCGTGCTGCCTGTGACGGCCCCGCTTGACCAAGCCGCGCAGGCGATGAGTGCCCACCGAGTCCACGGTGTGCTCGTCGTCTCCTGCGAGGGGCGGCCGTGTGGCTGGGTTACCAGCGATCACATCACGCGCCATGTCGGCGACGCCCATCTTCTGGACTGGGCCGTCGACGCCATCGGGGAGAAGTTCGTGGCCGTCCGGCCGAGCACGTCAGTGCGTGAGGTGGTGACAATGCTAGGTCAGCCAGGAGTCAGCCGCGTGGCCGTGCAACAGCGACCCGAGGTCATGCCGCAGGGTGTGATCACGGATCTCGACATCGCCGCCCTGATGGGGCAAAAGGCAGCTGACATGGGCGGCGACCGGCAGAGGCGGCCTTGGACATGGCCCGTATAGGCCTGCGATCGACAGCCGGCCGCAAGCCCCTCGTGCTGATAGCCGGCGGGGGCGTGGCGGCGCTCGAGGCGCTGCTCGCCCTTCAGGAGTTGGCCGGCGACCGGATCGCGCTGGAGCTGGTCGCTCCCGGACGTGACTTCTCGTACCGCCCGCTCGCCGTCGGAGAGCCCTTCGGGCTGGGCGAGGCTCGGCGGTACGACCTAGGGGCGATCTGCTCCGATCAGAACGCGCGGCTGGTCGAAGGAGTAGTCGAGGCGGTGGAGCCCGAACACCAGCGCGTGCGGACCGCGGATGGAGAACGGCGTTCCTACGACGCGCTCGTGGTCGCCGTCGGGGCGGAGGCCTCGCCCTGGCTGGATCAAGCCATAACCATCTACGGGCCCGGCTACACGGGCCGGTTCTCGGCGACGCTCGAGGACCTCGAGCACCGTCGCATCCGTGGCGTGACGTTCGTGGTGCCGGCAGGGGGCGCCTGGCCGCTGCCGGTCTACGAGCTGGCGCTCATGACTGCCCGTTGGGTGGCGGAGCGCGGGCTGGAAGGGGTGCACCTGCGCATCAT
>Ga0209587_1001696_pt1 | contig 10181 bp, 9 predicted proteins | sample NGEPerD_2_FD_184512 | JGI IMG/M metagenome (GOLD analysis project Ga0209587, IMG submission 184512) | Arctic peat soil microbial communities from the Barrow Environmental Observatory site, Barrow, Alaska, USA - NGEE PermafrostL1-D... | ecosystem: Environmental > Terrestrial > Soil > Wetlands >... | reverse complement strand
TCAGCGGATGCCCTTCTTTGCGGATGAACCCGACCCTTAATAAGTCGTATTCTCCCTGCTCAGAAGGGTATTCGTGTGTCATGACCAGCTACCGAGACCAAGATTCACCGGTGGATCGAGGTTGAGCCGGCCGTTGTGGTTCTTGAGCGCGTCCCCAAGATCAGATTCGCCATTCCCTTGCCCGTCAAATTTCAACCAGCCCCAGTTGCCGGCCCCGTCCGCCGCGCCGCACAGGCTGCTTCCCCCCCACACTTTACTAAGGGGCACCTTTTGAACCGGGTACACAGGTGGCTCACCGACACCTACGCTGTTCTTGATGGCGTATGCCTGGCTTTCACACAGGGCGATCGGCACCAGGTTGCCCACCTCATTGCTGACCCCCAGTGCGGCCACCGCCTGGCGGTTGAGCTTCATTTGGGAGGAGCCGGCGCCCAGCGCCCCACCGAAAATCGGGTTCATCGTGCGATTGACCACGACGGTGACCTGCAGAATGCCTACGCCTACGCAGTTCAGCGTGGTGGTGACGTCTGAGGCCGGAATGTCCACTTCGAAAGGCGAGTTGGCTTTGACCTGGGCCCAGGCGATGTTCGACGCCTTCGTTGGGGCACCTGCGGCAAGCGCAGTGTCCTGAGTGACCAAGTCGGCGCACGTGGCACTCCGATTCGCCATCGCTGACGTGTACTTCGCGTGCGCTACTCCAAGGGCGGCGCTGTCGACGCCCGTGGATAATGCTCGGCGCTGAGCGTACGCCATGCCGAAGTCGGTCGTGAATGCCACAATTCCCAAGAGCACCACGGCGAGTACGGCCACGAGGACAGCAACTGCGCCGTCTTCGCGGCGCCCGGCAATCAGTACTCGCATTGGAACGCTCCTGTTGCTTTCAGGTTCACGCTACTTGGCGGCACGAACGCAACTGGCGATACGGCCGTGTATGTGAGTACGACGACGAGCTGGCCGTTGGTCGCCGAGCACATTTCCCCGTTATAGGAGGAGCTCGTCGTGCTGCATGTGCCAGCGGGGCCAGTGACGGTAATGCCGATCTTGGTCTTATCGACACCGATTGTTACGGCTCCGTCACGCGCCAAGGTCGCAATTTCGGAACACGTTTTTGCCGCGCCAGTGGGACCGAGAGACTTCACGACGCCTGCCCGGGCGGCGTCCCGGGCTGAGCCGTTGAGACTGATCTGAGCAGCGAAGATAAAGCCCCACGTGATGATTCCAAATACCAACAACAAGAGCACCGGCAGGATGAGCGCAAATTCCACAGCGGCCGCCCCCGCGTCACTGCGCGGTTGTGGTGGTCTAGGTTTCGCGCGACTCTTCGTGGACCTGACCTGTTTCAACGATTTCACTTCCCCTGCCTCCGACCAAGCCAGTCAACAGAGCGGCCCTTGACCAACAGTTCAGCCGTTCCCAGCCTAGGTAAACGGTTGGCTGTGGGCATCCCCCGAACGGTCGATTGTCAATCCAACGATTCGGCAGAGCCTGGCTCTAGATGGCCCTATGAGAACTCAGTCGGGGAGGTCCAGGATCTTCTCGCGGACGGCGTACATCGCGGCCTCCATGCGCGAGTGCAGCTGGAGCTTCTCCAGGATGTTGCGCACATGGTTCTTGACGGTGTTCTCGGAGATGAACAGCGCGCGGGCGATGTCCTTGTTGGCCATGCCGCGCGCGACCAGCTTGAGCACCTCGAGCTCGCGCTCGGTCAGCCGCGGAACCGGCATGGTGGGGCGCTCTTCATGCTTCTTGATCATGAGGGCGAACTCGGACAAGAGCTTCGAGGCCATGGACGGCGAGATCAGCGACTGCCCCGCGTAGACGGCCCGCAAGCCATCGGCGATCTCCTCGGCGGGCACGTCCTTGAGCAGATAGCCGTTGGCACCGGCGCGGACTGCTTCGTAGAGATCGGACTCCTCGTCGGAGATCGTCAGCATCACGATCTTGGTCGAGGGCACGAGCTCCTTGATGGCCAGGCAGGCCTCGATGCCCGAGCGACGCGGCATCCGCACGTCCATGAGCACGACGTCCGGCAGCAGCTCCTCGGCGCGAAGAATGGCCTCAGCACCGTCGCCTGCCTCGCCGACGATCTCGATGTCAGACTCTTGTCCGAGCACAAGCTCCAGGCCTCGGCGGTAGAGGACGTGGTCGTCCGCGACAAGGACGCGAATCGCGTCGCCAGTCGGCCCAGGCGTCGCCGTTCCGGTCGAATCCGTTCCGGTCGAAACCATGGTGGGGACACTCCCGTTCGCGGTCACAGGGTCATCATGACATGAGCACACATCAGCGCACGGCGTCTAGGCGCAATAGCCGCGCCCCTGCACGATCTGCAGGGGCGCCGCTAGTTGGCATCAAGGCATGGAACGAGGTCAGCTCACCTGCTCCTGGACATCGGCCACATCGAGGTGAATCACGCCGTAGTCCCAGCGCCTGCGCCTATAGACAACGCTGGGCTGGTCGGTGTCCTTGTCGTGGAACAGATAGAAGTCGTGTCCGACCAGCTCCATCTCATAGAGCGCCTGATCCAGACTCATGGGCACGGTCGCGTGGATCTTTTCGCGGACGTTGATCGGCGAATCGCCATCTGCACCAACGAGATCACTGTCATCCTGACCGGCCGTAACTTCTCCAGCACCGACCGACCGGCCGTTGAGACTCATTGGCACCTCGGCAAGTCGGGCCGTCGCCTGCGCGACCGACTCGGGGACGTGTCGCCCACGATGCACCCGACGTCGGTCGTGGTCACGCCTGAGGCGTTCCAACAACTTGTCCATCGCAATGTCCAGGGCGGCGTACTTGTCGTCGGCGACAGCCTCGGCTCGCACGACGGGTCCCTTGACATGACATGTGATCTCGACGCGGTCGGATGCTTTGGACTGGCGCTTGTTGACTTCGTGGGTGACCACAACATCGAGGCGCTGTACGCGCGGTGCGAGTTGCGGAACCTTGGCCAACTTGTCATCCAAGTGACGGCGGAAGCGCTCGGAAACTTGGACGTGCCGTCCAGTGACGACGATCTCCATAGGTGTCCTCCTTATGAGGTTCGCGATAGTTTTCTTGGCCCGCGCAGGACCGATCTATCCGCCGCACCACCCCCAACTCAGGTACGCCACATGCTCCCCCGCGTCGCCCGCCGTCCGACGGTGGCGACGCCCGATTTCCACCGATTCAACGGTGGCCCTGGGGGTCATATATGAACGCTAGACCACTCTTGCGTTGCGCGATACAGCGGACTGCAAAACCGCAGGTCAGGAGGCTGCGACGTGGTCACGAATGCAGGGGAGAGTGACAGACTGGCGCACTTGAGAGAGCGGTATACCGCGTCGCTGGGTCGCCGCAACCGTGGCCGCGGCGATGTGGCCGGCACCACCTGCACGTAGGGCTCGGGCGGCCTCCACGAGGGTCGCCCCCGTGGTCAGCACATCGTCCACGAGCAGACACCCGACCCCGCCGATGCTGGTCCGCCATCGGGGACGCACCTGCATCGCGCACTCGACATTGCTGGCCCGTTGTCTGTGGTCGAGTCCTGCCTGGTCGGCCACCCTGCGCCGGAGCCTCAGCGCCGGTGACACGATGAGGTCTCGGGACGAGAGACCCACCTCGCGAACTGCGGCACGGGCCAACAGATCCAGCGGTGCGTCCCCGCGCCGGCGGACAGCGGATGGCGACGACGGAACGGGAACAACGAAGACAGGCCCGTTGCCGGATGCCAGGACTGCCCGCAGGTGTGGATCCCCCGCCATCGCTGCCGCCACTGCTTCCGCCAGCATCGGCGCGAGGACGGCCACCAGATCACGCCGGTCACCGTCCTTATATGCCACCACGGCCTTGCGCGTGGTGCCGTCATACGGGCTGACGGCCCAGGTGGGCGGGTACCCCCGCGGACAGGGCGTGGGGCTGACCTGCCTCCCGCCTTCCGGATACGTGGAATGACAGGCCTCCGCGGCACACGCGTAACACCACGTCGCACCGGGCCCGCCGCACCCACCACACGACGTCGGGAGCGCCATCTCGAGCGTCGCTCCGAGGGAGCGGCGGGCGCTACCGATCAGGGGCATGTGCACGAGCCTGCCCATTACAAAGTGGAGGCGCACTCTGAGCGGCCGACCTGTGGACGCTGGGGTTTGCCACCCACGGACTGTGCATAACCACCTAGGCACGAAGCATTTGAGCGAATGGGCTCGGTATCAGCTCGACATCCGTCATTTGACGTACAAATACCCGTAATCTTCGTCATGATGAGTAGGTTCCAACACGGGTTGGTAGATAGGTGGCTGCTGTGCGCGAGTTGTGGTCCATTTCGACGTCCACGCTGCTCAGGTCGCTCATCGTCGCCATCGCCATCGCCTTCGGATCGATCGGCCAGGACGTCCTCACCATTCTCCCTTGGGCGCTCCTGATCCTGACCCTGGACCTTGTGGCCGGCAGCGTCCTTTCGATCGGCGTCGGTCATCCCAAGACCCGCCGCAGCCAAGCCTTGATCCTGACCGTCCTGGGCGCCGGAATCGCGGGGGCCGCAATGGCCACACACCAGGCCGCTCTCCTGCCGGCGGCGTTGCTGCTGATGATTCCCGCATTCCGGGCCGGCGAGGTATGGGGGCGCCTGGCCGCGGTAGCCGCGGTCGCGACCTCGATCATCGTTGCCTTCACCATCGCCCAGAGCCATGGGAACCTCACCGTCGGCTACATCACGAGCTACCTGCCGTGGGCCGTCCTGGCCCTCTCGCTGGGCATCTTGGGTGCGTGGACCGCACAGTTGCAGACGAAGATCCTGTCGCAAACGCAACGACCCAGTCCGGCTGCTCACGAGGCCGCACGCCTGCTACGACGACTCGACGCGCTCGCCGGCGCACTGGACGGCGGCTTCGACGCGCCCGCCTCGGCAGAGCTGCTGTTGGATGCTGTGAAAGCCAGGATCCCTGGCAGTCGGATGGCGGTCCTCGTTGGTTTCGGCTCCGAGCCTGCCGTCCCCTTGGCGATTCGCGGCATCGATCGCCTTCCGTGGCCAGACCCGACGACGGGCGACTCCGTGCTGGGGCGCGTCTGGCGTACCGGGGTCGCGGAGACAGGATTCTGGACCTCGGCCGACCTGGAGAGGGCAATCGCAGCGGCTCCCATGCGCGACCCGGACGGGGCCCGCATCGGCGTCGTCGTCGTGGACCGGATGGCGACGGCTCCCTTCGGCGACGACGACCTCGGTGTTCTGGCGGCTCTCGCCGAAAGCCATAGTGCCAACGTGGACGTGGCGATGATCTTCACATCGCTTCGACAACGTGCGGCCTTCGAGGAACGCGAACGCCTCGCCCGCGAGATGCATGACGGAATCGCGCAGGAGCTCGTCGCGCTGGGCTATCGCATCGATGTGACCCGCCGTCACGCCGCCAACGAGGCCCCCAACCTGCTGCAAGCACTCGACGAGGCACGCGGGGACCTGAGCCGGGTGCTTACCGACCTGCGTCTGCGCATCGCCGACCTCCGTCTGGCGGTCCGCCCGGACCAGGGCCTGGGGGCCGTCGTGGGTGCCCGCCTGCAACAGTTCGGAGCGGCGTCGGGGCTCACCGTGGGACTTCGACTGAACGAGTCGACCTATCGACTCCCGGCGCACGTGGAGACCCTGATCTATCGGCTGGTCCTGGACATCCTGGCTGACGCCCGTCATGCCCACGGCACCACCGCCGTCGAGCTGCGCCTTGACGTCAATGCCCCGCAGGCCTGGTTGCATATGTCGCACGATGGGATCTCGGGGATGAGCGTGGACACTTTTGCTGATCATCCACTCACCGCCGTGGGCGCCGAGATCCTGGTTCAGCCCGGCGAAACCGGTGTCGTCGTCACCCTCGCACTCAACGCCCGCCGACCAAGGCACAGCCCCTATCTCGTCCCCGAAAGGATGCGCCTGATCTCATGACTATCCGAGTTGTCATCGTGGATGACCACAACCTCGTTCGTGAAGGCATTGCCCGGTTGATCGGCTCCGAGCCCGATCTCGAGGTCGTCGGCCAGGCGTCCTCGCTGGCGGAAGGACACGCGCTCGTCGCCGAAGGCGGCGCCGATGTGCTGGTCGTGGACGTGACGATGCCGGACGGCAGCGGACTTGTCCTGGCCAGGTCAGCAAGGTTGGCCTTCCCTGCCATAGGCATCGTCGTGCTGACGATGCACAACGACGATGACACCCTGCTCGAGGCCCTCGACGCGGGCGCGTCCGCACTCGTGCTCAAGAGCTCAATGTCGGATGACGTGTTGGAAGCAATCCGCCGTACCGCGACCGCACCCGACGCCTTCACCGCGACCGGCCTGGCGGCCGCCCTGCGACGTCGCAGCACCTTGGCTGCCGCCAAGCCGATCCTGACACCACGTGAGACGGAGGTGTTGATGCGGCTCGTCGACGGCGACTCCGTGGCCCTTGTCGCGCGGCAGCTCTTCATGAGCGAGTCGACGGTCAAGACCCATGTCGGCAAGGTCTATGAGAAGCTGGGCGCCCATAACCGGGCGAGCGCCATCATGGCAGCGGTACGTCTTGGCTTCGTCAAGGCCGACGTCACCTGACCGCCGCCGGGACCCTGGCTTTCAGTGCAGGCCGCTGAAGGCGTAGATCATCCGGATGGCGCCGGGGCCTCAATTCACCCCTCTACGAAACAGGCGCTTTTTCTGCGACGGCCGTCTGGGGTCTGCCAGCGAGTCCTCGTCGCCACGGGCATCCGACTGGGTCGGTCCCGAGGGGTTGAGCAGGTGCTGGTCGGCGAAAGCACGAAGCGCCAGTGAGACCGGGTGCTTGGGTTCGTCCAAAATGATGGGCACCCCCCGGTTCACCGAGGCTGGCACGTGAGCGCTGCTCGGGATCATGGTGGCGATCGGCTGCTTGATCGCGGCCACGACGTCCTCGGCATTCAGGCCGACCTTGGCATCGGAGCGGTTCAGGATCACGACCCGGGCTTCGCGGGGGTACCCGAGCAGGTCAAGGGTGTCCAGGGTGAGCCGCAGGTTCTTGACCGCAGGGATGTCCAGGGTGGCCAGTAGAACCGCCATGTCGGAGACGTCGAATGACGCCAGCACATGCTCGGAGAAGGCCGGCGGGGTGTCGATGATGATGTACTCGTAGTTGCGACGGGCAACCCTCAGCATCTCACTCACCAACGGCCCCGAGATCCGGTCCGCCTCACCGGGCTGGCTGGGCGCGCAGACGGTATCCAGGCCGCTGGCATGTTTGGTCACCACCGAGGCCAGACCCTGGTCGTCAATGTGGCCCAACATCGAAACCAGATCGCCGATAGACGCCGACGGGCGTAGCTGAAGGCTGATCGCGACATCGCCGAATGCCAGGTCAAGGTCGACCAACAGAACCCTCGCACCTGTAGACGCGATGTAGGCACCCAGGTTCGTGGAGATTGTCGTCTTGCCACACCCGCCCTTGGCGTTGAAGACGGTGATGACCTTGCCCTCTTGCACCGGGGCGACCCCGGAGATGCCAGCCAGGTGGTGGGAGATCTCCAGGCTCCGCCGGCAGGCATCCGACAGCGAGGTGAGGTCGTCCGAGGCGACCACCTCGCGGAAGCCGGCTCGCAGCGCCTGAGCCAGGGCCGTCACCTCCAGGCGCCGGCGTAGCAGGATCACGCTGACCTCGGGCCGCTCCTGCCGGACCTGCTCGGCCAGCGCGGAGGCGGCTTGCATGCCGATCTCTGGTCCGACGATGACCAGCAGCTCTGCCGGGTTGGTGCCCAGCGCGCGCGTCACCGACTGGGCTGTCTCGGCAACCTCGATGTGGTCGCTGACCGCGAAGTGGTAGTTGTCCGCGGCAGCGGGATCGCTGTCCCAAAGAATGGTCATGTCAGGGCCTCGTGCTCACTTACTGAAGAGCGTTGCGTCAGAAACGATCTGGGCCAGATCGGTCTTGCTGTGGGCGCCGCGCAGAACCAGAATACATAGCCCCGGTCTGTATGCCGTGGACCAGGTTGGGCTGCAGAGGGCGGCGGTGGCAGCCCCACGGTCACCAGCTCCCCCGTAACCGCGCCCGGCGCCTGGCCATCGGCGTCACCGTGCGTTGAGAACTAGCCGCGAGGGTGGTCTCGCCGATGCCGGTTCTCAGTTCAGGTGGCTGAAGGTTTCGATCATCCTGATGGCGCCGGGGCCGATGATGACGATGAACAGCGCCGGGAAGATGCATAGCAGCATCGGGAAGAGGATCTTGACGGGCACCTTTTGAGCCTGTTCTTCGGCCCGCTGTCGGCGAACCAGACGCATCTGGACGGACTGTTCCCGTAGGACGCTGCCGATGGGTAGGCCGAGTCGGTCGGCTTGGACCAGTGCGGTGACGAAGGTGCGGATCTCGGTGACTTTGGTGCGGGACGAGAGTGCGGAGAACGCGGCGCTGCGGGACTTGCCGATCTGGATCTCGGCCAAGACACGGGAGAACTCGCCGGCGACGGGCCCTTCGACCGATTTGGCGACGTGCATCAGGGAGGAGTCGAATCCTTGGCCGGCTTCGACGCAGACGGTGAGCATGTCCAGGGCGTCGGCCAGGCCCCGGCGTAGGACTTCTTGGCGTTTGGCGCCGATGTTGTAGACGAGCAGGTCGGGTATCAGGAACCCGGCGGCGGCGCCGGCGGCGCCGAACATGACTCCGCGAAGACTGAGCCCGCCGTACAGGATGCCGAGCAGGCCGCCGGCGAGCAGTCCGGCCCCTTTGTAGCCCAGGAGCTTCTCGGCTGTCATGTTGACCGGGTTGCCGGCCAGGTCGAGCAGGTGGCTGAGTCTTTGGGAGGTGCCCGACGGCGACAGGCGCAGGGCCATGTCCTTCATCCCGGTGAAGAAGGGTCGGACGAGGCGATCGGCGACGGGCAGCTCGTTGCGGCCCACCTCGGTCTGGGAGATGGTGTGCTCGATCAGCGCGAGGCTTCGGGCGGTGCCGGTCAGGGCGGTGCTGCCCAGGGCCACGACCAGGAACAACATGACGCCGGCGGCGGCGATACTTGCCGCGGCGAAGATCAGCAGCATCTGGGCACCCATGGGTCAGACCTCCACGTCGACGACTTTGCGCATCCAGAAGACCCCGAGGGCCAGGGAGACCAGCCCGCCCGCGAGCATCCCAAGGCCGATCGTGGTGGTCCAGAGCAGCTGGACGTACTCGCGGTTGACCCCGAGCATGTACAAGAAGATTCCGATCGGCAGGGCGATCAGGATATAGGCCGACAGCCGGCCCTCGGCTGAGAGGCCCTTGACGTGCCGTTTGAGGGCTTCGCGGTCGCGCAAGGTGGTCGCGGTGTTGCGCATGGTTTCGGCGAGGTTGCCGCCGACCTGGCGTTGGATGCTGATGGCCATCCCGGTCCAGCGCATGTTGGTGGAGTCCATCCGGTCGGCCAGGTGGTCCAGGCTGTCTTCGATGTCGGCGCCGATCCGGGTCTCGGCCAGGGCCCGGGAGAACTCCTTGGCCGAGGGCTCGGCGGCGTCTCGGGCGACCGCGTCCAGGGCCTGTAGGAGCGAGAAGCCGGTGGAGAGGCTGGAGGCGATCAGGGTCAGGACATCGGGCAGCTGCGCCTCGAACTTGCCTGCACGCCTTTTGGCGGCGAACTTCAGGAACAGCGCCGGCATGAATAGTCCGACCAGGATGCCCAGACCGGCGCCGACCAGCATCGAGGTCGAGCCGCCGCGCAGCAGGACCATGCCGCCGGCCAGACCGACCACGAGGGACACAACCCGAAGGACGGCCCACTCCCCCGGACGCAGCGGCAGGTCTGCCCGTTCGAGCAGCTGCTGGGTGCGCGGTGTGGAGGCCCGCTTGTCCATCACCTTCTCGCCCATGCTGACCAGGGTGTCGCTGATCGAGGTTATCGTCGGGGTCGAGCGCTGGTTGGCGCGAATCGAGGTCGTGCCCGGAATGTACCTCTCGATCGACTCGAGGCGGCGTTGGCTGCGCGACCCCGCGGCCGGCGTGCCCATGGTCAGGATCGCCCCGCCGAGGCCGACGAAGATGGCCAGCAGCGCGAACCAGAGCATCCAGGCGATACCCAGCGGCCCTTTCGCGGTGGCCACCGCGGAACCTCCAACCGGGACGGGCGTCGGCGCCGCCGTCGGTGCGGGGGACGCTGACGGTGGCGGGCTGACGACCGCCAGGTTGACCGACGTGACGCTGGCCAGGGCCTTGCCGCCGGCGGTCGCGGTCACCTTCAGGGACTGCAATCCACCCACCC
>Ga0209587_1001695_pt1 | contig 10183 bp, 11 predicted proteins | sample NGEPerD_2_FD_184512 | JGI IMG/M metagenome (GOLD analysis project Ga0209587, IMG submission 184512) | Arctic peat soil microbial communities from the Barrow Environmental Observatory site, Barrow, Alaska, USA - NGEE PermafrostL1-D... | ecosystem: Environmental > Terrestrial > Soil > Wetlands >... | reverse complement strand
GTTCTCCAGAGCGGGGCCTTTTCCACGTCGGAGTGGCGGAATTGGTAGACGCGCTAGGTTGAGGGCCTAGTGCCCTTATACGGGGCGTGGGGGTTCAAGTCCCCCCTCCGACACGACAAGATCGGCGAATCCGACACCTACCGGTTCCTGTCACCAGCGCTTCGAGAACGAGCCACGCGCTTCATGCCCGGCACGATGGTCGTCTCGCAACCGATCGTTCCCGAGCCGATCCCCATCCGCTTCCCGTGGCCGCCCTACGCCACGAACCCCGAGGAGGCGACCATCGACAAGGTGGCGAGGGACGAGCGGAATGACAGCATCGCGACGAACGTCGCTTCGTTCGCCGGGCCGCGACCCGAGCTGTGAAGCTCCTCCACACCTCCGATTGGCACCTCGGCGCTCGCCTCGGACGCCATGTCCGTCAGCCCGATCACACCGCGGCGCTCCAGGGCCTCCTCGCGCTCGTCGATGTGGAGGCGCCCGACCTGATCCTGCACACGGGCGACCTCTTCGACGCTTCTCGGCCTCCGTATGAGGCACTCGATCTGGCTGTGCAGGCCCTCGGCCGCCTGGCGAAGGCAGCGCCGACGATCGTGCTGTGCGGTAACCACGATTCGGCGGCCCTCTTCCGTGTGCTGCACGACCTTGCCGGCTTCGCCCAGCCACGTCGCCTCTGGTTCGTGACCGTTCCCCAGGTCATCGACCTCGAGGTCGACGAGCTGCCCGTAGCCGTGGCATGCGTGCCATTCATCCCGCCGACCGCCATCGCTGATGTGGCGCGTGGGGACCTCAACGCATTCGAGGGCACCTACGCCGATGGCGTCGCGTCGCTGAGTAGCTCCCTCCTCGACGAGGCCGAGCGGATCGCTGGCACCACCGGCGTCGTGCTCTACGCCGCGCACCTGCACGTGCACGGTGCTCAGTCACCCGCGAGCCCACCGGTACCCAGGCCGTGTGGCTCAGGGACTCCGCGCGATCGGTCTTCGCCGAGGGCGACCTCAGCGTTTCGAGCGGACTCCTCGAGTAGGGAGCGGTCCGACGGACGAGCACGAGTCAGCGTCATCACGGGGCGAGAGAACAGGCGGCTCACGGTTGCTGGGTGCAGAAGATCCGGCGGGTCAAGACGGCTTCGATCGACAATCCGGGCAGAGAAGCGGCTTGCGTCCTCGGACCCTCACCCGTTCGAACGATGACTCACATTGACCGCAGACCAGTGTCTCGATCTCACCGGCGAGTATTGCGTCAGCCGGCGGACGACGGTCGGGGAGTTCGGCCAATGCGGCAGTGATCGCGGTAGCCGGCGACCTGCGAGCCGACGCCTTCGGTGGTGATTCAAGCTTGGCCATGGCTCGGTTGCGGCGCTTCAGGAGATCCTCGACGGCGTCCTCGCGTGCGGCTGCGGCTCCGTAGAGGGCCAGCCCGCGTTCCGCCCACCAAAGACAGGCTTGCCAGTCCTTCTGCTTCTGTTGACGGATGGCCATCTGCCGATACGTCTCTAGGAGAGGTACCTTCCCCCACTTCGACTGAAACGCAGCGCAGATCGTCTCCATCTCCGCATCGTGGAGTTGGCACGCGTTGTCGAACTCCTCAAGCGCCGTCTCGTAGAGCTCGCGGCATCGGTAGAGCCGGGTCTCTAGTTCGGCAAACTGGAAGTGCCTGTCGATTGGGTCCGGGTCGACTTCGAGCAGCTCGCGAAGCATCGCGATCGCCGGCCTGTCGCCTTCGGGGAGGTCGTCGAACCATGAGAGGTCGTAGGAGTCGTCCTCGACGTCGGTCAGCCATGCCTCGCTGAAGCCGGTTCGCATCGAACCACTGTCGGCCCCTGGTCTCGTCGCCGGTCCGACTCGCCCTGAGCGGCCGACCGCCTCAAGACCAAAGTCCCTCGGATCGTGCTCAAGCCAAACTCCGAGCCTGCCGGGTCCGTCGTTGTAGTAACCGCCCCCAACGATCACGCCCTCGAGCGCCACGTAGCCACCGCATCGTGTCATCAACTCCTTGAGCCCGGATCCGTACCGCACGGCGACATCGCGGGGGAGATAGCCGACCAGCTGACCGTCGATTTGGATCGAGATCGCATTCGCGTCGTGGGGGTTCTGCGGCTCAGGGACGACCACAGCCACGACGCGGTGTCGGATCCTGTCTCCAACTGCGCCGCCGCAGATTGCCCATAGGGCTTCCTGGTAGTTGGCCTCTCCGACGATCTCGAGATCTTCGTCACCTGTGTGCAGGTGGGCAGACACGGTCATCATTCGAGCCGACGATGGCGCCGGCGGCTCCCCACGCGTGGCTGTTGAACCTCGTGATGACTTGAACCGGTCCAGCAGTCCCATGCTCGTTGCCCTCCATCTCGGCGCTGAGTCCGCGCTGGCGGCATCCGCGACGCTACACATTCAAGGTTGGGCGCATCCCGGCCACAGATCGTTGTCGGACATGTGTCAGAGCGCCACGCCCTGCAGGAGATCATCGCAGAAGCCAACGAGCGGTTCGGCACCGACCTCGACGAAGGCGATCGGCTCGTGGTCGCCTGGCTGACGTCAACGGGAGGATGAGGCGAACGCTCCCGAGGGGCGACGACGAAGCTAACGACGACGAGGACGAGGTCAAGGCGCATCTACGACTCGACGTTGAGCATTGAGTCCAACGAGCCGTCGGGAGCAAGATCAGCGCCAAGTACGAGAAGCCGGGTTCCATCTTCGTCCGAGCGCGTTGGCGCTGATGGCCGGGTCGGCGAACGCGATAAATGCCGCGACGATGTCTGCAAAGGCCTCGGGCACCCGATATTCGACCTGCTGCTTCCGCCGCCACGCCGCCCACCTCTGCTGGCCGATGTCGCCATAGCCGTCGAGGACGGTGGCGAGCGGTGCCAACTCCACGCCGCGGTGCTGTGGGACGTCACGGACCGACCCGACGAGGGCGTCGCCGTCAATCGCATGGTGGGCGGCGAGGCCGACGACGTCCATGAAGTCCCGCCAGCGGGTGTTCACGGTGCCGCGTGCGACGGCGGTGACGATCTTCTCTGCGTGCACCATCTCGAGCGGGTATCCCTTGACGCTGATCTCACCACCGAGCAGGCGAGGTATGAGCACCTCCTCGGGTGCTGGCGAGATCGGGTCTCCTACGTTGACATCGACATGAAAGCGGTGTTTCGCTGGCAGGAGCGTCGCGGCCATAGACACCCGCACGCCGGTGTAGGCGTCCTCGTCGCGGATGACTTCGGCCGTGGCTGAGCTCGTGTCGAACTCAACGCCGTCGTCGATCTCGATGGCAGCGATTTCAACCATCCGCTGGCGGACGACCTCGGCGTCGTTGCTCAGAGCGTTGGCCTGAAGGTCGACGTCCCGGGTCGGTCGGCGTTCGCCGAACGCGGCGAGCAGGACTCCGCCCTTGAGCACGAAGTTGTCGCGATCTGCGGACCGGGAGAGCCGGTCGAGGAACGTCTCGAGGATGTACAGCTGGAACAGCTCTTGGACCGGACGGCCGTCGGCTCGCGCCTTCCTCTGCAGGTCGATGTAGGCGCGGCCGGAGGTGGAGTCGCGCGACGGCGTCAAAGGAGGACCTCGAGCGCGGAGCGCAACGGCGCCTCGGCGCCCTTGAACTGGCGGGCCATGGTGATCAGTTGGCCCGGGTTGCGGCCGTGCCGGGACAGCCACCGGCGCAGGGCCTCCCATGCAAGTTCTGAGCCTTGGTCGTGTCTAAGCCGGACGAGATCGATTAGGGCCCTCTGTGCCGAGTAGATGCCAAGTGGCCGGCGGGCGCCGACATCGAACGTGTCCCGCCCGATGTCGAAGGTGCTGCGGTCGAACTGGTGTAGCCGGTGGGGTGCTTGCAGCTTCGGCCGGGTCTCGCCGCGGGGGATGGCAATGTCGATGGAAGCCGGGATGGCATCGACGAGGTCGTGGTGGGCAAGTGCCGTTTCCAGGCACAGCGTCGCTCGGGGGACCCGCTCCGCGATCTCGATGAGGTCGAGGTCGGCCGCGGGGGCATCTGCCCATCGGTAGAGGCCGCGGCCCAGGGTGATGAGCTCGCCCGTGTCCCGAAGAGCGTAGAGCCGGCGGTCGGAAAGCCCCTGGCGCATGGCCTCGCTGTAGGTGAACAGGTCACCCAGGCGCTCATGCAACGTCTGTCTCTCAGCGGTCTCCACGGAGGAAAGTATACCCACCTAAGCCTGATCTGTGTAGGATTTCCTCCGCAGTCCGCCCGTGGCGGCCGAGGAGGGCCTCCACAACGAGCATGCGCGGGACTGCGAGGATGTTGACCCTGCTCCCCTTGTCCAGGAATCGCCGCTGATCATGGCCGCTTCACACGCTGACCTCGTCATTGACGCCATCACCTCCAACGTCCGCGACCTCGTGGAGTCGACGCCGTTTCGGAGCTGGGCGGACGGGGAGCGACTTCAGACAGGCGATCTGGTGATCCTCAACAACTCGTTCCTCTTCCGGGAGGGCATCCGATCGACGACGAAGAGCAACCTCTACTTGGGCCTCAACGTCGATGGGTCTCTGCCTGTACTTCCACCGAAGCTCGTCGACAGCCAGCGCGGTATCAACGTGAACTTCAAGCGGGTCGCGTCGCGGACCGCGAGCTCGTACGGCTCGACCGCCCTCGACGTGGCCGTCCCGAGCGAACTGCAGGCCTTGGGCAAGATCGTGTTCGCCCTCGTCGGGACGATCGGCGAACGTGAGACCGTGTCGGTGCCGCTGACGCGCGTCGGAGAGTTCGAGCACTTGCAGTTCGACCCGTCGCAGTCGGAGCTCGTCGTCTTCAGCGATTCGAGCTTGTCGTTGCGGCAACTGGACGGGATTGACGAGCTCTGGAGGTCTGTCGAGACAATCGCTGCGTCATCGGAGATCGAGCTGGGCGGCGATGCTGCCGAGAACTTCGATGCGGCCTTCACATTGCTACAAGAGGAGGCCGGGCGCCCCGTCGACATCGAGACGGTTGTCGAGGCCGGCCCGTCCATCCTCACCGAGGTGCTGGCGAGGGTTGACGAGCAGGTTGCCGCGTTCAAGTCGTCGCTCGATACCTACCAGCAGCAGCCCGACGACGCCGATGCGCTCAGCGAGCTGTTGCGGATCTCCTACAACTTCGCCGACGGGGCCAAATCGTTGCTGACGCTCGTCGTGGGGCTGTCCGATCTAAAGCCCGTCCTGTTCTGGCTGACGGTCCTCGAGCAATCCCGGCTTGCCGAGCGATTCGGCGAGTTGCCGTTCTCGCTCGTCGGCAAGGCCAAGCCGTCGATCGACCGATATCGAGCTGTGATTGCGGGCGCTCGCAATCGCGCGTTCCACGACCTGTTCGCGTTCGGCAGACCGTTCCAGGTTCGGCTGACCGGGGATGCGTTCCGGACGCCCGAGCTCCGGCTCTTCCGCGAGCACTCCCGACGTCGAGAGCCCGCGCTCGAGTACGAGGACCGCGAGCTGGTTGACCTGCTCGAAGACTTCACTCGTGCACAGGAGCGACCTGTCCCCGTGGGGTTCTGGGAGAAGAACTACGAGGTGATGCAGGCGGTCGCCGACGTTGGACGGGCGATGCAACGAGGCCTGGTGCTCTGCCACGATGCTGTCGGTCAGAGCCGCACGTAGTCGCCGGCGCTTGCCCTTGGCGGGGGTGTGTCGTTGTCAGCAGATTTGTCAGCACTTTGTCCGCGAACGAGCCCGGATCAGGCCCTACAGCGAACTACACGCCATCACGAATACCGCCCAGAAGTGGCCTCTGAGCAGCACGAACGCGAACTACACGGCACCAGCCAACACGCCGCCAGCACGAGTTCAAGTCCCCCCTCCGACACCAAGTGCACCTCAGAGCGGGTGAACATGTGTTCCACCAATCGCCTGAAAAGTGCTCTCGGAGAGCCGATGTCAGACGGATGTCAAACGCCTCGGCTCACGACCCGTGCCGCCGACCACGTTCTGACCTCGGGAGGCATGGGGGGCGAAAAAGGTAGATCCTCGGAAGCTCCGGTTAGGGACAGCGTTACCCTGCTACTCGCCCAGCCCACGACGAAGAGAGCCGGAAACCAATGAGTGAACTCGACGATTTCCTTTCCGCGACCCTACCGCGCCAGATCGAGGCCGAAACAGAGATCCACAACGGCGACGTTGAACCGCGACTGAGAATGTGGTCAAGGAAGGATCCCGTGACGCTCCTCGGTGGGTTCGGCATCGCGCACAGCGGCTGGGATGAGGTCAGTCGGGCCTTCCGTTGGGTTGCGTCTCGCTTCTCCAACTGCACCGCCTACGACTTTGAGTTGCTTGCCGCAGGCGTCAGTGGGGACCTCGCCTACACGGTGGGGTACGAGCGAGCCACATTCTCAGTGGACAATGGCGCGGTAGAGCCGCACATGCTGCGGGCGACTCACGTCTACCGTCGTGAAGACGGCGAATGGAAGATCGTTCATCGCCAGGGCGACGGCTTAGGCACTGATCAGGCTCCGCGCGACAACGCCTAGTCCCCATCCACCCCGAGGGTGCCGTCGAGCGACGACCCCGCCGAGACGCCGACGGAGTTGCCGGCACCCCATAAGGACTGCGCTTAGCTCGTCTGTCGGAAGACGAGCGGGCCAACCCTAGTGGCGTCGGACGCGATCCCTGGGCAGCACGTGCGAGTACGTGTCGAGCCTGACCGCGATCGACGCGTGGGACGGCGAGCAGAGCGACACGGTCGGTCTGGCGTGGCTCGGGGAAGCTCCCAACGTCACGGCGTCGGACGTGTTGTCCCCGACAGTGGACGACGACAAGAGGGCCCTGGAAGAGGCGGTTGAGTTCCTCGACGGCCTGCTCGGAGGGCCGTCGGCTCGAAGGATGTTCAGCGACAGGCCGATGAGGTCAGGCGTCTCTCGCAGCACACTGCGTCGAGCGAAGCAATCCCGCGGTGTCGTCGTGCGCAAGGAGGCGGGCACTTCGGCCCCGACAAGCAGCGATGGGTGTGGGCGCTGGCCGAATTGTCAGTTATTGATCATTCTTCAGTCTGAGCTTACAGATACTGACAGCGATGAACCTGTGTCCGTGGCGACTTCATCCCTTGAGTGGCAAGAACGTGAGCTTCCCGGTTCTGCTTGCTCGGCACGCGCTCGATCGGGGCTGAGTCGAAGCGCTCAAGGAGCGAGCGAACCCTGTCCGCTAGGAGCTTCAGGTGCTCTGCTTTGTGTTTGTAGCCACGACACAGATGCCCATAGACCACCGGCGAGTCGATGATGATCTCGAGGTCGGTGACGCCGTGTTCGAGGGCGAATTCAAGGCCCGCGATCAACGCTTCGTACTCAGCGGTGTTGTGGGTGACCCAACCTGAGTCTCCAGGAATCCCCCGTCCGATGTTGCGAGCGATCTCGCAGACGATCTCGCCAGCCCTATGCTTCAGCACCACCCCGATTCCCGCTAGGCCCAGACTGCGGTATGCCCCTCCGTCCGTATGGAGCGTCGCCTTCACGCCCGCCTCACAATCACCATCGCGTGCTCGAACGCTACGGTTATCTCGTCGGCGAGTAGAGGCCCGCGGTTGTGCCACGCATGGAATCTCACCATGACATTCTTATCGGCCGTCACGTCACCGATCTGGAGGGCCTGAATCACCGCCGAAGCAGGCGATGAAGAAGCAGGCGCACATGGCGCCGTAGAGAACGCGCCGCATCAGAGATCAGGCGCCATCAAAGCGCGCCGACTTCGACCAACGCGTTGAGGTTTGACTTTCATCTCATCGTAACTTCGGCGTAACTTCGGCCAGCAGCCTGCGGTCCTTTAGCCAGCGCCCATCTGGTGCTGAGATGCAGCTCACGCAGCAGTTCGAGCAGACGGCCGCTCACTTGCCGACCAGGTGTGGGCGTTGGACGGACGAAGCGCTGATCAAACGGGAGCCTCGCGGTCCCGTGGAGCGGGTGGACTGGCCGGCGCTCTTGCGCCCCCGTGGTCAATCGGTAGACCTCTTCGCCCCCAACACCACTCGAAGCTACATCGCACGAAACGGCGCAAGGGCAGCCCTCGAATCACTCGCCGGCTCTCCCATTGCCGGCGACATCGTTGTCTCGGGCTCGTTTGCCGCAGTGCGTATCGCACCGGTTGCAGCACCCGCCCTGCTCGTTCTGTACCTGAGACCTCAGGCCGCCAGGCCGTCCTTCGACTCGACAGCACAGGAGCTCGGGCTCCTTGAATCCGACCAAGGTTCCGACGTGGTCCTCCTCAGGCCGGCCAACGAGAGGGTCATCGAGGACACACGCCGCGTGGACGGCCTTGCGATGGTCAACCTTCCTCAGCTAGTCGTCGACTGGCTCGGCGGTACCGGGCGTATGCCCGCGGAGGGGGAGGCGGTGCTCGAGTGGATGCGTGCGAACGAGAACGAGTGGCGGTTCCCGTCGTTGGACGCCTATCTCGCAGCCCGGCCATGATGCCCGACCCTCGATGCGTCGCTGCCCGGCGCGTGCTCCTCGACGCCCTGGAGGCGCTCCAGAAACACCTTGAAGCGATTGTCGTCGCGGGTGCTCAAGCGGTGTACTTGCGAACGGGCGATGCCAATATCGGCGTCGCCGAGTACACCACCGATGGTGACCTAGTGGTCGATTCAAGCGCGCTCGCGTCCACTCCGTTGTTGGCAGACGTAATGAGCGAACGATTCGACCACGCCAGGGGATCGAGCGGAGCAGAAGAACCCGGCGCGTGGGTTCAGGCAATCGAGATCGAGGGCGGGGGCATTGACGTTCCGATCGACCTCATTGTTCCCTCGAGACTTGCACCTCCGGGCGGGTCCAGGGGCGCACGCCTCGGTCCTCACGGCAACCGGGCTGCCCGCAAGGCCGTTGGACTCGAGGCGGCAGTTGTCGACAACGACATTTTGGCGATCAGAGCGCTGGACCCGGACGATGAGCGGCTGATCCGCTGCAAGGTCGCCGGACCCACACCACTTCTGATCGCCAAGGCCCAAGATCCAGGACCGCCTCGAGCAGCGAGCTCGGCCCGGCCGGCTAATCGACAAGGACGCCGGCGATGTCTTCCGGCTCATGCAGACGACGCCGGCCCGCGTCGTGAAGGACGTAGCAGCGAGGTTATTGGCGGACGGGCGCGGCGCAGCCGAGAAGCCATGGCTTGGAGCTGCTTCGCGAGCAGTTTGGTGCCCGACGAGCACCAGGGGTGGAGATGGCCGTGCGCTCGCTTCGCGTAGGAGTTCCCGAAGATCGCATTCGCGCCGTCCGCGTCGCCTTCGTGTCTGCCCTGCAGTAGCGAGGAAAGATCGGGTCCAGAGCGGCCGGGCGGGTGTGTCGTTGTTAGCGGATTTGTCAGCACTTTGTCTGCGGAACTGCCTCAAGGGCGGCATCCAGGCGTTAGGGATTGTGGGCGTTCTCGGTGTGGAACCGGATCATCTCTCGTCCCACGGAGGCGATATCAGACGCGTCGACACGGTGCTCAGATGGGATGTCGAGCCCGACGAGCCGAGGCGACGTGCCGCCGGCGAGAACGGACCGGAGGGCGTCGGCGACCTCGGCGGGATCGGTGACGAGTGTTCCAATCATCTGTCGTGCTCGTCCTCGATGGTGCAACGTGGCAGGAGCACCCCCGCTGAAGTTCGCGCGCCAGGCTGCCGGTGTGAACACGACGGTGACGCCGGCGGCATGGTGCAAGCCCGCCGGGACGCGGTAGCGGCTCCCACTCCGTCGCCCGGTGAACTCGATGAGGGCGAACGGCCTTACGAGGCGCCCGAGTCGGGAGGGCAACAGGACCCGCATGATCGGGTTGAGGAGGCGAATCATCGCGGCGGGTGGGCGCGCGTCGCGGATGGCTGTGGTCATGCCCCCTCCTCTGCGTCGACGATCTGACCGACTGCGGCGTCGACCCCACCGTCGCCAGGGTCGACGGGCTCGAGGTAGAAGCGTGCCCACGATGCCAGTTCCTCAGGAACGCCGAAGATCATCCCGCGCAAATCAGGTGTCCGTGGTCATCGGCACGCTGCCGCTCGTCTTCAACTCCGACCAGATGGCGTCGCCATCGACTGCGGTGGGCACCACATCGGCGGTGATCCGGAAGGGCCCGACGGCAGCCGTGTCTATGCGTTTCTATGCGTTTTCCTCTGCCCGCTTCTTGAGGGCCTCGTTCATTGCTGCGAACCCCTGCTTAGCCCGAATCCACCGAATAACGACCTGAATTAATCCCACGATAAGCGCGACAAATGCCCTCTGACTTGGGAAGATGGAGGTTGCGAA